>Ga0209187_1001031_pt1 | contig 36809 bp, 24 predicted proteins | sample BantaG_FD_187430 | JGI IMG/M metagenome (GOLD analysis project Ga0209187, IMG submission 187430) | Marine algal microbial communities from Bantry Bay, Ireland - BantryBay_4 metaG (SPAdes) (version 2) | ecosystem: Host-associated > Algae > Red algae > Unclassified | place: Bantry Bay, Ireland...
TTTGGCTAATACCCATGCATTGAAAGGAGAAAGACAAGCTCCAGTGCGCCTAATAAAATCATAGCACTGTTTGATCAGATCACCTTTGCCTACAATCGCACCTCCTATAACTCTACCTTGCCCATCTAGATATTTAGTAGCCGAATGTAATACTAAGTCAAAGCCAAAGTGCGCAGGCTGCTGTAAATAAGGTGTGGCAAAGCAATTGTCGATCACTGAAATAATTTTATTGACCTTACATAGTCCTGCGATAGATGCCAAGTCCGCAATCTTTAGAGTTGGATTAGAAGGACTTTCTACATAAATCAATCTAGTATTGGGCTTTATTTCTTCCTCCCAAGCTTGCAAATCATCAACATCAACAAAAGTATAGCTAACTCCCATACGAGGTAAGAGCTTCTCAATGATATAAGTAGCATTGCCAAAAATATCTTTAGAGGCTAGAATGTGATCACCCTGAGACAGAAAAGTGACAAATGAGGTATAGATTGCCGCCATTCCTGAAGCTGTGGCAATTCCTTCTTCGCAGTCCTCTAAGGCACAAAGTTTATTGATAAATTCTGAGGTATTCGGATTAGAAAATCTTGAATACAGATTCCCATCCTCTTGTCCTTGAAAAATAGCGGCACCTTGCTCAGCAGAATTAAATGTAAAGCTAGAGGTGAGGTACAATGCTGTAGTATGTTCTCTAAATTGAGACTGATCCGCTTGTGTCCTGATCGCAAGGGTTTCAAAGTTGTGAGAGGTCTTTTCCATTTACAAATAAGTTACTATCAAAAACGGAAGAGAAAATCAATCTTGAGATTGCATCTACTCATCTACCCCTCTGAAATAAAAAGGGCTGGATTTAGCACCTTTGCCAAGTGGCTGGTTGCTAAGGTATCAAAGGGCCAATTCCCTCCACCTTTCTTGATAAGTGAAAAAATATAAAAACTAAATTTTGACAAACATATACTTTATACTTAGAAGAATTTAGTTTTTTTCTGTTAATTTTTTCATAAGGAAAAATTTCTTTCAAAAAATGAAAATGAGATAGGGATAGTAGCAGGCCCCGATTTTTTCGGGGAGACCGAACACCATTTTTTCATGGTGTGAAGGGCCGAGTGAATAGCGAGCTGCGGATTAGCCCGACCCATACGATAAAAGCCTTGCAGAATTTTTCTGCAAGGCTTTTATCGTATGGGGATATCCCAAATAAAAAATTAAAATTTAGGACAAATCACCTTTACCCTTCTATTTTTTGGAGGTGTAGAATACATCAATGATAACTCGTAAGCACCTCTTGAATTAGAAGCAGTAACGAAAGAAGAAGTATTAACGTCATAGCTGATACCGATTTGGAATGCATCATACTCTAAAGTAAGATTAAAGATAAGTGCATCCGTCTGTACACTGCTTTCAAGCTGGTTAGCGATGTGACCCCAAATCCCAAATCGAATAGCCACCTCTCTCCAATCGCCATTGCTATAGCGAATATTGGAGCCAAATGTATAAGACCTAGAAGGACCTTGAATCTGAGCTACCACAGCTGGCAATACACTCAATTGATCGTTTAAAGGAATCTGTGCACCTGCATGTGCTACCCATCTGCGCTCCGCCGTTTCTGATTGGTCTCCAAGAAAAGTGACATTGGGAGAATTGACATGATTGACTGCACCACCTGCATAGACTGAAAAATTCTTTGCTATAATACCATACCACATAAGGCCAGCATTGACATTGAGATATGCATTTGTATTACCAGTTAGCAACTCATTATTGGAAGTAGCTAAATCAATCTCTTCTTTGAAGTCGTCAAATTGATTTGAAAACCATAAATCTCCGAAATCAAAACTACGCTGTCCTACCCCAATCTGTGTACCTGTGATCAAGTACTGCGCTTGGCTAGAATATCCAGTTCCAGACAATTTCTTTAGATAGGATATATTAAAATGCCCCAGATTTTGAGTTAGTCTAGACGGTCCAGCCTGATCTCTCATAAAGTCAAAACCCATAGCTAAATAATCATCGCCAACTATATTATGTCTGTAATCAAAACTAGCAGCGATAGTCCGAAAAGACTGATTATCCAAAACACTAGACCATTGATCACGGTAATTGATTATTGCTCTCCATGTACCGTCGAACACACCATTCATAGCTGGATTCAACTGCAAAGGTGCCGCGTAAAATTGTGAAAATCTAGGATCGGGCGTCTGACTCTGCACAACATATGAAAGGCAGAGGAAAAACAGAGTGATATGTATATATATTTTTCTCATGTCGTGGATTATCTAATTAATGTTGTTGCACCTTGGAGGTTTTGTGTTTCCCCATTTTCGAACTGTACTTGTAAGGTCCATATATAAGTACCCGCTTCCATTTCTTTACCTCGGAAGGTACCATCCCAACCAATGGTTCGATCGTTAACATCAAAATTATTTCGCTCGTAAACAGTCTCTCCCCAGCGGTCATATAGCATAAAACTATTGATGGCTATTATATTTTTTGATTTACCATGGACTACTAAGATATCGTTATTGCCATCAGCATTTGGTGTAAAACCAGTAGGCACCATGATCTGCGCTCTTCTCGCTACGAATACTTCAACGAAGTCATTCGCATCACAACCTTTATTATCTATCCCGTACACTTCATAGGTAGTCGAATTCAACGGAGATACAGTAGTAGATATGCATTCTGTACAAGTCAAATCAAAATCCACCGCACTTGACCAGATGATCTCTGTAGTACCAAATGCATTGAATAATGTAGCTGTCAAACTGATGCTATCTCCAATATCGATAAACTGATCCTCACCAGCAAATATCTGAAACTGTGGCACTGTACCGATCTGAATAATTGAATCCCAAGAGCAGCCTTGGTTATCCATAACTGTCACTGGGTAAGCACCTGTCTCCAGACCACTCCTAATATTTTGGGAGTTGAATAATTCTCCATCATAGCTATATTGATATGGGGCGATACCGCCGCTAGTAGTTAAAGTAAATCTTCCATCGCTTCCTTCAAAGCAAGTTATATCGACAACCTCCGCGTCTACCATGATAGCTGCTGGAGCGGTCAAAGTTGTACTATCCAAAATAGAACATCCATTGGCATCCGTAATAGTGACCATATAATCTCCATCTCTAATATTGAAAATAGTCTGTGTGGTTTGTGTGTTACTCCACAGATATGTAAATGGAGGAGTGCCACCCACAGGTAGTGCTTGAATCTCACCATCAGCATCACCAGCGCATACATTGTTAGTTACATCTAGACTCCCAGTTAATATTGGAGGCTCATTGAGGTTGATCGAAGTTACCACCGAGCATCCCCTAGTATCAGTAACAGTAACTATATAATTACCACCGCTTAGTTGGGTTATTTCATTACCAATGTCAGCTGGACCAGTGCTCCACTCATACGTATCCACAGGATTGTCTCCATTGACAGCATTGATTCTAACGACCCCATCCATCGCGCCGAAGCAAGATGGATTTTGTTTATCTATGTCTAGAGTTATACCCCTAGGTTGGAGGATACTATCCGCTACTATTGCAGAGCAACCTTGGGCGTCCGTTACTGTTACTGTGTAAAACATATCGCCAGGTACATTATTAAGTATGTGGGATGTTTCTGCTGGATAACCTTCCCAACTATAATCATAGTTTTCAATTATGCCTTGACCAGCGCCTCCACTAATAGTGTTGACCGCGATAAGTCCATCTGGAAAGCCATTACATGAGGGTCTACTAGTAATAAGACGAGGTATGATACTATCATATTCAACAATCAAAATACTATCCACGAGGGTACATAAATTTTCATCCGTGACGGTTACATAAAGCATCTCCGGTGAAAGATCATCTATAAAAGGATTATCAATACTATTATTAGCACTCCACTCATAACTGTAATCGGGTCCGGTCCCTCCTACTGCTATTACCTGCGCAGAACTCATATTCGCATCCACACAAGAAGTATCTACTTGTATTAATGTAAAACTCAATGGCTCAGCAGGCTGCGTGATTTCTATCATCGCATCTGCAGTACAATTGTTTTGATCTGTAACCTCAACCGTATATATTCCGATAGCAAGATTTTCGATAATAGAGTCATTAACGAACACATTGTCCAAAGTATATGTATAAGGATAAGTACCACCAGTAACCTCAGCAGTAATGATTCCATTGTCAGCTTCAAAGCAATCTATTTGCTGAGCAGACAACTCTATCTCTAATAAGTTGGGTTGATTTAGAGTAATATTTCCAACGGCCGTACATCCGTTTACATCTGTTACAGTAAGTATATAATCTCCGCTTAATAAGTTTGTAGCTGGATTTTCAAATTGCCCATTCGGGTCATCCCATTCATAATCATACGGTGCTTCTCCCCCGCTAATAAATCCAACAAGCTGTCCATCCCTATCTCCAAAACAAGATGGCATAGTACCAAGCAAAGAATCAATCCTAACTGGATCACCAGCAATAACTTCAACCGTATCGGTAACGCTGCAATTATTAGTATCGGTAACTGTTACTGTATATATACCTACTGATAAATCAGAAGCGGTACTTGTCATTTGACTCATATCATCATCCCATGCAAAACTATATGTCCCAGTACCTCCGATTGGAAAAACCGTAGCGCTTCCATCTGCATTCTCTATACAAGAAGCGAAAGTACTATCTACGACAGTTTCAATTTGGGCAGCTGAACCAACTGTAGCTGTATCAAGAATGGTACATCCACGACCATCCGTAATGACAACCTCATAGTCTCCAGCTTCCAGACCTGTAGCTACAGAAGTGGTTTGCAGTCCTGGATCATTCCATAAATATACATATGGGGTAACACCACCAACTGCAATCACCGACGCTGTACCATCATCACCACCAAAGCAAGCTGTTCGAGTACTAGAGGTAGAAGATTGAACTGCCGCTGGTGCACCAATGCCAACAAAGCCGACAGAGTTACAACCGTCAGATTCTGTGAGCGTAAAATTGTATACACCTGGTGAAAGGTCTACAGCTGTCTGCGTAGTTTGCATAGCTGGGTCATCCCATAAGAAAGTAAAAGGCCCAGATCCTACTAAGTCGATAGTAGCAGTACCATCTGTTGTATTATGACAACTGGCATCTGTACCAACTGCAGTAGCCATTTCTGGTGCTGGTTCTGTGATCTGAATCGATCGGATCACATCACACATATTTACATCTGTAACGGTCAATGTATAATTGCCAGCACCAACCATGACATCCGCTGTAAATGCTGGGATATCCCATACATAATTGTAAGGAGGCTCACCTCCCGTAACTGTTGACATTATACTCCCATCGGTGCCACCATTACAGGATGGCTCATCACCCAACAGAGTAACCATCATTGGGTCTGGCTCGTTGATGGTAGCAGTTTCTGTTGCTCTACAGTTCATTTCATCAGTGACCTCTACTGTGTATGTACCAGGACCTTGTCCAGTAGCGGTATCACTAAAAGTAGTCGGCACTGTCGCCCATAAAAAGCTCAAATCTCCAACTCCGCCTACTGCAGTTGCAATTAATTGGCCATCATTGGCCCCTTGACAAGTTACATCCACAGCACTAGCAGTTATGACTATTTGGTCAGGCTCTACGAGATCAAAATATACGGTATCGATACAGCCATCATCATCTTCCACTACTATATCATGAATACCAGGTCCAATATTATTAAAGATGCTTATTGACTGAGTCGTAGTACCGTCAAGTGTATACATTACTGGTGGGCTAGCATTCATCACATTTGCAGCTATTGCGGCATCGGCAGCACCAAAACAAGAAATTTCTCTCACGACAGTAGGCTCTACTGTCATAAGGCATGCCCCATAGATCACGTCTACGTTAGCTATCTCGCGGGCACAGGATCCAGTACCAGTTATACCCCGAACCATAAAATTGACAGGATCATCATCTGAAAGACCAGTAACGAAATGTGATAAATTTCCGTTATTCGGTGGAAACCAACCTCCATTATTTACATTAACTTCATAGCCAATGGCATTCGGTACGTCTGTCCATTCAAAAACTAAAACACCTGGCGCAGGATCTTCGACTGACACTATGGGCGCCTCTAAATCGGGAACTATGGTTACTAGGATGGTATCAAATCCAACGCAACCAAAATCATCTGAAACGGTCACTATATATTCCGTGGTTGTATTTGGACTAGCTTCTGGATCAGGACAGTCTGTACAAGATAATCCTTGTGTAGGTGTCCATGAGTACTCAGGCGTATTTTCTACATTGAAAGAAATAGACCAAGAGTTAAGCACATTTATATCTAATGGTCCAAATGCATCAGAAAGCGTTAATATCCATTTCCCGTTCACTTGTTCACCGATAAATTCATTAAAGCTACCTTCTGGTAAGAAATTACCAGTATAAGGTGGTGAGGCTGCTGTAATATTTTGTAAGCCTGGATCAGCCATAAAACAGGTATTCCTGAAGTTATCTCCTGTTCCGCCATTATTGGTTGTAAGTTCTACTACTTTTCCTGAAGGAGCTTCAAGATATATTTGCAAATCTCCCGTAGCATCGGTATCAATATCAATACAAACTGACGCGATATCCGTTACTGGATTCGTAATCACCGCGGGTGAAGCACCTGCGACTGCTATCTCTGATTCTAATGGTGAACTCGGTGGATTTGATCCATTTCCAAATTCAGTTTCTGTATTATTCTCAAATGGAATTGTATTTTCATCAAAGCCCAAATATTCAATCATCAGTTGCACAGATTCATTTTCACATATGTCTTCATCAGGTGCATCTCCGACTACTTCATCACACTCAAAACAACTTGGATCAGTTGGTGCTACAACACTATAAGATAAAGTCGTATCAAACACACACCCGAACTCATCAGTAATTTGAAACACGTAATTTGTAGTACCTGCTGAACTAGGCACTGTGACCATACTGTCTTGGTCATTATGCAGCATAGTTCCATTATCCAAAAAGCCCCAGTCCGTAATGGCAGGAGTGAAAGTTTCAACTTCAGGCCTTAGCTCATCTGCGAAGCAAATGCTCCAAGAAAATAGCCAGCCATTATCTCTTTTTATTTTATCTTCTACTATCAATGACCACTCACCATTTACTGGACAACCTAAAAGGGTATTAAAGTCATCGATAGGTTTATAGTTACCCTCTGGCAGGCTCGTTCTAGGTGCTTGAGTTAAGGCTTGATCAAAGAATGTTCCATACTGGGGAGTTGGGGTAAAACAATAAGTAAAGCCAATGCCAGGAATTGGTGGATCTAGATTACCAGGTATATCGTCATCTGCTTCATATGGAATACCAAGAAACATTTCTAAGGTGAAATTTGCATTAGTGGTATCCAAACGCATGATTTCTCCATTTGGACACCTTATACTAATATCTAAATCTCTAAGATAACTATGTTCGATATTGATACAAATATTCTTTATCTGATCAACATTGGTAATTACTGCGCCAGGAATAAATTCACTAAAAGTAACTGGACTCTCATAGGCTACATTTACGCCATCTGGCAATGGGATAGAATCCACATTCCCACTACGCACATTGAATTGACCTTCAGATGGTGTCACCGTTAGGTACGAATCCGACTGATTAATATTATTCAAAAAGACTAGTGTATCCCCAGAACAAACTTGATCTGGAAAGACGGCATTATAATCAAATGTAGGCTTCGTTGCAACACGCACTCTTTGTGATAATACATTGTCATTAGTACACCCTTGACTATCTTCAATAACTAGCTGTACTGTATAACCGCCTGACCTCTGATAAGTATGCGTCACATTGGGGCCAAACCCAATAGTGCCATCGCCAAAGTCCCATGAAAATGTAGAGGTAGCATCACTTTGAAAATAAGAAAAACTATTTTGAGGATAGTTTCCTTGTGCTATGAAATTTACATTGTCTCCAGGACATATATCTATCCATCCATTATCTGCTGGCTCGACTGCTGGACTTGTGCTTGCTAACTCAGCAATGATTCTTTGACAAGCAGGCACACAATTGATAACCGACTCCCAGCCAGGTCCTGTACCGGCACCATCAGATGTAAATCTTAATGTCAAGCATCCACTTGAATTTGGTGCACTCGCCGAAACTTTAAATGCACCATTTACCTGATTCCCTATGTCGTTTATGGTGCACAATATTTCTGGAGATGCTATGGTCATTCCATCATAGATACAGAGATTGTCGCCTGCGCCAAAGTCGGTCGTAAGGAACTGCAGTTCGATATGTGTTCCACTTGTACCCGATGGGCAAATGGTTTTAATTATATCTTCGTTGTTTCCATATCTATTGAAACTACCACCAGAATCAAAGAAATTCCCCGAACATGAATTGACTGGGCTTGGATTCATGATAAAATTCTGCCCGAAGATGCTTGCCTCACAGACCATCAAAATGATAATGATAAGCAGTGCTTTATGTAATCTAGATATGTTCACTTCCTATTTTCTTCTACTTAATTGTTCTTAAATCACTAATTCTCTTAGCAGATCATCATGCGTTATCTCGAAATAAATTTATAGACCTCGATTGTATTGGTCTAAAGGTAAAACAGTTAAGTTTACTTTGACCGACAAATATAAATTATATAGATATTTTATACCCTATAATCATTCAACTGATTCTATTTATTATAAAACCCAAAAAACTACTATTTACATATATATAAATACCATAAAAGACATTTTTGTCCATTGAAAAAGTAGCAATAACATGCACCTACTTTCAAATCCATAAAAATACACTTACTGACAGGTAGATTTGAGCCTTGAATCAGCCATATTCTCTTTTGATAAATAGAGTTTAGCTTGCGAGCTCGGAGAAAAAATACCATATCTTTTGCCAATAGCGACAGAATGATGTACACTTACATCATGGTTCAATGCACCTAAAACACAGGCGTCATTTATACATATTTTAACCTTTACATTAAACAAAGGTAAACATGCAGCTATTAACAGGGATAATATTGGTATTAGTCATTCTTGCCGTTTTTTTCGTCATCATTATTGGGACGATTTATGTTAAGCAAGAAGGCTTTTTCTTCTATCCTACAAAATTAAGTCCAAATTATCCTTACAGTCAATTTGATAACAAAAAAGAGCTTTTCTACGACACTATCAATGACGGGCGTATAAACGCTCTTTTATTTAGTTCAAATAGTCAACCAAAAGGTTTAGTAATATATTCTCATGGTAACTCGAGGTCTCTAGATGATTGGGCATGGGTACATCAGGATTTTGTGAAGTTGGGTTATGATATTTTGATCTATGATTATCGCACTTTTGGTAAGAGTGAAGGAGAGCTGAATGAAGCTAACCTATACAGTGATATTAGACACATTATGAATGAGATGTCAAAAAGTTATCCTATGAAAGACATCGTCATTTATGGACGGTCATTAGGTGCTGCGATGGCTACTCAGATGGCAACTGAATTTGCTGCTAAGTGCTTAATTCTCGAGACGCCATTCAGCAGTATGTTAAGCATGGCCCATGCGAGCGTGCCCTTTATCCCTGTAAAATATGTCTTGAGATACAAGTTCAATAACAAGCGAAAGATGAAGTCGCTCAAATGTCCAATACATATTTTACACGGGACGACGGACGAACTTATTGCATTAAGACACGCAAAGAAACTTTTTAAAGCCAATGGAAACCCAGATAGTAGCTTGACTATTATAGAGGGAGGCACTCATAACAACCTATCCCAATTTGATATTTATCATGAAACTTTAAGAGAGATTCTTGTTTAGTTTTGGAGCCTCCCCGATCCCAAAATGGGACGGGTCAGGTCGTCCATTACGAAGGGGTATAATTTGCCATGCAAATTATACCCCTTCTTCATTTCCACCCTTAGTCCCTAGCGCGCATCCGCTTGACTTGCTTAGTCACCTGCGGTGAGTCGCACCACATTTGATGAGTTCTATACTTATTCAATTTATTTTATATCAAGTATATAAGGCATTCTAGCTTGTGCGCCACTCATTTCTTTGAGTTGTTTTATCTCCTGATAGTAAGGATAGATTTCATTGACTTCACTTTTAAGCATCATGCCGATCTTATCCGAATCACTATTATTTCCAGTCAACTTATCTACCAATTGCTGAGTTGGATCCTTTACTATTGGGTACTCTTTGATGTTGTAACTATCTACTCCAGCCGAATTTGCAGCGATAGCAATAGCATCTTCCAAATCTCCAATCACATCCACAAGACCATTATTTACCGCTTTTTGACCAGACCAAACTCGACCTTGTGCAACTTTGTGAACTTCTGCTACGGTCATATTTCTTCCATCTGATACACGTTGCAAGAAGATGTTATACATAGTGTCTGTACTGTTTTGCAATATCTCTTTCTGTAGCGCATTGTGATCCATAAAAATATTCTCATAAAGACCAGCAGATAATTGTCCAGTCAGAACTGTATCAAAAGTTATCCCTAACTTCTCATTAAATAGTTTACCGACATTGGGAATCATACTAAACACACCTATAGAACCAGTTATGGTATTTGATTCAGCTACGATAGTATCCGCTGCTGCTGATATATAATACCCCCCAGAAGCGGCAACGTCTCCCATGGATGCAATGACAGGTATTCCTTGGTCTTTCAATAGTTCTAATTCTCTCCAAATGTTTTCTGAAGCAAGTGCAGAGCCACCACCGGAATTTACCCTTACCACTACAGCCTTTACTTTATCATCTTTTCTGATTTTTCTAATAATCTTGGTGTACTTATCATCACCTATAGCTCCTAGATCTGTTTTGCCAGCCATTATGGTACCCTCCGCATATATGACTGCTACTCTGTCTTTGACTTTGAAATCACTTGACCTTTTGTTACCCTTGACATATTTTTCGAGATCAAACACATTTAGTTTATCATCTTCCTCTAGTCCGATTTCTTCTTTCATTGCAGCAATGACTTCATCAAAGTACGCAACTTTATCCGCCAAACCATAAGTAACTGCGTCGCTTGCTTGTCTGATTAAGTATTGGTCTGCTATATTTTTCAACTCCACAGGAGACATATCCCTAGAGGCAGCTATATCATCAATAAACTCATCATAGAGATCATTTATATATTCTCTGATTTGTTGCTTGTTCTTGTCAGACAGTTGGTCTAACCTAAATGGCTCAGTTGCGCCTTTGAAGTCACCCGCATAATATATCTGCATTTTGATGCCTAGTTTTTCAAGCATTCCTGTGAAAAACATGATATTGGCAGCGTATCCCTTAAAGTCGATTCCGCCTAATGGATTTACAAAAACCTTATCGGCAGCGGATGCCAGATGATAAGCACCTTGTGAGTAATTTTTAGCATAAGCGTGAACAAATTTACCTGACTCTCTAAACTTTTCAATTGACTCTCTAATTTCAGATCTGGTCACAGATCCAGCACTCAACATACTTACATCAAGCAATATTCCCTTAATATTACTGTCTTCAGCTGCTTGCTCAATGGCATAGGTTATATCGTGCACTCCCCAAATATCCTTCGGCTCTAAGCTAAAAGACTCCGCTTCAACATTGTTCGTCTTTTCAGGTATTTGATTGTCCAACTTGACATGTAAAACAGAGTTTGATTTTACTTTTTCCGTTTTATTCATTCCGCTTACAATAGAAGATACTCCAATACCTCCAATCATAAAAAAGGCTATCATAGCAAGAAATACACCTAAGCAAGAAGCAAATGCAAATTTGAAGAACTGTTTCATTAGTTTATTTTAATTTTAGAATAAATTGGATTGTGTGCTGTCATCAATTGATGCGTCAAAAATAAGTGTAAAATTCACATTCAACAGATTTTTTAGATAAATCATTGATTTTACTGGACATAGAGTCTAAAATAGGATTTAATTATAGAATACCTCCTAAAAATAGTGAAATGGTACGGTTGTTGACCATATAAAACATTACCCTCGGCAGAATCTTGCCACAAATTAGCATACTAAAGACCAACGAGTAACAAGTTAAAATCATTTAGCCTCCTAGCAGAAGCTACTTATTTATTATGAGCAAACAAACAACAAAAGTACTCTTGTACAGTATTATACTGTGCTTAGTGGGCATCATTCCGCTATATTCTCAGAATATAGAGATCATAGATGCATCACAGGAGCCATTCACACCTGAGTCACTTATCAAGAATTACTTTATTGGAGAAGGTGTCGACATTATAGATATCTCATATGAAGGTATCAATGAAGCGACTGGATACTTTTCAAATGGCACTGAGGATCTAGGGCTTGAACAAGGTATTGTTTTGAGCACCGGAAAGGTCACTAGATTTTCAAATCCACATACAAATGAAAGCTCAACACTGACTTCTGACGATGAGGTGGAGAATCAAGAGCTGGCAAATATCATAGGCGCAAACCTTCTCAAAGATGTAGCAACCTATGAGATCACTTTTATTCCAACAGCCGATAGTATACAATTCAATTATGTATTTGCATCAGAAGAATATCCTGAATATGTCTGCTCCCAATTCAACGATGTTTTTGGATTTTTCATCAGTGGACCTAATCCTGTAGGTGGTGAATACAATGCTCAAAATATTGCGATTGTTCCTGGCACAAATCTACCCGTATCTATTAATAACGTGAATAGTGGAATGGTTGGAGCAAGCGGCAATCAGTCCGATTGTGCTGGAATTGCAAATTTAAACTTTGCTCAATACTATAATGAAAATACGAGTGAATATCTAATTTTTGATGGAATATTAGATCCATTTAGTGCAGCTGCTAAGGTCATCCCTTGCGAAACCTACACTATTAGATTTTCAATAGGGGACGTTGTTGATTTCCTAAAAGATTCAGCTGTATTCCTAGAAGGCAAAAGTTTCTCATCTAACACTGTTGATCTACAAGCATTGACTACGAACGCCAATGGTACCATTACCGAAGGTTGTGCAGAAGCATCCATCATATTTGAGTTGCCAGCTGTCTCTAGTCAAGATGAAGTGATTAATTTCCTTTTATTAGGAACTGCTGAAAACGGAGTTGATTATGAAACTGTGTCCAACAATATTATTATACCCTCTGGACAAGTATCCACTAGTATTGATATCATCCCGCTTGCAGACGAACTTGATGAAGGCATTGAAAGTATTGGAGTCGTGATCATGAATGGTGGCTGTCTAAGCGATACTTTATGGATAGGCATAGAAGACAACTATCTAACTGAACCAGATCAACAAGGTCCTATTTACTTGTGTGATGATTTGGCTGATGAGGTTGACTTTACTATCCCTTTTACAGCTCCCAGTCCTACAGTATTTAGAAATCAAAACGAAATTAGAATTGAACCTACATTCGAACCTGTTTTCTCGGTGATAAAAGTGCAAGATATTTATCCTAGCACCTTAAATAAAACTGATTTTATTCAAGTTTGCATAGATGAATTAACCCATCCTTGGATTGATGATTTATCAATTTATTTATACGGACCTGACAACCAATTTATAGAACTTACTAGTAAGAATGGTGGAAACGGAGGCAACGGGACACAACCAGATTTCTACTTAAATACATGTTTTTCCTTTAATGCGGCTGATTTGATTAGTGATTCAAATTTAGCGCCTCCGTACGTTGGTCAGTTTCAACCTGAAGGAGATTGGACTGATTTCTTTGGTCAAAATAATTATCGTACTAACGGAGAATGGAGATTAATGATGATCGATGACTTTCCTGGCAGCACAGGTACATTACGTAGTTGGTCTATCCACTTTGGAAAGTCTTATGATGTATATTACTCTTGGACTCCAAGCACTGGTATAAGCTGTACAGATTGCCCAAATCCTAGTTTCAATTCTAGCACAAGTCAAACCTATACGCTTAATATTGATGACACAAACGGTTGTACTCTTAATTATGAAGTGGAAGTAATTGCAGATGAAAATCCAATTCCAAGTCCGCAAGTAATTTGTAATAATATTGATATGGAGTCTATTTCCTTTAGCTGGGAAGAAGTACCATTAGCGTTATCGTATTCTGTCAGTATCAATGGTGGTAATTGGGAGGACGTAGGTCAAGATCTAATCTATACTATAGATGGATTGAGTGCAGGTTCTGAAATTACTGTAGAAATTTTAGCTGTAGGTGCCTGTAATACGAGTGATACAAGCACTGCCACATGCACAACAACTACATGTACTATAACACTATCAGTGGAATCTCTGATAGAGCCGAGCTGTGATTTTCCAGATAGCGGTTATTTATCATTACAAGCAAATGGAGGATTATCTCCCTATACATTTAATTTAGAGGGAGTTGAAAATAGCGTCGGGGTATTTGAGAACCTTTCTAGTGGAGATTATTTGGTATTTGTAACAGATTCGCAAAACTGTACTAGTGAATTGTCTATAAAAATTGAGGGTAAAAATGAGATTATTATAACTGGGATAGTAGACAAAATAGAATGTGGAGAAGAAACTGGAAGCATAGATCTGTCTGTATCTGGAGGAACTGGTCAGTTAGATTTAAACTGGTCTAATAATTATACTGGAGATTTGAACGCTTTGCCGAATGGTACTTACCAGCTCTCCGTTTCGGATGAAAATGGGTGCACTGCGATAGAGGAATTCACGATCAATAATGTGGCTGACTTTGACTTTAGTTTTGATATCATACATCCAAGATGCGATGGGGACAATACAGGAGCTATAATGGTTATTATTGAGGATCCAAGTTTGACATTGGATATTCAATGGAGCAATGGAGAAACTGGAGCAAGTATAGATAACTTGGGTCCAGGATTCTTTGATGTAGTCATTACCAATGCTGATGGTTGCGAGCTAAACCAATCTTTCGAATTAGAGAATCGTATATCCATTCAAGTAGATGCTGAAGTGCAAAACAACTTTTGTTTTGGTGATCAACAAGGATTCGTAGATATTAAAATCAATGGTGGCGATGCACCATACGATATCAAATGGTCCAATGATATGGTAGGAGAAAATATTGGAGGCCTGTCTGCTGGGATGTATATAGCATCCATATCTGACGCGAATGGATGTATAATGCTAGACAGCATTCAAATAACAGAGCCACAACCTATTTCTATTGAAGAGTTAGTTGTAGTAGATCCTACTTGCGCATTGAATAATGCAACCGTTTCTCTGAATCCTACTGGGGGGTCGGAACCTTATATGGCTAGACTAAATGGTGGTGATTTTGAAGAGCAAATGCTTTTCTCAAACCTTGATCCTGGAGCATATAAAATTGAAATTATGGATGATTTCGGATGTATTTTACAAAGTGAAGAAATTATAAATATTAAAGAAGCGGAAAATTTAGAATTAGTCACAGAGCCAATTATTTTACTTGTGCTAGGTGAGTCTACTACTCTATTTGCTTCTGTACTCAACAGAACTGATGGTATTGAATACATATGGGAAGGTAATGACTTAGATTTTTTGTCTTGTATTGATTGCCAAGAGCCGCTATTTACAGGCTTAAATTCAACATCATATACTGTTACTGCCTTGGATGAAGATGGTTGTTTGGCAACTCAAAACATAGTCATCAGCATTAATAATAACGCTGAGCTATATGTGCCCAATGCATTCTCACCCAATGGAGACGGCGTAAATGACAGACTCAGTGTTTTTGCAAAGTCTTCTATGGTCTCCAGCATAGACAACTTCAGTGTTTTTGATCGATGGGGCAATCAAGTTTTCAACAGTTCTTTAATGGAGATCAATAACTTAAATCTTGGTTGGAATGGCGAGTATAATGGAGTTGACCTAAATCAAGGGGTATTCGTTTGGAACCTAGTTGTCACATTCATAGACGGCACAACGAAAAACTATTCAGGAGATGTGAGTTTAATAAAATAGAATGGCAGCATTTTAGATTATATAGCGTTAGGTAATAGGAATTGATTTCAATACTAAAAAACTCTATCGAGTTACACATAATGCTAAAAAAAGGTGCCAATAAAGCAATATATTATTGTTTTCTGATATTTGTATGCTCTGCTTGTAGTGATCTTGAAAGTGATTCAGCTATTAATATCTCAGATGAATTTCTCATTGACATGTATCAGATACTAGATCAAACTAGTTTTGAGCTTATCCTTGAGTTAGCTACAGATGAGCAATTTGATTGTTCTAATTACCAAATAAGGGTAGACAGAGCCAAAAGAGGTAACAGTATAGAGTTAGTAATTAATAATATATTAGAACCAGAGGTTTGCGATGGAGAAATAGGTCCTGCAACTAAAGAAATCAAATTTTCAGAGCAAGATCTAGATCAAAGAATTAAGTTTTTCTTCACCGATGAAATTTTTGATGAAGCTGATTTGATTCATGACGCAAGCAAAGTAGAGCTGAATTTATTAAGTAATAATGGGATCAAATTTTTTATTAATGAACTTACTAAGATCCCTGCCAATACAATTACATTACTTTTTGAATACAATACTCCAATCGAGGAAATAGTAATTCAGGAGCACCTGATTGACTTAACTGAAGTTTTACAACCGACAGATTTGCTAAGCGGATATTACGGGTACTTTTCAGTAACCGATAGAAAGATTAATGCTAAGGAAAGTATTTATGCTTTAAGCCAAGGTGCTCACTTTGATCTTACTGATTTGAATGATGCTGAGTTAGATAATTTTGAAAATCATGTAGCTAGAATACAGGAATCGCTAAGTGATGATCTTAATTTACGGTTATATAGGGCTTATTAATTATCCTTATCTATTCCTCTCCGTTATTAGTTGATTTTGATTTTTTAGATTTACCCTCAGAAAGATCGAAGATCATACCCTTAGCTAAAAATTCTTGATACTTAGATTCATAAAACTTGTACAAACGCGCTGGCCTGTGGGCGACACCTTCTTGTACTTCATCTAAGTCAACAAGTAAATTCATAGAAAGAATCTTCTTTCTAAAATTTCTTTTGTCCAATCTAACTTCCAATATAGCTTCATAGACAAGTTGTAAATCTGTCAATGTAAATTTAGTAGGTAGTAATTCAAATCCAATGGGCTCTATTCTAACTTTTCTCTTTAATCTCTGATAGCATGATTTTAAAATCTCAAGATGATCAAAAGAAAGTTCTTCAACATCTTTTACTTTGACCCATTGTGCCTCTTTGGCTATGCTAGAGGCTAGAAGATCATATTTTTGAATAGCGACTAAAGAATAATAGGCTACCGTAATTACCCTCCCACTTGGGTGTCTACTGACTTTACCGAAGGTAGAGACTTGCTCTAAATATACATCCTTTAGCCCTGTCAGTTCCTCTAAGACCCGAACTGCCGCTGCATCAAGGTCTTCATTCTCTTTTACAAAATATCCAGGCAAAGCCCATTTGTTTCTGTAAGGATCTTCTTGTCTTTTGATCAGTAAAACTTTCAAGTCATCCTTGTCAAAACCAAAAATAATATTGTCAACAGTGAAAGCACTTTTAAAAAATCTATCTAAAGTAAGCATGGCTGTGTTTTATGAAGTCGAGTAAATATAATTTTTTTTGCGTTTTAAAGAATATATTTAGCCTTTCTTCAATCGGAATAAAGTGCAAATTAATGGAATTTATAAATTTAATTAGTGATACGGTGACCAAACCTGGAAAGAAGATGTTAGAATCTATGTTTGCAGCCGAGGTTGGAGATGATGTTTTTGGTGAAGATCCCAGTATAAATGCCCTGCAATCCTACGCTGCTGGGCTTTTCGATAAGGGAGATGCATTATTTTGTCCTTCTGGAACTATGACTAATCAAATTGCAATAAATGTGCATACCCGACCTTTAGATGAGGTTATTTGTGATGAATATTCCCATATCTATCAATATGAAGTCGGTGGTTATAGCTTTAACAGTGGAGTCGGAATCAATTTAATCAAGGGCAGTAATGGTAAAATCACAGCTGCGCAAGTTCAATCAGCAATAAAGCATGATTATGACTGGCTTCCTAATTCTACCTTGGTGGTCTTAGAAAACACTTGCAATAAAGGAGGAGGAAGTTATTACACAGCTGAAGAAATCCGTCCAATACAACAAGTCTGTAAGGAAAGAGGCTTAAAATTGCATTTAGATGGTGCTAGAATCTTCAATGCTTTGGTAGAAACAAACGAGTCAACAAAAACCATAGGAGATTGTTTTGATAGTATATCTATTTGCCTTTCAAAAGGTCTAGGTGCACCAGTTGGGTCTCTATTGATTGGAGATAAAGCATTTATAAAGAGAGCAAGAAAAGTAAGAAAGGCTTTAGGAGGAGGCATGAGACAAGCAGGCTATCTTGCTGTTGCTGGACTCTATGCACTGCAAAATAACATCCCATTGCTCAAAGTAGATAATGATCGCTGTAAAGAAATAGGTAAAATACTGGAAAAGCAAAGTTATGTGAAATCTGTAAGACCAGTACAGTCCAATATTGTCATATTTGACTTATCTGAGACAGTGTCTTCAGATGAGTTTTTGGCGATACTAAAAGAGAAAGGAATATTGGCATCCGCTTTCGGGCCTAATACTATAAGATTTGTAACACATCTCGATATTACTGAAGAACAATTTCAGCAGTTGAAAGAGTTATTGACTAGCCGTTTCGCTTTTGAATCTCATCTCTAATTTCAGCTGCCTTCTCATAATCTTCTTGCGATAGCACATCTTCGAGCATGGTTTCCAATTCTTCGACAGAGTGACCAGATAAGCCTACGACGCTTTTGACATCAGCCTTAGTTGTCTTCTTGACTGGCTTAGAAGTGTCAATGGCGTCTTCGTTATCTTCCAATATAACACCAGCAGCATCTAAAATAAACTCATAAGTATATATAGGGCATTCAAAACGTACAGCCATAGCGAGTGCATCAGAAGTACGGGAATCAATTTCTATTTCTTCTCCATCTTTTACGCAGATCAATCTAGCATAGAAAATGCCATCTAGAAGGTTGTTGATCACGACTTCTCTGAGTTGTATATCAAAAGTTTCCAAAGTATCCTTGAATAAATCATGGGTTAGTGGACGGTTTGGCGTCATACGTTCCATAGCAACGGCTATAGCTTGAGCCTCAAAACCTCCTATTACTATGGGTAATCTTCTTACGCCTTCTTGCTCACCTAGCACTACTGCATAGTTATGCGACTGTGTAACACTATGTGAAAGAGCAACTATATCTAAAGGAACTTTCTTCATATCGGGTATTCGCTTTGTGCGATAAAAATAATCTCGTAAGGCGAACATAGGACTCTCCTTACGAGACTATAAAGATACTTAAATATATTAATTATTTGAAGCCTTGAATTCCTTCAATGCAGAATTCAATTTCGGCACTACGTCAAATAAGTCACCTACGATCCCATAATCCGCATTCTTAAAGAATGGTGCTTCTGGGTCTTTATTAATAACCACAATAACCTTGCTAGAACTAACACCTGCTAGGTGCTGAATAGCGCCTGAAATACCAATTGCAAAATACAAATTAGGTCTAATAGCTACACCTGTCTGTCCCACATGTTCGTGGTGAGGTCTCCAACCTGTATCTGCTACTGGTCTACTACAAGCTGTGGTAGCACCAATAATATCGGCAAGCTCCTCTATGATACCCCAGTTATCAGGTCCACCCATACCTCTACCCGCAGACACAACAAGCTCTGCTTCTGGAAGTGGCACTGTTCCAGTAACGGTCTTTCGCTCTATCACTTTCACCTTAGGTGAATCAATAGTAACTTCTACAGCTTCAGGGCTCACCTCTGCACCATTGGTTTCAGGTTGAATACTATTACCCATCACAGAGATAATCTTCACCTCTGTTTCTAATTTGAAAGAGGCTACTCCTTTACCACTAAAGACATTCTTTTCAACCTGAAAACCATCAGCAACTGTCGGCAATGATTTCGCCCCAGAGATAACTCCTGCATCCATTCGTGCGGCTAATCTCCCTACGATGGATTTTCCAGTAGAATTATGACCTACAATAATTATCTTAGCACCAACCTTCTCAGCAACTTGTGCAATGGCTGATGTATATGTTTTACTATCAAAATTTTCTAGAGAAGCGTTATTGAGTGTAAGCACTTTATTTGCTCCATATTTACCTAGTGAGGCAGCCTCTGAGGATTCTCCAATCACTAGAGCAACACATTCACTACCTGTCAATCCAGCTACTTTACTTCCGTAAGTAACTATCTCTAATGTTGCCTTTTTGAATTTTCCGCCATTTTGTTCGGCTAGTACTAATACCATAATATATAGTTGATTTAGTTTTTTTTAAATTACTTTAGATTCTTCGTGCAATAGCCTAACGAGCTCTTTCATATTATCTGGGTCAATCATTTTGATAGATCTATCCTTAGGAACTACTTTATACTCCACAACTTTTTCCTTATCCTCTGCAGACTCAGGACTCACTACTTCTAATGGTTTTTTCTTGGCCATCATGATACCACGCATATTAGGTATACGCTGGTCAGCCATTCCTTTTGCCGCACTTACTACAAACGGTGTTTCTACTTCTACCACCTCAGTTCCACCTTCAATTTCTCTGTTCAATGTACTGGTGTTTCCATTCATTTCCATAGAACTAGCGTAAGAGATATAAGGTAAATCCAATAACTCTGCAATCATACCACCTACGAGAGAACCATTATAGTCAATAGACTCCTTTCCAGTCAGTATGATATCATAGTTTTGGCTCTTTGCATAAGCAGCAATTTGCTTCGCTACAAAAAGTGAACTGCTTGGCTCAGCATCTATTCTAACGGCATTTTTTGCACCAATTGCTAGTCCCTTCTTAATAACAGCATCGTTAGAAGCTGGACCTACATTGATTAGTGTAACTTCGCCGCCTGCTGCCTCGGTAATTTCGAGAGCTCTAACCAGAGCATACCATTCATCATAAGGGTTCATAATGAATGAAACACCATTTGTATCAAACTCTGTATTGTTATTCGTAAAGTTGATATTAGCAGTGGTTTCAGGTGTCTTGCTAACGCAAACTAGTATTTTCATATATTAATTTTATTATGTATTTAACCATAACATTAGATGATTAAATTGGTTGTTCTTAAATTCGCACAAAGATAAAATTTTACTAATATTAAGCCCCAATATAACTAGCGAAAATTCGCTATGTTTAAATTTGTTGTCAATTCCTAAACATTAAGCCACTTATGTCGAGATTAGCTCAATTACAAACTATGCTTAAAGAGGATCCTAAAGACTCCTTTTTATTATTTGCTGTCGCCAAAGAGTATGAAAAGCTCCAAGATCTTGATCAGGCTATCTCTTATTACGAAAATTTGGTGCAAAACGATTCAAAATATACTGGCGTCTACTATCACCTTGGTGGTGCCTATGCTGAGCTTGGAAATAAAGACAAGGCTACTGAGGTATACCAGACAGGTATAGCCGTTTGTAAAGAAGTCGGTGATCAGCATGCGCTGAGCGAATTGAAGTCGGTTTTGATGAATTTGGAGATTGAATGAGAGTTCAGAGTCATGAGTTCAGAGCTAAATTAAGGTAGACTATCCTAAATCTCGATTGCTCAATTGACCAAATACTCCCCTTCAAATACCTTGGTCGCTTTCCCATTCAACCATACTTCTTGAAAAGTTTGATCTGCTTTCGCCTTGAAGTTTACACTCAGCTTTCCGCCTTTGGTTTGGATAGCTACCTGATGATTACCTTCACCTTTTTTGGTGCGAAGGGTGTAAGCTATGGCCGCTGCGGTAACGCCTGTCCCACAGGATAATGTTTCATCCTCTACTCCCCTTTCGTAGGTGGCTACTAAAATGTGATCCTCTTTAATTTCTACAAAATTGACGTTAATGCCTTCTGCTTTAAATTCTTCTGAGTAGCGGATGGCTTCTCCTTGTGACTTAATATCTATATCATCAATGTCTTCGACAAAAATGATATAATGTGGAGAGCCCGTATCGAGAATGTAAAAATCTTCTCCACTCTGGACATCTCTGACGTCATTCATTTTGAGTGAGACTACACCGTCTTTCTGGTATCTTGATATATGCTCACCATCGATAGCTAAGAAGGTATTTTGATCTGCCGCTGCTCCTACTTGCTTGGCAAAAGCAGTAATGCATCTACCTCCATTACCACACATACTACTGGTGCGTCCGTCTGCATTGAAGTAAATCATCTCATAGTCGTAGTCAGCATGATTTTCTAAAAGTATCAATCCATCAGCTCCAATACCGAACTTGCGATCACATATTCTTTGAATGGAATCTATGTCATGATGGGCAATAAACTTATGCTCGCGCTGGTCAATCAATACGAAGTCATTACCCGTGCCTTGATATTTGGTAAATGGTATATTCATCTGTAGTCTATAGTCTAATTGGTACTTTTTATATGCGGATTATTTGTGTTTAGTATTTCAATATCCTCAGTGGGTGTTAAGGGGACTCCGAGCATATGCGATCTGACAATGGCAAGTATCAAGAAAAACAGAATGATCGCTAAACCAATGTAAGAAAACTTCCAGCCCCAAATATTGCCTAGATAATCCGCATCTGGATCCACTTCCTCTTCATCTCTTTTATTCTGGTCGTTTTGATTCGCGCTTTTCATATTTACTGTATTAACAATTAAGTAACAATAAGTAATGATGTAAAATTACTGTATTCTGTATAAAAACATATTTTTGCAAAGTCTTATGTAAAGATAAGATTATAGAATTTCAATTCGTTTTAGTTATCAGAAATTTTGGATTAGCTGTGCAGTAGTGGCGAACGAAGGAAGCCAGACTCTGAGGCTTGCCCGACTATTTTCAGGCGGGCAAACGAAGAGGCCGACCGAATAGGGAGCTACGAAACATAGTGATCGAATGGTGCTTCGCAATAAAAGTCCAGTGGACTTTTATAATGAGGGAACCGCAAACAACGGCTTGCGGCATGCAAAATCCATAAATATGATTTTATTTTTGGACTAGCGCTGTGCAGTAGTGGCGAACGAAGGAAGCCAGACTCTGAGGCTTGCCCGACTATTTTCAGGCGGGGAAACGAAGAGGCCGACCGAATAGGTAGCTACGAAACATAGCGACCCCCAGAAAATCAGTACAAGACTAATAACAAGAAGATTACGCTTCAAAATGGGTAAAATACCAGTTAATAAATAAATCCTCTGGGGGTAGGCTCATAAAAATAGTAAGATATTTACATTTTTGTGGCTACATGGCATAAAGATTGAATATCAATATATTATATCTTAAAAATTAAGCTTATGCGAAAATATGGATTAGTAATAGCCTGCTCTCTGATGAGTGCCATATTCGCAGTATTGTTGTATAAATTGATAGAGGAACCTAAAACCGTTATCTATCGCCCTAATGCCTCGCCAACCTTGACATCGAGTAACTTTGGTGGACAAACGGCAAATGGAGGGCAATATCATCGCCCCTTCATATCTTCATCACCAAACGATTTTACTAAGGCCGCAGATGCCGTCGCACCCGTGGTCGTAAATATCAATGCGATAGACAATAGACGCTTTTGGGAGTCATCGCAAAATTCGACTGGCTCAGGTGTGATCATTTCACCTGATGGATATATAGTGACGAATAATCACGTAATAGAAGATGGGGACAAATTTGAAGTTACTCTCGGAGATAAGTCAGAATATCCTGCTACCTTAATTGGTAGTGATCCTTCTACAGATTTGGCCCTATTGAAAATAGAACATGATGTAGAAGTGCCACATCTGCCATTTGGTAATTCTGATTCACTTCGTGTTGGTGAATGGGTACTTGCCGTAGGTAATCCATTTAATCTAACGACGACTGTGACTGCTGGTATCGTAAGCGCAAAAGGAAGAACGATAGATATACTCCAAGGGAAGCATACCATAGAATCTTTTATTCAAACTGATGCAGCCATAAATCCTGGAAACAGTGGTGGCGCTCTAGTCAATACTAATGGTGAATTAGTTGGAATCAATACTGCCATCATTACTAGAACGGGAAGGTATGAGGGCTACTCTTTTGCAGTGCCTGTGAATCTCGTCAGCAAAGTCATCAACGATTTGAAAGATTACGGTGTGGTGCAAAGAGGACTCTTAGGTATAGATATGATGGAGGTGAATAGTAGTATCGCAGAAAGCGTAGGCCTAGACGAAATAAAAGGCGTTTATATCAATCGGGTAGAGCCTGGAAGTGGAGCTGATGAAGCTGGTCTAAAAGAAGAAGACGTGATTCTTAAAATAAATGGAAAGGATGTGGAATCTGCGCCCAGTCTGTCTGAGTTTGTAGGCATGCAAAGACCAGGCAATACTTTGACTATTGAGTTTCTCAGAAATGGTAGTATGAATAAAGTAGATGTCCTACTTAGAAATGAAAACAATACGACCGAGTTCGTCACCCTAGATGTAAATGAGTTTGACATCCTCCAAGATATTGGATTTGAACTGAGAGAACTCAGCAAGGATGAAAAGCTAAGACTCAATCTCGAAGGGGTCATGGTCAAGAGTGTTTACAAAGGCAGCCCGATTGCACGAACCAATATGGATCCTGGGTTTATCATCACTAAGGTGAATGACAAGTTAGCAGTGAACATAGAAGAAGTCGTTGATCTTATCAACGAAGCTGAAGATAAAGTGATGCTGGAAGGGCAATATGAGCACTTTTCTGGGGATTACTTTTATGCTTTTAAGAAGTAATATTTTCTAAAATTAATTAAAAATGGCGGTTCAATTACCTGATCGCTCTTATTATTTTATCCTTACTCCACTTAGGTATGAAATGTCAATGCAGATAGCTATTTTTGGGTATGGGAAAAAATGATCTGAATGCCAGCATCAATCAAGATGAAAATAAACTAGGTGTAAGCCGCATGCAACGGAGGTTGGAGCGTATATATCTAGGTGGCGGAAAAACCAAAATAGAAAAGCAACATAGTAAAGGTAAACTGACTGCAAGAGAGCGAGTAGATTACTTGATCGATGACGGTTCCTACTTTTTCGAGATCGGTGCTTTTGCTGGATATGAGATGTACAAAGAGCATGGTGGTGCCCCAGCAGGTGGCGTTATTATGGGTTTGGGACAAATTTCTAATCGCATGTGTATGATCGTAGCCAACGATGCCACCGTTAAGGCAGGTGCTTGGTTCCCAATCACAGGAAAGAAAAATCTACGTGCTCAAGAAATAGCATTAGAGAATAACATCCCGCTGGTTTACTTAGTAGATAGTGCTGGTGTATATCTTCCTATGCAAGATGAGATCTTCCCCGATAAAGAGCACTTTGGTAGAATGTTTAGAAATAACGCTATTATCTCTTCGAGAGGGATTCCTCAGATAGCCGCCATCATGGGTAGCTGTGTTGCAGGTGGAGCGTACCTGCCTATCATGTCGGATGAAGCTCTGATAGTAGAAGGCACAGGATCTATATTTTTGGCAGGTCCCTATCTAGTGAAAGCAGCTATCGGTGAGACGGTTGACAAACAGACATTAGGAGGTGCTGTGACGCAGAGTAGTATCAGCGGCGTGACTGACTATATCATGAAAGATGATAAAGAATGTCTAGATACCATTCGTGATCTGGTTGGAAAAATGGGACATATGGATAAAGCAGGCTTCAATAGAGAAGAAGCAAAAGATCCAAAACTTCCAATTGAAAAAGTATATGAGAATTTCCCTGCTGAATCTACTAAGCCCTATAAGTCTTTAAATATTCTTGAAAGTGTAGTGGACGAAGGAAGTATCACAGAATACAAAAAGACATACGGTAAGACTATTATTTGTGCCTATGCTAGAATCGATGGTTGGTCAGTCGGTGTAGTAATGAACAATAGAGAAGTAGTAAAAAGTGCTACTGGTGAAATGCAGTTTGGTGGTGTAATCTATTCGGATAGTGCAGATAAGGCGACTCGATTCATCATGAACTGTAATCAGAAAAAGATTCCTCTTGTGTTCCTTCAGGATGTCACTGGCTTTATGGTGGGGACTAGATCAGAACATGGAGGTATCATAAAGGACGGGGCGAAGCTTGTCAATGCAGTAAGTAACTCTACGGTTCCTAAATTTACTGTGGTCATGGGCAACAGTTATGGGGCGGGTAACTATGCGATGTGTGGAAAGGCGTATGACCCAAGACTTATTGTGGCTTGGCCAACTGCTAAGATAGCCGTCATGGGTGGTACCCAGGCAGCAAAGGTACTGACGCAGATTCAAGTAGCTTCTTTAAAAAATAAAAACCAAGCTCCTGATGAGGCAGCAAAGAAAAAGTTGTTTGAAGAAACTAAAGCTAGATATGACGAGCAGACTAGCGCGTATTACGCTGCAGCAAGACTTTGGATCGATGCAATAATTGATCCTAAAGAAACTAGGCAATTTATTTCTAATGGCATTGAGATGGCTAATCACGGCAAGGTTGAGAAATTTAATGTCGGTGTCATACAGACATAGAAATCTAACCTCTGTGAGGAGGTGCTTGTGTAGGTTACTTGTTTGGTCTTATTTTAAAGTATCTAATCTTGATAATGAAGCCCTGTCCTTATTGAACAGAAACTAGATTTTCAGCTGCTACTTGTGTCAAGTCAACTAAGACATTAACACCATAAATAATACCCACCCAAAGAACAACTGATAGCACTAGGCCAAAAAAGGCTCCTTTAATAAACGATGGTCTCATTTCTTGTAATTTTACTAATTTATCCACGATAATCGGTTTTGGTCTGTAATCGTCGATATGTTCAGTATGGGATATTACAATTATTTCGCTAGCTGCAATATAGAAAAACTTTTCTTATTTGATAGGGGAAATTAACAAAATAATAATTCTTCTGACGGTGGGAGTACATACAATTACTCATTTACATAAATAATTATCATATACGATAGTACTTATTATTGGAGTCAAAGAATATGAATACTTTATGCTCGAATGGCGTATCAGATTGAGACACAAGTAGGTATGAAATAAAAAGGGAACATCCTATGGAAGTTCCCTGCGTTTCGCACTTTGCGAAAACATAATTGGATTAGTATGATTCTTTAATTATTTTCTTCAGTACTTGGATTCAAGTAAGTTCTTTTTACTTTAGAGTTCAAACCTTGATTAGTGGAGTCGAAGTCAGACAATTGTGAAAGGAGACTTAACAATTTGTCTGAAATGGGCCGAAAAGCTTCGGGTACGAATTTATTCGATGTCATTTCAATTGTGGATTATAATTTATTAATAAGTAGTACGCCAATAATATACGACAATTATCGTTTATGGTCAAGGATTTTCCGTTGGTAGGAGTGGATAAATTAGTAAAACTTGCGAAATATTACTCTTACGACGACCTCATAGTCACAAAGTAACATCTAAGGCATATAATTATCAAAATAAATCCCAGACTTGATCTTTTGGAACTGGCGCAGTGATTTTGATTTGCTCTTTTTTGACTGGATGTACGAATGACAGCTCTCTGCTATGCAAATGGATTGTTGCGTCAGAGTTAGCTACTGTGAATCCATATTTCAAGTCTCCTTTTACAGGACAACCAATATGCCCTAATTGAGCACGAATTTGGTGAGACCTACCTGTTAGCAAATCAATCTCTATCAAAAAGTGTCCTGCCAATCGAGCAATCACATTATAGTTCAACTTCGCTTCTTTATAGGTCTTATTATTTTTACCCATTCGATCGATCACATTAGAGGTATTTCTCTTTGGGTCTTTTTTTATAAAATGATTTAGAGAGCCTGATAACTCACGCGGTGCTTTATTGGTAATTGCCCAATAGACCTTCTTGATGGCCCTCTTCTTGAATACTTCATTCATCCTAGCTAAGCCCTTGGATGTTTTAGCGAAGACTATAACTCCGCTGACAGGTCGATCTAGTCTGTGTATCACGCCCAGAAAGACGTCCCCAGGCTTATTATGCTTTACCTTGATCCAAGCTTTCACATAATCTGCCAAAGGTGTATCCTTTGTCTCATCACCGTGCACCAGCCAGCCAGCAGGTTTGTTGACTGCTATGAGGTGATTATCTTCATATAATACATTTACTTTCTTTATGTCTAACTTCATGGCTCAAAAATGTAAACTGCAAAATTAAGTTTAATCTTCGAATTGAAATGAATTATCTTTGTGGCTTCTCTAATAACCTACAATCAATAACGACATGAATATAAGCTTGGGATTCTCTACCTGTCCGAACGACACTTTTATGTTTGACGCTTTGGTTAATAAAAGGATTAATACGCTGGGTTACTCCTTTGAGATCACGATGGCAGATATCAAGGAGCTGAATGAGATGGCTTTTAATAAACAACTAGACGTCACGAAACTCAGCTATCATGCCTACGCTTATATGAGAGAAGATTATATTCTGCTAGATTCAGGATCAGCTTTGGGCTTTAACTGTGGACCACTATTGATCAGCAAAGATCCAATTGACCCGGATGAGGTAAAAGATAAAACGATAGCCATCCCTGGCAAACACACGACCGCTAATTTGTTATTCTCTCTGGCCTTCCCAGGTGTGAAAAGCAAAAAAGTCATGCTGTTTCATGAGATAGAAGATGCCGTGTTAAATGGAGAAGTTGACCTAGGCTTGATCATTCATGAGAATAGATTTACCTATCAAGAAAAAGGCTTGAGTAAAGTCATGGATCTAGGCCAATACTGGGAAGACACCTATAACTACCCTATTCCGCTTGGCGGTATAGTTGCTAAACGTAGCCTCGGTGTGGAAAAGATTAGGCAAATCAGCCAAATGCTTTCACAATCTGTGCAGCATGCCTTCGACTACCCTAATGACTCGGCAAAATTTGTCTTAAAACATGCCCAAGAAATGCAGAAAAAAGTTGTAAATCAACATATTTCATTATATGTAAATGAGTATTCCGTTTCACTTGGTGAAACGGGAAGAGCGGCCGTGAATAAGCTATTCAAAATAGGCGCTGCAAAAGGGGTTTTTAATGACTCAAGCTTGCCAATTTTTATAACATAAGTATAGGATATAAACAGAAAATAAAACATAACTTTGGACGTCAAACTATGAGTTCACTCCGAAAACTGACGAATTGCATAAAATGGAATCTTTTGGATGAGATTTTTGATTTTGGAAATTCAGTGATGCCTGTGTGACAACTCGTTGGCGTGCCTGTGCGACAACTCGTTGGCGTGCCTGTGCGACAACTCGTTGGCGTGCTTGAGCATCAGTGGATTGAGAAAATGAAAAATATCGCGAAAAGAAACATTTTTGGTTTTGTGAGTTTCCGGAGTGGACTCAACTATTACTTTATAAATACAGATACTAATCATGATAATAGGTGTACCAAAAGAGATTAAAAACAACGAAAACAGAGTCGCGCTTACTCCAGGAGGTGCCATTGAGTTAGTGAAAGATGGACACAAAGTATTCATCCAAAAGTCAGCGGGTGAAGGCAGTGGCTTTCCAGATGCTGAATACAAAAAAGCGGGCGCTAAAATTTTGCCAGATATCAAGTCTGTCTACAAGAAGGCAGAGATGATTATCAAGGTAAAAGAACCTATCAAAGAAGAATACAAACTTATACGGGAAAATCAGTTGGTATTTACCTATTTTCACTTTGCATCGCACCTGCCATTGACCAGAGCTATGATAAAATCTAAGGCTATTTGTTTGGCTTATGAGACCGTTGAGAATGCGAATAGAACTCTGCCTTTATTGATTCCGATGTCTGAAGTTGCTGGTCGTATGTCCATCCAGCAAGGTGCCAAGTATCTCGAAAAGCCACAAAGAGGTATCGGTATATTGCTTGGAGGTATCCCAGGGGTGCAGCCTGCTAAGGTGATGATATTAGGAGGAGGTATAGTTGGAATGCAAGCAGCAAAAATGGCTGCTGGTTTTGGTGCTACAGTTACTATCCTCGATATCAATCTAGAACGTTTGAGGTATCTAGACGACGTCATGCCTGCTAATGTATCTACTATGTATTCCAATGAGTACAACATTCGAAAGATGATCAAAAATCACGATTTAATCATTGGAGCAGTGTTGATACCTGGAGCAAAAGCACCAAATTTAATCACCAGGGATATGCTTAAAGAAATGCGTGCTGGTACAGTCATGGTCGATGTGGCGGTAGATCAAGGAGGCTGCTTTGAGACAACAAAACCCACTACGCATCAAAAACCAGTTTATATCATTGATGATATAGTACATTACTCAGTGGCAAATATGCCTGGAGCTGTGCCCTATACATCCACTATTGGATTGACAAACGCTACACTCCCATATGCACGTCAGCTCGCAAATATGGGGTGGAAAAAGGCCTGTATGTTAAACCCTTCTCTGAGGAAAGGACTAAACATAATCAAAGGAGATATCGTATACAAAGGGGTTTCTGACGCATTTGCCTTAAAGTATCATGACGTTGAAAAATACCTATAAAACAGATAAATTATGATCGTTGATAATGCAAAGAATTCAAAGTCCTACATTGAATTGGAAGATAAGTATGGGGCACATAATTACCACCCTCTGCCAGTTGTCCTTGCCAAAGGGGAAGGTGTCTATGTATGGGATGTAGAAGGAAAAAAGTACTTTGATTTCTTGTCTGCATATTCTGCCGTCAATCAAGGTCACTGCCATCCGCGTATTATCGACGCTCTCAAGAAGCAGGCTGAGATATTGACACTGACGTCTAGAGCATTTTATAATGATGCTTTAGGTCCTTACGAAAAGTATGTAACTGAGTACTTCGGATATGACAAAGTGCTTCCTATGAACACCGGCGTTGAGGCGGTCGAGACGGCGCTCAAGATCTGCCGTAAATGGGCTTATGAGAAGAAAGGCATTCCAGTCAATGAGGCTAAGATTGTTTTTGTAAATAACAACTTCCACGGGCGTACAATGGCTATCATATCTGCATCCGTAGATCCTGCAAGCACGACGGGATTTGGTCCTTATATGCCAGGGTATATTTTGATACCTTATAATGATACTGAGGCTTTAGAGGAGGCACTGAAAGGTGATCCTAATATTGCTGGTTTTATCGTAGAACCTATCCAAGGTGAAGCAGGCGTATTTGTCCCAGACGATGGATACCTAGCTAAATGCAAGGCACTGTGCGAACAACATAATGTGCTTTTCATAGCTGATGAAGTACAAACAGGTATAGCACGTACTGGAAGATTGCTGGCGACTTGTGGTAACTGTGATTGCACGGGACACTGTGAAAACAAGCCTGAAGTAAAACCTGATATTTTGATTTTAGGTAAAGCAATGTCGGGTGGCGTATTCCCTGTTTCAGCGGCATTAGCTGACAATCATATCATGGAGTGCATTCGTCCAGGTGAGCATGGCTCTACCTTCGGTGGTAACCCCCTAGCGTGTGCAGTAGCAATAGAAGCTCTAGAAGTAATCCGAGATGAAAAGTTAGCACAAAATGCAGAGGCACTTGGTCAGAGGTTCAGAGATCGCATGAATGCACTTAAAGAGAAGACTGAATTGATCACTTTGGTCAGAGGAAAAGGTCTATTGAATGCTATCCTGATTAATGACACGGAAGATAGCTCTACAGCTTGGGATCTTTGTGTATTGCTATCTAAGAACGGTCTCCTCGCGAAACCGACGCACGGTAACATCATTCGATTTGCACCACCACTGGTGATGACAGAAGCTCAATTAGACGAGTGTTGTACGATTATTGAAAGAACTTTTTTAGACTATCAAGCTTAGTTTGGAGCTGACCCTGATCTGACCTGAAATTAGGCCAGATCAGGGTCGGATCATCCGCTACTACTCCATAGCCTGTATAACTATTCAGGATGGCACCCTCTTGTATTCACTCATCGCTCATCCTGCGCTGGCACCTCCTTCATAAGCTATACAGTCTACTCCATAACGCTACTACTCCTCAGCCTTTAAGATTGGATCTAGGTATTATCACATTATAAATCTGAGAACACTATTTTCTTGGTATAGCAATAATCAAGACGGTAGCACTAAAGAATAATGTAATTGAGATTTTACAATATTTCTTAATATTTAGCATTTCATATAGTAGAATAACTCTATCTTAGTCAATATGAAATTGTCAACATTACTATTTAGCCTAATCCTACTTTGCCTTTTCACTTTCTCTTGTGGATCAGACTTCTATATTCCTTGTCAATCAAATTTATTGGTTCTTGAAAAGAAAAATAATATCAAAACTTCTTTCGCTTTCAATCATGTTCAGGCAGCATATAGTCCAATAAATCACTTGGGAATAAAAGCTGGATACAATTTTACTAGGATAAATGATTTGAGGGCAGAACGCAATCTGAGGATGGCCACTATCGGACTTGGATATTACACACACAAAGTGGTAAAACCACTACGAAAGTCATATGATAAAGTGAGAACTCATCCGAAACTATGCCTAATAGGTGTAGATGTATATGCTAATATTTCTCAAGGAATGTTCACTTCAACTAACTCAAGTGGTACCACAGGAAGTATTTTTGGAATCACAACGGATGAAGGGTTTAGAGTATTTGAAGCCAACCTATTGAACCCACATATCAGTTCCCAACTTTATTGGCAATCACAATCATTCTCTGTGAACTTTGGTGTTCGTGCTGGTCTACTGTACTATTATAATGGAGTTGGTATTGGAGACTATACGCAAGAAGAAAGGATTTTAGCAGCTAGCCTAATTGAAGATACCCCTGTCGCTAATCTTGAATATGACCTAATGATTTCTAAAGGAAATAATAGACTTGAAACTTTCCTTCAGTTAAGCTGGAATAATTCTGGAAATGCACTCTTAAACAATAGTGCTGCTGTTTCTTTTGGACTCAAACTCAATATCCCAAGTTTGATAGAAAGTATAAGAAAAAAAAGATGATCTGTTAGATAAATTAAGACACCTTCATAGACCTCTGAAAATAGTTCAATCTTATATTCCGCTTGAAAAGTAAGGCGTGATAAAGCCCTTAATAAACCGACTAGTTCTTAATACTCATCTTAATTGAAGTACCCCTATTTTGACTAAGCGCAAGGAGACCCTGAACAGGACCGATAGCTAAAATAAATAAGATTTTATTTGAAGGAGAGTCTATTAAACAAGCTGATTATTAATTTTCTAGAGTAGCTATAATTCAAACATTCTACAGATAGTATTTGGAATCAAACGAAATTTGAACTAGAGGACGAATTCATCCTTATGACAAGGATAGTAATTGGCATTACTCTACATACGATAATATCCAAATTACAAACTCTAAACGTCACCAAGATCCCCGAGTAAGGGATCGAAAGGGCTTGGTCCCGATTTTTTCGGGACGGAAGCGGAGCGTACCCCGATAGAGCCCGACCGCAGACATCGTATCGAACAGTCCAAATGATCCGTAAAAATCTAATAAACGTCTCGTCTCTTATTATTGAAAAAATCGTCTGCGGATACTCCCAAAATTTATCTTCATACACCTAAATTCTTTTTTTACTTTAACATCGTACACCAAGGTGAGAAAATTACATCTGAGTTAATATAATTAACATATAAATTATTTTTAATATCAAATGAAGTCATTATTTTTGGCCTTATGAGAAAGAAGCAGCCAGAAAATCGGACATATAATTTCCCTGATGCAGATCTCTATGTTCAGTGCATAGAGCGTCTCAATTATGCTAAGCGAGATCATCAACAGTTTAAAGAATACGGCTACAACCGGCAGAAAATGGAGGCGTTTTATGCAAAATGTGAGCAGTTTAAAGAGCTGCCAAATGACGATGAAGTCGTGGGAGATCAGATGATCGTCACGCAAAAAAAATACGACGCTGCTGATAAATTACGATCTGCTATACGTAGCTTAATGACTCGGGTAGCTGTAAAATACCACAATAAAAGTGGGCGATATCGTAAATTTGGGACAGCGAAATTGGGCGATATGACGGACGCTCAGCTGCTATTTTGTGGAAGACGAGTAGCACGCGTAGCCAGACAGCAGCTCAATTTCTTAGCAGATGTTGGAGTTAACGAAAAGATCATATCTAAGGTTGTAGACGCTTATCAGGCTTTTGAAAACGCGATGCACATACAGCAAGATCGGGTCTCTGAACGGGATATAGGAGTCGAGCGCCGTACCGAAATAGGCAATAAAATCTACCATGAATTGGTCGTGCTGTGCAATATCGGAAAGGATATTTGGAATAATACAGATGCTGCGAAATATGAAAATTACTGCATATACGAATCCAATAATGAACAAAAAAAGCAAAAGAAAGCACAAAAAGAAGAAGATAGTCTAGATAGTTTGGGTTCATACCGAGGATAAGTAAAAGCATTGTTAGAAGACTGTAACTGATGCGTGTGTCTATTGTTGTGTCTGCAAACACTTTGTTATAGAGCCATTGCACCTTTCCTTCGCTTAGCGTAAATTTTAGTCAGTTTTCACACATACTACTTTTATTTACTTTGTAACAATATCATCATCATAGGTCTACTTTTGATGATTTATTAGCATAGGTGATGTAGAACTTCTCCCCTCTTATTAAACTCAATTTGGCAAGAATTTTTCTCTTATCAATCGTAGCAAATTGCTATTTACGCTAAGCAAACTTGATATGAGATTGAAAGATAATGATGACAATTCAGGAGTAAATTATAAGATTAAAGATCTAAAGGTATTTGGGTCTAAAGAGAATCTTTTTCACAACCAGAAGAAATATAGAGTAGTTTATGATGAACACTCAGCGAGGTATCTCTACTGTGAACTTTCCTTTTACAATAAACTTTTTGACGAGACAGATTGGGAGACCAAGTTGACTTTCGTATGCTTAAATAAGGATACGAATGAAAAGCTATGTGAGCTAGATAAGAATGTAAAAGTTAGCAAAGAAAAGAACATCATTTATGTTAGAGAAGGTTGGGGAACTCCAGAACCAGGTTGGTGGAAGCGAGGTCGTTACAGTTGGGAAGTGTACATGGAGGATACCAAAATCGGTGATATTGATTTCTATATTGTAGATGGCGGTCACGTTGCGTCAGATAACAATGCCTACTTTGAAACAAAGTCCATCAAATTATTTGAAAGTTCTAGAGATGGTATCGCGATCGATAAAAGAGTTTATCTCAAAGAATTTGCATCGCCCAATACGCGATATATTAATGTAGAACTGTGTTTAGAAAATAAATACAAGCATGACTACTTTCCATTGGAGCTGCACTTCAACTTTTATAATGAAGCAGGTCAACACAAAGCATTCATGTCTTACTTTAGGGAAATCAAGCAACATAAAGGTGAGATCATTTTAGACACTGGTTACGGCTCAGACAATATCGGATATTGGTATAAAGACTCCTATACGCTTGAGGTTATCTTCATGGGACAGATTATAGCTGTGGTTCCATTCAATGTAGGTGATAGTCAAGAATTATCAGATGGATCATTGGCTTACAACACTATAAAGAAACTCAAATCGAAGCAAGAAGTAGAGCAAGTTCAGCCTGTCAGCTTTGATGAAGCAAAAGGCGAACTAGAAAAACTCATAGGACTACGTACAGTAAAAGCGCAAATTAATGAGTTGTCTACTTATCTGAAATTTTTAAAAATCAGAAAGGATAAAGGACTTGAAGAAGATCAGAAATTTAATCTGCATAGCATATTCAAAGGTAATCCAGGTACGGGTAAGACGACTGTCGCTCATATGCTAGGGAAAATATATAACTCTCTTGGTCTACTATCTCACGGTAAAGTTTTTGAAGTAGGTAGAGCTGATCTAGTAGGTGAATTTATTGGTCAGACAGCACCTAAAGTAAAGAAGGCGATAGAGAAAGCGCGTGGTGGAATTCTCTTTGTTGATGAAGCATACGCTTTGACAAATAGAGGTAATGACGGTAAAGATTTTGGACGTGAGGTGATCGAAGTGTTACTCAAAGAGATGTCGGACGGTGAAGGCGATATTGCTATCATCTGTGCAGGTTATCCAAAGGAAATGACAAACTTCTTGGATAGTAATCCTGGTTTAAATTCGAGAATAAAGCACATCATTACTTTCCCAGATTATACACCGGATGAGTTGATGGATATCTCTGAATTTACAGCGATCAAGCGTGGCGTACGAATTGATCAAGAAGCTAACAAATTTATCAATAAGCGTATCTATGAAATATACAGAAACAGAGATGACCAGTTTGGTAACGCAAGATTTATAAATGGGCTCATCGAAGAGGCTAAGCAAAATATGGCTTTGAGATTGATGTCTGATACTATAGATGTAAGCCAATTAGAAGAGTCCGAAATATCTACTTTGACAACCAAGGATATGGAGAAATTCTTTGATTCAAAAAATACTAAAGGTGTTGAAATGCCAATAGATGAGGAGTTACTTCAGTCTTCTTTATCTCAGCTGCATGACTTGGTTGGTCTGCATGACCTAAAACAGGAAGTGGATGAGATGGTGAAGCTCGTGAGATACTATAAAGACATCGGTCGTGATGTACGGAAAGCGTTCTCTTTACATACGGTATTCAAAGGTAATCCTGGTACGGGTAAGACTACGATCGCGAGGATCATGGTTCAGTTATACAAAGCATTAGGAATTCTTGAGCGTGGGCACTTGATCGAGTGTGATCGTAAATCACTCGTAGCTGGCTACGTTGGTCAGACAGCAATCAAGACGAGTGAATTGATCGATAAAGCCATGGGTGGCGGTCTATTCATAGATGAAGCATACTCTTTGGTGAAAGGTGGAAACGGCGACTTTGGTCGAGAAGCGATTGAGACTTTACTAAAGAAGATGGAGGATCATCGTGGAGAATTTATGGTGATCGTCGCTGGTTATCCTGACGAAATGAGTACTTTCATAGAGGCCAATCCTGGTTTGATGTCTAGATTTGATAAGCAGTTT
>Ga0209187_1001032_pt1 | contig 36785 bp, 26 predicted proteins | sample BantaG_FD_187430 | JGI IMG/M metagenome (GOLD analysis project Ga0209187, IMG submission 187430) | Marine algal microbial communities from Bantry Bay, Ireland - BantryBay_4 metaG (SPAdes) (version 2) | ecosystem: Host-associated > Algae > Red algae > Unclassified | place: Bantry Bay, Ireland...
TTTTCGTCTGTGGTGGCGCGGATGACTTCCTGCGGGATAATCGTCGGCGAACCCTCTTTGGAAAGGAAAGTATTGACCCCGATAATCGGGTATTCGCCTGTATGTTTGAGCATTTCGTAGTGCATACTTTCCTCTTGGATTTTGCCGCGTTGGTACATCGTTTCCATCGCGCCGAGTACGCCGCCGCGCTCCGTGATGCGGTCAAATTCCGTCAAAACGGCTTCCTCTACCAAGTCCGTCAGTTCTTCGATGATGAAGGAGCCTTGTAGCGGATTTTCGTTTTTCGCCAAGCCGAGTTCGTGGTTGATAATCATCTGAATGGCAACGGCGCGACGTACCGATTCTTCGGTCGGTGTGGTGATGGCTTCGTCGTAGGCATTGGTGTGAAGTGAGTTGCAATTATCGTAGATTGCGTAGAGGGCTTGCAGCGTGGTACGGATGTCGTTAAACGAAATTTCCTGTGCGTGTAGCGACCTGCCCGATGTCTGAATATGGTATTTCAATTTCTGTGAACGCTCGTTGGCATCGTATTTTTCGCGCATGGCTTTCGCCCATATACGTCGCGCTACGCGCCCGATGACCGCATATTCGGGGTCGATTCCATTGGAAAAGAAAAAGGAAAGATTGGGTGCAAAATCGTCAATATTCATCCCTCGTGCGAGGTAATATTCTACGAAAGTAAAGCCATTTGAGAGCGTAAATGCGAGTTGGGAAATCGGATTCGCGCCCGCTTCTGCAATGTGATAACCGGAAATTGACACGGAATAAAAATTTCGCACCGCATGGTCGATAAAATATTGCTGCACATCACCCATTAAGCGGAGTGAAAATTCGGTAGAAAAAATGCAGGTATTTTGCGCTTGGTCTTCCTTCAAAATATCCGCCTGCACCGTACCGCGAACCGACGATAAGGCTTTAGTTTTTAATTCATTATAAATTTGTGGTTCGAGAACTTCGTCGCCCGTAATTCCCAATAATAATAAACCCAATCCATTATTGCCTTCGGGCAAATCGCCTTCGTATTTTGGGCGCGGTAAATTATGGTCGTCAAATTTCGCTTTTAATTTCGCTTCAACGAGGTGTTCGAGTTTATTTTCACGAATATAAAACTCACATTGTTGGTCAATTGCGGCATTCATAAAAAAGGCGCAAATCGTAGCGGCGGGTCCGTTAATCGTCATCGAAACGGAGGTTGTTTTTTCGCACAAATTAAAACCCGAATACAGTTTTTTTGCATCATCCAAACAACACACCGATACGCCCGAATTGCCCACTTTTCCGTAAATATCGGGTCGGTAATCGGGGTCTTCGCCGTAGAGTGTCACCGAATCAAACGCCGTCGAAAGTCGCGTGGCGGAAGTGTCGGACGAGAGGTAATGAAAACGGCGATTGGTACGCTCCGGATTGCCCTCTCCGGCAAACATTCGCGTAGGGTCTTCGCCCTTGCGTTTGAATGGAAATACACCCGATGTAAAGGGAAATTCTCCCGGCACATTTTCCCGTAAACTCCAGCGCAATATCTCGCCCCAGTCTTTATAAGGCGGCAAACTCACACGCGAGATTTTATTATGCGAAAGCGAAAGCGTATGGGTCGGTACACGTATTTCCCGGTCACGAACTTTATACATATATTCGCCTGATTTGTAGGCATCTACCTTGTCGTTCCATTGCTCAATCAGTCGGCGATTTTCACCCATTAATTTCAGTTCAATATCTTCGTAAGTCTTGCGTAATACGTTGGCGGTTTCCGTGTCACCATTTTCTTCTACTATCGAAATAGTGTTTTGAATACCGAATAATTGACGGGCAATTTCGCTTTGTTGTGTCGTTTGTTTATCGTAATTTCTACACACATCGCTAATCTCGGAAAGGTAGCGGGTGCGCTTAGGCGGAATGATGTAAATTTTCTCGCTCATTTCGGTGGCAGAAGCGAAACTGGACTGCAAATCTGTACCTGTTTTTTCGGTAATTTTATTCATCAGAGCTACATAAAGGCGGTTCATGCCGGGGTCGTTGAATTGTGAAGCTATCGTACCAAAAACGGGCATGGTATCGACGGCATCTTCCCAACGATTGTGGTTGCGTTGGTATTGCTTTTGTACATCGCGGAGGGCATCGAGTGCGCCGCGTTTGTCAAATTTATTGAGTGCGATAATGTCGGCATAATCCAACATATCTATTTTTTCCAACTGCGTAGCTGCGCCATATTCGGGGGTCATCACGTAGAGCGACGCATCCGAAAAATCAACGATTTCGGTGTCCGACTGACCGATGCCAGAAGTTTCCAAAATGATGAGGTCGAAGTCCGCCGCTTTGAGGACGTCAAGGGCATTTTCGATGTGTTTGGAGAGCGCGAGATTGGACTGTCGCGTAGCCAGCGAGCGCATATATATACGCGAGTGGTTGACGGCGTTCATACGAATACGGTCGCCCAAAAGTGCGCCGCCCGTCTTGCGTTTCGAGGGGTCAACGGAGACAATCGCCAGCGTTTTTTCAGGAAAATCAATCAAAAAACGACGTATCAATTCATCCACCAAACTCGACTTACCCGAACCGCCCGTACCCGTGATGCCGAGGATCGGCGTGTTGGTTTTGGCGGCTTTTATTTTGATGTCGGGTAGCCATGCCGCCGTCTCGTCGGGCTGATTTTCGACGGCAGAAATGAGTCGCGCAAGGGCGTAATTGTCGCGCTTCGGCAAGCCTTTGAGTTCGCCGTTGATGCTTTTTCCGGTGGGGAAATCGCATTGCTCCAAGACGTTGTTTATCATGCCTTGTAAGCCCATCGCACGCCCATCGTCGGGCGAGTATATGCGTGCGATACCGTACTTGTGTAGTTCCTCAATTTCCGTTGGCAATATCGTACCGCCACCGCCGCCAAATATTTTGATATGTCCCGCACCACGCTCTTTGAGAAGGTCGTACATATACTTAAAAAATTCATTATGTCCGCCCTGATAGGAGGTAATCGCAATGCCCTGCACATCCTCTTGAATGGCAGTATTGACTATCTCATGCACCGAGCGATTGTGCCCCAAGTGGATAATCTCGGCACCGGTACTTTGCATGATGCGTCGCATGATGTTTATCGCAGCATCGTGTCCGTCAAACAGCGAAGCTGCCGTGACGAGGCGGATTTTGTGCTTGGGTTGGTAGGGTGTGGCGGTTTGGTATGACATATTGTTGTGATTGTTATGTTGCTGCCTTCATCATTGTAGAGAAAATTCATGAATTTTCTCTACAATGATGATATCGCGTTTTTAAACAAAAAAAATGGATAGGTGTTGGTGCGAAGATAGGGAATTTTTGGAGAGGTAAATAGAAAAGGCTTTTTCGCAACGTGGACTTTAGCTATCTTTAAGCTATCAATTTGTGGTGATGTGTTGGGAGAAAATTGGTTGTAATGCAAGAATGTAAAGGATTATGATAAATGGTAAAATTTCATCACTTTTTTGCGTAATTTTTCGTACTTTTGCAGCCTATGAATACACTGCGTTTTACCGGACATGACACCTTTCATTGCCGTCAATTTTGGCTCAAAAAAGGCTTTGATCATATTAATGAAGGAAGAGTTTTCAATGACGATGCGGTTATTGATTTGGGTATAGGTAGGAACATGGTAACGGCTGTAAGATTTTGGGTAAAAGCCTTTGGGCTTGAATCAAAAGACAAACCGAGTGAACTGGCACAAAAGATATTTAATGATGAAGGATTTGACCCGTATATCGAAGATGTTGGAACGCTTTGGTTGTTACATTATGAATTGGTAAAATGTAGATATTCCTCAATTTATGCTATAATTTTTAATGAATTTAGACGGCAGAAAGTTGAATTTACGAAAGACCACCTGACACGATTTATCAACCGGAAATGTGAACAACACGGGGTTAACTTAAATCCAAGTTCGCTGAAGCGAGATATTGATGTGTTTTTTAATAATTATATGTTGCCTGAAAGCAAAAAAGAAATAGAAGACTCTTTTTCGGGTTTATTGTATGAATTGAATTTATTGTCTAAATTAAAAAAAACAGGGGCAGATAAATCGGAAAATCGTTATAAAATAGAAAATCGTGAGCGTCCTTCACTTCCTGCCGAAATAGTGTTATTTTGCATTTTAAAAAATGTAAGCGATGAAGAAACTACTTTTTCATTTAAAGATTTATTGGAAAAAGACGATAGTGTGGGTAGGATATTCGCATTGAGTGCTAATGGCTTGATGAATAAAATACAAACTTTATTGGGACAATATCCCAATCATTTTGTTTGGTCTGATGCCGGAGGTATTCAAACTCTTCAAATTAAGAAAAAACTAAATCATTGGTCTGTCTTAGAAAAATATTATGCAGCTTAATTCATCTCCTTCCGTAAATATCATTCGGGATGCCGAACAGGACATGTACTATTTGCCTACGGCAAATGCAAAAGAAGTATATGACCGTATCGCTGCACAATTTAAATCGGGCGTACATTCCTTTAGTATCATCGGGAGTTATGGCACAGGAAAATCGGCTTTTTTATGGGCTTTTGCCAAACATCTTAATGGGGAAAGGGACTTTTTTACACCTGTTAATGGTCAATTTAATGCTTGCAAAAAATTCAAATTTATAAATATCATTGGCGAGGCAGATTCTTTGGTGGATGCTTTTGCTAAACAATTTGATGTCGAAGCTGAACCAAAGGCAATTATCACAGCAATAAAAAAAGAGCATAAAGCGGTAGAGAAAAAAGGAATTTGCTTGATTATTATCGTAGATGAATTTGGGAAATTTTTGGAATACGCCGCAAAAAAAAACCCTGACAAAGAACTCTACTTTATACAGCAAATCGCCGAATTAGCTAATAATCCCAAGCGAAATATCCTCTTTTTGACTTCTTTACATCAAAATTTTGATGCCTATGCCGTAGGGCTTTCTGACAGTCAACGCAAAGAATGGGAAAAAGTAAAAGGGCGGCTAAAAGAACTTGCTTTTAATGAACCCGTGGAGCAATTATTAAACATCCTCTCGGTTTATCTCAGCGAGAAAAAGCTATCTCCGGCAAAACCTCCACAACTCAACAAGTGTTTTCTACAACATATCAAAAAAACAGGCACATTTAATTTACTGACCGACCTCAATCAAGATTTCAGTAAGGTACTTTATCCTTTTGATGTGCTTTCGGCGATGTCCTTAGCGAAGGCATTGCAGCAGTATGGACAAAATGAACGCTCACTCTTTCATTTTTTATCTACGGATGAGTATAACGGCTTATATGATTACGACAATAAAACCAATCCTTTCTTTAACCTGAATTGTGTGTATGATTACTTGTCCTACAACTATTATACGGTATTAACTTCACGATACAATCCCGATTATTTTCAATGGAGTTTGATACGTAATTCATTGGATAGCGTAGAGGTCCGCTTAGGAGGGCAGGTCGTTGATGCACAAAAAATCGTCAAAACAATAGGCTTATTAAACCTGTTTGCGCCTAAAGCCGCTAAGATTGATGAAAAACTAATCACTCAATATGCAGAGGTTTGTTTAGACGTAAAAAATGCGAAAAAACTATTATCTGAATTAACGAAAGTTGGTATTATCCGGTATCAAAAATATAATGAACGTTACAAATTATTTCAAGGAACGGACATTGATATTGACAGATTGATTGAGGATAAAAAAAGAGAAATAGAACCTGTTGAAGATATTATTTCGAGCCTGAAAGATGTTTTTAATTTAAATGTAGTTCCTGCCAAAGCCGTTACTTACAAATTGGGTACACCCCGATTTTTTCAGTTTAAAATTAGCACTGAACCCATCAAAATATTCAATAGTCCTGATGGTGCAATTGATGGATTTATAAATATCATTTTTAATGAAACCACTCCGATAAAAGTAATCAAAGAGGTAGAAAATGAACCTATTTTATTTGGTATTTACAAAAATGTAAAACAAATAAAAGAGCTACTCCACGAAATTGAAGTCATCAATAAAGTTATCGAAAACATCGGGTATGATGAGGTCGCCAAACAAGAACTTCAGGAGCGATATACTCATAATGTCAATATGCTTAATGAAGCGATAAATAATGAATTGTTTGGCAATACAGAAAAAATAAAATGGTATTTTCAAGGGCAAAAACTTAACTTAAATTCACAAAGAGATTTCAATAAAGCCCTCTCGTATATATGTGAGAACTTGTACTATAAAACACCGAAATTTAGGAATGAATTGATGAATAAAAACAAAGTATCGTCATCAATTCATACTGCCCGAAAACTCTATTTTCAGCAACTTATTCAAAATTGGGATATACCAAATATTGGTTTTCCGAAAGAAAAAATGCCACCCGAAAAAACGATATTTAAAACATTGCTTGAAAAAACGGGAATTCATCAGGCAACGGGTACGACAGTGAAATTTGCAACTCCAACAGAGGCGACATTTAGTTTTTTGTGGGAAGAAAGTTTGAATTTTCTGGAAAGCGCGAAGATTGGAAAGCGCAATATTTCAGAATTTGTTGATACTTTGAATCAAAAACCGTTCAAACTCAAAAAAGGCTTTATTGAGTTTTGGATACCTACGTTTTTATTCATTCACAGAGAGGAGTTTGAACTCTATCAAAACGGTATTTTCATCCCTAATTTTACAAAGGAATTTACCGACCTTTTCCCAAAAGATTTCAAAAAATATCAAATAAAAACCTTCAATGTAGAGGGGGTCAGATTGGAACTTTTTAATAAATACAGAGACCTCATACAAGTTAGTCGTACAAAAAAAGCGACCAATACATCGTTTAAAGAAACTGCCAAGCCATTTATCGTTTTTTATAAACAACTCCCTACGTACACCCAAAAAACAGGACGTTTAGAACCTTCTACCAAAGCATTACGGAAGGTCATAAAAGAAGCAAAAGAACTGGAAAAAACTTTTTTTGAGCAATTGCCTACGGCATTCGGTACAAGTATTAGCGAACTTATTGAGTCGCCTGAAAAATTGAATGATTTTGTGCGAAACATCCAACATAGCATCCGAGAACTCAGGGCGACATTTTCAGGACTAATTGACAGAGTGGAAAATGCAATGCTTTCAGAATTGGGCTTGGAAGGGCTTACTTTTGAAACTTACGTCAAAAAAATTCAACAACGATACCGTACACTCAAAATACATTTGTTACTTCCCAAACAACGTAATTTTCATACGCGCCTCAATGCTTTGATTGATAATAGAGAGGATTGGATAAATAACATCGTTCATTCCGTAGCCGGAAAATGGTTGAAAGACATTAGCGATGCAGAGGAAGTTATGGTTTGCGATAAACTAATCACCACCTTCCGCAATCTTGATGACTTGTTGGAACTCAGCAATCAGGGTTTCGATGAATCCGAAAACGAGGCTGTCAAAATACAACTCATCTCTTATAGCAAAGAACCAATTAACAAAAATGTCATTATTTCTATTGAACAACAAAAAGAAGTTGCTAAATTAGAGCAAAAAATAAGCAAATTGCTGCCCAAAGATGACAAACTTAATCAGGCAGTTTTAATTAAACTCCTTGAAAAATATCTTACAAATGACTAAAATAAAACACGTACTCGGCATTTCAGGCGGAAAAGATAGTGCGGCACTCGCTATATACATGCGTGATACTTACCCCGATTTGGATATTGAATATTACTCGTGTGATACCGGCAAGGAACTCGAAGAAACCTACGAACTGATAGAAAAACTTGAAGCCCACTTAGGACAAAAGATTGAGGTTTTGACTGCCGCTGAAAACTCCCCTGAAAAGAACCCCTTTGACCACTTTTTGAGCCTTTACGGAGGCTATCTGCCCTCTTCCACTTCGCGTTGGTGTACCAAAAAAATGAAACTTGACCCCTTTGAAAAATACATAGCCGGAGACGGGCCGATTGTCTCTTACGTGGGCATACGCGGAGACGAGGACCGCGAAGGCTACATTTCCAAAAAGCCAAATATTCAATCTATTTTTCCTTTTCGTAAAAATATATGGAGCGAGGATGTCATTCAAAAAGTATTGGCAAATAAAAACATCAACTTCATCACGGGGCTATACCAAGAGTACGGGAATACCGATAAAATTGACCGCATTTTAGAGGTGGTCAATCAGGAACTTTCTCTTTATTTTAATCAATCTCAAAAACTCAATACGCTACTCGAACTCGGCACAAAAGAATTTAATCGTGTCGTTTTTGCTTTCTTGAAAACTACCGATTACCCGCTTGCTAAAGTTGATAGTTTTCCGCTTGTGGAGAATGAAGATGTGTTGGTCAGGGATGATATTTTCAAGATTTTAGAGGAAAGCGTGGGCGTACCCGACTACTACACTAAACGAGAATATCATGTAGAAATCGACGGGGAAATGCGTACCGGGCATTATTCGCGTAGTCGCTCCGGGTGTTATTTTTGCTTTTTTCAACAAAAAATTGAATGGGTCTGGCTCTACGAAAATCACCGAGAAAGGTTCGAAGAAGCTATGAAATACGAGAAAGATGGCTATACTTGGATGCAAAACGAAACCCTCGCAGAGTTAGCACAACCACAGCGCATCAGAAATATTAAACGTGAACATTTATTACGTATGGAGCGGAATGAAGCGAATATAAAATCTCCTTATTTGACGGATATTTTGGATGATGCCGAAGCGGATGGGTGTGCGGCTTGTTTTATCTAACTTGAATTAAGAGTGACAATCAAATCATGCAAAAAATTCTCAATATACTAAAGGTCAATTGCACTAGGTATGACTTCATATTGCCCGATAGAATATTATTTGAGTTTGAAAACTATCTAATTATACTTGATTATGAAATATCGGAAACTATACAAGATGATTTTGAAGAGTTTTTAGATGAGTTCAGTTCAGGAGATTTTAGAGAATATACAATAGAAGAACTGCCGAAAGGTTTTTTGGGCACCGCTACAATAAATGAAGTCATTATATCTGATTATGAATACTTGGGCTACAGGGAAGACATTAGCGAAGACCACCCACCTCAAAAATCTATTGCTTTGAAATTATTCACTGCACTAAATTTAATCAATAAAACCTACCCAAAACTTATCCTAAATTACAATATTGACATCAATGAAGGTTACGATGATTCAGGAGGAGGAATGTGTCCCGGCGAACCCAATTACATATTCCAAATTTTTCTCAATACACAAAACGAACAATTACTATCTTTTTTAAATAATATTAATACATTAGAGATTCCCGAACACCAACCCAACTTATTTTATTGTAACTTTTTGTATAATTATAATTCGCTTGAGCGTACCAAAAAAGTAAATATCCTGCCTTCCAATACCAAAGTTCGTCGCTTGGGATATTTTTTATTACTTTCTGATTTTTTTCTAAAAACTCCTAAAGTACCGCTATCACGAATTAATAAAAAATTTCAAGACTTTGCTGTTCAGTATGAAGGTGACCTCTTGCAGCATAAAAACACCAAAGGTATTATTGCACCCACTAAAACGGGTATATCAGCCAAACCCTACATTGATGTAGCCAAAGATTTAGATTGGATAAGCAAAGTAAATATTCTGCAAATTCCCGGAAAAAAAATGAAAGTCTATAATGTCTTAAAAAAACAAATTAATGAGAAAAAAGACAATGTATTTATTCTGAATCAGTTGGATAAAATGTTTTTATTAGAGCTTTTAATTGCTAAAGACTTTTTTTACCTCAGCGTTCTGTTAGAACTTTTATATATTGCACCGCAAGGTAAGTGCGATAACGCATATTTAAATAGCATTTTTAAACAACACTTATTAAATCGAATCGAACAATACATTTCATCACCCAATTATGTACTTACATTACAGAAAAAAACATTACGAGATTTAAAAGAAATAAAAAATCGCATCCAATCGTGGGAAGAGCCGGAAGTATATCTCGAACACGTACTAATGCCTCGTCTCAATTGGTTATTTGATTTGGGCTTAGTTAATTTCAACAAAAAAGAAAAGAAAACGCATTATGCGTTGACAGATTTAGGGAAAAAACTATTTCATCATTTCTGTTTTTGGATGGATATTGATTATGATTTTATTGCCAATCCCGAAGAACATGTTAAATTGTTTTTTATACATACTTTCGATAATGTTTATTTTGATGGTGAATCTCAAAATCAACGATCAAGAGAAGACATTAACCTAAAAATCAATGAGTATATTGATGAGAGTTTTAAATATTTCAGAACACTTGCACCAAATAGAGTACTCGCATCGCAAGCTATTTTATTTACCAAATATAAATTATATTTGAAAGATAATATCAAAGTCGGACAAAAATATATAGAAAACCACCTTGAAAAAACAGCAACTGATACATTCATTTACAAATATCAACGACAGTACAGTGATGGATATATTCAAAAAATACACAAATGAATCTGAACGAAAAATTCAAATTACGAACTAATCCCTTTAGAAATACGCCTGCGGTGAGTGCAGAAGAAATCGTGTGGGCAGGCTTTCCCGAACTCAAGCAAAAATTTGAGCGACGCATTCAAAGAAGCATTAGAATTCCAAACTCTACTTTGGTATTGAATTGGGGAGAATACGGAAGTGGCAAAACACATGCAGCACGATTTTTTAACAAATCATCTGAATTACAAAGGATTGCAGGTGATGCAAAAATACCCTATTCTATGGTCATGCCTCTTCCAAAAGGCAAAGACCCGGTACAAGAGATATATACCTCAGTGATTGACCAATTAGATATTGATAAACTTAGAACAGACTTCTCAAGTGTCAGTTTCGATATAAATGGGGCAATTGAAGCTGTAACAAGCAACTTACAAATCCAAGCAGTACTAAAAGCCATATTCAATGATAAAGCGGATAGTTCGTTCTTGAAAAAATACCTCTACGGAAGCACTTCAAATGCAGACCTCAAGCATTTTACTTCACATAATATACAACGCAATCTAAAGGGTGACACAGACTACACCAATTTACTCGCCGGACTCTTTACCTGTCTGACTTTCAATAAGGATGTCTATTCATCTGTCGTTATTTGGTTAGATGAGTTTGAAAGCATTGCTATTTTAAGTAGCTCAAATATTGATAGAGTTAATGTTTTTTTACGAGAAATAATGGACAATACGCCCAATAATTTATTGATATTTTTGAACCTCACTCAAACCGCCCTTTTAGGTGTGAGTGATTTGGGAGATTATATTTACGAATCCGTCAAATCTCGAATTAGAGACACAGTCAATTTTGAAATTCCCTCATCTACTGCCTTCAAGGTCTATCTGACAGAGATTTTACAAGCATACAGAACCGATACCGACACCAACCCTTATTTTCCTTTTGAAGAAGCCGTTGTTGACAATATATTCAGAGAGTTAGGTAATGTATCATTGCGAACATTTAATGATACTTTTTCTTTGTTGTTAGATTTAGCAGATATGGACAATGTGGATGTACCTGTCTCAATAACTTCTTACGAAAAATTTAAACCTGAATTAATCGGCTGGAAAAATGAGTAATATTGTATGTGTCATAGATGCTTGTTCTTTTATCAATATCCTCTGTATTGATGATAATGATATGCTTTACAAGAGTATGTTGAGGAATGTCCGTATTCAAGTTTGCGAGACTGTTATTAAAGAAATCAATGTAAATTTTATCCATAAAGAAAATCTGAACGCCGATAGAAGTGCCGTAGATGAAAAACTCGGGGAACTAAGAGGAAAATGTGTATATGACAGTCAAATAGAATCAGCGTGTGGTGATGATTTCTTTGAAAATGTAAAAACCAATACAAATTATATAAAACCAAACGGTGAATTTTACTCCAATGCTTTGTCGCTGTATCTATCTCACAAGGAAAATATTAGATTGACTTTTCTGACCGATGATAGTCCGGCAAAAGATGAATTTGCGCCCTTTTTTTCCAGACACCAAATAGGCAGCATCATATCTACCGCTGACTTTTTACTATTACTATTTCGATTAGATAAGACCCTGACAAAAATACAAATGAGACAGTTTTTAGACGCTCTACTAAAAGTATATTATGCTGATGTAGCAGGACTTTTAGAGACTTTAAGAAAAATCAGCAGCGAAATACATAAAGACAAAAAGTATAGAAAAAAAAGAAACACTAAAAAAAATCTAATTGAGCTTGTTAAAAAATTAAACGATTATGACTTCGAAGGTATTGAAACACTGAAAAATCAATTAAGTGGTGTGCCAAAATTAAATGAGCAGTTTGAAAAATTCAGTTTGGTATTTGATATATCTACCAAATCAGGGGATAACTATTTGAATAGAATAAAAGAAGTACAAAACAATATTCAAAACGACGAAGTAATGAGGCTTGATTTTAGTTAAAATCATAAAAATATCTAATTGTATTTGAAGAAAAGCTGAAAGCAAGGACAGTCTACTTTATTTGAATATCCAAGTATTTATTCTATCCCAAAGGATATCCAGTATTCTATCCGTTCGTTTTTTTACAAAATCGGCATCCCACTGCCCTTTTTCTCCAAGTGCAACTATAGACTGTATATGGTCGTTATATTTTGACTTTTGGAGTTTTTCTATTGTTGACGGATTTAATTTAATTCCTTTTTCTGCCGCCTTATTTGCGAGTTCTTTTTGACGAGTAGGGTCTTTTTCACTTAAATGTTTATAGTATAATAATTTTTCAGCCCAGCTTTTATTCCCTGCTGATTTATTTATCGATTCAGGAAGAAGGGTTAGATTGCCTATTTTTTGATATAGGTCGTTTTCGCCATACAGTAGTTTGTCCCAGTACCCAGGGTTTGTTTGAGGTGCTACATGCTCAATTGTTTTCAATTCATCAGAGTTCCAGTTTTCTAATGTTAAATACTTTTTTGTACCAATAGTACCTTGCTTTATTAAGCCAAGCTCCATCTCATCAACAATAGTTTCATGAAAGGTAGCTATAAGGCCAAACCTACAAATTTTATTAGCATCTTTATAGTTTAGTTCTCTTGCTGCCTTTGTTTTCCAATCTTTTTTTGCTGCAAGCCCCTCTCTCTGTAAAACATATTTAAAGTATTCCTTTAATTCTTTGCTAGTGAAACTTAGTGCTGTTTTTGATTTCCAAATATGAGACGATAAATTATATGCTTTGTCTGTGTCCTCTACTCCTTTGAAATATTGTCTGTAAATATTATCAAGACCTGAATTAGATCTTGCAGAGCGCCAAATAGTATAGAACGCAGCAATTGTTTTAACTACAGAAATAAATTCAACAATAGAATTTTCACTCCCTTTAAGAACTTCTTTATAAAAAATAGCAAGAATTGTAATTGCCATTTTATGTCCACTTTCCTTTAAATATAGTATTAAAACAGATGCTAACTCGCCTTCTTCATCAGAGAGTATATCGCCAATTACAGTATTGTTTACTCCTGAATAATCTAACCAAATCTTTTTGTAAAACTCAGCATGGTAACCTAAGTTTTCCACAAACTCACACTTTTTTGAATACTCTTCGGGAGTGTTGTCATAGTACTTATAGGAACTGTCCAACCATTTTCTTTGTTGACTAAAATGACTAGAAACAGCCTTCCCGTCAACGGTAGTAGAAAATGATGCAAGAAAATCACTTGTTAGTTTGTTTTTTCTACTAGCACTTCTTGTACCTTTAAATAGACTTTCCAGTTTATCAAAGGATTTCTCGGATTGAGACCCTTTGAAATTTTCCTCCTTAAGATTAGTTATATTTACTACAAATGGCTTAAATGTTTCAATTGCAGTTAGCGGAGTTCCAGTAGCATTTAGGGACTGAAACATATCAAAAGCCCATTTGTCATTTATCGGCTGAATAGAAGTAAAGCAACATCTATATAAAAGGTAATGGCAAACAGACGATAATTGTACAAAAGCTGCAACGATATGATTAATAGACCTACTACTACCATCTAAGTCTATTGTCTCAACTAAGTTGGCAAGATTAGGTCTTTCATACCTCCAAATATTCTCTTGTTTTATTCCTTCTATAATGGATATGGCATCAGGGAAATCGTCAATTTTTTTAGTATGAGCCTTTAAGACTATCGTATTAAGCCATTTTTGTATCTGGTCTAAATTCTTACCGACTTTATTGTCTTTCGAGAATGAAGGATCAGGACCATTCCCGTGTATATACTGGATGAATTGGGCAATATAGTTTGCTATTGCAGTTTTGTAATTTGTATCTATGTCTCCTTCTTTTACCCATTTATCTTCACTTTGTCTAATGATTTTGGGTTTCCTAGGCGGTACCCCACTATTTAAATCAAAAGAAAATAAATCTAATAATTTCTTCTTCCATTCTTCTGCAATTTCTGCTAATTCTTCTTTAATCTCAGGGTATTTGTTTGGAATTTTAGTTGATAGGGTGTTCATGGTTTTGTGCAGTAAACAGGCAAATAAAGATATTGTGGATAGGCGTTGTTGTCCATCTATCACCAACCAAACTATTGTTGGTAATCCTCTTCTATCTAAAGGCTGAATATTGTTAGGATTCCTCTCAACTACGGTAATTATAGTTCCTAAAAACCGAAGTTCATCATCAGATTCTATTAGGGATTCTATTCCTCTACTTATATCATCCAATAATTGCTCTATATTGTCATTATCCCAACTGTATTGCCTTTGATAGAGCGGTATGTAAAGCCCTAAACCGGGTTTCTGAAAAAAATCGTAAACACTAGTTCCTTCGGTTATAAATGCGTTTTCAATATGGCTCATATTAGTTTATTTTTTAAAGATGAAAAATTATCCTCCAAAAGTAAGCAAATAAAAATGGCATTAAAAAGTTGTTACCATATTTTGGAATCTTTCCTCACTTCATTCCTACTTGATACACTAAAATCCCCCTCCTTCTCAACTTCCTAGAACCTCCCCCAACCACCCCACCACATACACATGCGAAATATGCTCCTGTTCCAGCCGCAGATTTTCACGTTGCAGCAAGTCATACAAGGCGTGTTCGTCGGGTGTGAGTCGGTCAAGATGCGTTTGAGTGCTTGGTGTGCCTTTGTCGCCTTCGTAGAAAGTATCGAAGGTAGCGCGGTCCATGAGAAAGCTGTGGGTGTGCGGGTAATATTTTCGGATTTGGGAGAGCATTTGAAAGCCGTGTGCGTCAATGTCGCTCCAATAAAAAATCTCGGTGGCATGAAGCCAATCGGCATATTTTAGACTGCCGAGGTCAAAGCCTTTTCCAAAAACAGCGAGCGTATCAGACATCGACGGAAGGGTGAGAAACGTAATCAGATTTTCCGAAATTATGACCTTTCTGACGGGCAATTCGAGCATGGCAAATTGCGAAACGGGCATCGACAAATCATTTACGCCAGAAAAATATTGTGTGCTGATTTTTGGGTCTAAAATTCGGAAGCGGACGAGGTTTTCCTTTGATTTAAGGTGAAACCTTTGCTCAAAATTCGTCGTATCGGCATTGAGGTGTTCGGGAATGATAAGGTCGAGCAATTCGCGGAGGATACCCTTGTTTCTTTCGATAAATTTAGTGTGAATTTTTATAGGTAATTCTCTGATATACAGATATGAATGAGGATTTTCCTTAAAATATTGACAAACTTTCAGCAAGTCATCCCACAGGTCATTATGCTTCGTTATTTTCTGCGGATAGCGTACTGTCCAATCAATTAATTCGGGAAATTTGTTGATAATACGCGCCAAATTTTTCTTAAACAAACGAACTTCACTTTGTTTTATTATAAATTTTAAAAAATCATATTCATACTCAAAAAAAATCCGCGAAGGCAAGTCTTGCGTACCAAATTTTTTGGTCTGCACTCGCTTAAATTCCAACTGATAACCATAACCGATTTTTGGTTTCGACTTGGCGATTAATCCCTCTATTTCTCGCTGAAAATCTGCCAAATCACCACTTGGCTTTTTATTGACCGACATCTCCAGCGGAAAAAAATCACTCCCCGCCGCCACCGACTCCAAGTACGATTTGTACTTGCGCTCGGCTTTTGCCCTCAAGTCTCGGACGCTTATCATGTATTATCGTGTTGTTGTGTTAATGTGTTATCGTATCCGTTATTTGTAGAGAAAATTCATGAATTTTCTCTACAAATCCCAATTACTAATTCACCGTCTGCGCCGTCAAAAATCGCTCGCGTTCTTCCTTAAATTCGAGTATCGGCATGTCGTACAAAATCGACTCGCGGGCTTGTGGGCGGGTCACGAAATGTACGCGCGAAATGTGTGGTTCTACGATGTGTATTTTATCGCTTGGTGTCACCACGAGTAATTGTAAATGAAGCTGTTCACAGAGTTTCATTAGGAAGTTTGCTTTGTCTTCATCTTGATTGCTAAACGACTCGTCGATAGCGATAAAGCGGAAGGATCTACCCTCCAATCCGCGTGTACTCATGCCAAATTGGTAGGCAATCGCCGCACCCAAAATCGTATAGGTCAGTTGAGCTTTTTCGCCGCCGGAGAGACTGCCCATGCCCTTGTACGAGCGCATTTTTTCGTCGTTTTCGCGGTAAAATTTTTCGGCATAATACTCAAACCAATTGCGAACATTGGTCACTTCTTTGCGCCATTTTTCGTCGGTGCTGAGTTGGTCGATGAGTGGTTTGATGTGTCGCTCAAAATGCTGTTTTTTGTGTTCCAAATCCGTGTTGAGCGCGAGATTTGGGATGGCATCTTGGAGCATTTTTCTAAATTTTTTGCTATTATCTGATAAGCGTTTTCTCGTAATCAATTGGATGTAAGTTGCCTGCGGACTACTATCAAAATCAATCTCAATCAGCGACTCGTTGAGTGCGCCGATGTCCTCGCGGATTTGGTCTTCCCATTGGTCAAAAAACTGTTTGAAACTGCCGACTTGATGGGTGATTTTTTCGTTCAATAAATCATTAAATTTATCTTCATATTTAATCAGGTCATCGTATTCGAGGCGTTGCAGCATATCCTGAAATTCGCTGACAAATTCGATGTTTTCACTCAATTGCGACACATCTGCGCCCCAATCCCGAAAGCGTGTCGTAATAGATTCTTCGGGATGCACGAAGCGGTACATCATACGGTTGAGGTCGTTGGTAGCCGACTGAATATCAGCTTCTAACACTTTCTTATTTTCTTGTATTTTTTTGTAAAAATCTCGTAATTGTTTCGCAAAATTATCTTGAATAATATCTTTTAATTCCTTAAAACGCTTCATTAGAATAGCGTAGCGTTCTTCGGCTTCAAAATCTTGTGGCATCGTTTGCAGGGTTTCTTTATGGCGTTCCAATTCCTCATTTAATTGATCGATTTTAATTTCTAATTCCTTAATTTTCCCGACAATTTTATCGTGTTTTCTCCCTGCCTTTTCCAATTTCTGTAAGACCTTTTCCAATTGCTTTTGCAAAGTTCGGAGGGTTTCATTATCGGCTTCGAGGGCTTTTTTTTGTTGGCTTTTTTCTTGGATGTTGCGGGCGTATTTTTCCCAATGAATTTCGTCAAATTTGATGTATAATTTGAAAAAATCATACAATTGACGAAAGCGAGTTTCGAGGGCTTGTTTTTGGTTTTGCTTTTCTTTTAGGGCTTTTTCGCTTTGTTCGTTTGCTTCCTGTAATTGCCTTGCTTCGCGTTTCAACAATCTTATTTTTTCCTGATTATCCCAACCCAATACATAATTTTTTGGATTGTTTTTAGCCGCACGATCATCTTTTTCATGCCTGTTTTTTGACTTCACCAAACCTTGTGCGGTAATCGCTTTATCTGCCGTTTGAAATGCCTTTAAAGTCTCTACGCAGAGGTAATTGTATCGACTGACGATATTTGCCTCCACCCATTCTGCATAAGGACTTTTGGTATTAAATTCAAGTTTATTGCAAAGTGACTTATCGGAAAAATTTTGCATCTCTCGCAACGAAGTTTCCGTCTGAAAACGTTGATACACAATACGTCCGCGTAGGTTGGTGGCGTTGACGTACTTGTTGACTTTATCATAAAATTGAGGCGGCACAACCAAACACAAAGCAAAACCATGCAAGACTTTTTCTATGGATGCTTCCCACGTTTTTTCTGTTTCGCGCACCTTGATAAGTTCGCCCACAAAGGGAATATCGCGCTTCCGTGCGCCTACGGCTTGCAAGATTTCATCACGAATTTCGGCGATGCGTCCGGTGATGTTATTATCGTTTTGTTGCAAATATTTTATCGTCTCAACTTTTTCGTTGATGTCGTTTTCGAGTTCGATTTTTCTGTTTTTCAATTCAAATAATTCATTGCCTGTTTGGTCGATTTGTGTTTGGCATATTTCGTAATTTTCTTTCGCGCTTTCGTTGGATTTCGTGAAAATCTTTTCATTGGGATTGAGCGGAAACTTCAATTTCGTTGCCAACTCATTATACGATTCCAACGTTCTTTCGCGGTCTGTTTTATCTCTTTCCAAACGCTGAATTTCGGCTTCGAGTGCGCTGATTTGCTGCCCGACTTCATCGTTTTCAATCGCCATACTGACCCGCCGTTCTTCGCGTTCCAATCCCTTTTTCAATTGCTCATTTTCTGTTTTTTCGGTTTCTTTTTCTACCTTCGATTGCTCTGTATTTTCGATAGCTTCCTGTGTGAGTGTCTGCCCCTTTTCGGCAAACCAAAAACGAGAAGTTTCCTCATGTTCCAATAAATCTACAAGATCTGATTTATGTTTTTTGAGGTCAAGCGCACGTTGGTTAATTGGTTGAAGCTGATTGATTTGCGTTTTTATTTTCTGAATATTTGTCTGTGCATCGGTGAGGTCGCGGAAGCTCTTTTCGAGTTTTTGAAATTGGGTTTCCGCATCGCGGTTTTCGAGCATATTATTACGGATAAATTCATCCAAATTACCCAAGACCTTAATACCCACCGCTTTGTTAAAAATCCCCAATGCCTTCGCCGAGCGCATTCCAAAAATACCAATCAATCGCTCGGAATATTTGCCTGGACCGTCAAAAAATTCGACCTGTTTTTTCGCGCCTTGATTGTAGCCGTTTTTCAGGCGTTTTTTCCAATTGCGCTCATGGTCAAATTGCGGAAAATCCTCTGCAATCCGCAACGGCACATGCGCTATGCCGTACTCACGCCGCAAATCATTCCCCACAAACCAACGTGCCTGAAACAGCGTCAAAGTTTTCCCATTAGACGATTCAAAATTCGCCAAAATGATAGAATACGCATTATTTTTTCGGAGTTTTTGGGTCGTCGTTCCCTTACCCTCAATCGCCACATCGCCGTATGCGCCATATACGTAGCTGTTTTCGGTGCGGTCGCCCTTCTTTTCCACGCCCGAAGATTGGTTGTAAAATCGCTTGCGTTTTTCCGCCACCAAAAGCGTGAGCAAGGCATCCACACAGGTCGTTTTGCCCGAACCATTTGCACCCGTCAAGAGAGAATTTTCGCCTTGTGGCTGTATACTATATATTTTTTTATCGAATGTACCCCAATTCAGCAACTCCATATATTGTAGCCGAAAACCGGCTTTTTTCGGGTCGGGGCGGTGTGTGTTCAACATGTGCTTTTATTTTTACAAACCGTGGCGTAATGCCTCCAGCTTGCGTCCATGTAACGTAGAGAAAATTCATGAATTTTCTCTACGTTACGCATTGTTTGTGCATGTAGTACGCAGCGCAAGCCGGAGGCGTTACGCTACGGTTGCATGTAGTACGTGGACGCAAGCCGGAGGCATTACGTTACGGTTTTAATTCTGCCTTCAATTTCTCATTAAATACCGACAATACTTCTGTCGTAAATTTCTCTTGAATAATTTTTTTGATGATGTATTGTTGGTCGTCAATATTATCGGTTTTTTTCTGGTGAATTTTCAGAAATCCTAAGTCGATTGCCTTATTAATGCTGCGGTCAATACTTTTGGAAAAGCTGACTTTATCAGTTTTATCAGGAAAGAAAAACTCGGCGCGTTCCTTGATTTCGCGATGCCGGACAAATCTTTCGGTAGCGTATATTTCGGTCAGACTTTCTTTAAACTCAAACAACATTTCAGCCAAGACCACGCCGATAACGGATACTTCAAAACTCAAAGGATAACGCAAAGTAAGTCCGATAGTATGTCCGTCTTCGTTGATTTCAAATTGGCGAACGAAAGCATAACCGTCGTGTTTTTTCACAATTAATTCCAAGCCTATCACGCTCAAATAATCTTGAATCGGTGTTTGATAGGTGAGCAAATTGTCCCATTCTTTGTCGTTGCTTTCGATTTCTTTTCGCAGCAATCGCGCAATGGTTTTGGAGTAGGGTTGTATATTACTTTGTAATTGTCTCATAACCTGTGAAATGTAAAATGTAAAATAATAAATGTAAAATGTAAATTTGTAGTACGTGAAACCCGACGTGAAGAATCTTACATTCATTACTTTGTCATGTTTTATCCCTGTTGTTCATATTCTTTGTTTTGGTAGAAATACTCTTTGTAAATATTGCGACCAATTGACCACATTCATTTAGTACAGGGGCAAGTTTTTCATCAGGTAAATAAGGTTTCCGTTGAATAATCTTTAAACATATTTGACTCTCTCTCAATTCTTTAAGACATATTTTCATTTTATGTAAAAAATCCTTACCGGATTCTGCTGCTTGAGCTTCACCATAATTTAAAGCCGGAGAAGTACCTGACCTTGCTAATTGTTTGGATAAACTTATCGCCCCAAATGGCTGTGGCATACTTTCGAGCAAATTAAGAATGCTTACCGAAAAATTGATAAGTCGCTCTTCTAAATCATAGTTTTTGGTTGATTCCATGTATTCAGTTTTTTACAAAAAAAATATTTCACGTTCACTCGCGCTATACACTTTTACATTTTACATTTATTATTTTACATTTTACATTCTTTCATGTTTTTACTATAATAATTTCCGGTGTACGAATAATTTTACGTCTCTCATTATCGAACATAATATCGCTCGTTCCGGCTTCGCTATACGTGTATTTGAAATGTTTGAGAATGTTGAAATAAGCAAATACTTCTGCCAAACCATCTCGGATGCCACCCGTATTTTCGATGACCTCTACAAGCGTAACTTGCTGATTATCTATTAATTGTGATTTAACATTTTCTTTCAAACGTTTTTTATCAATAGCAAAATGACTGAATACTTTTTGCATTTGTTCAAAATCTACATCAACGATGTCGCTTGATGCGTGATGTTGGTCGTATACCGGAATTTCGGTTTGAGAGTAGGTGATTTTGCGCTCCAAAGGCAGGTGAATTTCGGGCTTGCCTTCGAGTTTGAGTTGGATATTGGGGCTGATATTGGCAGAGGCGATTTTGGTGAGGTTGTTTTTGATTTCTTGAAAAAGCGTCTTAATTTTTGCGCGTTCGGTGTTTTGTTTTTCGCCGATGATGCGGGTGAGTTTTTCGGTCATTTTATCGTTGGCTTCATATACGCGACTGCCGGCGGCGTGGAGGTGGTTTTTCATGCGCCGCAAAAACGGGTCGGTAAAATTGATGTCGCGGAGTTGGAGAACTTCATAGAGTTCAATGATAATTTCGCGGAACTCATTTTGTTGGGTGCGGTCCAATATATAATTCCAAAAGGCGTAAAAACTCTTGCCTTGTGGTTTTTCTTTCAGTTCGTCGAGGGCATCAAAAGTGTATTGGAGGATGTCGCCTTTTCGTCGGTTCGGAATGGCGTGTTGAAGATAAATGCCTTTGGTAATTTCCCTGAAATTGTCTTCTACTTCCGTAAAATCGGTGAGCAATTCCTTTGCCGATTGGCTAATGTCGCGGATTTCAGAACGGATGCGGTGGGTGTCATAGACTTTCATGTCTTCGCCTTTTTTGAGGTTTTTAATTTCTTGGGCGATTTCGGCTCTACGTTTTTCGAGACTTTTGATGCGTTTTTCTTTGTCTTCATTCGTAAATTCAACGAGGGTTTTGATACGCGCAAAAATATGTTCAAATTTTGAATCTGTACCAACATAATCGCGTTTTTTAAGCGTTCCGAGCCAATTGATGACCTTGTAAGAATGGGCAGAAAGTTCGTAGAGTACCTCGCCCATTTCATTTTGATAATTGGTCAAATATTCGTCGCCAATCCATATTTTGACGGTGCGTTTGGCGCGTTCTTCAAAATTCTGCGGAATATCGTCGTCGCTATCTTCTTCAAAATCTACTTCGCTAAAAAAATCAGCCAAGCGCACCAATAAAACATCTTCCGGTACGGCAGTCGGACTTTCGGTATCAAAAATGGACAGGAAAAAAGTAATGATGAGATTGCGATTGCGCGAAGCCAACAATTTCAGACTCGGTGAGGTGGTAAAGAGGTTGGATATGTCATTCGTATTGAGCATTTGGTTTAGTGTGTACTTCGTTCGTGGTTCTATGTTTTGTGAAAATAGTATTATATTTTCAAAAATACGACAGACGGTCGGAAAATGGAAATGAATGGGTGTTTTTTTTGTTTTTGGGTGTCGTTTGACTTATCGTAACGCAGGGGAAATTTCGTAACATATCGAAAATTTCCGTGCATTGTTCCTTTCGTAACGTAGAGAAAATTCATGAATTTTCTTTACCAGAACGGGAACGCGAACCGGAATATGAACGCCAACGAACAGAAGCTATAAAACAATATCGCAAACGCCGCCGCAACATGGTTATCCCGAAAATTATGGGTAAATTTCAAATGTTGACATCACGACAGATAAATCTATTGGGTGAAACACCGGGCATCAAAAATTGGAAATCGAATTATCACGACCACGTTATCCGCAATGTAACATCCTATGAACGCATCAAACAATATATCATTAATAATCCCGGAAAATGGGCGGATGATATGTTTTTTGGTGGCGATGCGTAGGAAAATTTTGGTGCGTTGTTTCCTTTGTTGATACCTTATTTGGGATGAAAAAGCAATAAACACTACATCTTGACTTGTTCTTTTTCCTTTATACTTCCCCAAAAAACTCCTTAAATACAGTAAGTATTCGCGTCATTTTTGGGTCGATTTATTTCAAAATAAACGCCAAAAACGATAAGAAATTTATTAAACAATGTACTAAACCCTGATGTTTTTCACAATATTTCTACAATAAAAAATAGGTAAATACTTCAAAACGCTATCAAGTCATTTCGATGTATTTACCTTTTTAAATATAAAAATAAATAGCAGATAGGTATCAGAATTGATACTACCCTTTCTACGTTTTCATCTCAATTATTTACCAAATAACTTAGAGAGTACGCCTAAGCCTTGTTGGGCAAAATCAGCATCAATTTTGCCGTCACCATCTTTATCAAGCAAGCTGCTGATAAAATTGCGTTGCTCTGGCTGCATACGTTTTTCGTCTTCATCTCTTTGCTGGCGGAGTAGTTCTGCTATACCGGTTTCGTCAAGGTTATTTTGACGTTTTTCACGACCAAGCTGACCAAGTATGATAGGCGCAAGCGTCTCAAGTAGATTGCTTGTTGCTCCTTGATCCAAACCAGTGTCGCGACTCAATACTTGCTCTACATTCGAGCGTCTGTTTCCAAGTAGGTGACTGAGAATACCCGCACCGTTTGAAGCGCGTTCATTTTTTCGATTGCTGCCATCAATGAAGCCTACGAGGTCATCCAAAATACTACCGTCGTGGTCTCTGTCGAGTGCATTAGCAAGCGAAGAGGCACCACCGCTTTTAGTCGTGTTGCGTGCCATAGAGTTGACCAACAACGGTACTGCTGCACTGATAGCCAAGCGAGCTACTGTACTATTTACGCCCATTTTTTTTGCCAAGTGATTGACAGCCGTAGCACCAAGTTGATTGGTGATGAGGTTCATGAAATTTGCCATAATTATATTTTTTTTAAATTTGCTTGTAGGCCATCTGCCTTTAAACCGCAATATTACTTTTTTGTAAAAAATACTTGCTTTAAATCAATTTCATTCAAAATCAGATGATTACATTTGCGTGAATCAAAATTGTTGTTGGTTGAGATAGGTGTTTTTGACATTTAAATGAATGAACAACCTAACAACTGTCAACATGAATATTTTTAGGACAGCAAATATAGTGAAAGTCACTGAATTATACCAATCTAATTTGAGCGTTACAAACCAGATAAAATACGTCCAATAATCTGACCCCCTTTATTTTGTAAACTTATTTTTTAAATATTTTTAAAAGTCAACAATTATGGCAGTTATTAAAGTAGTAGAAATCATGTCAGATTCCAACAAAAGTTGGGAAGATGCGACCTCCAATGCGATAAAAAGAGCGTCTAAAAGTATCAAGGATATTCGCTCGGCTTACGTACAAAATCAAAGCGTTGTCGTAAAAAACAACAAGGTGACGGGTTATCGCGTTAATTTAAAGGTATCCTTTGAAGTGAAGTAAGGAATTATTAGTTTATAGAGTGTATAGAATTTATAAAGTGATTAGAGAAAGTTTTGCCTTCGGCAAAACTGACCACTTTATAAGCTTTATACACTCCATAAACTTTATGAACTCCATAAACTAAATTTTATGAAACATATCTTTATACTTGTATTTTCGATTAGCATAGTTGCAGGAATTTTTGCACAACCTGCTCGTAAGGGTGTGCAGATTGCGCCTAATACTCAATTGGCACAAGAATATTTCAAAAATGGCGAGTTTGAAAAAGCCGCCACGATATTTGAAAAGCTGGTCGCTAAGAATCCGACCAATTCGTATTATTTTTCAAAATACATCAGTTGTCTGACCGAATTGGAGGAGTACGAGAAGGCAGGAAGTGTCATCAATGCCCAATTAAAAAAGCAGCCCAAAAACAGTGCATTGTTTTTGGAATACGGCAATCTACTCGAATTGCAAGGCGATAGCGACAAGGCAGATGCTCAATACAGCAAGGCAATCGGTTTGCTTGATGCCAATCAGGGCAAAATAGACCAATTGGCGCGTAAGTTTACGTCATTGACCAAATACGAACTCGCGGTCGCTACTTACGAAAAGGGCAATGAAATACTGGGCAAACCTTATATATTTTCCTATCAAATGGGTGACATTTATCGACGCACAGGCGAACTGCCCAAGATGATTAAGCATTACCTCAACAGCCTTGAACATTCGGAAAATCGCAAGTCAATTGTACAGACTTACCTTCAGCGATATTTGAGCGAGGAAGACTTCAAAGAAGTCAAAAAACAACTCTACGAGCGCATACAAGATAAGCCGGATGTGACCGTTTATCCTGAGTTGCTCCAGTGGGTATTTTTGCAACAAAAAGATTTTAGAGGGGCATTGCGACAAGCCAAAGCACTCGATAAACGCCTTAAAGAAGATGGCAAACGAGTTTTTACACTCGGAACGACCGCCAAAAATGAAAAAGATTATGATGCCGCTATCAACGCTTACGATTATATCACGGAAGAAAAAGGAACAAGTAGCCCGTTTTATCTCGAAGCCAAACGCGAAAAACTCAATAGTCGTCGCTTGCAACTCATTGAAGGTTATGATTATACAAATGAAGATTTGAAAGAATTGGAGCAATCGTATCTGACTTTCATCGACGAATTTGGACGTAATAAAACAACGGCTTCGATGATTCGTGAGTTGACTCAACTCTATGCCTTTTATCTCAATGATTTGGATAAAGCCATTGCTTTGCTTGACGAAATCATTAATTATCCGGGCATCGACAGGCACACGCAAGCTCTCTCCAAACTCGACCTCGGTGATTATTATTTGATGAAAAGTGAAATGTGGGAATCGACGCTATTGTACTCGCAGGTCGATAAGGAATTTAAGGATGACATACTTGGGGAAGTCGCGCGTTTTCGCAATGCAAAGTTGTCTTATTTCAAAGGTGATTTTGAATGGGCGCAAGCGCAATTGAATGTTTTGAAAGCCTCTACCTCTGAGTTGATTTCTAATGATGCCATTGACCTTTCTGTCTTTATCATGGATCATTATTCGCTTGATACGACTGCCGTACCAATGCAGATGTACGCGCGTGCAGAATTGTTGTCTTTTCAAAATAAATTTGATGAATCTTTTGTAGTGTTGGACTCTATTAAAATAGTGTTCCCCGAACATGGTTTGACGGATGATATTTACTACGCCAAATCTAAGATTTACAGCAAACAACGCAAGTATGATGATGCCTCCAGAATGCTACAATTCATCGTTGACAATCACCCGGAAGAAATTCGTGCCGATAATGCGATTTTTGCTCTTGCAGAGTTGTACGAAACGCATTTGGATGATAAAGAAAAAGCCAAAGCCTTGTACCAGAAAATCTTACTGGAACATTCAGGCAGTACTTTCTCCGTAGAAGCACGAAAGCGATTTAGGAAATTGCGGGGTGACGGGACGGTGAATTAGAGTTAATAATTTATATTTTTGCTACGCAAAATTTTTCTTTATAAAAAACGCATTATCGAATTAGTTGGTTGATTATCAATTCGTTCGATAATGCGTTTTTATACTTCTACGGTTTCGATATGGGCAGACAGTCCTCTATCAATGAGGGCATCTTTCATCGGTCTTAAGACATTCATTGTAGCACTTTTTACGGTAGCCTTGCCTTTAAAATGAACCATCATGGAGAGTTGTTCGGCTTGTTGTTCCGTATGTTTACACACTTTCATGAATGACTCAATGACCCATTCAAATGTATTATAATCGTCATTAAATACAATGAGATGAGCTACCTCGCCGGTGTCTATTTGTTCTTCGACGAGAATGTCCTCTTCAATTAAAATATCAGGATCAAGCATAATATTTTTTTGTTACCGTATAGGCGACTTTACGGTCAGCCTGTTCAGTCGCCATGTTGTGCATTTACATTTTTTTAAATGTATTTGATAATACTTGTTTTTGATTTATATGGCGATTGAAATCACCTATACAGTATTAACTAATTTAAAGCTGATAAAGTTTCCTTAACTGCCTCAAAATCGGGTAATTCTCCCGCATCGTCAAGTACCTCTGCATATTGAATCACGCCTTCGCCGTCAACTACGAATGCAGAACGCTTTGCTACACCTTTCATACCCAATACAAAGTCATCGTATTGCGCTCCATAAGCGGCACAAGCTGTTCGATTAAAATCGGCAAGTAAGGGAAAATTTAAATTCTGGTCTGCTTTAAATTTTTCTAAGGTAAATAAAGAATCTACCGAAATAGCGAGAATTTCAGCGTCCAGCTTCTGATAGCTTGCAATATCATCGCGCATGGTACAAAGCTCTGCCGTACACACGCCTGTGAATGCGAGAGGGAAAAATAACACGACTACTTTTTTTCCTTTATAATCACTCAAAGATACCTCCTTTTTCTCTGTATTAAACAAGGTAAAATCTGGTGCTTTATTTCCTTTTGTTGATGCCATTTTTGTTTGTTTTTGTGTAAAAAATTATGAGCAAAGATAAATAAATTCGTTGGCAATCAGATGTTTCTGCTTCAATATCTTTTCACCCATTCATTTTTAAAATAAAAAAATGAATCCTGTGAACGATCTGTGTTGTCAATACGTTAAATCAGCTACAATGTAAAACCACCGTTACATATTAAAGTATAAAACCAACTTTAAATTGCGCGGTCCACATTAACCCGTAGTGAACCGAAGACAAGTATGAAACGATAATAATTTATTTATAAAATGAATTTTCAAAAAGGCTTGCTAAATTATCGTCCATTGTTTTCAGTTTCATTATCAAATAACTATCTTTATGTTATTGTTCAATTTTACGTACACCGCAGTTAGCCCGATGAGCGACAAAAAGGATTACATCTTTCAGACAGAGTTTGTGCCTCAAATCGAAGCATTGTTTAATTTTGCTATGCATTTTACTGGCAATGAAGCAGATGCAAGCGACTTAGTACAAGAGACTTACATGAGAGCATTTCAGTCAATTGACAGTTATAAAGCAGGCTCTAACCCAAAAGCGTGGTTGTTTCGAATACTCAAAAATAATTTTATTAATGAGTATCGTAAGAAAATTCGACGACCAAAATCGGTGGATTACACCTCTGACTCAATGACTGAAGAAGAGTTGTTTCGTAACCACACGAGTTATCTGGATATGCGCGATGATATTTTTCAAGATATGTTGGGCGATGAGATTACGATAGCGATAGATGCGTTACCAGTTGACCTCAAGACAGTCATATTATTGAGAGATATTGAAGATTTTTCTTACGACGAAATCGCTAAGATTATAGAAGTTCCTGTCGGTACGGTTCGTTCACGTATCCACCGCGCACGCAACATGCTCAAGTCCGCACTCTGGACTTATGCCAATGAAATGGGCTACAAAAACAAGCGTAAATAGATTTGTTGATTGTTGTAAAATAGTGACCATGAACAAGAGTTGTTATATATACAGTTTTGAGACGAATACTCCCTGCGATAGTACGCCGGGAGCAATATTATATTATTAAAATTTATCGCCGGATAGATGCTACACGCATGTATCCGGTATTTTTTTACACAAATACAAGTACTACTAATTCATTTGCTAACTGAGGAAGAGTTTTGTTGGAAAGATAAACAACACGACTGCTTCCTATAAAACGAGGAATTATGAATAATACACATCAAAACAGAACAGCAGGCATCACCCAGCGAGTGATGCTGTACCTTGACGGCGAACTATCTAATAAAGAAGAAAGAGAACTCTTAACTGAAATACAGAGTAATCCTGATTTACTCGAAAGGTTCAGTATGGAAAAATCCTTTAGGGAATTTATAAGAAGCAAGATCTCACGAAGAACGGTCTCACCTGCATTGGTAGAATCTATTAAATCAAAAATAAGGACTGCCGCTCCAATTTAGTGAACGGTTGATTTGTTAAGGTCAACACCAAGTATGACCTATCCAGCTAATTCTCCGATTGCACGCTATATTCACTCACGTACCTTTTTAACCCAAACAATTATCCAAATTACAAACATCGCTCTATTGTTGCGTTTGAATTGCTATCTGTATATCCGGTGGTGAATGAAACACAATAATGGAGCGATGTACGTTTTGATTATACTTCTTTAGGGTGAGAATTGGACTTTTTGATGTGAGGGATTTTGTGCTTAGTTTTTGCTTTGAAAGCGGGAGTTTATCGGGATAAGTGACTGATTTCAAAGCAAAAAATAAGTGCAAAAGCCACCGTCAAAATGTTCGATTCTTACCCTAAAGAAGTATATAAGTTTGAAGAAGTTTAAACATGCTCTAAGACTTGACTGCGCCAACCACACGCACATCGGTAGGAACTGCTACACCGCCTTTCACTTCAAGGCTGATAGCATAGGCTTCGACCTCAGATCTGTAACCTACCTCAATCGGGTTGAGCGAAATATCGAATACGTCTAAACTTTCTGGTTTACCATCTATGATAGCCCATAGTTGATATTGTTTGCCTTCGGGCGGTTCGGGGAGGTCATTTATAGCAAAATAGGTGATTCTAAATGCTGAGTTGGTGTGTATCGTTGTAGAAGCACCGGGTAGTTTTTCATTACCTGTCATGACAATAGCGCGGGTATTTTTATCATTGACAAATCTAATAGCTTCGCGGTAAAATTTGATAGTATCTCTAAGGTTTTTTCGCTCTGTATCACAATCCGTCAATCGTTTGCCATGCTCCAGTCGGGTTTCTTGTTCTTTTTTTCTACTTTGATTTTGCATATAGCCCCAGATACCTGTAAGCAATAATAATGGCAATAAAATCAAAGGCAGCCAAGAGAGTAACTTACCCATTCCACCACCGGACTTAGGTGGTTTATTAAATTTTTCCTTATCTAATAGCCTTGATGAGGGGTTAGAAGTGCTATCTATTTTTTGTAGAATAGTAGCTTTAAGCTCCACGGGTGGTGCGACTGCATTCAGCATAGCATAGGTTTCCAGTGCAGCTTCGATAGCCTCAATTTCTGCATGAATTTCAGGATATTGAGTAACATTTGCCATGACCTCCCTCCTTTCTTCTTCGGAGAGGGTGTCAAGCACATATTGCTCTAAAATTCCTGACGCTATGTATTTCTGAACGTTCACTTTTATTAAAAGAAGTTATAAATTAATTATTTTTTGTATAATTAAAAAATAGACTATCATTTCGTTACCCAGAATTTTCCTTAACTCTGACATGGCTTTTCTGACCCTTGATTTGAGTGTACCTATAGGTATCTCCAATTCCTTTGCTGCTTCTGAGTGGGTATATCCCATAAAATAAAGTAAGTCAATGATTTCCTTATACTTAGCATCCAAATTGTCTATTACTTTGCGGAGTCCGCTATCTGTGCTGTGTGGATTTTGAGCCAAAGAACTATCATTAGTTACGTTATTACCGAGTGTTTCGGTTTTTGCATCATGTTTATAATTACTCGAACGCAAGGCATCTTTAGCTGCATTGCGCGATATTTGTGCCAACCACGTAAATAATCTGCCTTTATTAGCATCATACTTATCAGCATTGTTCCAAACTTTTAAAAAGACATCTTGAAGCACCTCTTGGGCAATAGTTTCGGAATGGACGATTTTGAGGATAATACCATACAAGGCAGCCGAATAATTATCATACAACAAAACAATAGCCTGCTTATCCCTTTGCAGGAGTAAAGTAGTGATTTTGGATTCCAAAGCTATGTTTTTCTTACTTCTCAAATAAAGGAAACTGTTAAATGATTTTTATTGAGTCGTAAAAGTAACGTTTTTCTGACAAAAAAGATCCAATACCACAATTATTTTCGTAAGTTTGTGTGTACAACAACATTATAAAATAAAAAGTCTAATTTCCCTTTTGCATAATCAAATGAAATCTACGTAAAATGAGCTGCCACTCAAAAATCAAACAGCTCATTTTACCAGCCCTCTCAATTCTTTAAATTTTAATAAAAAAATACAAATAATGAAAAAAGCCAAACTACTCCCATTACTCATTTTACTTATCGGCTCAATGTCAGGCAATATCTATGCACAAAGCGAGATGAAAAGAACGACTAAAGTTGCCGAATACAAAGCTTTCATACAAAAACAGAAAGCAGAAAGCCAAATCAACAAAGCCAAAGCAGCCACTCGCAAAACCACCGCGACCAGTCAACTCTCCGCTGAAAAAAAATCCATATTACATCAAAAACTCAGACCCAAAATGTCTGCCCGAATGGAAGCCAAAAGAGCAGAAAGAGCAGCCAAAAGCCAAGCTGCCGCCGCCCGATTTAAACACAGAAAACAAACACATTAATCATTTGTAAACCTATCAACATTATGAACAAACTAAGTACAAAAAATAATAATAACGGATTGGGCGCAAAGCTCGCAGCTTACTCCGGCGTAGCAGCGGCTTTCATTGCCTTTGCACCTGATGCCAATGCCCAATGTGAGGCAGTAAGCGTTATGCCCAATATGCCCGGCAACTTTGACAACGGCACCGTCACTCAAATAGATTTTGACGGCGATGGTGTAGTCGATTTCCTCATTGGTTCTTATAATCTGACGACCAATTCCTCTACTCAAATCTGCAACGTCAGCGGACCTATGCCTGCGGGTAATATCTACGCCAATGCGACCTGTGGTACCGTCCAGATATCTAACAGCATCAAACAATATTACGACCAGCAAGGTACATTTGCCTTTAATTCCGTATATATGGATCCCTACGCCAACCTCGCTATTACCGTACCCGTAGGTACTAGTGGTTCAGTATGTGCAGGAGCAGGGATTGCCACCTCTTGTGGTCTGTACGGTTTGTATAGTAGCTATGCCAACAGCGTGGTTATCGCCAATTCCATAGTACAATCTATGGTATTCGATACAGCAACACCACCATGTTTTGTCAACACAAACACCCTGTCCTCCAATCCAGGACCAGTCGGTCCTATGATGACCACCGGCTTTCCAAGCAATCCGGGAGATGGCAATTTTGCTGCCGGACAAAACCACTTTATAGGTATAGAATTTCTTGCAGGAGATGGCAACACCTACCCAGGATGGATAGAAGTCATGATTAGCGATGCAGGTACTATATCTGTTGTCAATACAGGCTACAATCCGACTGTTGATGGTTGTATTGCAGTAGGGTCATGCGAACCCTCCGCAGCTTGTATCAACGACTTAGGCTTAGAAGCAAGCCCCTGCGACAATGCAGGCACAACCGGTGGCCTTGACACCGCTAACGATGACACCTTCTCCTTAACCATAAATCCTACAGGTGATGACACAACAGGCGATTTCACCGTATCAGGAGACATTACCGCCAACGGCACTTACGGCTCGCCACTCATCATCATGGGTGTACCTTCCAATGGAGCAACACTCACTATCACAGTCGTCAGCAATGACAATCCGACGTGTACACTCACACAAACAATCACCGCACCCAATGCTTGTTCAATTAATAGTGAAGATGTACCAACTGTCGGAGAATGGGGATTAATCATACTTGCTTTACTGATGTCTATTACCGGAGTTATCGGCATACGCAATAGCAGAGAACACGAAGTACAAAAAGAATATAGTTGATTGACTTGTTTTATAATTGAGTGATTGGATTGATATATAAGGTTTACATAGGAATACAAGGCATTTCGAGATGTCTTGTATTCATTTATTTTTTTTAAATATTTTCATTAAAAAAAGATAATATATTTTTTCAAGTAAAAATAATTTAACATATCAATGTAATTTTTCACTTCCAATTATCAAATTTTCACGCCACAGTCCAAAAGTAATTTTCCATGAGCCGACTCAAACTAATTATCCTTATTGCAGTAGCAATGATAGTTGCCGCTTTTACGCTTTTCAAAGATAAAAATATCGGCACAGACAGAGTGACAGCTATCAATACCATCCCCAAATTGCTGGATAGAAATAAAGACCTACAATCCGGTACAGAATGGATTGACCGTCAGAATATATATGTCGCTAATAGAGATAAAATTGTTGACAAAGACGACCCGATGGCGCATTACAAACTCGCCACACTATTCGTCTCGGAAGCCCGTATCACCGGAGAACATGGTCACTATTATCCGGCAGCATTAGAGATTATTGAAAAATTGTTGGCTAAAGAAGACTTAGACAAAGACCTCAAGTTTAGTGCTTTAATACTCAAATCGGGCATATTACTCTCCCTGCATCAATTCGACAAAGCATTGACAATCAGCCAAAAAGCAATAGGAATGAACAATTACAATGCTCAGGCTTATGGTGTACTGGCAGATGCTTACGTGGAAATGGGAGATTACCCGAAGGCTATTAAAGCCACCGAGCGCATGATGGATATTCGCCCCGATTTGAGGTCGTACTCGCGCGTATCTTACTTGCGCGAAATACATGGCGACCCACAAGGTGCTATCGAAATCATGCAACTCGCGGTGCAGTCAGGCTATCCGGGACAAGAAGAAACCGCTTGGGCACAGCTTGCGCTCGGCGATTTGTACCGCCTTTACGGAAAGTCCGAAAACGCATTAGCAACTTACGAAGATATACTGACACACCGAGAAAATTACCCCTTCGCAACAGCCGCCATTGCCCAACTCAAATCTGACGAAGGCAAATACACCGAAGCCATACAATTACTAGAAGAAGCCATTGCAGTCATTCCTGAAATTGGTTTTTATATTCAACTTGCTGAAATATATAAAGTACAAGGGGAGTCAGAAAAATTTGAGCAAATAATGGCAGACATTGACGAGATGTTTGAAGATGACAGACAAAGCGGACATAATATGGATTTGGATTATGCCAATACCTTATTATCACTAACAGATAGAGACGACGAATCCAAAAAATATTTAGACAACGAGTACCAAATGAGACCTCAAAACATTGAAGTTAATATAGCAATGGCAAAGTATCATCAAAAAACAGGTGATACATCAAAAGCCAAACAACACCTTGAAGTTGCTTCAAGAACAAAATACCAACATCCTGATTTAATCAAATTACAGACGATTTACGGACAATAGCCAATGGACTTATTGACCAAAAACAATTAATTTTTATAAAAAAAATAAATATGAGAAAACTATTCCAAACCAAGTATTCCCTAAGTACATTAGTGGTATTGTTCATGCTCTTTGGTTATTTTGCAGCTACTGCATCGAGCCATAGAGAAGCACCACTTATTGCCAATGACCCTCTTGCAGATAACGTAGATGTTTACGCCTTTGTCAGTCCTGACGATCCAAGTATGGTGACACTCATTGCTACTTATGTGCCGGGGCAATTGCCACATGGCGGACCAAATTATTATTCATTCGGAGAAAATATCTCTTACGAAATTCATATTGATAATGACGCGACCATTCCCGGTGATGAGATTATCTACCGCTTCGTATTTAGTCAGGAAAATCAAGACCCTTCTACCTTTTTCAACATTCGTTTGGGGGCAGAAAACTTAAAAACGACCTATAAAGCCTATAAAAGTACCAATAATGGTGCGTTTTTTACTCGAATTATTAGCGGCGGTATCGTGCCACCACCAAATGTAGGTGACCGTTCTATCGAATCGCCTATTGGTTTGGGAACGCCTTATGCGACCCTTTCTAATAATGCTATTACGAATGCAAGTACAGGAGAGCGCGTTTTTTGTGGAACTTCTGACGACCCGTTTTTCGTAGATTTGGGTGGTATTTTTGATTTAGGTGATGTACCACGTGCAAATGGTGAAGCAGCAAGAGACGGATTGGCTTGTTATAACGTCAGTACGATTGCTATTCAAGTACCAATTGCAGATTTGCTCAAAGCAGGCGCACCCGCTACACCAACCAGCATACTTGATGGCGACTATGTCATCGGAGTATGGGCATCTGCCAGTCGCCGAAAAGTCAGAGTACTTTCAGAACAAGGCGAAAGACACAGTGGTGCTTGGGTACAAGTATCACGCTTGGGTATGCCTTTGACCAATGAAGCTGTCATTCCAATCGGACGCAAAGATTTCTGGAACGCTATCAGCCCGCACGACGAGTTTGCAGAAACTACGCTCGACCAGTATTTCTACAATCCCGAACTCGCACTCTATATGGATGATGCTTTGTTCGGCGGCGCAGTACCTTCTTTTACACCATTACGCATACAACGCAACTCATTACAAGCATTTGATTTTGGTAATGGCAACGATGGACTCTTTCCACTCAAAAACTCTGCCGCAGTAGCCGGAACAGCACTTGATGATGCGATCTTTGGTACTCTACTACTGCCCGGACCCGGACTGCCGCGCTCGGTAGATTTGTGGCCCGCCTTCCATACAGGCGTTCCGAATTTTCCACCCTACCAACTCGCTACTGGAAAAGGCGGCAATCCGCTCGCAGCTGGTAAACCATTCATCAATAACTTTTTACCAAATGGTGGCGATATGCTAAGACTCAATATGGCTGTACCGCCTACGGATAGAGATGACCCCGCTTTTAGCCATCTTGGACTCATACAAGCAGCAGTACTCGGACTTACTGACCCGACTTACAACACGACCGCAGCCTTACAATTTATTCCAAACATGGACGGTTTCCCCAACGGACGTAGATTGGAAGATGATGTAACACTCATCGAATTGCAGGCAGTAGCAGGTGTAGTATTAGCAGCCATAGGATTGTTTTATGATGATTATATTGCAGGCGATCCAAATCCGGTTACACAAGACCTCGTCGATGTACTCACCTACACCACAGGCGTAGAATCGAATGATGTACCATTTAGAGCTGCCTTCCCTTACGTTGCACTACCACGTAGCGGTGACGGACCTTGTAGTGGAGACCTTTATGTAGGTACGCTCAATCGTGTAGGTGGTGGTAACATTCCACCCGTAGAAGGACTGATGATGAATGCACCTGTGGTCAATCAAGGTGTATATCAGGAAATCAAAAATGCCGCACTGGGCAAGCAGCAAGCTGCCACGGGAATGAAGGTGTATGCCAATCCGGTCAAAGAAGATATACTTCAAATGACTTATGAAGGCACCGAAAACGCTCAAACACAATTATATATTTATAATACATTGGGTGCATTGATGGCTACACAAACTATTACCTCTACGATAGGCAACAATCAACTCGACGTTGATGTCAGTAAACTATCGAATGGTGTATATTTCATTAAAAAAGGTAATGAACCGATTACAATACAACAAAAATTTGTGATTCAAAGATAAATTGTTTTCATAATGTTTAGGTCTATGTCTGGCGGATAAAATGTCCGTCAGATTTTTTTAAATATTCTTAGTTAAATGGATTATCGAATCATCGGTAGTCCATTTTTATAAAAAACATAGAAAAAGGATAAGCCTTCATAACTTCGGTTGTGAAGGCTTCTTTGAATTTAAATGTGTGGCTAACGTACTGACCACTTTACAGGCTGACCGCGAATACCGTACAGGCGACTTCAGTCGCCATGTGATTTCAATTTTTTATTTATAAAAATTTTAAAATCAAAAAATTACGCATTAGTATTATTGCGACATGGCGAATAAATTCGCCTGTACGAGTTCGCGGTCAACCTGTAAAGTCGTCAGTACAGTGAATACATTATCAATTAAAAACAACATAAATGAAAAATACACTACTATACTTTCTAATTAGTTTTATCCATTGCGTAAATGCGCATGCACAATGCCCGGAGGATATACTATTCCTTTCCCAACAGGAGTTAGATGATTTTGCGACGACATATCCCAATTGCACTCAAATAGAAGGCGATGTAGAGATAGGGATGTTTGGTATATCTACGGACGTTGATAACCTCGAACCGCTCAACCAAATCACTACAATCGAAGGCAACTTGCGTATTGATTCTAATGATAATTTGAGTAACCTGAATGGCTTGGACAGCTTGAATACTATCGGTGGTACGCTCAATATAGCCTATAATAATGCCTTAGTAGATTTGTCCGGTTTGGGTACTATCACCGATATTG
>Ga0209187_1001033_pt1 | contig 36740 bp, 22 predicted proteins | sample BantaG_FD_187430 | JGI IMG/M metagenome (GOLD analysis project Ga0209187, IMG submission 187430) | Marine algal microbial communities from Bantry Bay, Ireland - BantryBay_4 metaG (SPAdes) (version 2) | ecosystem: Host-associated > Algae > Red algae > Unclassified | place: Bantry Bay, Ireland...
GATCCATTTACGATTGCTCCAAATCCAGCAAGAGATAATACCTTAATTACTTTATCAAAAACTGCACAACAAATTTCTGCGATTGTATATAATTCCTTTGGCGAAGTTGTTATCCAAAACTCTTACGGCAATTCACAATCTTTTGATCTGTCTGTTTCGAATTTGGCAAGCGGGACTTACTACTTACATATAGAAACTGAATCTACAAGGTCTATTCAAAAGCTAATCGTACTGTAGATTATAGATATAACTAACTACATGCATGTGTATATTGTAGGTAGTTATATTGAAAATAAAATAGTCAGAGAATTAATGTATGTGCTTAAATATAATTGCTTCTTCTAATTATCTAATATGCAAGATTTAGACATAAATGCTTAACACTCTAAACTCACGTTAAGTAGAAAGTGACTATGTGATAGTCGAAACGATAGAAAACGAGTTATACTACAAATGGCTGAGGGTTCTTACGAAAATGAATCTAAGGTTTTGAATGACTAAACGTGTCCAGGCACTTAATCTGAGCGGCTTCTTACCGATATACTTTCCAGGGGTAAATATTTTCTCACCTTTCTGGATATACTTTAGTTTCTGAGCAACATCTATAATATTCGATAAGGTTACTTCGATTACGGTTTTTTTCAGTTGACTAATCCTAAAACGAAAAGCATAAATGTCCTAAATGATACGATTAATACCATTTAAATTTTAAGATGTCGGTTAAGATTATAGAATAGAATTTGTTAAGATTAAGGCAAAAAACGCAGTCATAGCGGTAGCTATGAAGAGTATTTTTAACGCAGAGATTGGCTAATTCTATTATAATATTTCCGACATTCTAATGTTTAAATGGTATAATATCAAAGCTATATACGACTTATCAAGGCCTTAGCTAAGAAGATAAATATCATTGAGAGATAAACCTTAGTGAGTAGAATAGAAATTAATACTATGTTTCTAAATCACTTCATTTGAAAACTCTAATTAGCGTATCTTACCCTCCGATATCAAGACGAAAGTATGGGAGACAATAATATGCTTAATTACGTGAAGGATGTGTTACAGAATATGCCAGTAGACTGGTTAAATCTGACAACACACAGGCTGGATATATATAATGAGAAACTGGCTAAAACTCAGTTTTTACAGCAATTCGAAGCTTTATATATTAGCAACAATTCTGAGTCATCAGCACTCTATGGTCTACCTACAGCATATGATTACATTAGGTTAGGTCATCCTCTGTCATGTATACTCGAATGGGTAATAGCGAAATCTAACCACTTACAACCTAATAATGTACTCAGTTTTTCTTCTAAGACCATGCCTTTATTAGCAATTCTCAGAAAGAATCGATTAGATAATAGAAACACAAAAATCATTTATACTGAGGCGTTGCCTTCTTCTTTTGATGCTAATATATTGCGTAGTATCTATGGCTACAAATTTATATTGCAGAAAGTAGAGAAAGCTGAAGATGCTTCGAATTTTGACGGTAGTACCATATTCATCAATTCCCACTGTGCTGATGCTATTGATGATCGACAACCGAATATTGACTTCTACATAAATCTGTGTGGTAATAATGAGATAGCTAATTACGACCTTGGAAGTAACATAATTGTAAATGGCCAGCAAAACGAAAATTACATTCCAGCAATACAGCATGTCCGTAGAAGAGAGACCATCGCAATGACACCTGCCAATTGTTTAATTGCATTACAATCATTGGTAGGACAGCCTTATGGTGAGAATAAGAAAAAAAATGTTGCATCAACTAAGGCTGCGGTCTTAAAGTTAATAAACGAAGTAACTAATACAACTACGAAGGCACTTGTTGCCTCTAGTGGACTGTCCATTCAGTATGCTATTCTAATGGGACTTATACACGATGCAGTAGAAAAGCACAATGAAAAAGCCATAAAAATAATAGTACCCACTAATTGCTATGGTGGTACTAATGACCAAGCAAGAAGAGTAGCTGCATCTATAGATAATGTAGAGGTAGTAGATCTAGAAGTAGATGGAGATAATGATATGGTGCAGAGTATAGACAAAGTATTAGCAGCAGTTGCTGAAGAAGATGCAGTACCTTACATCATCGCTGAGATACCCACTAATCCTAGAGTAGAAGTTCCAGATCTTATCCAGCTCAGGGATGTCTTAACTAAGGAACGCCATACTCCAAATGGTGATATTGCGATCGATCCAGTATTCATCTTAGATCAGACCTTCTGTCCTAATGTACACTTCTTAGGTGATGGAGAAATACTGTCTAAAATAAGAACCATTTCATTCTCTAGTGGATCTAAGTTTCCAAGTGGCGGATTATGCACTGCGGGTTACTGCATTGGAAATAAAATAACGGCTGAAGAAATGAAAAAAATAGAAAAGCACCTTATTCTATGTGACAACCAGGCTACAGACTACCAATACGAAATATTAGAAAAACAACTACCCTCTATGACGCAAAGGATTAATGATGCTTACAAGAATACCCGAGAATTTGTGTGCTATATAAATGAAGTATTACCAGATGCTAAGATCAATTTTGTATCAGAAGAATTAGCACAGCAGGGATTTACACCATCCGTATTTTCGTTAGACTTACCTACGAAAGGTAATACAGCAGAAGAAAAAGAAGCATACAAGAGAGCATTAAATCTTAAGCTAATAAATCTAATGATTACAGAGATTCCTCATGAGAGCAAAATCTGTGTCAGCTATGGACAGCTGAAAGGATGTTACTGGACCATACCCGCCACTTCTACACAGGGCACCACTAAAGAATGTGACAAAGATTATATCGTACGAGCTTCGCTTTCTCCTGATATGGATCTTGAACTTCACAAAAAAGTATTTTTGAAATTTGTGGAAAGTATATAAATAGAAGCATTCACACATAGCTTAGAATCAAAAAAGATGCATTCCAAAAAAGACATACAGCTCATTTCTAATTGGGTACACCCTATCAAAACATAATTACAATAATCCGTATTCAACTTTCCCATAGCTGTAACAGTCCTGGCAATACCGTTCTAAGTTTGTGACACATTAGGGATATTCAGAAATAAAAAGTCATAATCCCAGAGGGATTACATTATGATTAGCCCTGCAAGAATTGCAGGGATTAGGATATAAAGTCTGAGGGGATTTGGCTTGATTTTTACAAAAATCATGACTAATCTGATAGGCATGTATCACCCCTTTTGGCTGCATTTGACCAGATACTGAGTAATGGATTTAATTTATAATATCACAAAAAACTGAATCTAAGCAAATTATGTTACTTCTGAACATCCCACACTAATCTAGTATGGTAGAGCGATCAATTACAATTTTGAATGATCCGAAATTAAATAATTAGAGAAATCCTTAACTATTTGCAGACATAGCTTGTTCTTTCTAATAGACACCTCCGAGCTCTGATTAATATGGAGCTGCTTGTAGAGGATCTTATGATCATAGATAAAACGACATATGTACAATCAAGAAGAATATATAACAAGATTAATAGACGAAGCCAGAAAAATTGTAAAGCAAGAAGAAGCTGATCTAAATTCTTTAAATAAATTACTTTCACGAAAATCGCTTATAGATATAGCTCAATGGCACGATGACAAGCCTTACACACGAATATGCCTGTATGAAGACACCGAGTTCGAATTAATACTAATATGCTGGAAGGCCCTATCTAAGACAGCAGTACATAATCATAACGAACAGAACTGCTGGGTATTTTTCTTTGACTCAGATTTCCAAGAAATCATCTATAATCAAGAAGGTAAGAAAACACGTGACATTAAGAAGGTAAATAAAGGTGGTATCTCATATATGAAGGATAAGAATAAGTGCCACTCTCTTCATAATCTTTCTGATGCACCAGTTATGACATTACATCTATACAATGCACCGATCAAATCTTGCGAAATTTTAAATCATAATGACAACAACAATTGCCTTGGCTGGGCAGATCTGAAGTACGACGTGAAGCTTGATTATGAGATGTGCACTTCTTAAATTGTATGCTTATTGTCGATTGTAATTATACCATTTAAATTTTAAAGTGTCGGATAATATTATAAAAGAGAATTTGTCAAGATTAAGGCATGAACGAATGATTTCGTTGCAGACGAATCGAGTATGACAATACTCGAAAAAAGTGAACCACGAAAGTGGGTGGGCTGGCTCATAGCCGTAGCTACTGCCGTGGGCGGCACAGGTAATGAAGAGTATTTTTAACGCAGAGATTGACTAATTCTATTAGAATATAACCGACATTCTAATATTTAAATGGTATTACACAGGGATATTCAGAAGTAAGAAGTTTTAATCCCAGAGGGATTACATTATGTTTAGCCCTGCAAGAATTGCAGGGATTTGGATATAAAGTCTGAGGGGATTTGGCGGGATTTTTTACAAAAATCATGACAAATCTGATAGGCACGTACCCCCTTATAGGCTGTATTTATCCAATTACTGAGTAATGATGTAATTTATAACATTGTAATAAACTGAGTGTAAGCAGATTGGATTACTTCTGAACATCCCTACACATCTTATCGGGTCATCTCCTACCATGCAGGATTCTACATAGGCAAACTCACAGAATGTCTAATATCTTATAACATCTATTTCTAAATAATACATTATCCCCTACTCCCTTACCAGTTAGGACTTTACTCAGTGGAGCTGCAGGTGAGATAGCATAATATACTATGTCATCTACGATCATCTTGCCTATGCTCACTGAGACATAATAATTGCCAATATCAGTTATGACAAGTGTTCCCACTTTTACGATATGGGATTTCATATCCGATGATATTTGTTTAAGGTGATTCTTAGTTGCCATCAGCTGATCTAATTGAGATGATATTTTATCTTGCTCCATCTGCATCATTGCCCTACCCGTCTCGTACTTATCGCCAGCTGAGCTTTTAGTCTCGTTGAGTTTAGACTCAGCAATGGAAGACTTAGCCTGGATGAGAGATTTTATTTGACTCTCTAATTGATCTTGCATCATCTGCTGGAGTAGTCCCTTTATATTTTCTTTGATTTCAGTCATAATGTATAGTAAGAACAGTATTTCTGCTGTCAGATACTATCTAACGTTTTGTTGTATATATGCAACATATTTATAACTCCATGATCACTAGTCGACGTGAGGTTATAATTTTACTATCAATATTCCTAACGGTATACATATAGATGCCCTTATCTAATCGAGGAAGATCTACATCTAATACTTGTGTAGACTTATCTAAACTCAAATTCTTAGACCATAACTTACGTCCGACTACATTATGCAGAGAAAGAACATACTTATCGTCCGTTGCATTCTCAAATCTGATTTTGATGTCATCGAAAGTAGGATTAGGAAATACGTAAATTGAATTAAACTGATGTCTACAGTCAACATATCTCCCGATATCTTCCGAAGTCTGAAAATAAAATTCCGGATTAGGAGATATCCCTAATCTGGCTAATTCCATGATAGATCCATCTCTATAGAAACTTCTGTGTTCAGTTCTCTTATCATGATAGTATTTCTTAAGCATCGGCACCTCATCTAAGTTTACTGTTTCCCACTTTTCTTTCTTGACTTGCAACTTAGTAACTGTATAAGACAGTATGTATTCTATGGCATCGCCATATTGCAAGTCGAGGTAGAGATCTCTGAATACATCCTCATCGACGAAATTATTATCCCACTCTATTCGACCATTGATTCGGATGATCGATATATTATTTTGAGAGGTCCATTCTACTATTTCCGCAGGCCATTCTCTCTTTTTATAATCAATAATAAAGTCAGTGTACCCTTCATCTCTGAAATTGCTCTTATCACCTCCTATCACTATCGGTATATGATTATAATACTGAATAGTCTTAGCTGGAATTCCCATAAATGGATCTTCACCGACGTATGCAACTAAACTTAAAGTATCATCATGCAGTGCATAATATTCCTTAGCGCCATTCACCGTTTTCATTTCAAAAGTGGCACCCGCTGTTGCTGATTCTTCGATTGTGAATGCATCTACACATGGAAAATACTGAGCGCTAGTATTTACACTAGAGAATGCATACAAGGTATCTGAAAGAGTAGACCTGTACCTATATAACTCTGCACCTACCTGATAATCAGTATCTTGAGCACACACCAGAGTTGTGAACATACTGAAAACCAATGATATATAGATACACTTCATACCTCTAAGATAGAGATTGGAGGGCAACATAATCTGCGTAGATACCCTTATTCTCAATTAATTCTTCATGTCGACCAGATTCCATAATCTGTCCATCTTTTAGGACAAGTATTCTATCCATTTGCTTGATCGTCGATATCCTATGTGCAATGACTATCACAGTCCTATTTCGGAAAGCGGCTCCGATTGCTTGACTGACAACTTCCTCCGATTCTGCATCCAGAGCGGATGTCGGCTCATCAAAAATCAATATGGATGGATCTTGTAATAGTGCCCTCGCAATGGTTAATCTCTGCTGCTCACCTCCACTAACTTGCTCACCACGATCGCCGATGATCGTATCTAAGCCATCTCTCATCTGCCTGACAAACTGTGCTGAGTGACTCTGCTCGAGTGCTGTCCATATTCTCTCATCACTGATTCCTTCTCTACCTAAGGTTACATTATTCCTAACGGTATCATGATAAAAGAAAGCCTTCTGAGTGACCATTCCGATCTGCTTATACCATGACTTCTTAGATATCTCATTGATATCAATATCATCTATAAGTACTTGACCTGATTGTGCTGAGATTTTATTAAGTAGTAACTTAGTGATCGTAGATTTTCCTGCACCTGATGGGCCTACGATTGCTATCCTTTCTCCCGCATTAATAGTCAAATTAAGTTCACTTAGTACATCTTCTTTATCATAAGAAAAGGAAACTTTCTTAAATTCTATCTTTTTATTGAAAGTCAACTGCCTACCTGCATCATTGCCCTCTATTAGCATTCCATTTTCTATAAGCACATTATCTATACGTTCGAGTGCAGCAGCACCTTTTTTTACATTATAGAAAGCAGAAGAAAATGACTTAGAAGGTTCTATGACATTATAGAAAGCGAATATAAATGCAAAAAAGGTCTCTGGTAATAACTCTCCCGCTAACACCAATTTAGAGCCATACCATAACAACACGACCACAACACTGACACCTAAGAATTCTGATAATGGAGAAGAAAGATCTTGTCGCCACGACACTTTATTAAGCAGATATCCATAGGCATTATTGAGTTTTTCAAATCGTTTTTTCCAAAATGGCCTGACCTGAAAAATATCTATAATCAGTGCACCTTCGATACTCTCATCTACTGTGCTTGTCATCCCAGATAACTGTTCTTGTAATTCTAATGACTGCTTCTTAAGTGTCTTAGAAAGCGTACCGATAACAACACCTGTAAACAACATCAGTACAAATACAAAAATGGTCAACTGAGCATTAATACTAATCATCAAAAAGATACTTCCGATAATCACAACTGGCGACTTGAATATGGTCTCGATAAATCGTAAAATACTCCACTCCACCTCTTGTACATCAGATGTAATTCTCGTGATGAGGTCACCACGCTTATGCTGATTATCTAAGTAATCTTGATGGAGGTAATGATTATATAATTTAGATCTTAGATCCATGACTACATTAGATCTTACCGGCACCATGAAGTACATCGCGAGGTACCTAAATAAATTCTTAAGTAAAAAGGTCACGACGATAGCTCCACAAACCATCAAGATAGCTCTGTCAGTTCCATGTGTCTCTAATATACCTACGAAGTAATATTCGAGCCAGCCGATCAGATCCCACTTACTATCAGGCATGAGAGTCTGGGTAGGCGTTCTGGAAAATAAAACTTGAAAGAAAGGGATGATAAGAGGAATAGATATAACTGTGAATAGTGCCATCATCACATGACAGAATACGCTTGACATAACAAGCTTCTTATAAGGTAATATGTAGGTCAGTAATCTTCTGAAGTCACCCATGAGAATAATTAACTATAGCCTCGCTATAAGAAACGGGCTTAGTGATGATTATATTGAAGTAATGAGGCTTCTTTCACGGTTCTATATGCTATGATCATTTAGAGTATAGATCATTATTTTGATATATTTCTTGATATGCATATGAATCCAAGTTATCTAAAACTGAGTATCTACAATGGCTTAAGCTCAAAAGTATCAAGGAACTGAGTGGTCACACTTCCTGATCTAAATTCCTCGTTCTTAAGTAATTGTATATGAAAAGGAACTGTTGTCTTAATACCCTCTATGATGAATTCTCCTAAGGCTCTCTGCATCTTGAGTATACACTCTTCTCTTGTCTCTGCTGTACATATCAGCTTAGCGATCATAGAGTCATAATAAGGAGGCACGGTATATCCTGCATATGCATGAGTATCTACTCTGACGCCATGACCCTTGGGACTATGGAAAGATGTGATATGACCTGGACTCGGTCTGAAGTCATGGAATGGATCCTCTGCATTGATCCTGCATTCCATACTGTGTAATGCTGGATAATAATTTTTGCCATCTAACTTCTCACCTGCAGCTACTTTGATCTGTTCTTTGATCAGATCTCTATTGATAACTTCTTCCGTTACTGTATGCTCTACTTGGATACGAGTATTCATCTCCATGAAGTAGAACTTCTTATACTTGTCTACGAGAAACTCTACAGTGCCTACGCCTTCATACTTAATAGACTTCGCAGCTTTGATCGCCGCTTTTCCCATCTTCTCTCTCAGCTTCTGATCTAAGAAGGGTGATGGCGATTCTTCCAGTAATTTCTGATGTCTTCTTTGTATAGAACAATCTCTTTCGGATAGATGTATGGCTTTACCATATTGATCTCCGATAATCTGGATTTCTATGTGTCTAGGTTCTTCTATGAATTTTTCAAGATACATGGCATCATTCCCAAATGAAGCACTGGCTTCTTGCTGAGCCTTCTCCATCTGCTCTTCGAATTCATCTTCAGATTTGACAATTCTCATACCTTTACCTCCACCACCTGCAGTTGCTTTAAGCATAACAGGGTATCCGACCTTCTCAGCTATCTTCTTGCCTTCTTTGACGCTTTTGACCTGACCATCAGAACCTGGTACGACAGGTACTTTGGCCTTGATCATGGTTTCCTTAGCAGTGATCTTATCTCCCATTTGTCTTATCATCTGAGCAGAAGGCCCGATGAATTTAATTCCATATTCCTGACAGACCTCTGCGAAGTCTGCATTCTCAGCTAAGAATCCATATCCAGGATGCACAGCGTCGGCGTTGGTTATCTCTACTGCTGCCATTATCTTACTAATACTGAGATATGACTCACTGCTGCTTGGTGGACCGATACACACTGCCTCATCAGCGAATCTTACGTGGAGGCTTTCTTTATCAGCAGTCGAGTATACAGCTACGGTGCTGATTCCCATCTCCTTACATGTTCTGATGACACGCAAGGCAATCTCTCCTCTATTGGCTATTAGTATTTTCTTAAACATAGAAATCGATTAAGTCAGACTGAAAAAAATAAGAGATAGTTATCCTTTAGGATCTACTAAGAATAGTACTTGGTCGTACTCTACGGGGCTGGCATCATCGATCATTACCTTGACGATCTTACCACTTACCTCACTCTCTATTTCATTAAATAGTTTCATAGCTTCTACGATACATACAACAGAACCTTCACCTATAGTATCTCCGACAGATACATAGGCTGGTTTGTCCGGTGATGCAGATCTGTAGAATGTTCCTACGATTGGAGATTTTACTTCTAATAAGTTACTTGTATCTGGTTCTGAATCCGCTGCCTTACTAGAAGCTGGAGAGGCAGCTGCTGGCTGAGCGGCTTGCGCTGGTGCAGCAGTCTGAGGCATCATCATATTAGTCGGCATGACAGCTGATGACGCTGGTAGTAACTTAGAATAGTTCTTATTTCTAATGGTCAACTCAAAGTCCCCATCTTTGACCTTGATTTCATTAAGTTCTGATCTGGAAACCAGCTTTATGAGGTCCTGTATTTCTTTGTAAGTCATTTCGGTTAGTTTGAAATTTTGTTTTTTATAGGAATTGTAAAACTTCTATGTCTTATAGTATTAGTAATACCAATCATTGAATATTCTTTCCTGACTAATTAAAATTGAATACATGATAAATATAAACAATTGAAGATAATTAATCTAAATCAGATTCTTTAAGACTTTACTCTCTCCATATATGCTCGATTCTTGGTATCTATTTTGATCTTATCCCCTACATTAATAAAGATCGGAACTTTAATCTCTGCACCCGTCTCTACAGTAGCAGGCTTTGAGACATTAGTTGCTGTATCACCACGAATACCAGGCTCTGTATAAGTCACCTCTAATTGAAGATACTGTGGTAAATCTATCGTGAGTGGTGTCTCATTCTCTGCATGGAAGAGTATCTCTACATTCTCTCCATCTTTAAGTAAGTCACCATTATCTATCATCTTACCCTCTATCATGATCTGATTGTAGGTCTCATTATTCATAAAGTGGAAATCCTGACCTTCCTTATATAAGAACTGATACACACGTCTTTCTACTCTGACAACATCTATCTTATGTCCAGCTGGAAATGTATTATCTAACACTTTCCCATTAGTAAGGGACTTAAGTTTAGTTCTTACAAATGCTGGCCCTTTACCAGGCTTTACATGTAAGAATTCTACGACCTTGTAGATGTCGTTATTATGATTCATACATAGACCATTCTTAATATCTGAAGTACTTGCCATATTATTGTTATAAGATTTTCTTATAAATGAAGTGATATAAAGATGCTAAGTTATGGAATTAAGCTAATTATGTACAGAAAGCAGGCTAATATGCCCACTCTACTAAGACTGCTCCCCAAGTAAATCCACCCCCGAAGGCCGTAATGATCAATTTATCCCCTTTCTTAAATGTTCCTTCGAAATCACTAAGACACAATGGAATCGTTCCCGCGGTTGTATTACCATAGTTTTCTATATTAATCAGCACTTTCTCACGTGGGAAGCCTATATAATCTGCTACTCCATAGAGGATACGCTTATTAGCCTGGTGTGGGATCAAGTAATCAATATCTGCTATATCCAGATTGTTTTTCTCTAATAGAGTAGATATACTCTCACTCATGCCCCTTATAGCTGCTTTAAATACAACTCTGCCCTCCTGATAGACGAAATGCTCCCTGGCCATAACAGTCTCTACTGTTGTAGGCTTCTTAGATCCGCCAGCTTTCATATGTAGATATGCGGCTCCCTCACCATCTCCTCTTAAGACAGCATCATGGATACCGCCACCATCCGGTTCTTGATTAGGTTCTAATAAGACGACTCCTCCGCCATCACCAAATAGGATGCAGGTTGTACGATCCTCATAATCTAATATAGAAGACATCTGATCTGCTCCTGCAACTAATATCTTCTTATAAGTGCCTGTCTCTATAAACTTAGACGCTGTGACAAGAGAAAATATGAAACCTGAGCAGGCAGCATTGATATCATAACCGAATGCATTCTTAGCTCCTATCTTAGATGCAACTATATTAGCTGTATCTGGGAATGTGTGATCTCCTGTGATAGTAGCCACTATAATCATGTCTATCTCTAATACATCTAAGCTTTTCTTCTCTACTAACTTATTAATAGCTCCTACGACTAAGTCACTGGTTGCCTTATCTGGGTCTCTCTCTATATGTCTTTGTTTGATACCAGTTCGAGATTGGATCCACTCATCAGAGGTCTCGACTAACTTTTCCATATCATGATTAGTCAATATTTCCTCAGGCACATATCCTGCTACGCCAGTGATAACAGCTTTTATTTTCTGCATATAATTAGTCAAATTGTAATGAGAGCAAATAAACAAAATATTACTGAGTGAAGAGGTATAGTAGGATCAAAGTGTTAATCTCATAGCCAATCATACATCAATAAAATTAAATATTAAAAAAAAGATTGTTATATAAATAATTGATTTACAGTTAATTATAAAATTATCCTATCGTCATATGGCCTAAAATCTCCTCATTTCTCAACTTAAATTGCTCTTTGGAATAGCTTTTGCAAATAGTAAGTCACACACGATCAATAATTTACAAATAGTAAAAAGCTTTAATATGATTAATTTTCTCAAAATCGCGTTAACCCTTATTATGCCACTCACGGTATCAGACAGTCTGGTATCTAGCATAAACACAATTCCTGATAATAGTGTAAAATTCTATGCAGGTAGTTTTCAGAATGCAAAAACAAAAGCAAGTACAGAAGGCAAGTTATTCTTCGTAGAATTCTATGCTGATTGGTGTACACCATGTAAGTGGATGGATAAGACCACATTCAAAGATGACAAAGTCGTAACTATTCTTAATGATAACTATGTACCACTTAAGATGGATATAGAATCTATAGAAGGTAGTGACCTTAAGAAGCAGTATGAAGTAAGAATGCTTCCTACTATACTAATATTTAACTCACAAGGAAGAATGGTAGACAGAGTAGAAAAGACCCTTAGTTCTGGGACTATGGTTAGCTTACTTTCTCTACATAATAATCCTAACAACAGAGTGACCAATAGTGTGATTCCTAATTCCAGTCCTATTAGTGCTCCTACTGGAGCTACTGGACCAGGATTAGAGCATCTCTATAGTCAGTACAGAATGGCAGAAAAATTCAAAACTAATTACAAATTGCAAGTCGGTAATTATATGGATTATGTCAAAGCATTCGAGCAAGTAAAAGAACTCAAAGAACAATTCATAGAGCCTATCGTCGTAATGAATGATTACGTAGAAAATAAAACACACTATAGAGTCCTACTTGGAGAATTCAAGACGATCGAAGAAGCAGAAAGCTTCAGAAAGATTCTTGATAAAGACTTCAAGATAGATTCTATCGTCTACTGATACCATATATACATTAGAATGTCGCATTTATTTCATTCAAAATATTATGAGACATCTTAAAAAAAATAATACGAAAAACTGAGTATTGATAATTTTTTAGAACCTAACTTTTTATGCCACATCCCAAAAACATTTTAATATATAATATTAAATCACTTGTCGGCATAATGAATGAGCCTTACCTCCTTAAAAAGGGTAAGGCTCAATCTGTTGTAGATAGCATAGACGATGCCTACCTATTAATTACTGACAATAAGATCAGTGATTATGGACCGATGACATCAGTACCTCAATCCTCTGACTATCAAGTCATTGACGCAACTGATAAGTACGTCTGCCCTACTTGGTGTGACTCGCATACCCACTTAGTATTCGCTGGAAGTCGAGAGCAAGAATTTGTCTCACGACTACATGGTAAGACCTATCAGCAGATTTCTGCAGAAGGAGGTGGTATACTTAATTCTGCCATCAAGTTACAGAATACATCAGAGGATGAGCTCTACGACTCAGCATACGTAAGACTACAAGGTGTGATAGCAACAGGTACAGGAGCTATAGAAATAAAAAGCGGATATGGCCTTACCGTAAATAGCGAAATAAAAATGCTAAGAGTCATCAAGAGACTATCAGAATCATCACCTGTCACCATCAAGGCGACCTTCTTAGGAGCTCATGCCGTACCTACCAAGTACAAACAGGATAGACAAGCTTACATAGATCTTATTATCAATGAAATGCTACCTAAAGTAGCAGAAGAGAATCTCGCAGAATATTGCGATGTATTCTGCGACGAAGGATTCTATACTGTAGAAGAAACAGATCGCATATTATCAGCAGCTCACAAGTATGGTCTCAAACCTAAAATCCATGCCAACGAACTGGCTAATTCTGGAGGCGTACAAATCGGTATCAAACATCAAGCAATATCTGTAGATCACTTAGAAGAAATAGAAGAAGAAGAAATAAGATTACTATCTAAATCTGATACCATCCCTACTCTCCTACCCGCTTGTTCTTTTTTTCTAAGTATCCCTTATGGACCAGCTAGAAAACTGATAGATGCCGGTGCAGGGGTTACATTAGCTACAGACTATAACCCAGGTACTTCACCGACAGGAAATGTGCCATTCCTGATGTCATTAGGATCGCTTAAGATGGGTATGCTACCAGAGGAAGCATTTAATGCTGTAACAATTAATGGGGCCTGTGCCATGGAAGTAGAAGACGTTCTAGGGAGTATAAGTATCGGTAAGAAAGCGAATCTCATTATTACGGAAAAAATGCCTTCATTTGAATATATGATATACAGTTTTGGTCGTAGTCATATCGATACTGTGATAATAGAAGGTAATATCGAATATCAGAAAGCAACATAATCCAATATCAGGGTATCCCATTATAAGTAAGCTTCTGTTTAGAGCAATCTTTGCTTTAGATATAAAGTATATCGGGACAATGAGCCTATCATATTATACATTTCGATTATATTTGTATCACTTTAACCAAGCTAAGAAATAGGTCCGTCTACTTTGCTCATAACTGTCGTAGAATAGATAATAATAATTCTGATTTTACAGTTTGAGTTAGAGGTAATGAGATAAGATACTTTTTATTTATAAATAGTTGATAATCAACGTATTAATCTGTGTGATTTTCTACTATGTAATGTGAACATCTGGAATGAAACAACTATACATCATAACAATATTTCTATTTTCTCTAACTGTATCTAAGATTTCCGGTCAGACTGGCCCAGAATGCCAAGGCATAGGAATTACTGAACCAGTGAATTTTGTCACCAGTACGACCCCAATGGATATATTTCCTGGGGATCAATTTGCCATGGAAATTGCAGTGGAGAATTTTGAGTTTGTCATAGGATTCCAGTACACATTCACATACGATCCTATTAAATTAAAATATATAGATTGGGCTCAAAATATGGGTTCCATAACTGGTGGCATATTCGCTAACGTAGATCGAGCAGAAAACGGAATTCTTGTTTTCATCTGGACCAATGCCAATAGCGTAGGTGAGACTAGACCAGACGGAACTGCTATTCTTAACATCTTTTTTGAGGCCATAGGTGAACCTTGTGCATGTGCACCTATTGGATTTAACAGTGACTTAGCGCCACAATTTCCAGCTACAGAAGTCAATTATCAAATAGATCCTATGAATCAGTGCTCTGATAGCCTACTGCTAATAGATGGTAACCAAGATTTCTCATGTATTGAGATACAATGTCTGGATTTATCGATTATAAACTTAGGTATTTGTAATGGCACGAATTCTATTGATAGAAAGATAACTTTCGAAGTTTGCGGTGGCACACCTCCTTATACTTATGTAGTCAGCGATGTAGCACTTACATTCATGACCACCCCATTCACAATAGAAGAAATAAATAATCTACCAGTTGGAACTTACACTATCACTGTAGAAGATGATGCAGGTACGATGGTGACAGAGACAGTAAGCATCACGTCTGAGCCCGGATTAGATTTTGATTTAGATCCTACCAATCCTCCTTGTGACTATATACAGACGGGAGAGATTAACGTAAGCAACTACAGTGGAGGAACGCCTAACTATACGGTCTCTGGAGTCAACGGATTAGTATTCCAAGACACACTACTTCCAGTAAATTATGAAGGATTAGCTTCTGGCATTTACGAAGTTATAGTAGAAGACGAAATGGGTTGTTCAGTCACTAAGGAGGTAACCATTTTCACCCCTCCGCTGGATTACATGATAGAAATTGACTCATCTACATGCTTAGGTTCTACTGATGGAAGGATACGAATCATACCGAGTGGTGGAACACCATTTGCAGGAGGAGAATATAACATTGGAGGGAATTTAGGAACAGAATACGAAACATTAGAACCATTCCAAGATATCTTTTACTTAGACTTCTTAGGAGTATGGAGAGTGGATATAGAGGATGCAAATGGTTGTATGGAAAGAGTAGAAATCGAAATTCCAGTTAAGGATTCTATATCATTTGAGCCCAGTGTACAGGATGTCATGTGTAAGGGAGATAGTACAGGTACTTTTATTTTGACAAATATTACTCCTGGACCATTTAATCAGTATTTCTTTCCTTTATTTGACCAGTTCGGTAACTTAGTTACCACCGATATTGCAGTCGGTGGCGTCAGAAATGATTCTCTTATCTATGATGCAACCCTATCTGCGGGCAGTTACTTAATACAGATCATTAGTTCCACAAGTGGCTGTATGCAAGAATTTGATTTCGAAATCGGAGAACCTGTAGATGAGATTATGCTCACACCTAATGTTATCGCTCCGAGTTGCAGTGCAGAAGATGGCCAAGCAATGGTTATAGCATTCGGAGGTACTGCACCTCTATCCTATTCTTGGGCAGATGATCCTTCTGTAACAACTAATACATTAGCTAATGTCGGTGCAGGCATGTATGAGGTAACCGTTACAGATGATCTTGGCTGTACATCATCTATTATAATAGAGCTTGTATCGGGAGGTTTATTAGATTTGGAAGCGGCAGTATCTACAGGTTTGGGTTGTGATAATATGGGTACAGGAGAATTATTCGTCACTGTTATTGATCCTACTTCTCCACCTCTTAGCTTTGAGTGGTTTGATAGCAATAATAATACTATAGGTAATGCTCAGAGTCAGTCTATCACAAGTCCTGGAGAATATTATGTGGAAGTCATAACTGCCGACTGTACACAAAGAGATACTGTCAATGTAGATCCTGGAAGTGGATTCACTTTTGAGATTACTGTCGTTAATCCAACTTGCCCAACCTTTAATAATGGGACAATAAATGTAGAAAATTTAATGGGAGGTAGTGCCCCCTATGAGTTCGCTTGGGACATCATTCCATTCTCAGGACCTAACCCCATCGGTCTATCTGAAGCTGATTATACAGTGACGATTACAGATATAGATGGATGTGAGCAAGACACTCTAATAAGCTTAGTGAATGAAACTACAGAGATCACATTTGAGATTGTAGTGACCGAGCCTGACTGCCCCAGCGCAGAGACTGGAAGCTTTGAGATTACAAATATTATGGGTGGTGTAGCTCCGTATACATGCGTATGGGAAAACCCTCTAATCACGATGTGCAACCCGATGGATCTACCAGCAGGGAGGTATAACTTTAGTATCATGGATGATAGAGGATGTGAGTCAAGAGATACTTTTGCAATATTGACAGATCCAGCATCCAGTATTACCTTCGATGCCACTGTAAATAATCCAATATGTGGAGGAGGACTCGGCGACATAGATATATCTAATCTCAATGGCACTCAGCCAGTTAATCTAAGTTGGGCTGATGATATGCTCGCAGGATCGCTTAGAACCGATTTAGATGCTGATGACTATACACTTACGGTTACAGATGGAGGTGGTTGTACTATAGATACTACTTTTAGATTGATTAGGGAGACAGATAACTTCATAGTAGATATTAATGCGACTGTACCAGAATGTCCTAATGGAATAGATGGAAGCATATCGCTGACTAATTGCATCGGATGCACCTGTGAGTGGGAAGATCCATCGCTCAATGCTCAGGGCTGTGATCTTGTATCACTGAGTCCCGGCTTATATAGAGTGACTATTACAGATATGGACGGATGTGAGCTGGATACATTTGCGGACCTCATGGTAACAGATACATTCCAGATAGAGTTAGCTAATATTACACAGGCGCAATGTTTTGAAGGCGATGATGGAAGAGCTACTGTATCTGTAATTAACGACCCCAGAATGATAGGTGTCTATGATTTCATCTGGTCTAATGGAGACATGGATGATGATGAAATAGAAGCGACTAATACACAACTCCCGTTCGGTGATAATTTTGTTGTCGGCTTTGACGGTACTTGTTCTGACACTATAGTATTTATAATAGATAGCCCAGATGATATATTCTTAGACCTCGCTAATACAACAACTATGATGACATCTTGTAATGGAGGATGTGACGGTATGGCGTCGTTAGGAGCTACAGGAGGTACAATGACCTCTGGCTCTTATGGGTTCGTATGGGAGGATGGCATAGATGCACAGATGAGAGATGATCTTTGTGCAGGGATTAATTATGTAACCATCACTGATGACAACGGATGTGAGAAATTAGATTCTGTATTAATACTGGAGCCTGATGTACTTGTGATCGATACATTGACATTATTAGATGTCAGTTGTTTTGATCCTAATTCAGGTCAGATAGAAGTGACTGTAGATGGTGGTTGCGATGACTATATGTACGAATGGACAAGTGATGTTTCTGATAACTCCTTAGCACTTAACTTAGCATCCGGAGATTATGTAGTCACGGTCACTGACGCTTGTGGATGTACGGCTACTGCTGACTTCACCTTACAATCATCTTCAATGATGGATATAGAACCGCTCATACCAGAAGCACCGAATTGTGTAGGCCAAACGGTAGGTATTGGTATCAATACCGTCACCGGTGGTGTAGGGACTAATTATACATATTCCGTTAATTTTGGAGATAGATTACCCATAGATTCATTAGATGCTAATTTTCCTGGTGATTATACTCTTACAGTATTCGATGAGGTCGGATGCTCAGAGTCTGTTTCAGTTAGTATACCGCAACCACAGGAATTCTCAGTCGACTTAGGGCCAGATATCACAGTCAGTTTAGGTGCTGGTGACGCTACATTAACTGCAAGTGTTATCGGTGGCGCAGATCCCCTGGCTTACGCATGGAACTCAGAATCGCCGTTTGATTGCATAGATGCAGATTGCAGTATGATAGATATTGTCGCTACTACATTCGCGAACTATCAGGTGTTAGTCATCGATGACAATGGCTGTGAAGCAACTGATGATATCAATGTAGAAGTGAAAACGGAACGTAATGTATACTTACCCAATACTTTCTCACCATCTGCTCCTGCTCCTAACGATAGACTAATGCTGCTGACAGGACTGGGTGTAGAGATGCTTAACTATTTCAGGATCTATGACAAATGGGGTAACTTAATGTATGAAGTGGAAAATGTCCCTGCACCTACAACTATAGATATGGGATGGGATGGCAGAAAAGGTGATAGTGCTAATAGTGAAGTAGAATCTGGAGTCTATGTATATGTTGCAGAAGTACAATTCTTAGACAATGCTAATACAATAATATACTCTGGATCAATTACCCTTATTAGATAATGTATCTAATAATGTAGAATCGATTCTGACAGTTGGATCTTCTTTCTCATCATCGGAGGATGCTTTTCTTGGCTCGACGTAGCCTTTCAGAACTAAAGTTATTGGCTGTACTGAGCCATTAGAAGTCACTGTTATTTCTGGAGCTTCATTGCCTTCCTTATTGATACTAATATATTGTACTCCAATAAATCCTGAATCACCTGGATCTACCGCAATGAATGGGAAACTTGGTCTTGCACAACCGCAGGTTCCTTTAGCACTAGTGATATCAAGAGGAATTTTTCCTTTGTTAGTGAATGCGAACTTGTAATAAATAGTATCCCCTTCCGTAATTGTACCAAAATCGTGTTCTAATGTTTCGAACTCGATCTTAGCGTAATTCTTTTTACTTTTCTTAGGGGCTTTCTTTTTAGGAGTCGTTTCTTTTGCTTCTAATTTCTTCTCTTCTTCCTCTTCGACGTCTTCATGTATATCAATCGTAGACAAGTTTTCTTTAGTTTCTGACTCTTCCCATTGTATCTCAACTTCCTCCTCTTTTTTGAGTATAGCTGAGTGCTCAGTAGATCCAACTATAGGAGAATCCCCTGTCGAAGTAGATTTCTTATCTGTCTGACATGACGAGATACACAGCATAGATATGAAGAATAACAGGCTGGGATTTTTATGGACGGATATCATCTATTGTATCAAAATACGACTAATAAAAAGTAGCAAAATCTTAAATAATTACTTTAAGATATTAAAACTACCCGTTTTTCTAAACACATCACCCTGACAACTGTATTCTATTTTGTACACATATACTCCTGGTGGCATTGGCGTTTGCTTATATGTTCCATCCCAAGTCCTGTTTTTATTGAGTGATTCATACAATAATAAACCCCACCTATCATAGATCTCAAGTCTTGTAAGGTTCTCAATTACAAAGGCATTGCTAATTCCGAATTCATCATTGAGTCCATCGTTATTAGGTGTAAATGCTGTCGGCAGTAATATCTCATTGCAATCGATATCATCTTCAGATATCACACTGATCGTAATGTTATCTTGACTCATACAGGTTCCATGATCATAGATGACATCGTAAGTAGTAGTGATTATGGGGGAAGCCATCGTGTTAGATTGGTTAGGTTCTGAGAGATCAGTGGTAGGTGTCCATCTGACATCAGGGGCACAGGTAGGACCACTCACAATATCAATTATATCCCCCTCAAAAATTGTCGTATCCGATGTAATAATCTCATCTGGAAAAGCCAGTAATGAGAGTCTTTCTTCCTCTGACTCAAATGCAAAATTATAGAACTGAAGATTATCTAACCGTCCTCTAAAGAATAGGTCACTGTTAGGGATACTTGCATCTATGCATGGCGAATATCCTATTGTCACAGGATTATCTACTCCTAAGGCTAAAGGTGTCAGCTCTTCGAATGTCTCTACAAATCGGCCATCTATATATAAACTAAAAGTGTTCTGCGACCTTGTGAATAGAAAATGATGCCAACAGATATCAGGATTAATATCAGCTCTCATGAATACACCATCTAATGCATTAGCTGTAAACTCTACTTCTAAGTCACCTGAGAAAGGCAAGTATCTGATTATAAATGAAGAGTCCTTACTGCATGTATTCCTGATAGAAAATATCGGATATTCCTCTGTCGCATCTTCTACCCAAAAGTAGAAACTCATAGAAAAATCACTTGTAAACACGTCCTTAAGATCAGAATCCATAAAGATCGTATCTGCACTACCGTCAAATATAAGTGCATCCGTATTGTCACCTACTCCACAGACACAATCTATGTTATTCCTAACTTCATTATCATTATAGTTGCCCTTGGCATCCGTGATTATACATCCATCAAAACTGAAGTCCGCTATCAATTCTTGGCCATAACCATCTGACATACAGAATGTTAATATAGATATCAATAGAAGCGTAATTCTATACATGAGCTATTATATGATTATACGAATACATTAATTTTAGTTGCGATATTCCTCACAATTATAACGTACATAATCAGAAAAAAATATCCGCTTGCAAACATAGTCACAAACGGATAAATCAAAAGAGATTGAGTAAATCATTTTATATCTTAATGAATCTTTTGTGGACTGTATATTCTGTATTGAAAATCGAAATAAAGTAATGTCCTCGTTCTAATTCCGAGATATCTATAGATTCATTATTGTAGACTTCTTTCTTGTGGATAATTTTTTGACCATTTATATCATAGATAGAAATAATATAATTTTCTGAGTTTCCATTGACAGATACTTTATTACGAGCAAGATTAGGGATTACTTTTATATCATCATTAAGAGACACAGAAACCACCCTCGTCGGAGAGAAGCTATGCTGTCCGCTTATATCTACTTCTCTCAATCTGTAGTAATTATTGCCTTCAGCAGGCGTGTAGTGTATCTCGGTATAGCTATTGGATGTATCAGTATTTCCTGTGGAAGTAATCTTTCCGATGCTCTGATAAGACTGGTCTGCATCCGCTCTCCATTCTATGCTGTAGAAATCCGTATTATACTCCGTAGCTGTAGCCCACTTTATCATAACCTCCTGATTCGGTAATTGATTGACATCAAAACTCAATAAATCTAAAGCTAAAATAGCTGGAAAATAACTACAACTGTCACCCGAAGCTAAGAGAGCACAACCATCAGTAGCTGACCCCCAATAAGTACAATTTGTTATATCAAATGCTGGAATATCCAGAGGATCTATACTTTCGCAAGCGACATCTCCATATGATACAGAACAGGAATTCTCTCCTGTGGAATCTGCTAAGGTTACGACATCACCATTATTACCGAGCAATGCCGTACCAGAAAAATTCATATCTAATATTCCATCTGGCAGGGCACAAGTTGTGGTATCGATTATAGCGCCATCACTGCAATAATCAGTAACTATAACAACACAATCCCCAGCCAAGAGAATCGTACCATCAGGAATCACATAATCTGCGTATGGAGGTGGGTCATCATCCCCGATCTGCCATCCAGAGATATCTACATCCATTGTAGAGCTGAGATTGCATATCTCTATATACTCATCATCACTATTGACAAGACCGTCATTATTAGTATCGTAACTGCTGTCCGTACCTGTAGGGTCTACAAGAAGAGAATTAATGGACACGCTATCTATCATGCATTGCGCCTGTAGGTGGCAGCACACTATAGTGGATAAGATAGCTATGAGAATATGTCTGATCAATTTATAGGAATTATTATATCAAAAATAACATTCTAATACATACTTACATTAACGAAAAACTTATATGATTTGTGAATATATGTAGTGCATTATTAAACAATATTTTATGCTTATTATTGCGATCAATTTAGGATAAGCATTTAGCAACTTATAAGTGAATTAACTTTCTTAGATCAGAATAGATGGCGGTTACGATAGGATTAATCTTAATGGGATTTATATTTCTGTACTTCGGAGCAGAATTATTGATCAGTGGTGCAGAGAAGCTTGCGACTAATCTTAACATATCTAAGGCGATAGTCGGTGTCGTGATCGTAGCATTCGGTACGAGTGCTCCAGAGTTATTTGTTAATATAATATGTGCATGTAGGGATGAGACGGCTTTTGCACTATCTAATATATCCGGGAGTAACTTAACGAATCTGTGTATTGGATTTGGTATGGTAGGAATCTTATATGTTCTTAAGTTTGAGCTCGAAGCTTTTAAGCTTGATCTGATTTACTTTTTTTTGGGTCCATTAATTATTGTGGTTTTCTTTTTCTTTCATAATATGGAAATTTTGCCACTGTGGTCAGTATTCGTACTTGTCCCATTAATGTTATTCTACCTTAAGAAAGCGATGGATCGATTTAAAGATGAGGACAGTCATAACGAACCTAACAGCAAGCAAATAATGGCAGGTGTCGGCCTATTCCTATTAGGAATCGTTGGTCTATATATAGGTGGAGAAGTTGTAGTCAATAACAGTACTAAGATAGGAGCACATTATGGACTATCTGATGCGATCATCGGTCTGACAATAGTAGCAGGGGGCACTTCCATTCCTGATGTCATGGCAAGTGTCGTCGCCGCTAAGAAAGGAGAAGCAGAGATAGCAATCGGTAATCTAATAGGTAGCAATATTTTCAATGTCTTCTTTGTGCTAAGTTCTACATTAGCCATAAGTGGCTCTGATTTATTTGCCGATACATTGATCTTTTTAGATTATATTGCTGTAACCAGTTTATCACTGATTTTTGTCATTTATGTTGCTGTCAGAAGACGAATCGATCTGCTTCTCGGATTGATTTTACTCTTATGTTACATCAGTTATTATTATTTGAGAATCAGCTCCAGTTTGGACGCTTTCGTGATTAATTAATTTTATATCTCTAACTTTGGTCTACAATAATTTCTTTCCTAAGCTATGACTAGAGAACTCACTCCCAAGACTGACGGTTCAGAGAAAGATATGCCTTTCTTTGACCATTTGGAAGAGCTTAGATGGCATCTGGTGAGAGCAGTTTTGTCGATTGTATTTTTTGGTTTCATTACTTTCATATTTAAAGAGTTTGTTTTTTCCAAAATAATCTTCGGGATCCAAGACGAAAACTTTCTGACTTACAGGTTCTTCTGTTATATGTCTCCACTCACTTGTATCTCACCCTCGGATTTAGTCATAGTGCCAGTGCAATTAGGAGAAAGATTCTTTACACACTTAAGAGTCTCTTTTTGGTTAGGCTTCATCCTATCGTTTCCTTATATCTTTTGGGAGATTTGGAGATTTATAAGTCCAGGCTTATATAAGAAAGAAAAAGATGCCGCTAAGGGAATCGTATTCTCATGTTCAGTACTTTTTATCTCAGGTATCTTATTTGGATATTATATCATTGCGCCTTTTGGATTTAGATTCTTAGGAGGTTATGCATTATCCAGTACCGACTTAGTCTCTCAGACCACCAGTCTTTCCTCATTTGTTAGCTACTTGACTAACTTTACGATTCCGACGGGAGTGATATTCCAACTGCCAGTAGCAGTGTATTTCTTTGCGAGAGTAGGCTTTATTACTCCCGAATTCATGAAAAAATACAGGAAGCATGCTCTGGTATTTATCCTTCTGTTCTCCGCCATCATCACGCCTCCAGATATGGTAACTCAAGTTCTCATAGGCATTCCAGTCTTTCTACTCTATGAGGCAAGCATCATTATATGCGGCAAAGCTCATAGACAATATCAATCATCTTAAGTACATATTATAATAATTCGTAATATTTGGCACGAAATTTTCAGCTTATAGGTTACCCTATTGTTTTAAGAACCCATTTACATTCAGAATGTCTGTAGCATAATGATGTTGCATTCATATAATTAATCGTATTACTCCTTAAGTAATCTTAATCTAATTACGAAAAGGTAGGTAATACTTAATCTCTGAATTACGACCATGAAAATAATTGCATTATTGATATGTATTTCAATGTGTACTTCTATCTCAGCATCTCACATCGTGGGTGGTGAGGCAACTTATGCTTTTGTAGAATACAATGAAGATAAGTCAGAAGTTACATTTGAGATTACATTTACCATATATAGAGACCAGAAAGGTATAGACTTCGAGTCATATGCTTCCTTTGGCGTGTATGAATATACAGATTCAGGTAATTGGATCCCTCAGCCTTCCGTTAGAGATATTCCTTTATACAACGTAACTGCGTTCTCAGCTACTGATGATCCTTGCAGCATGCAATTATTAAGTGACATTCAGGTAGAGTCAGGTGTATATAAATTTAACATTACACTTCCAGTAATTAATAATTACTACAAAATCGCTTACCAGAAGTGTTGTAGAGATCATACCATTAACAACATAGAATCAGCAGGTACAACTGGTGCCGTATATGATATAAAAATCTCTGCTGAAGCTCAACAAATGGGCAACAACAGCCCAGTATTTACTTCCCTACCTCCCACATTTATATGCGTCAACGAAGAACTAAATTATAATCATTCTGCGATGGATCCAGATGGTGATGATATCAGATATTCATTCTGTCAAGCATATGTTGCGGGAGGAATCATAGACTATGCCCCACAATGCTGCGATTGTCAGAGTCCTGATGTAGAATATTGTCCACCACCATTTGCGCCTGTAACCTATGAGAGTGGTTACTCCTATAGTAATCCCATAGGAGGCAATCCAGTTATTACAATAGACTCGATCACAGGTGTCATATCTGGAATACCAGATCAGATAGGTTCTTATGTAGTAGGTGTCTGTGTAACAGAATATAGAGATGGAAAGGTGATCACTAAGATACGTCGAGATTTCGAATTTAGCGTTGTAAGCTGTGAGCAAGCTCTTACAGCAGACTTAGAATCTGACACTACTTACTATACAAATAGAAATGGAAATGAAATAAAAGTACATGAGTTCAAAGCATGTCTTAACGAAACTTTAGAAATCAATAATCTAAGTACTAACATACAATTTATTGAAAATTATACATGGGAAATATATGATCAATCTGGTCAAACTATTATTTCAGCAAGTGGCTTAGACAAAAGAAACCCTTCTATAGATATGGCTACATCTGGAATATATGAAGGCCTGATGATATTAAATAACGGTCAGTCATGTACGGACACCTCTTACATGATTATAAATATCGTAGATGAGATAGATTTGGACTTTCAATATAGTTATGATCCATGTTACATGTCCACAACATCATTTGTACCTGATGATAATATTCCTAATGGCGATATAGTGCATTGGCAATGGAAATTCGGTGATGGAAGTGTATCAGAAAATATGGCCCCAGATCATGACTACGCGACAGCAGGAAGTTACGCCGTAGACTTAACTGTAACCGATATACACCAGTGCAATTATACTATACAAAAAGTAATTAACTACACACCCAATACAGAGGAAATCACACCAGAACTGATTACTAATACAGAAGTCATATGCGAGGGAGATTCTATCTATTTTGATACTAATTGGATAACAATTGCTGGAGAGTACTCTTACATTATACCGACTACAGATAACATGTGTGACAGTATTATCCACCAGTTAGATGTATCATTTTTCGCAGATCCTAATGAGGTATATCGTGAAGAATATATATGTGATGGTGATAGTGTCATATTCGGCAATGATTCTATCTCTACACCAGGCACATATACGGTAACTATACCCTACCAGGGACAGTTGTGTGATAGTGTCATCCATGTTCTGCAAGTAGAGTTCTCGGAGTTACCAATAGTTTCTCTAATAACTGACACAACGATCACAGTCCGATCTGACTTTTATATTCCATTGACTATCAGAGGAATATACGAAAGTATAGAATGGACCCCAGGATCAATATTAGACTGCGACAATTGTATGCAACCTATGATTAATCTTGATGCTCCTTTAGAATTCGATGTAACGATCACTAACCCTGATGGATGCATACAAGAGAGATCTATCTACATAGATGTGGAGGAAAATAATGACTTCTATGTGGCTAATATTATCTCTCCAAATAATGGAGATTCTAAGAATAGAAAGTTATACGTACAATCAAGATCAGAAATAAATTATACATACGATATGAGAGTGTATGACAGATATGGTAATCTCATACATGAATGCTTAGAAGCCACTTGCAATAACCCAAGTCAAGGCTGGAATCCTGAAAATGTCAACCCCGGAGTATTTGTGTATGTCATCACATTCACTGATGAGTTCTACACGGAAACGATTACTGGTGGGATAACGGTATTAGAATAGTCGCCTTACTTGCTATCGAGTATAATAAATGGGCATATTATCTCTTCCATACTTATACCACCATGCTGAAATGTATCAGTATACATACGATTATACTTGTTGTAATTATTAGGATATAAAAAGAAGTAATCTTGCTTTGCAAAAATAAATTTAGAACTAATATTAGGCTTAGGTAATCCATAAGCATGTGGATCATCCATCCACATAATGTCTCCATCCTCATACCTTAGGTTCTTCCCTACTTTATACCTGAGATTAGTACTGGTTTCTCTATCAGCAATGACTCGGCTTGGTTGATTGACACGAATGGTTCCATGGTCTGTGGTTATAAATAATCTGATGTCCTTCTCTGCTATAATCTGTAGAGAATTCCAAATGGGAGAATTCATAAACCATGATAAGGTCAGTGACCGGTAAGCTTTCTCATCAGATGCTAATTCCTTAAGCACCTCCATCTCTGTACGAGCATGAGAGAGCATATCTATAAAGTTGTAGACAATGACTGTGAGCTTATTATTGATACAATTATGTATATTGTCTTGTAAATTCTTCGCGTCATTATTATTTCTGATTTTGTAATAATCCCACTTGATATTATCTGACAAAGTTCTATTGATTTGCTTTTCGAGTAGTTCTTTTTCAAACTGATTTTTACCTCCAGGCTGGTTATCATTTAACCAATAATCAGGAAAATTCTTCTGTATCTCAGAAGGCATCATCCCTGCGAATATTGCATTCCGGGAGTACTGAGTTGCAGTAGGAAGTATGGAGAAAAAATCCAGTTCCTCTCTAATTTTAAACAAATCTGTTATGACTGGCTCTATTATCTTCCATTGATCCAGTCTTAGATTGTCAAACAGGACCAAAAAATTTGGCTTCTCCGCTTCCAAGTTAGGAAACATATATTTTCTCAGAAGATTCTGAGAGAATACCTGATCCGTATCATCTATCCATTCTTTATAATTCTTAGCTACATATTTAGAGAATTCAGCATTGGCCTCTTTCTTCTGCATATCTAAGATACCCTTCAGTTGTTCGTTGTCAGAATCATCGAGTTTTAGCTCCCAGCCGATTATTCTTCGATATAGATCTACCCAGTCCTTCTTATCCAGACCACTTTGGATATCCAAGGAGATACTTCGGAATTCTTGTTGGTAGTCAGATGCTGTCTTTTCACTGACTAATCTCCTATTATCCATGATCTTCTTCAGAGAAAGGAGAATCTGATTTGGATTCACAGGCTTAATGAGATAATCATTGATCTGAGAGCCTATGGCTTGTTCCATGAGGTCTTCCGCCTCATTCTTAGTAATCATGACTACTGGGATAGTACCATTATTCACCCGGATCTTTTCTAATGTTTCCAGCCCAGTAATACCCGGCATAGACTCATCTAAGAATACGCAATCGATGTCATCATTTTCTTTGAGCATATCTATAGCATCATAACCATTAGTCACTTCTATTACTTGGTATCCTTTCTTAGTTAAGAAGAACAACTGAGGTTTTAAGAGGTCGATTTCGTCATCAGCCCACAAGATTTTTCCTTTACTCATATATGTTTTTGTGTGTTTTTTACTCTTTTGTACCAATTCAGCACGGTATTGGATATATACAACACTATCGAACGCAACAACCAAGCGAACTATTACCTTTACACCTGATGAGTATAAAAAAAATAATCAATGACCCGATATATGGTCTTATAAGATTTCCCTTCGAAATCTTATACGATATCATAGATCATCCGATATTCCAACGGCTAAGAAGAATATCACAGATGGGATTATCGACTTATGTCTATCCGGGTGCCACTCATTCCAGGTTCTCCCATGCCTTAGGGGCCTTACACTTAATGACTAATGCAATAGAGACGCTTAAGGCCAAAGGAAACACTGTCACAGACGATGAATATCAAGGAGTCTGCATTGCCATATTACTTCACGATATCGGACATGGCCCATTTTCCCACGCATTAGAGGGAATGATTATCGATACCAGCCACGAAGATATTTCTCTTCTCCTCATGGAGAAACTTAACATTGAGTATAAGGGTCAATTAGATACTGCAATAAGCATATTTACATCCAAGCACCCAAAGAAATATCTTACTCAACTGGTTTCCAGTCAGTTAGATATGGACAGAATGGATTATCTAACAAGAGATAGCTACTACTCAGGAGTAGCAGAAGGTGTCATCGGATATAAAAGAATCATATCAATGATCAATGTATCTGATAATCAATTAGTTATAGAGGAGAAAGGCATTTTTTCGATAGAAAAATTCTTAGTTGCCAGACACATAATGTACTGGCAAGTTTATCTACACAAGAATAGCATCGCAGCAGAGCAAATGCTAAAAAAATTCATCCAAAGACTCAAGTTCTTAGTTGTAAATGAAGATTATCAAATTGAAAATGAGACTTTATGTCAACTAATTGGCATTAAAGCAGTTAAAAACTCAAAAAATGGCGATACCCTTAACCATAAGTTAGAGTATTTTACTAAATTAGATGACATTGATGTATTCCAAATCATTAAATCTTCAATTACCTCTGCTGATCAAGTTCTAAGAATCTTAGCGCTTGGCTTATTAAATCGAAGATTATTTAAGGTCATTCTGCAGAAAGAGCCTTTTGACAGTGACTTGTTAGCCGAAGTTCGTCAAAATGTTAAAGTTGCTAAGGTATTGTCGGAATCGGAACTCGATGATATCATAATATCAGGAAAAGAAACTACTAAAGCATACGATCCAGCTTATAATGAGATCAAAGTTTTGAGCAAATTAGGGCGAGTAGCACCTATGTCAGAACATTTAGACATGCTTGTTAACATAACGGATATAACTAAATATTATTTGTGTTATCCTAAATAAAATGGTTACTTTTGCAGCCGTTTTCATGGAAAACCTTTAACGACATTTTTAATAAAATTCTAAATCAACAATGAGAAAAGTTAGTCTAATTTTTTCTTGTCTTTTCGTCTTCACTTTGGTATCTGTATCTTATGCACAACAAGCTCCACCTGAGGCAGGTATGCCTTCTGGACCAGGTTGCTATGCTAAGTGCTTAATACCAGACCAATACGAAACGATTACCGAAGAGGTTCTTATAAAAGAAGCTTCTACAAGAGTAGAAATTGTAGCTGGTAACACAGAAACACTTTCACAAGAAGTACTTTCCAAAGAAGGAAGTACTCAATTAAGAGTAATACCTGCACAATTTGAAGATGCATCCGAGCAAGTTCTACGAGCTGACGGTTCATCATCTGTAGTTATTAATCCTGCGACATTTGAGACTCAGTCTCAAGAGGTTCTTTCGAAAGAAGCTTCTTCACAGTTGTCAGTTGTGCCTGCACAATTTGAAACTATGTCAGAAGAAGTTCTTAAATCGGATGGTTCGTCATCTGTAAGGATCACACCTGCACAGTTCGAAACGATGACTGAGCAAGTCATGGTTAATGATGGCACTTCAGAAGTAAGAATAACGCCAGCACAATTTGAGACCATGTCTCAGGAAGTGTTGTCAAGCGAAGGTTCTTCCGACGTCAGAATAAATGCTGCACAGTTTGAAACAATGACTACTCAAGTTATCTCTAATACTCACGGAGGTGTAAGTTATGGCAGCAATGCGACGACACTTGATAATGTAAATTTCGAATCTGGATCAGCTGTATTGACATCAAGCTCACAAGCTGAATTAAGAAACTTAGCGACAAGAGTTTGTGGCGATGGTTCTTCATTTAAGATTGTAGGTCACACTGATAGTCAAGGAAATGATCAGTCTAACTTATCTCTATCAAGAAATAGAGCTAAAGCCGTATATGATGCATTAGTTGCAGCGGGTTGTAGCTCAGGTAACGTAAGTTACGAAGGAAGAGGAGAAGCTTCTCCAGTTGCAGACAATACAACTGCTGCTGGAAGAAGACAGAACAGAAGAGTAGAATTAGTAAAATTAGGTTCTGGTGCTTCTGAAGGTGCTCCTTCAGGAAGTCCAAGTGATATTATTAACCATAGAACAGTGCCTGCACAGTTTGAGACTGTATCTCAAGAAATGCTTGCAAGCGAAGGTGAGTCCTCAGTAAGAGTCATACCTGCACAATTCGAAACACAGTCTGAGCAAGTACTTAAGTCGGAAGGAACTTCTTCTGTCAATATTACTGCTGCGACATTCGAGACTGTATCTCAAGAAGTTCTTAATAAAGATTCTTATACAACGATCAGAGTTGTTCCTGCACAATTCGAAACAGTATCAGAAGAAGTATTAGTACAAGAAGCTTATGAAGAATTAAGAGCAGTACCTGCTGTATACGAAACAGTCACTGAAGAGAAATTAGTGAAAGATGCTTATACAACTCTCAGAGCTATACCAGCTACATATGAGACAGTATCAGAAGAAATCTTAAAGAAAGATGGTTACTCTACAATTAGAGTTAATCCTGCTGTATACGAAACTGTAACAGAGGAAGTACTTAAGAAAGATGCTTATACAACTCTTAGACCTGTACCTGCTACATATGAGACAATTTCAGAAGAAGTACTTAAGAAGGATGGTTACTCTACACTAAGACCTGTAAAGGCTGTATATGAAACTATGACTGACGAAGTACTTGAGAAAGATGCTTATACGACACTTAGAGAAGTACCTGCTGTATATGAGACAGTTACTCAAGAAGTGTTAGCTAAGGATGCTTATACAACAATCAGAACCATTCCTGCACAGTTTGAGACTGTGACAGAAGAGGTGCTTAGCAAAGATGGTTACACGACCTTAGGTGCTGTACCAGCTAAGTATGAGACTGTAACTGAAGAAAAACTTAAGAAGGAAGCTTATACAACTGTAAGAGTAGTTCCAGCTCAGTATGAGACTGTAACTGAAGAAGTCATAGTGTCTGAAGCAACTTCAAGATTAGAAAAGAAGCCAGCAAGATATGAGACACAGAAAGAAGAGATCGAAGTAGCTGCAGCTTCAAGTAAGTGGGTAAAGAAAAAAGCTGACAAAAATTGCCTTTCTGTAAATCCTGAGGATTGCTTAGTATGGTGTCTTGTAGAAACGCCAGCTCAATATAGAACTGTAACTAAGCAGATCAGAGTAGGATGTGAAGAAGGATATACTCAGAGTGGCGATGATTGTGTTAGAACAATAGAGGTACCAGCTGTGTATAAAACAAGATCTTACCAGAAGTTAGTACAAGATGCTACGACTGAAGTAGTAGAAATACCTGCTGTATACGAAACGATTTCAACTAAGAAATTAGTAAATGCGGCAAGTACTAACTCTAATAATATAGAACCTGTATATACTTCGAGAACTTTCCAAAAGTTAGTACAAGATGCTACGACTGAAGTTGTAGAAGTCCCTGCAGTATATGAGACGATCTCTATGAGAAAGCTTGTGACTCCTGCATCTGTAGAAGCTGTAGAAGTTCCTGCTAAGTACGGAACAAGAACATGGAGAAAATTAGTAACGCCTGCGACAGTAGAAAAAGTAGATATACCTGCTGAATATACGACAAGAACTTACAGAAAGCTTGTAACTCCTGCAACGACAGAAGCAGTACAGATACCAGCTGAGTACACAACAAGATCTTACAAAAAATTAGCAACACCTTCTACAACTGAATCAGTACCTGTAGAGGCTGAATACGTGACAAGAACATATAGAAAGCTTGTTACACCTGCAACTACGGAGGCAGTACAAGTACCGGCGGTGTATGAGACAATCACTATGAGAAAGCTTGTTACACCTGCAACTACAGAGTCGGTAACTGTTCCTGCAAGATATGAAACAAGAACATTCCAGAAATTAGTGACACCAGCGACAACAGAAGTTGTAGACATACCTGCTGAGTATGTATCAAGAACATTCAGAAAAGTAGCTACTTCAGCAACTGCTGAGAACTCAAGAGGTGACGATCAGTTCGCTTCTAGAAACTTCCAAAAGTTAGTAACAGATGCAACTGCTGAAAACTCTATGGGAGATGAAAAGTTCACAACTGTGACTATGCAGAAGTTAGCTAACGATGCATATGCTGAGCCAGTATACGGTGCAGCACAATACACAACAGTTACTTCTCAGAAGTTAGTAACAGATGCAACTGCTGAGAACTCAAGAGGTGACGATCAATTCACAACAATTACTTCTCAGAAGTTAGTGACAGATGCAACTTACGAAGAGTACTGCCCAGGTGGTTCTTCTGCTCAGAGATTAGATGTTAAATTTAATTCAGGTTCTGCAGTATTATCAAGTTCTTCTGCTGGCGAGATCAGTAGATTGGCTGGAGTTATTACGGCAGGTGGTAGCACGGTAACTATCGTAGGTCACACTGATAGTCAAGGAGACAATGCTTCTAATCTTGCATTATCAAGAAATAGAGCAAAGGCAGTATATGATGCCTTAGTTGCACAAGGTGTAAATGCCTCATTACTTAGATATGAAGGAAGAGGAGAAAATTCTCCGATCGCTACTAATGATACAGCTGACGGAAGAAGACAAAATAGAAGAACAGAATTAGTAGCTACGGGAGCGTCTAATGATGGAGACTGCAAGTCTTATACAACAAGAAGCTACCAGAAATTAGCTAATGATGCGAATCATGAATTAGTGTCTGGAGATCCTCAGTATGTAACAAGAACTTACCAGAAATTAGCTAATGATGCGACCACTCAGTCCACGCCTATTCCTGCACAGTACACAACAATTACTATGCAGAAACTAGCCAATGATGCGACTTCTGAAAACGTATCAGGTGATCCTCAATATGCTACTAGAACATTCACTAAATTAGCAAATGATGCAACTACAGAAGGTATTCCTGTAGAAGCTAAGTACGATACAAGAACTTATAGTAAAACTGATGCAGCAACAACAAGATCCACTGATATACCTGCACAATACAAGACGATCACTAAGAGAAGATTAGTGAAAGAAGGTGGATATACTGAATGGAAGACAGTTGTTTGTGATGTAGATATTACTCCTGCACTTTACAGAAAAGTACAGAATGCACTTATCTCAAGAGGTTATAACTTAGGTGGTTCTGGAGCAGATGGTACATTCGGACCAGCTACAAAAGCCGCTTTAGTTAAGTTCCAAAAAGATAATGGACTTCCAGTAGGTCAACTAGACTTAGACACAATGAGAGCTTTAGGCATCCAATAGGATCCCTTTTTAAATATTATTTTAAGCCTTGCATACTTTTATGCAGGGCTTTTTTAATTTTACGATGCAATTTTAACTCTCAATCATGCAATCAATGATAGTAACACCTGATACAGAAATTCAGCATCTTATAGAGAAAGAGCTCGATCGACAAAGACAAGGTATAGAGCTTATCGCCTCTGAAAACTTTACAAGTCAAGCTGTAATGGATGCAATGGGCACTTGCTTAACTAATAAGTATGCTGAAGGTTATCCTGGCAAGCGTTATTATGGAGGATGTGAAGTAGTAGACCAAGTAGAAACATTAGCCATAGAACGTCTTAAAACGCTATTCGGTGCAGAATATGCTAATGTACAACCACACTCAGGCGCTCAGGCCAATGCAGCCATTTTCTTAGCTATCCTACAACCTGGAGATACTATCTTGGGATTTGATCTATCTCATGGAGGCCATCTATCACATGGTTCACCAGTCAACTTTTCTGGTAAGGTCTACAACCCCGTATTCTATGGCGTAGAAGAGGATAGTGGCCTTATCGATATGGATAAGGTTGAAAAACTTGCACATTTACACAAACCTAGACTAATCATCTGCGGAGCTTCCGCTTATTCCAGAGATTGGGATTATAAGAGATTCAGAAGTATAACCGATTCCGTAGATGCATTGTTGTTGGCAGATATTGCTCACCCTGCAGGATTGATCGCTAAGGGCTTATTAAATGATCCTATACCACACTGCCATATTGTTAGCTCTACGACCCACAAGACCCTCAGAGGCCCTAGAGGAGGATTAATCATGATGGGTAAAGACTTCTCTAATCCGTGGGGAAGAACAACTAAGAAGGGCAATCCCATAAAGATGTCTTCTATCTTAAATAGTGGCGTCTTTCCTGGTATGCAAGGTGGCCCATTAGAGCATGTTATAGCGGCTAAGGCTGTTGCATTTAGAGAAGCTATCGATGACTCATTTAAGCAATATGGAATACAAGTAATTAAAAATGCTGCGGCTATGGCAGATGCATTCGTAGAGAAAGGATATAGTATTATTTCTGGAGGCACTGAGAATCATCTTATGCTTATAGATCTAAGATCAAAGAATATTTCTGGCAAAGAAGCCGAGAATGCTCTTGTGAAAGCAGAAATTACCGTCAATAAAAACATGGTACCATTCGATGATAAGAGTCCATTTGTGACTTCAGGCATACGCATTGGAACTTCAGCCGTAACATCAAGAGGACTCTTAGAAAAGGATTGTTTACAAATCGTACAATGGATAGATGATATCATCATGAATCCTAATGATGATACCAGGATAGGTAATATCAAAAGTGAAGTAAATAAGTACATGGAGCAATTTCCATTGTACGAAAAGTAATAATAAAATAGTGGTATCCTCTGATAATTTCGAGATGCTGTTATATTGCCGCTGAAAGGCTAATGCTCAGGTTATAATACCAATATAGAAACTTAATTGCATCGATATAATACCATCTAAATTTTAGAATCTTTTGTAAATATTCTAAATTGAATCAGTTAGGGATGTTCAGAAGTAAGCGAATGGCGCCGTAGGTGCCACACCTTTATAGTCCAGAACATAAGTTCTAGATAAAAGAAATAGTGGGGAGGCAATTTGGCAAGGCAGAATGGTAGTGCAAACCAACAAGATGACAATTGTCATCTTGTAATGATGGAACTCCGATAACCTTCGGAGGTGGGCGAGCTGACCAAAAATTATGACAAATTCGGTAAATGCGTGACCCTGTAATATTACAAATTCAGTCAGTTATTGGGTATAGTAGGGATGTTCAGAAGTAAGAAGTTATAATCCCAGAGGGATTACATTATGTTTAGCCCTGCAAGAATTGCAGGGATTAGGATATAAGGTCTGAGGGGATTTGGCAGGACAGAGTGGTGGTGTTAACCAACAAAATGACCAAAGTCATTTTGTAATGATGGAACTCCAAAAACCTTTGGAGGTGGGATAGCTGAACAAAAATCATGACAAACCAGATATACATGTTCCCCCTTATTGGCTGTATCTGACCAACCAATTACTAAGCATTATTGTAATTTATAATAATGTATAAACTGAGTGTAAGCAGGGATGTTCAGAAGAAAGCGAATGGCGCCGTAGGTGCCACACCTTTATAGCCCAGAACGTAAGTTTTGGGTAAAAGAAATAGTGTGGAAGCAATTTGGCAAGACAGAATGGTGGTGCAAACCAACAAGATGACAATTGTCATCTTGTGATGATGGAACTCCGATAACCTTCGGAGGTGGGCGAGCTGACCAAAAATTATGACAAATTTCGTAGATGCGTTACCCCGTTATATTGCAAATTCAGTCAGTTATTGGGTATAGTAGGGATGTTAAGAAGTAAGAAGTTATAATCCCAGCGGGATTACATTATGTCTAGCCCTGCAAGAATTGCAGGGATTAGGATATAAAATTAGAGGGGGATTTGGCGGGATTTTTACAAAAATCATGACAAATCGGATAGGCACGTGCCCGCTTATAGGCTGTATTTATTCAATTATACCATTTAAATTTTAAGATGTCGGTTAAGATTATAGAATAGAATTTGTTAAGATTAAGGCAAAAAACGCAGTCATAGCGGTAGCTATGAAGAGTATTTTTAACGCAGAGATT
>Ga0209187_1001034_pt1 | contig 36734 bp, 34 predicted proteins | sample BantaG_FD_187430 | JGI IMG/M metagenome (GOLD analysis project Ga0209187, IMG submission 187430) | Marine algal microbial communities from Bantry Bay, Ireland - BantryBay_4 metaG (SPAdes) (version 2) | ecosystem: Host-associated > Algae > Red algae > Unclassified | place: Bantry Bay, Ireland...
GTATGCACTACGAAATGCTCAAACATACAGGCGAATACCCGATTATCGGGGTCAATACTTTCCTTTCCAAAGAGGGTTCGCCGACGATTATCCCGCAGGAAGTCATCCGCGCCACCACAGACGAAAAGGAAGCCCAAATCGCCACACTCAACAATCTGAAAGCCGCCGCACAACACATCTCCGGCGCAGCGCTCCGCACGCTACAACAGAAAGCCATCGCCAATGAAAATCTTTTTGAAGCACTGATGGAAGCGACTAAGTTTTGCTCGCTGGGGCAGGTGACGAATGCGCTGTATGAGGTGGGGGGGCAGTATCGTAGGAATATGTAGGGGAATATTTTGACAATATCATATAATAATATTACACTACAAAATTCTTTAAATTAATATTTGAAAAAAATAAAACATGGACTTTGAAAAGCAAATGCACAGATACTTTGAGCTACAAAAAATATTGGAAAGTGATGACTCCTCACTTCCTAAAAGAGAAAAATTAGAGTTGGAATTTAAGGAACTCTCTAATTCTTTTTACTCAATATTCATGCAAGCCAGAATGAGGTCAGATTTACCTCATTCTGTCGGTTTCAGTGATTGGATTCAACGGGAGTACGACCAACTACAAGAGATTGATTCTTTGCTTATTGATACTGATGAAGCTATAAAAAATATCAAAAGTAATTCCACTCTTTTAGGTAGTGAATATTCAAAGATTTGGATGCAAAATATTTGTGATACTTTGAATAAAACAACGGTCAAAATACCCGTAGAAAAAGGCGGAGGAGAGTGGACACCTCAAAAATTTGAGAACGTTGTCGAATTTTTCCAATACATTACACTTGACAGAGGAATTTATAATTATTTGAATGAGAGAAGGTTGATAAATACTGGTTATTGTCCAGTTACAGGTCAATCAATTAATGATGAATATTTTTGGCTGTTATATGGTAGAAAAGTTCATCTATCAGAAAAAGGAAAAACAATAGCGAAAGAATATGATAGAAATGAACATGTAAAACTTTTTGGCAAGGAACCTCCAACCGAAGAAGAAAAGGCTAATATGCGTGAAGATGTTAAACAAAGGTTGAAAATGAGATTGCATTTCAGACTTATGTTAATTGTAGTTGTAGCTGCTGTTATTTACAAAGCCTGTTTTTGAGTTTCCCTACCTTGGTTCTCATTACAATTCCTAAAAGTGCGAGTTCTCCCACCACAGCATCAGCCCCCATGTCTGCCTTCTAACAGGAGCTTCGATTTAAAATGGAGCTAAAAGCTAGGCAGCTTCCGCACCCAAAAAACCCAAAAAGCCATCGTCTTGCTGAATTTATTTCAGCATCTCCCAAGCGATGGAAAACCATATCTTTGCTCAACCTTCGCACCCTGCCGTCCGGGAGATTCCGAAATAAATTAGGAAAGACGGTTTTGTTTGGAGGTGCGAGCATCGAAGGTTGCTTCTGACATCGCGCCCTGTCGCCCGGGAGATACTGAAATAAATTCATCAAGACGGTTTATTTTTAGGTTTTTGTTTTTGTGGTGTTTTTACTTTTTATATTTTTGAAAAGTAATTTTCATTTTATACTCAAAAACAAATCATGTACAACACCAAAGTTGGACCGAAGAATGGTTGGGTTTACATTGTCTCTAATAAATGGCGGACAGTACTGTACATCGGTGTTACGGGTAACATACGCGGACGCATACACGAACATCGCACAGGTGAAGGTAGCGTATTTACAAAGAGATATAATCTCACGGTTTTACTTCATTATGAATGGTTCGAGCATATCGAAGATGCTATACTTCGGGAAAAGCAACTCAAACGCTGGCATCGTGACTGGAAATTTAATTTGATAAAACAAGATAATCCTGAAATGATGGATTTGTGGGAGACATTATGGGAAAAGTAAAACACATTCCACATCGGGGTGCGGAATGACCTTGCTCTTTTAAGATTTTGGAGCACGTAAAACGATTTTGCAAATCGTCATTCATGCGGAACGATTTGCAAAATCGTTTTACGTTTGCTCATTTGTGGATGTGCGGGAAAAATTGTATTTTGCAAAAAAAGAAAACATGGATAGTCCGCAGATATTAAATTTCTCTTCATTTTCAGAGCAAAAAGCCATATTGCTTTTCGGTCTATACGTACAAGCCAAGCCGATACAAGAGTGGCACGATTGGTTGGAGCGTAGTAAAAAAATCGAAGTAAGCAATTATGAACAACAACAGTTGGAAAAATTGGCACACACACTCGGACTCTACTCACGCGGTTGGAATGAAGAAGAACTACGATTAAAATTTATTGCGCTGTTGATAAATTTAGTAGATTTTGACGATTACGAGCTTCGGGTCGCGTTCTTTGCCGAGCGTCCTATGCAAGTCGAATACAAGGATTATCTCATAAAGGGCATTACCGACGGCATCGTAGCTACCGGTATTTTTGAACCCGTCAGCCCTTTCTTTTTTATCCATGAATACAAACGAGAGAAAGACAATACAGGCGATCCGGCAGGGCAGTTACTCGCTTCTATGCGTGTAGCAAGTATGCTCAATGACCAACCGCCTGAACTCGATATGTTTTTCAAAGAAAGTCCCATTCCAAAGGTAATGTACGGTTTGTATATCATCGGACGGTTTTGGTTTTTCATCGCTATGAGAGAAGAAAAATACTACATTTCAAAAGCCTACGATGCCGGAGAAATCAATGACCTGACAGCTATTCTCCAACTTTTAAAAGCTCAAAAACAGATTATATTTGATTTTTTAGCTAAAGAAAATTGAACGTAAAACGATTTTGCAAATCGTCATTCACGCGGAACGATTTGCAAAATTGTTTTACGTTTTCGTCATTTGTGGATGTGCGGGAAAAATTGTATTTTGCAGAATATGACAGACAAAGAAAACATATTATCACACATCAGGCAATCGGTCAAAGCTGTCGAACCGGAGTCGGAAATCATATTATATGGTTCGCGGGCGCGGGGCGAGGAAAAAGAAGAATCTGATTGGGATGTCCTGATCTTGGTGCCTTACCCTGCCGGAATAAAGGAGGAGCAACAATTCAGGCACAAATTATTTGAAGTAGAGCTGCAATTTGGGCAAGCCATTTCCACGCTCGTCAAATCCAAAAACGAGTGGGAAGGTAAGTTTCGTGTCACGCCATTATATCAGAATATTGCCCAAGAAGGCATCGCAATATGAATCCAACCGAACGCAACGAATACATCAAATATCGACTCGAAAAGTCCGTAGAAACCCTCGAAGCAGCCGAACTACTCATCAAGCATGAAAAGTGGAATTCATCCGTCAATCGTCTTTACTACGCTGCCTATTATGCCATAAGTGCCTTATTGGTTCAGGCAGAAATTAACACGAAAACACACGCAGGAGTAAAGACGCAATTTTTTCTTTACTACGTCAAAACGGGTATGATTGAAGTCGAATTGGGCAGAGCCTATTCCGATTTGTTCGATTGGAGACAAAAAGGCGATTACAGTGATTTTTTTGATTTTACGAAAGATGATGTGCAGTCCATTCTCGAACCCACGAAGCGACTAATAGAACAGGTTAGAATAGTGATTGTAACGTAAAACGATCTCACAAATCTTCCTACCCGAGCGTAGCGATTTGCAAAATCGTTTTACGTTTGCTCATTTGTGGAAGTGCGAGAAAAATTGTATTTTGCCTTAAAAAATACGAAAATGACAGCAAATCAATTCATACAAACAGCCAATACATACAGTATGGTCGAAAGGCTAAAGATTGTAGAAGGCATTTAAAAAAAATCAGAGAGGACGACTTGCCCGAAAAAGAGGCAACACATACCGTATCACAAAAGTCCAGTATTTTGGCTTTTACAGGAATATGGAGTGAAGAAGAAGCGTCCGTATTTGGAAGTGCGGTACAAGAATCACGAAAAATAGATATAAATGAACTTATCATAATTAGTTTGACTTACTACTTAGTTGCTCACATCTTTGTTGCCAACAAAAAAAGCCGCCTTTTTTCAAGAAAAAAGACGGCTCAAAATATTTTATGAAATGACAGACAGCTATCAATTTCCAATCACTACTTTTTGATTGGTCGTCAAACCATCCTCTTGCACCTGTATCATGTATATACCTGTGGCTAAGGACAAATGACGAACATCAATATCAACAATTTTTTGCGTGTATTCAATCTGATAAATAGCCTGCCCTGATAGATTAAATACAGTTAATTGTCGAGTTGTGACATTCGGAAATTCAATACGAAATGTACCGTAATTTGGATTCGGATAAAGGTTAAATGCGTCACTATCTTCTGGGTTTTCTGTACTCACAAATCCTTCGCCACCACCACCGGTACAGTCTTCATCTTCCTCTACGAGGATAGATTCTATGATGCTACATCCATTATTGTTTGTCACCGTAACGGTGTAATCTCCAACCATAGTAGCTTCGATTATAGAACCACTATAATAATCTCCTTTAGGATTTTGCCAAATATAACCATAAGTATTGCCGTTGTCTGCTCCTACGCCTTGTGCTTCCAATTTAATAGATGTGCCTTCACAAAAAGATGCAGAACTCGTAATTTCGACCTCTGGCAAGGGGTGTTCTTCTACGAAAATAGTGGCAACTCCTTTACAGCCTTTATCATCCCTTACTTCTACGGTGTACCAATACTCTACATCCGCAGCGATACTTGTCACATCCGTCACATCTCCTATCGGGGTAAGCCATGTGATATCATGTATTGCATTTGGAAGTTGACCACCCACCAAAACATTGAGTCTGACATCATCGCCTTCACAAAAATCAAATTCTCCGGTAATTTCGACCGGAATACCTTCTTTTATCGTGATATACAAAGGTTCTGTAGCCACTCCATCAATGTATTGATAAACTGAAAATTCGCCATAATGCGGATAAGTCCATTCTTCATTATATTGTCCCGAAAAGAAAAGGCTTTGTATGCAAGTACCATCTCGATTAGTCCAATAAAAAGTGCTATTGGGGTAACCGGACAAGTGCATCGGCGCAAGGGTCTCACCTGCACAATAAATCGTATCCCCTTCTACCATAACCGGAGCTGGCGGTAAGGGCGGTAACTCAACATCCAAAAAACGGAAGCAGTTGGTGCCAATAACTTCGACAATAAGTTCTTGAGGAATATTCATCAATTGGACGACTTGTGGGCTGCCCGTTGCAGCAACACGCGCTTCATTAACTTTAAGTGAATCTCCGAACTCTTCGGAGTAAGTGATTTCAATATTGACCGTATTTTGAGGCAAACACATCCCCGATAGAGGACTGGGGAATATCGGCTCTCCATATCCGATATAAGTTACCGTGAGATCACAACCTCCTTGAGCAGAGGTATTAAGTGTGAGTAATGTTCCTGCCAATAAGAAAAAAAGCGATAGTAGATTTTGTTTGTTCATATTTGCCTTTTGTTTATCAATAAATAGAATCTAACTATACTATGGCTCAATGGTAGTACAAGTACGTTCTATTTTATACGTAAAAGTTTTAGTTTGGTTGTGGTGATATTCATACAAATGTTGCGTTCATTTGCACTTCATAGTATGGAGAGGGCATAGAATGCCTATAAATGATTATAAAATAATCATTGCCGAAAAGACATCAATAAATTCTTGGTTTGGCTATTCGATGGATGCTTGAAGTAGGGTTAGGTTCTCCGATTATTACTCTGCCCCTTATGACTGGAAGTCAATGGTTTAGTAACACTATTCGGGAAGGATTTTGTTATTAGTATTTCTTATAAAGGGGAAGTGATTGGTTTATACTACATTCAACTTTAGTGATTTCTTTGATGTGAAAAAGAATGGCAGTTTGATAAGGGTTAGAATAAATTGAAATTTATTTTTTTATGTTTAAAATTTAATGATAATTTTTCTAATTTAAGAGTATTTTTACAATTAATAACAATCACAAAACACTCGCATACAACTGCCGTTACGGACTGATATGCTGCGGATACGTACTGCGTAACGGTTTTCATATCTCTTCCTTTTTTGCCAATAAAGTCATTTTAACTTGAATGATGCGACGCTTGTCGGCGGCAGTTGTACGAAAACGATAGCGGCTGTATTCTACAGTTTCATTCACTTTGGGCAATCGTCCGGCAAGTTCGAGAATAAGTCCGGCAAGTGAGTCGGAATCGCCTTTTACTCCATCAAATGTCGAGGTGTCTATACCGACAACGCGACAGACATCATTGAGCATTGTCTTACCTTCAAACAGGTAGTTATTATCATCCAATTTGGTATATTCCAGCTCTATTTCATCGTCAAATTCGTCTTGTATTTCACCGATGATTTCCTCCAAAACATCTTCGAGTGTTACGAGTCCTGACGTTCCGCCGTACTCGTCCACTACGATGGCAATATGGATACGTTTTTCTTGAAATTCACTCAGTAGGTCGTCTATTTTTTTTGTTTCCGGTACAAAAATAGCCGGACGAACGATATTCGCCCATTCAAAATTATCATCCTTGTTCAGGTGTTCGAGCAAGTCTTTGGCATAAAGAACACCTGTGATATTGTCAAAATTATTATCATATACAGGTATGCGCGAGTAGCCGGAATCCCGCACCAAATTAAGCAATTCCATAAAGCCTGTGTTTTGTTCTAAAGCCGTGACATCGACCCGTGAACGCATGATTTGTTTGACAGATACATTCCCGAATTTGACAATACTTTTCAATAAGCGAATCTCCTTTTTGGCATCTCGCGTATCCGTCACAGAAAGTTCTATGGCTTGGTCAATATCTTCCATACTCACCTGCTGACCGCCCTCATAGCGATTCGCAATACGCTTTTCGATAATAGAAGTCGTGTTGACCAATATAGCTGTGATGGGATAAGTCAAACTACCCAAAACATCCAAAGGCTTCGCCATAATACGGGCGAGTTTGACATTATTGCTGCTGGCATATACTTTCGGAGAAACCTCACCAAATAAGACCAACAGGAATGTCACCAAGATAATTTCGATAAAAAATTTGAACGTTGCGGGTAGATTTTCAGGCAAAAGACCACCCAAAATAAACGCCGAGACGAGGATAATGGCGATATTAATAAAATTGTTTGTAACGAGAATTGTGGCGAGTAAATATTGCTTCTCTCCAATCAATGACAAAATACGCTGGCTTTTATCATCTGCGTTTTTTTTGAGTTCATCAATATGGTTATTGTCCAATGAAAAATAAGCCACCTCTGCTCCCGATACCAATGCCGAACTGATCAACAAAAGTACCAAAAATACTAATGCCACTCCAATCTCTATTATAGAAACGGTAGATAAGAGAATAAATGATTCGTATAGTGGGTAAAGACTCCCCCCCGGTTCGGTTTCCAAAGGCTTGCTTTTGGTGAATAAATAATAGCAACTAAGTAGTAAGTCAATCTAATTATGATAAGTTCATTTGGCGAAATTTGTCCGATTACTTTGTTGGAGAACATCCAGCGTAGCTACGGCTATGCTGAATAACCTCCGCCTCGTACTCGAAAAAATTTCACTCAAAGCAACGTATTACAATTAGATTGACTTACTACTAAGTAATTGGACGAAAATATTGAACCACTAAGGACACAAAAACTCAATTAATATAAAAGAAAATTAAGTTGATATAAAGATGTCTTTTGTGTCCTTAGTGATAAATAGTTGCAAATAATATGTATATATTAGAACGGTAAATCATCTGCCGGCTCTTCTACTACACTGCTTTGTTCGGCAGGTGCGGAAGCAGGTTGAGGGGCAGATTGGGGTTTGGGTGCGGCACTTGGTGTCACATTATTAGAGGTAGCGATTTCGTCACCTGTCGATGGAAAATAACCAGAAGATTCACGTTTTTCTAATAATTTGAATGTCTGCGCAACAACCTCCGTATTACGACGATTATTACCTTCTTTATCCACCCATTTGCGATGCGTGAGTTTGCCTTCTATATAAACGAGTTTACCTTTTTTGAGCTGTTGTTCGGCACGTTCTGCCAAATATCTCCACATGACAATGTCGTGCCATTCGGTTTGTTCCTGCCACTCTTCAGATTTATCCTTATAAGATTCGCTGGTAGCAACTGAGAATTTGGCAACTGCCGCGCCGTTTTCAAGGTGACGAATATCAGGGTCACCACCCAAACGACCAATTAAGATGACTTTATTTATTGAACTCATTACGATTGGTTTATATTTTTTTTAAAAATAAATTCTCTACTAAAGTAAAAACTTTTTTTGCAAAGTTCGGCATTTTCTTTTGCTTTTTTTTAAATATTGACAAAACTCAAGTATTTCTCCATTCTAAAGGGCAAAAACGATAAAATTTCGCTCTTTTTTTATATAAAAAATATTTAAATTTAATCGTTGCTGATTTTATTCCTAATTTTGCCGATTACCTTTACATTTAAATGTTACAACAATACGAAACCATGAGAACCTTTAACCGATATTTTTTATTTCTTATCATCATCTTCACCTGTTTGAATGCCCAAAGCCTATTTGCTCAAACCTGTAATGCAGGACAATTGCTTGGCTCAGGCACTATCAATATTTGCCCCGCAGAAACCGGAACTTTTATCGTCATTAATGATACCATTCCTGATGGTGGAGCTTATCAGATTTATTTTGATGATAGTGCCGGCGGTACGGGCGGACAAGTCGGTGGATTTCCACTTACAGGAATAGACCCGCCACATACTTTTGATAGTGGATTGAATGGTGTATTGGCAGCAAGTATGCTCGGAGATTTGGAAGGAACGTGGCTGCTGACCGGACAAGTAACAGACGAACTTGGTGAGGTCTGTGCCGAAAGTGAGGTTTTGATTGTGAATTTCCTTAGCCAGAATGATCCGATATGCGGTTCGGGTGGCGCACCGCCAAATGACGATTGTACCAATGCAACTTCTTTGACACTGGGCGTGCCAACTGCCGGAACAAATATCGGTGGCACGGTGAGTGCCGCAGAGTTGGATGCCGATAGTGGATTGGGTATTATGGCAGCTTGCAATCCACCGAATGGTTTTAGTATTGAAAATGCTGTTTGGTACACCTTTACAGTAACGAATAGCGGTAATTATGTGTTTGATTTTACAGATAATTTCTGCTCACAAACCTACTCCGTCTATCCGGCAGGTGATATTGATTGTACCAATATTTTAAACAGTACTTTGGATGATGATAATGCGTTTTGCGTAGCATTGGGCGGAGGAGGAAATTCTACGGTGGTTATCTTGGAACCGGGAGCTTACTACCTCATTGTGGATGGCACAAATGGACAATCTTGTAATTTCAACATTACGATATCAGAAGGACCAACCTGCTTCGTACCCGAAGATGTAGAAGCAGACCCCGGCACGACTTCTGCCGAATTATCATGGGAAGGAAGCGGTCTTTCATACAACATAGAATGGGGCTTATCGGGCTTCATACAAAGCACGGGAACTGACGTTTTTACCAGTGCCAATCCTTATACCTTGACGGGTTTAAATCAGTTTACGACTTACGATTTTTATATACAAACTAATTGTGGTGCGGAAGGAATGAGTACTTGGGCTGGTCCTTTTACTTTTACGACCTTATCTGTCGGACCTCAATGTGGCGGATTTTTCTATGATATGGGCGGACCGGACAATGACTATCCAAGCGACGCAGACGAAACTTATACCATTTGCGCCGACGGTGGCGCGGATGCTTCTGTGACAGTTGCTTTTACTTTTGCAGATATAGAATCCGCTACTAATGCAGGTGCAAACGGCACAGGATGTTGGGATTATATGTCGGTATATGACGGCATGGATACCAACGGAACATTTCTCGGCGACTACTGTACAACTCCCGGATTGGGCGGTACGGGAATAGCTTTGACGGCAGGAAGTACCTTTACTTCTTCTGACCCAAGCGGTTGTTTGACCTTTACGTTTATGTCCGATGCATCGGTACAAGGTGGCGGTTGGGCGGCTACGGTGACTTGTACTTCCAATCCTTGTCCGCCCCCCACATCAGGCACGGCGAGTAGCATTACCACTTCTTCGGCGACCATAAGTTGGATATCAAATGTAACGACATTATTTAATGTAGAATGGGGGTTGGCAGGATTCGCGCTCGGAACGGGTACGCTCATACCGGAGGTCGGTAATCCAACGAGTTTGACAGGCTTGAGTTCCGAAACAACTTACGATTTTTATGTCTGTGCAATTTGCCCGGACGGACAAGGCGGTGACATCACTTCCGACTGTGCTGGACCATTTAGCTTTACAACAGACGCTGCCGGACCTTCCTGCACAAGTGGTGTATTTTATGATAATGGTGGTTCATTGAATGATTATATGAATAATTCAAATGAGGAAGTCACAATATGTCCTGACAGCGCAGGTGATGCCGTTACGGTGACTTTTACGGCTGTCGATATTGAGTCGGCAACTACCGCCGGAACGGGGACACAAGACGGTTGTTGGGATTTTCTTTCCATTTATAATGGCAATACTACGATTAATCCTTTACAAATAACTGCTTGCGGAGAGTTAAGTGGTGACGGTGATGAGCCTTTTGTATCATCGAGTTTATTACAAGCCGGAGATTCATTTACATCTACACATCCAAGCGGTTGTTTGACATTTGTGTTTACCTCCGATGGTTCTATGCAAGAAGCAGGTTGGGCAGCTACGGTTAGCTGTGCGCCGGGCAATCCTTGTTTTCCACCAAGCAATTTGAACGCTACCGACATCACTAATTCAACAGCAATATTGAGTTGGGCATCTGACGAAAGTTCTTTTATCATCGAATGGGGAATAGGAGGTTTTGCATCCGGCGAGGGTATGATGATACCGGGTGCAAGTAATCCATATACATTAACAGGATTAGAAATATTTGAATATTATGAATATTACGTTTGTGCTGTATGCCCTGATGGACAGGGTGGCACGACGACTTCAGAATGTACCGGACCATTTGGTTTCACAACCATGCTCAACGTTTGTCCGCCTGATTTTGGATTGACCACTCAAGTGATAGACGAAAGCGAAGTTGGCGCAAATGACGGACGAATTAACCTGACCGTCAACGGCGGTACGCCACCATATATGTATCAATGGACAAATGGTGGAATTGGTCAAGATATTATCAATTTATCGACAGGAACATATTGCGTTACCGTAACGGATGCTGACGGCTGTACCGATGATTTGTGTACGGCAGTTGGGTCGAGTTGTGCTAAAGATTGGGAATACACTGCGATTGTCAATTACGAAAGTGGCAACGATGCCAATGACGGTACAATAGATTTGAGCGTAGTCGGGGGTACTGCACCTTACACTTATTTGTGGAGTAATGGCATTGAAAATCAAGACCTGAATAGTCTCGCTGGCGGAGAGGTTTATACCGTCATTGTGACGGATGTAACGGGATGTATAGGCGTGTATGAAGTATTCGTAGGAACGGATTGTCCAGCTTCGCTGAATATTACTTCAAATACCACTGATATGGAATATGGACTCTCCAATGGCGCGATTGATATTAATGTAAATGCCGGAACACCGCCCTTCACTTTTCAATGGAGTAATGGCGCAACAACGGAAGATGTTAGCGGATTGATGGCAGGTAATTACACCGTTGTCGTGACGGATGCTATCGGATGTAGCGATGCGTTTTTTGCTTCCATAGAAAGTATTTGTGCTGCTAACCTTTACCTTTCAAGTCAAATCACCAATGAATCTTTCTTTGGTGCAGGAGACGGTTCTATCGACCTAATCGTTGGCGCGGGTACGCCACCTTATATTTATTTTTGGAACAATGGAATGACCACGCAAGACATCGTCGGCTTGACACCCGGATCATACTGCGTTACGGTTTTTGATGCTTTGAATTGTACAGGAAGTGCTTGTATTACGGTAGGTGAAGGTTGTTCGGATCAGATTATTTCCAATATCGACATTACGCCCGAAACGTCTCCCGGCGATGGCGACGGCGAGATTGATGTCTCTGTATTTGGCGGTAATCCATTTTATGTTTATCAGTGGGATAATGGCTCCGCCAATGCCGACCTTGAAGACCTCCCTGCCGGTGTATATTGCCTTACGGTGACAGACGGTTTGAATTGTATGGAAAGTACCTGTGTGGTCGTGGATAATTTCTGTCCGCCGAGCTTGGGCGTGACTGCTAATATTACAAATCAAAGCGTCACGATGGTTGCCGATGGTGCGATTGACATTACAGTTAATGGCGGTGTGCCACCTTATAATTACCTTTGGGATAATGGACTCCCACAAGAAGACCTTAACTTCCTTTTATCCGGCGAATATTGTGTGCGCGTAAGGGACGCACAAGGTTGTATTGATAATGTATGTTTTACGGTAGAAGAAGGCTGTCCGCCCAATTTGATTACCGCCGTTTTCACCGAAGATGTTACCGTGTCGGGCGATTCGGATGGTCAAATTGACCTTACTTTGGTCAACGGAACGCCTCCTTATACGTATGAATGGAGTACCGGAGAAACATCAGAAGATATTGAAAATTTGGTCGTAGCAACTTATACAGTGACAGTGACGGATGCGACAGGTTGTACGGATATTTCTGACTATCAAATCGGAGCAGATGATTGTCCGCCAACGCTCATTACAGGTGTCACCGTTGGTGCAGATGCCGTTGATTTGACGATTGGCGCAGGTGCGCCACCTTATGATTTTAATTGGAGCAACGGAGCAGATACCGAAGATATTTCGGGCTTGGCAGATGACCGCTATTTTGTAACGGTAACGGACGCAGCAGGTTGTAGGAGTCTGGGCAATTATGAAATAGACGGAACAGTTGGTACTGATGACATTGATTTGCTTAATACACTTACACTTCATCCGAATCCGGCAAAAAATACCGCATATTTGCAATTAGAATTTGATAAAACGGTGGATGTACAAGTCGATGTCCTCAACGTCATCGGACAGATAGAAGACCAACGCACCGCTACCAATATTTTAAAAACACAATATACTTTCAATCTCGACCAATATGCCGAAGGCGTTTATTTTATCCGCATTCGAGTCGAAGGACAGCAGGTGACAAAACGATTGGTTGTGTTGAAAAATTGACGGTTGAAACTGACCTGTGCGATTAAACTAAAAAGCTACTGTCTTGCTGAACTGGTTTCAGCATCTCCTGGGCAATGAAAATTAATTTTAAACAGAAGCCACTGTCCAAAATTACGCTTTGTTGTCTGGGAGATTCTGAAATAAATTCAGAAAGACGCTTTCTTTTTGGGGAGGAAAGGATGTTTACTTTTAATCGCACAGCTTGTACTAAAGCAGACTGAAAAACTGCGGACTATAATTATAATAATGAATTTTCTACCAGAAGCACTCGCTCAATACATCGAAGCGCATACCAGCCCACAGCCACCCTTGCTCCAGCAATTGGAGCGCGAAACGTGGCTCAAACGCTTGCATCCCGGCATGATATCCGGTTCGTATCAAGGAACATTTCTAAAAATGTTTAGCTACATGATCCGTCCGAAGGCGGTTTTGGAGATTGGTACATACACCGGATTTTCCGCGATATGCCTTGCACAAGGATTGCAGGAAGACGGTGTATTACATACTATCGAAATCAATGAAGAACTCGAAAACCCGATTCGTCATTATTTCAAAGAAGCCGGGCTTGCCGATAAAATTCAATTGCACATCGGCAATGCCCTTGACCTCGTTCCGACACTAGAAATGGACTTTGATTTGGTCTTTATTGATGCCGATAAAATTAATTACTCGCGTTATTACGACCTTATTTTTGATAACGTAAAAAAAGGCGGATTTATACTGGTTGACAATACCCTTTGGTTTGGGAAAGTCCTTGAAAAAGAGCAGGATGATGATACGGCGGCTATTCATGCTTTAAATGAAAAAATACAAAACGACCCGCGTGTAGAGAATGTCTTGCTCGGCTTGCGAGATGGCTTGATGTTGGTACGAAAATGTTGATATACACACCTTCTTATGCCTTTAGAAAACTTTGTGCAAACAGTAATTGTTGTCTATTAAACGGTAGAAAAAATATAGAAAGTTAATATAATTTACGCGCTATTCAACAAAACCCTGACTCCATTCTCAAATAAAAGTCATACGATTACAAGCCAATTACGTTTTTTTTACTATAATTGTAAGTCATAATCGAACTTCAAACAACGAATATTAAAAATAAGGGAACACGAAAAAAATAATCTACCCCAAATGAAGCCGTTATTTTTTTTATATGTTTGGCTAAATTTGACGCGAATACTCCCTGTATTTAAGGAAAATTTAGTGAAACATATAAGAAAAAGAACAATTCAGACGGGTAGATTATTTTTTTCGTGTTCCCTAACTAAACAAAATCATGCAAGAAGAAATAGACCTTTATTACGAAGATGCAAACGAAAATATGGAAAAGGCAATGTCGCATTTGCAGCGCGAATTGTCGAAAGTAAGGACAGGCAAAGCCTCTCCTGCAATGTTTGACAGTCTTTTGGTCGATTATTATGGGTCACCTACACCACTGAAGCAAGTGGCAAGTATTGGTACATTGGACGCTCGTACACTGACAATACAACCTTGGGAAAAAACGATGCTTGAACCGATAGAACGCTCTATTTTTGCGGCAAACCTCGGTGTCACGCCACAAAATGACGGACAAATCATCCGCGTTGTCATGCCTATGTTGACGGAAGAACGTCGCAAAGACCTCGTCAAGCAAGTCAAAAAACACGGCGAAGATGCCAAAGTCACCATTCGTAATGCACGTCGCGATATGATGGAGTTTTTGAAAAAAGCCGTCAAAGATGGCTACTCCGAAGATGCAGGTAAACGAGAAGAAGAAAAAACGCAAAAACTAACAGATTCTTACGGCAAAAAAGTAGATGAGATGTTAGTAACGAAAGAGAAAGATATTATGACGGTGTAGTGTGGCGGCGAAGCCACTACGATTGTTAGATTGTTTCGCTGCGCTGATTGTTAAATTGTTATTACGTTTTTTGCTACGCAAAAAAATCATTCAACCATCAAACAATCAGCGTAGCGAAACAATCCAACAATAACAAATATTAGTCTAATCCTGTTTTCTAAAACCGCAAAAACGATTTCACAATCACACCTTGAAAACACGGTAAATTCACGCAATGAATATTCCCTACATAGAATTTCTGTTTAGACCTTTGCGCTCCGAGTTGCCACACTATGAGTTTTTAGATAACTATATAGATGACATCTTGCCTAAGCTTGTGCCATATAGCGAAGATTTGTACGAGGAGGAATTCTACACAGAAATACCTTGGCGCGAAGTACGTGATGATAACTCACTTAGTGTCATTCTTCATATTTTTAAAAAGAAAGACCAGCCACACGAAATTGCAGAAAAATCAGATGCCGAAGGACCAAACTACCTCTTATCTATTGATGGTAATGTCATGCAAGGCAATTGGGCAAGATTCCCTAAAAAAGCAGATAACCTCATTACTATCCGTACAACGAAAAACTATGAATTATTTGAAAAATCTTTTATTCATGAAGATTTTTTTATCCTCAAAAAACACGGCGACAAATGGCAGGAAGGCAACCGCAAATATCTTGTCATGGGCAGAGAGGGGCATATCAAAGATTTAGAGTGGCGAGAAGTAGTTGAGTTATTATACGAAATACATCGTTATCGTGATAGAATTATTATATTCGTCTTTTTTGCAATTATTGTGTTCGCAGTGGTGATATATTCATTTTATTAGGTTTAAAAATAGAAATTCATATATTTACATCCCTAAACAACAAAGTCATAATACTGTTTCATTGTTATGATTGTATTAGTATCTATATTCTCAACTTTTGCGTTTTTTGGGCAAAAAATGAGTGAATGAATGAATTTTGAATGAATGAATATGTCGATAATATTCACTCATTCGTTCATTCAAAATTCATTCATTATGGTAGTGGCTTCGCCACGCTGGGAATGATAAACAATTTTACAATCATACAATTTCACAATACATTTAGTATAAAAACATGAGTGTAATAGAAATGCGCGTGCCGACCATCGGCGAATCCATCACGGAAGTTACCCTATCTCAATGGCTGAAAGAAGACGGCGATTATGTCGAGCTTGACGAGCCAATCTGCGAATTTGAATCAGATAAGGCAACGCTCGAATTTCCTGCCGAAGCTGCCGGAAAACTCATCATGGTCGCACAGGCAGATGAAGATTTGGAGATTGGCGCGCTCGTCGCAAAAATAGATACCAGTGTAGCTGCACCAAGCAAGCAAGCAGCACCCGCTACGCCCGCTCCCGCAAGCGCAGCACCTACACCTGCGCCCGAACCCGTTGCCCAAGCAGATAGTTATGCAGCAGGACACCCTTCACCTGCGGCAGCCAAACTCATGCGTGAAAACGGCTTGAGTGCAGCCCAAGTCACAGGCACAGGAAAAGACGAACGCATTACGAAAGAAGATGTCCAAAAAGCCATCAAAGCACCCGCTCCGGCTGCCAAATCCGAAGCTCCTCCTGCACCAAAACCTACCACTTCGACCGCTTCATTCTCACGCGGTACGGAGCGCAAAAAGATGAGCCGGATGCGTCGCACGATAGCCAGACGACTCGTTTCGGCGAAAAATAATACTGCCATGCTGACTACCTTCAATGAAGTTGACTTGTCGGCAGTCATGGCATTACGAAAAAAATATCAAGAAAAATTTGTAGAGAAAAACGGCATCAAGCTCGGCTTTATGTCTCTCTTTGCAAAGGCATGTGCGAAGACACTCATGGAAATGCCCGATGTGAACGCTCAAATAGATGGTGACCACGTTATTTATCATGATTATGCAGATATTTCAATAGCGATTTCTACACCTACGGGGCTTGTCGTGCCACCTGTACACAATTGCGAATCACTTTCTTTTTCAGAAATAGAATTTAAAATAAAAGAACTCGCTGGAAAAGCACGCGAAGGAAAACTCACGCTTGAAGAAATGACCGGCGGTACATTTGCCATTACGAATGGCGGTATTTTTGGTTCGATGATGAGTACACCGATTCTGAACGAACCGCAATCTGCTATACTCGGTATGCACACGATCAAAAAACGTCCGATAGCCGTCGATGGCGAGGTTGTCATCCGTCCGATGATGTATCTTGCCCTCTCTTATGACCATCGCGTTATTGATGGTAGCACCTCCGTGACCTTCTTGGTGAAAGTAAAAGAACTGTTGGAAGACCCAACAACTTTACTACTTGATTTGTAGTCTTTACTGGACTTTGGACATTAGGTAACTGGGAAATTAGGTAATTAGGTAATTAGGCTAACGAAAGCATAATTCGCTATTTATCAGTATAATAAAAATTGTAATAAAGTTAATTTAAAATAAAATGCAAATCAACGTAAATTATTGATAATGAGCAATTTATCTAATTACCCAGTTCCCTAATTACCCAATGTCCAAAGTCCAGTCTTTAAGGAACGCGAAATAAATAAGTTTGCTTTGTTGACTGAGAACAAACTCTTTCAGTCAAGAAGGCAAATTTATTTATTTCGCGTTCCTAAGCCATTTTTTTTGCAAAATTTTCAAAAAAAATCTAAAAAATTATTGCTTTCTTAAAAAGAAAGTAATAAATTTGTGAAGTCGTTAATAAAGTAAGTAAAAGAAAATAAATAAATAACATGTGTCATTAGACTCGTCTTTTTCCCGTCTAAGAATCCTTTAAAACCCTTATTCGACTCAAGTACGGGACAAGCTGTGGCTATCCTGATAATTATCAAGAATGTGCGGTTTTTAAAAAATACTTAGTACATCGTAAAAAAAGTTTCTTAATTTTTTTATCTTTGCTTAAAATTATACAGAGATGAAAAAAGAGCATGTTAAATTGTCCTCAGAGCATCGTGAGCAATTGTCAGGTATGCTCGCCAAAGGTTCCTTGATAGCAAGAACTTATAAGCGTGTCAACGCTTTGTTAGCTTTAGATGAAGGTCAAACTTATGTTGAAGTAGAAACACAGGTACACTTAAGCGTAGTCAGTTTGGGTAAACTGGCGGCAAAATATAAGCAGATTGGTTTAGAATGTCTAAAAGATGCCCCTCGTTCGGGTCGTCCTATAAAAATAGATGCTAAACAGCGTGACCAAGTGACCTTAATGGCTTGTGAAGAAAGTCCTGACGGTCACAGTCAATGGAGCATCCGTTTACTAGCCGATAAAATGGTAGAATTAGGTCATTGTGAGGATATTTCTCACACGAGCGTTCACAACATTTTGAAAAAAAAAACTTAAACCACGTCTAATTAAAACTTGGTGTATCGGGGTGATTAATAGTGCATTTTTAGCATGTATGGAAAATATCCTGCGCCTGTATCGCTTGGAGTATGATGAACAATATCCGGTGATTTGTTTTGATGAACGCTCTTGTTTTTTGATAGGAGATAAGGTAGTGGGCTTTGAACTCAAAGCCGGACAGACGCGCAAGCAGCACTATGAATACGAAAAAAACGGTGCTTATTGTTTGCTGATGGCTATTGAGCCGCTCACAGGTAAACGTTTAGCAATTGTTTACGACCGACGACGCAAAATTGAGTATGCTGATTTTATGAAAAAAGTAGCCGAACATTGGTCGCAAGCCAAGCAGATTCGACTGATTCAGGACAATCTCAATACACACACCAAAGTCGCTTTTTATGAAAATTTCGATGCGGCAACAGCTTATGATTTAGCTCAAAAATTTGAGTTTCATTTTACGCCTAAAAAAGCTTCATGGCTCAATGTGGCAGAAATCGAATTTTCGGCTATCGCCAGACAGTGTCTCAAAACGAGAATCCCCACTAAAGAGGAACTCGACAAACAAGTTCTTACATGTGTCAAAGAACGTCAGGATAAACAAATTAAAATCAACTGGCAGTTCGACATCACAGTCGCTCGAAGTAAAATGAGCCGACATTATGAAGCCGTCAATACCGCAAAAAGAACATAAATAAACTTATTTTACAGTGTATTAAGACAACAATATTACCAACTATGCGTAATTTATTCAGCACATATTATTTTTATTTCTTTTATGGCTTGAAATCGACGTATTCGGTAATGTAATTCGTATAAAATTATTTAACATTATAAAGCCTGAATACATCAAGTATTCAGGCTTTTTTTATTTCACCTAACGACTGACAAGGTAATGAATTTTGAATGAGCGAATGAATGAATACTATTGATAGTATATTCATTTTTTGCCAAAGGCAAATCAAAATCCGCCGTTCACTGTCTGTCGTCCACCGTTAAAAAAAAATGGATATTAAACCGATTAAAGACTGGGGCATGAATCTCCCCACTGACCAACCACTCATCATCGCCGGACCGTGTAGCGCGGAGACCAAAGAACAAACCCTTGCGAGTTGTCGTGGGGCAGCGAAGGCGGGCGCACATATATTGCGTGCAGGTATATGGAAACCGCGTACCAATCCGGGTAGCTTCGAGGGCATCGGAGAAGAAGGCTTGCCCTGGATGCAGCAAGCCAAACGCGAGACAGGTTTGCCGACTACCGTAGAGGTTGCGAATGCTCATCATGTGCGTACTGCAATGGCGCATGGAATTGATATTTTGTGGATTGGCGCACGCACGACTGTCAATCCTTTTGCGGTGCAAGAAATTGCGGATGCACTCAAATATCACGATATTCCTGTAATGGTCAAAAACCCAATTAATCCTGATGTCAAACTCTGGGCGGGGGCGATTAAGCGGCTTCATGCTGTGGGTGTTAAGCGCGTTGCTGCAATTCACAGAGGCTTTAACACCCTGGCACAGAAGGATGTATATCGCAATCCGCCACATTGGGGTTTGGCTTTGGAATTGAAAAAACTCGTTCCGGGCATCAACATCATCGGCGACCCAAGTCATACCGGCGGTAAGCGCGAATTGCTGTGGAGTATTTCCAAAAAAGGACTTGATATTGGTTTTGACGGTTTGATGATTGAGACGCATACCGACCCCGACAATGCTTGGAGTGATGCCGCGCAGCAGGTCACGCCTGTTGACCTTGCACACCTGCTTGACAGTCTTCTAAATTCCGATAAAGCACCGCGCACTGACAAGGCTTCGACAGAGTTGCACAGTTGGCGTGCAGAGATAGATTTGCTTGACCAATCTCTGATAAATCTCTTGAAACAAAGAAAGGAAATCGTCGAACAAATCGCTGAATTCAAACAAGAAAATAAAATACCTATCGTACAACTCGGAAGGTGGAAAGAAATGATGCGAAAACGGCTTGAAGCAGGTGGAAATCAAGGGCTTAATGAACAATTAGTCTCAGGAATTTTTGATGCGATTCACCAAGATTCGGTTTCTTATCAGCGTGAAATTACAAGCAGTCAACCAGCAGATGTATAAATGTAAAGCGATTTTTCAAATCGCTCTTTGTGATGTAGGAGAACGATTTGCAAAATCGTTTTACGATAAAAAAAGGCTGCCCATTCGGGCAGCCTTCGGATGAGGTGGGTGTTTAGGATGTGTATAAATACTTTTACTCTTTACTGAGTACTATCTGTTCTGTGAATATTTTATCTCCTCGAATGATGTTGAGGAAATAATTGCCCTTGACAACATTTGGAAGGTCAATACGCTTGTCGTAACGTCCGTTGAAATCACTGACTTCTTCGCGATAGACTTCTTTTCCGGTCACATCAATAACGGTAATTTGGGTTGGCATTTTGCGCTCCGAAGTGAACTGTAAGGTAAATGTACCATTATTCGGATTAGGAAACAAATTTATATCATCTAATTTTAATGTATTATTAATTATACCAAAGTCGGGTGCATCAACTTCTTCGTCTGTTACTTTGATAAGGATGATTTCTTTATCTGTCATGCCGTTTGTGTTGACTTTCCCCGTCTCACAATCGCATGGACTATACCTATCATCTTGTGTCATATTGCCCAAAGTCGCTTTGATACGTTTTTTCTTACCGTTGCGAAGTACTTGAACCTTGATGACATCTCTCGGCTCATATTCGGAAATGAGATTGATGACTTGGTTGACATCACTGATGGATGTGCGGTCTATTTTCTGTATAACATCTCCTTCCTGAATACCAGCAGCTTCTGCGCCTGCATTTTCCATAACCTTTGTGATTGTTACTTTATCGTCCACAGCATCTTCAGTTTCTCCGCCCATGTAAATGCCTAAGAATGGCGCATTGCACTTCCGCTCACAGTTCTTTTCCATGCGCTTCATCCAACGTGATTTATGATCATCAGGCGAAGGCGAACAGGTATTTGGCGAATATAAAAACGGCGGATGCCCTCCTGCACGAGAGAAGGTTCGAGATGGTTTTTCGCCCAGTTTGGCATTGGTCGAACTGCTTTGTCCATCGCGGAGGTAAGTAATGGTAACATCATCACCGACATTCATCGCACGGATGACTTCAATTACTTTATCAACGTTGTCAACGGCTTTTCCATTCAATGTTTTAATAACATCACCTTCTTTTAATCCAGCTTTTTCGGCAGCAGAATTTTCCACTATATTCAATATCGTAACTACTGCTTCATCATTATCCATACTAATGCCAAGATAAGGACGCTTTTCCCCTTTGATTTCCTTCGGCATCTCTATTTCCATTCGTTTGAAATCTTTTTGGACTTTTTCCATTGCCTCCTCAAGGCTTTTCGACATTCGATTGAATCTTTCTTTTTCTTCTACTTGCTGACTTTGAATTTCCGCTAACATATCTACCTGAATATCAACAGGTTTTAAGCCTTTTTTGTAAATATGAACATTATTTTCAGCAGCATCAAAACGCTCACGAAGGTCGTCGATACTGACTCCCATATCTTCTATTTCTTTGATGGTTTCTTCACTCAAATCATCAATGCTTGCTATACGAATGGTTTTGGTTTCGCGATTAATATTAATATTTATCGGCTTCATTCCTCGCATAAAACGTTCTGCTTCGGGACTCATCCTACGCTGTCTCATCAACTCGTGGGAGCCACAATGTCCTTTTTTTATTTTGTCTAAATCAATACCGTTTTCTTCCAATTTCTTTTGGATGTCTTCCGGCAATTGGTCATCTTCCATTTTGAAGATGCGTATATCATGTTCACCTTCTATATTCTCAATAGTTTCCAATACATTTTCATCAACATCTACTTCTGTTTCAATAGTTTCAGTGTGTACATTGCCATCTTCATCAACTATCTTTTTTACAATGATTTTCTTTTTAATCACCGTAGGAGATTCTCCTTGTGCAAAGAGCGACAAACTCATACCAAACATTAAAATGGTCAGCATAAAAGAGCATAAAAAACCGAATGTAATTTCTATTTTTTTCATATTAAAATGTATTTTTATTTAAAAAATAAAAAAATATGTCCACACAAATATAACGACTTACAGAGTAAGTCGGTTGGTTAATTTTGTTAAATAAAATTTAAATATAAGTGTCGTGCGGGGAGTGTAGATTATTCATTCGTAGAAACAAGTAGTCGGATAGATAAAATGTAAGGATAAATTTATCCGACTACCTATCAACTCAGATGCGCCAAAAAACGTTCAATTACCTTAGTCAATTTTTGTCCGCTCATTTCTACATTCAAACCTTTAAAACCCTTTAATTGTGCGATAGCCGATTTTATATCTAACTCTTCTTGAGCTTGTTGGAAAAAAATATTTTTATTATAAAAACGCTCCGCGAGGTATTCCTGTTCGGTTTGTCCGGGCGTAGGAACGAGGATAACCTGTCGTTTCGCAAGTGCCGCCAAGTCCATAATCGTGCTGTATCCTGAGCGGGTAATGATGACATCCGAAGCAAGGATAGCTTCGTTGAGGGCTTGCTTGGTCAGGTAAGCTACCGTCTCAATATTGCCCTTTTGAGTGGTGAGTTTTTCGATAGAATTGGTGCCGTCGGTTTTCCCTTTCACGATGAGTGTATGATAGGATAATTGTGAAACTTGTTGAATGATTTTTTCTTCAAAAAAAGTTCGTTGCGGCTCAGGACCAGAGAGAACGGCGATGAGGTCATAGCGTTTTTTAATATCAAATTTTCGCATACGCGAAAGTGCGCCTACGTAATGCGCCTTCGGTAGCGTGTAGCCTTGTGCAAGGCTGCCGGCGAGGTTGTTTTCCCCTTCAAAATCAGGTATCCAACATTCGTGGTATCGCTTAATCAAACGGCGATTGTTCCACTTCGCGAATGTCCCGATGCCGAGCAGTGCAGGTACTTTCAGATTGATTTGATGGGTGATAAAGACCGACGGAATACGCTGCGAATAACAACCAAAACGGTTGTCAGAAATGACCGCATGAATATCATTTTCACGAATAATTTTATCTAATACTTGTTTTTCCTGCCACATCGCATGTAAGATTTTCGGCATTTGCGGAGCGATATTCACAACCATGTTTCCTGTGCCATATCGGATGTTGTAAGCAGGTAATTCAAAGGTCGTCAAGTTGGGATATTCCTTTTGGAGTAGCAGCAGCGCACGTCCGTCGGAAGCAAGGCAGACCTCCGCTCCTTGTTGTCGCAATTCATCAATAATCGGCATACAGCGCGTGACGTGTCCGAGTCCCCAATTGAGCGGTGCGACGAGTATTTTTTTCATGTTTTGTATTGGAGTGTTGAGGTGTTGAAGTGTTGAGGCGTTGAAGTTGTGACGTATGGTACATCAACACTTTAAGACCTCAACACTTCAACACTTCAACACTCAATTAAAGCCCGTTTTTGTATGTTCCCATGACGGTGAAGCCGTTGCTGGCTTCGGTTAATTGCGCTTTTACTTGTTGAAAATCAAGCCCTTCTGGCAAAATTAAATCTGCAAAAAAGTAATACAACCACTTTTCACCGACTACAGGAAAAGATTGTATTTTGGTGAGGTTGATGTCGTTTTTGGCAATGATTTGCATGACTTTTAGGAGGCTGCCGGGTTCGTCTGCTACCCTGAAATAGACGGATGCTTTGTCGCAAATTTGACCGTTTTGCGGAGCTGTTTTTTTCTTAATCACCAAAAATCGTGTGTAGTTTTGTTTGTTGGTTTGAATATTCGCACTAAGAGATTCGAGACCATATAAGGTGGTGCAAATTTCTCCGGCAATGGCTGCTACGTCTTTTTTTTGATAGTCGGCTATCTCTTTGGCACTAAGGGCAGTATCGGCGGTTTCGGTGATTTTTACGTCATTGAGTTTTTTTAAAAAATGAGTACATTGTTTTATTGCCATCGGGTGTGAACGAACTTCTTTGATGTCTTCAATTCGCTGTCCGGGCAAGCCGAGTAGGTGATGCCCGATATAGACATATTCCTCACCGTGAATCACTAAGTCAGATTCCATTAATAGGTGATAATTGGTCAATAAACTTCCAGCGAGGGAGTTTTCGATTGCCATTACGCCTGCATCGCAGGAGGGGTCGTTTTCTACGGTATCAATCAAGTCTTGAAAGGTCAGACAGGGAATGACACGCGTGGCAGTTCCAAAATATTGTTGTGCTGCAAGTTGGTGGTAACAGCCTTCTACGCCTTGTATTGCTATCTTCATTTTGTCGGTTGATTGCTTGATGATTGGATTGATGGAGTAAAACTTTCATTTGAATGACCATTTCCTGAGAAATGACATCAAATTTATAGATAAATTAAGTGATTTTTCAAAAAATTACATTTTTCCTATTACGAAAATTATCTTTGTCGTATTAAAATAGTATAGACCGCAGGTCTGTGCCGCATTTTTTAAAATAAAATAACAACAAGACGTATGCAAAAATCAATTAAAATATTAAATCTTACTGCGCTTTGTGCAGTTACATGTTTACTGATATTCTCCTGCAAATCAGACAGTAGTACTTCTAACGACGCAACGCTCGACAAGCAGTATGAAAATAAATTGGTGGATCATCTGCTTTCCAATCCACAACAGCTCAACCCTTATAATCGAACGGACGCTGCGAGTGCTGTGATGATACGCTATTTATACCAACCATTAGTTCAAACAGATTATTTTAGCTACAAACAAGTACCGGTATTGGCAAAAGAACTGTTTGTGGCAAAAGAACGTGCTGATGGTAAAATCATTATGGAGGGCGAAATCAAAGAGGACGCGAAATGGGACAATGGCACGCCTATCACGGGTGAAGATGTTGCTTTTTCATTAAAAATATTAAAACTCCCCAAGACAGATAATGCTCACCTTAAGCCTTATTTTGAGTATATTGAAGAAGTGATTATTGATAAGGATAATCCGCGAAAGTTTACCTTTGTTTGCAAAGAACCTTACATGCTTATGGAAAGCTCCATAGAAGATTTGCCCATCATTCCTGCTTATGTGTATGATGAAGAAGGAATTTTGAAAGATTATACTGTAAAACAAATTGCCAAAGGAGGTAGCAAGATAGTGAATGATCCGAAACTCATCAAAGCTGCCGAAAATTTTAATGCCCCTAAGTTTCAAAATAAAGTTGTTGTCGGTTCGGGTCCGTACAAACTTGAAAAATGGCAGCCCAATCAACGCCTTATTTTAAGCCTGAAAAAAGACTGGTGGGGACACAACCACAAAGCTAAAAACCACTGGTTTGAGGCATATCCCCAAGAATTTGTTTATGAAATCATCAATGACCCTTCGACTGCCGTAGTCGCTTTGAAAGGTGAAAAAATAGACGCGATTAATCGTGTAGATCCTCATGCTTTTGTGGAAGAATTGCAAAAAACGCCATCGTTCATGGAGAAATTCAATGTCTATACACCGACCCAGTTTTTGTATTCTTACATTGGTATGAATATGCGGAATCCAAAATTTGAAGATGTGAAAGTACGACGCGCGATGCGTTACCTTGCAGATGTGCCTACTTTTCAGGAAAATGTCTTTTATGGTATGGCAGAGCAAGTTACTACCTTCCTTCATCCAACCAAAAAAGATTTTATCAATCCTGATGTAAAAAAATCGGTCTATGACCCGAAAAAAGCCACGGCATTAATGGCAGAAGCCGGTTGGAAAGATACGAATAGTAATGGTATATTGGATAAAGAAATAGACGGAGAAAGAGTCGAATTTGAAGTAGATTTTCTCTATCCTAATGTAGCAAAAACAAGCGAAAAAGGCGTTTTGATGTTTCAAGAGTCTGCCCGAAAAATAGGTGTCAAAGTCAATGCAATACCAACTGAATTTACAGTGATGGTCGCTAAAACCAAAGCACACGATTTTGATATGTACTATGGCATCTGGAGTATGCCTGCTCTGGAAAGCGACCCTAAACAGATCTGGCATACAGATTCATATAATGGCGGTAGTAATTATGTGGGTTTTGGTACGCCTGAAAGTGACCAGCTCATCGAAGACCTACGTAGAGAATTGGACAGAAACAAACGTGCCGAGATTTACAAAAAACTGCAAACTTTAATTGATAAAGACGCGCCTTACGTATTTATGTCAGCTACTCAAAACCGTGTAGCTATCCATAAAAAATTCGGTAAAGTGAAAGACACCGGTATCAATCCGGGGTATTTCTCACCGGGCTTAGGTGTATTGAACGCAATTAAAAATTAAATCGTTGGTATTAGGTAGTTGGATGGAACAGTCCTGATACTTGATACCAACTACTTGATACTACATACGCTGAAAGAACCCGACAGTATTAACTTGACTGACTACTAAATACACTGTTTTATAAATTTGTTTACATTTTTTGACGTTTATTTTGAAATGAATCGAATCAAAAATGACGCGAATACTCACTGTATTTAAGGATTTTTTGGTGAAGAGTCATTTTAAAAGAAATACTCAAAAAAGTAAATAAATTTGTGAAACAGTGTACTAAGCCTACTGCGATTACTTTTCTGCCGTGTCGTTCTCCTTCCACGAGAAAGGCACGGTGTTTTTTTATAGGTGTTCTTTGTGTATGTGTATGATACGAGGTCGCGCACAAGCATACAAATCTCTCTCCATAAGATAGCATAATTGATGTGTTAAAAAATAAATGTGCAAAATCTGTTAGTATGGTGTATTACTTGCCATACTTATGTGGTATAGGTATGTTGTTGATATGATGGTAGCTGTCGTTGTTTGCAAAGTAGCTACTTGTATAGCAAGCTATTTATCATATTTTTATACATTAAAAATACAAACATAATACTTTTTATTTTGTATAAATAGAGTTTTTCTCATTTTTTGTGTGAAAGTTTTTGTAGAGGTCATTTGCTTGTTAGCGTATAGTGCCAAACATTTTCATATAAAACCGGAATGATTTTTGTACTTATTTTAATACAAACATTCTTAACAAAACATTAACTATTTGACTTCTATATGTACTTAATCAAAACCCCTCGTTTTATACAGAATCTTTTTCCAAACTTTATTTGGAATATACCTGAAGTAGAAAAGGTAATTTATTTGACTTTCGATGACGGACCGATACCGCAAGTGACCCCCTGGGTGCTACGAGAATTGGAGAAGTATGACGCAAAGGCGAGTTTTTTCTGTGTGGGGGAAAATGCAACAAAATATCCTGACGTGCTGCAACAAGTGCGCGATGCAGGGCACACCGTGGGTAGTCATACTCACAATCACCTTAATGGCTGGACTACTAACGATAATATGAATTATTATCGCAATGTGTGGCAGTGCGCAGAATTGCTGGATACTGACTTGTTTCGACCACCTTATGGTAGGCTCAAACCCAAGCAAGCGCAGTTTCTACAACGTCATTATCACATTGTGATGTGGGATGTATTAAGTGGAGATTTTGACCCGAAAATCACACCGGAAAATTGCCTGAAAAATGTGTTGAGCAATACAAGAAAAGGCTCTATTGTAGTCTTTCACGATAGCATCAAAGCAAAGGAAAATCTTTTTTACATACTACCTCGTATGCTAGAGCATTTTCATCAGCAAGGCTATGTCTTTAAAAATATTAGCCCAGAAAATTTGACAAGTATGCAACCTTATCGGGTCACGGCATAGTCTTGTTAGCGAGAAGTATTTGATATTACTTTAAAATATTCGTCCCCTGACCATTATTATATAGGAGTCAAAGCACGTTCCAGTTGCTTTAGCTCCTTTTTTTTGTTCGTTTGATAGTTTATTCGTTTATTCGTGGTTTATTTATGTTTCGATATGTTGGATAAAGGTATCAAGTATCAGGACAAAACCTGTATTTGAAATTTACCTTGTTCCAACACTTGACACTTAATATATTTGATTCGCGAAAATCATGTTCAAATACTTTTTATCATTCTCAATGTTGTTGGTTTGTTGTCTTGCAATGGCGCAAAATAAGACTGTTTTTGTAAAAAAAATCACGACAAACGGATTGAAAAAAACCAAAGAACGGGTCGTCATCCGTCAACTGGATTTTAGTGTTGGTGATAGCCTTCAAGTTAGCAATCTCACACCGCGTTTTGAGCTTAACCAACAGTATTTGCTCAATACACGCCTGTTTTTAAAAGCGGAAATAAATGTCGGCGAATGGGCAAATGACAGCGTGGAAGTCGTGATTAATTTGAAGGAAAATTGGTATTTATATCCCATCCCATTTGTGGAATATGCCGATAGAAATTTTAATGCTTGGTGGGTCGAACAAAATCATGCTTTTAATCGACTCAATCTCGGCGCAGTGCTGTACCACGAAAATTTTACGGGCAATGCAGACCCACTGCAATTGGAAGTACAGTTTGGTTACGAACAGGAATTTGAGATAGATTATACGCGTCCGTTTATTGGGGAGAAACAGCAATTTGGAGCTTCATTTGGTGTACAATATGCCCGTCGTCGCGAGACTCCTTACGCAACGGTACGCGATAGCCTTTATTTTTATAGTAATGATGATGAGTATACTTTAAGGCAATTCAATATAAAATCCAGTCTCTTATTTCAGCCCGATTTATTTCAAAAACAAAGCCTTTCGCTCCGTTTTTATGATTACAAAATCGCGGATAGTATAGCCATCCTGAATCCTAACTTTTTGTTGGACGGTAAGACCAAGCAACGTTATTTTTCATTGGCATATCAATATGAATACGACAAACGAAATATCCGTACTTATGCTACGGATGGTTGGCATTTATTAGCTTGGATACAAAAAGACGGTCTGGGATTGGCGGGTGATGTCAATAATTTGTTTGCGGACGTGGCTTTCGCAAATTATTATCCATTCAAAGAAAAATGGAGTTTGGAAATGCTCTCGCGGGTGCACAAGTCATTTATCAGAAAAAAGTCGCCTTATTACCAATTGCGCCGTGCGATTGGTTATGAAGAAAATTATATTCGTGGTTATGAATACTATGTTATTGACGGTCAGGATTTTGCTTATTTGAAAAATAGTTTACGCTACGCGATTTTTGATGGCGAAGTTGATGTGGCGCGCTTCATCCCCATTAATCGAATGAAAGCCATGCCACTAAAAATTTATTCCAAAACTCACTTGGACATCGGCTATGTCATTGACCCTTTTGACGAATCTACTTCTCTACTCGCCAATGATTGGTTATTCGGTTTTGGCTTGGGGATAGATTTTGTCTTGTACCACAATTTTGTTTTTCAACTTGAGTATAGCTTCAATCATTTGAAGGAAAAAGGCGTATATTTACATTTTAATTTGGGGTTTTGACGGTTGGATTGTTTCGCTTCGCTAATTGTTGAATTGTCTGATTGTATAAGATTTTTTTACTTCGCAAAAAAACGTAATAATAATTTAACAATTAGCGAAGCGAAACAATCAAGCAATCTAACCATCAGCGAAGCGAAACAATCAAAAAATGCACATAGCTATATACAGTCGCACACTAAAACCTAAGGACATTCCTTATGCACAAGAAGTGTTTGATACGATGCATCGTTCGGGCGTGCAGCCGTATGTGCATGGGGCTTATTTTGAACAGATTAAAGACCATATTAATTTTAAATCTCCGATAGATGTTTATGAAGATAATGAAGATTTGTTGCGCCAAAAAGTAGATGTTGTGCTGAGTTTGGGTGGAGATGGAACGATACTGGATACCGTGACTTTGGTGCGCGATTCTGGTGTGCCGATTATGGGGATTAATCTGGGGCGACTGGGTTTTTTGTCGAGTATTGGCAAGGAGCAAATACCGGAGGCTTTTCAGGCATTAGAACAAAATGCTTATATGATAGAGCGTCGTAGTCTCTTGCATCTTGACTCCAATCTGCCACTTTTTAGCGATGCACCTTACGCGCTCAATGATTTTACGATTCTCAAACGAGATACTTCTTCTATGATTACCGTTCATGCCTATATCAATGGCGAATATCTCAACTCTTACTGGGCAGATGGTATCATCATGGCAACACCCACAGGCTCAACGGGTTATTCCTTGAGTTGTGGCGGTCCGATTATCTTTCCCGATTCCGGCAATTTCGTCATCACGCCTGTCGCGCCACATAATCTGACGGTACGACCTATCGTCATTTCCGATGATACGGTGGTCTCTTTTGAGATTGAAGGACGGGTAGATAGTTTTTTGTGTACGCTGGATTCGCGCGTTGAAGCCATTACAACTCGACATCAAATTGCTATTCGTAGAGAAGATTTCACGGTCAATCTCATTCGATTGCATGACCGAAATTTTATGTCCACCATTCGAGAGAAATTATCGTGGGGATTGGATAGGAGAAATTAAATTACTGGTAATGTCGGCAGTTTTTGGTCGGCAGTCCGCAGTTATCGAAAGTATTCACTTTTTCATTTCATTGGCTACCGCCCGTCACTAAAAAAGAAGCGACAACGGTAGAAAATAATCCCATCAAAAGTGTAACTGGACTTTGGACAAAAGTATCAAGTATCAGGACTTAAAATTATAACTATTTGATTATCAGGGACTTGAATCAAAAAATATATTTTTAAATATATTTTAATTTAAATATACTTATGATTAAAAATCAGGCAATTAAATTTCATCTCGTCCTGATACTTGATACCTAATACATTTCGTCCAAAGTTTAAGTGTAAGGAACACGAAATAAATAAATTGTGCCATCATAGCGAGAGAATTGTATTGTAGCGTTCCCATTTTTTTGAGCATTTGTCCACTTCCTATCACGTAAATAGCATAAGCGAGTGCAGCTACAAAAATGAGTGCGCTACCGATAAGTACACTGTCGCCATTGGGCAGTTTGAAATTTTCAAAGAGCGCAATGCCCGTACCTGCGTGGGTGAGAACGAGTGCAAATATTTCCGCTTTTTTGATTTTTCGTTTTAAAAATAACGTAGCAATTAAAATCACCATCGTCGGATAGGTAAACAGTATTACCCTTTCAAGGCTTGCCGTAATAAATTGTAAACCAATGAAGTCTGCCAAACTCGCTACATAAAATCCCGACATCCCAAATGCCACAATCATCCCCCAATCACGTTTTTGAGTTGGATTTTTTGAGTGCTTTTTTTATTGGAAATGTAGGCAACCAAGATAAAGAAAGGTAGCGAAAATATCATTCGTAAAGCCATCAATGATACGCTGTCTATTTCGTAACGATAGGCTAATTTGACCATGACCGCTTTCGCAGAAAAGCATATTGAGCCCAATACGACGAGTATAGCACCGATGATATATTGTTGGTTAGGTTTGCTCATTATCTACCAAATCAGCATCAATAATATCATTGTTTTGTTTTGATTTTTGGATAAAGAAAAGCGGAATGATGAGCATTAAAACAAGTGAAACGATTGATATAACAATCAGCGAAGGTAAGCTGCTGGCAATGAGATACATTATGTGTTGTGTAGCTTGAATTATATTAACTCCATCGACATGAAGCGAGGAAATAAACGTTTTAATAACACTTCCAAACAGCAGAAAAACAAACCAATAAATAATTCCCAAAAGCAATATACGAATACCAATCAATACCCCTCGTCCATAAGCGTATGGTTTGTCGGATTTTCGATTGTGTATGCCTAATGCGAGGCAAGCACCAAAGATAGCAGCAATGATATATTCATTAATAACTCTGCCGAAAAAGAAGAAATTGGCAAAGAGTATCAAGCCAAAAAGTAGCGTAATTCGATTGATGGTTAATTTCATTTTTTTGTTTTTTATTGAAAAAATACTACGCTCGACAACGTAAATCACCCGTCCGCCTTAATCGTATATTGATAAGATTCCATAATGGTATTGGCGAGAAGTTTTTTGCAGGCGGTTTCTACTGTTTGTTTGGCATTTTCTTCTGAATCAGCTGTAAAGGTCATACGAATGTGTTTGCCGATACGAACATCTGCTATGCCATTGAGGTCGATGTTTTTCATATTATTAGCAACGGTTTTACCTTGTGGGTCAAGGAGTTCTTTGAGGGGCATAATGTCTATTTCTGCGATATAATTCATGATTATCAGCTTGCTTGTATTTGTTCTTTTAATATTTGAAGAGAGTTGCAAGAAATTAACTTGCTGCTTTTTTCTTCATGCAGCATTTCTTGTATTTTTTCCCGGAGCCACATGAACAAGGGTCATTCCTTCCGGGCGTTTTGAATGTTATTTTTTTATTGACTTTACCAAAGTATTTATCATAATGTGGTTTCCAGTTCTTATTTCTTTGTTGATACCAAGAGCGAGCATAATCGGGGTGTTCTATTTCATTTGTTTCGAGTGCTTTTAGTGCATGTTTTAGTTCATCCAATTCTACGGAATAAGCACCTTCCTCTTCCCTCACTTTCATTTCTTCCTTGACTATCAGTTTTTTCATAATCGGAATTGCCTCCTTAATTTGAAGGTCACCTATTACAGAAGCAAAAGAACCTAACCAATATTCATCTTCCCTCAAAAACCCCAAAATGCGTGATTTGTGCTTCTCCACATCTGCGTAATACAAACTATCTATGAGATACAGATAAGGTATGTCTTCGCCTTTCTGCGAATATTCCTCTAAGCCATCCAAAAACTTGCTAACGGCTATATCACCATATTTTTCACACAAGCTACCGACAAGATAACTTAATTGCTCAAAGAGCATATCATCATCTTCTGCCTCTTCAAGTATCTTTATAATAGGTTCAATTTGCCGTTTATCCAAATGATTTTCGGCTACTATCGAATACCAGAGCGTAGCATTTGACCATTCTGCTTTGCCAGCATCATACATGGCGGATGCGTCGTTATATTGCTGGATGGAAGATACTATTCTTTTGACAACCCTATCGTCAGGCGGATGATTGTATAAAAATTGAATAGCATTTACAGGATACTCACTGTTGATATCTTCTATTTGAGAAAATGCAGCTTCCAGTGAAGTCGGTTTTAGTATTTTATGTCTTTTCATTCTCCAAAAAAATAAGGGTACATAAGTATAGCCGCAAAGAGGGTAATCAAGAAGATTAGTACGGAAGCCATACGTACCGAAAAACGAATATTACTGACAAAGATACGAATATCGTTGGCATGATCGGGATATTGGGGGATGATTTCGGTTTCGAGTTTTTCTTTATCAAATAAATGACTGGGGCTGAGGTCAAGCGGAACTTGATTGCGCCTTAATTTTCGATATATTTTTATCACTTTCAATCGAAAATATACATTTATCGCCAACATTCCGACGAATGCAACTATGATTAATGTCAATAAAGTATTTGTCATATTGAATGTGATGCTTGAATTCTAAAACATGTTTTTAAGTCCTCCGCTATGGGTTTTACCCTTGTACATACACAATATATTTTTTATCAAAAGCCGCTCTATCAAAATAATCTTTTATCGGATAGATTTCGGTGTATTCATGTCGTGGTATCAGTTCAATTTCTTTTTTAATATCTCCGCCTTTGAGCGCGATAAGTCCATTGGGTAGCGCATTCATTTGTTTTTGGTGCAGCAGAGGTCGTGCCCAATGTAACAATTTATCAAGAGATGCCACAGCCCGACTGATAACAAAATCTGCCTGATCCTTACATTCTTCAGCACGAACGTGTTTGACCTGTACATTTTTCAAGTCTATCGCTTCCGCCACAGCTTCGACCACACGCAGTTTTTTTCGTGTGCCGTCTATCAAAATAAATTCGACATCAGGAAACAAAATCGCCATAGGAATACCCGGAAAACCACCGCCTGTACCCAAATCTATTACCTTCGATCCTGCTCTAAAACTGACAACTTTCGCAATAGACAAAGCGTGTAAGACATGACGCTCGTAGAGGTTGTCAATATCCTTGCGGGAGATGACATTAATCTGTGCGTTCCATTCTTTGTATAATGGTTCTAATTTGGTAAATTGTTCCGTCTGTTTTTCTGTAAGTTGGTCAAAATAGCTGCGAATTAACTCCATTTTCTATATTAAATTTCAGAAAGTTCGATTATTTTTTGAGGAAAAGTAAATATCTTTGTGCAAAAGTTGACAACTAAAACGATTGTTTTTTGCGTCTTGATAGAATGAAAAAGAAAATACATTTAAATAATTTGTTGTATATTTATCCTACCCAAACAAGCTCCAACCACAATTTCCCCTTTTTAAAAGACATCATTCGCATATATCATAATGAATCTGCAAAATAATGAATGTAGCCTGTAAAGGTACATAATGTAGATGTTTTTTTAAATAAATTTATTTATAATACATAAGTGTTTTTATTTTTTAATGAAAATAATTGTATTACTACAATTGAAGCAATAGTTTAAACAACCAAGTAATATGAAGTTACAAATACTTCTCTTTTTTATCGCAGCATTTCTCTCTTGTAATGTCATTGACAGAGTAGAACAAGCGACCGGAAAGGATAAACTTAAATACGCTAATCGCACGATACGCTCTTTGCAAGCCGAACTAAAAAGTGATACAAGACGAGCGATTCGACAACTGGGCGTTAGAGAAGCCAAATCAAAAGGAGACGAACTCTATCAAGCAGAAGCTTATGATAAAGCCTACTATTATTACGATTATGTCAACAGTAAAAAACCCTTAGATAAAGAGGTCTCATATCGGCTCGGAGTATCGGCACTCGCTGTAAGAGATTATGTCAATGCTCAAGAAAACCTCAAGTTTTATATCGGCAGAAAAGAGTATCCTTTGGCAAGATATTACTACGGCATCTCCCTGATGCACCTCAATGAATATGAACGTGCCATTCAGCAGTTCGATAGGTTTATTGTGGATTACAAAGACCCAGACAGCACCTTGTATCACATAGCTTCACGATACAGAGATGGTGCTACATTTGGAGCCAATCCGCGTGTTAGTACATACAAGATCGACCGTTTGTTTACCAATGTCAATAGCGCATATACCGAGACCGGTCCTTCAAAAATCAATGGGAATAGCATCCTGTTTACGCATTTTGACAAGGATGCGAAAAGCTCTATACAACGGGTCAGCCTCGGCGGAATAGACGACCCCGTGCCTTTGCCAGAGGTGATTAATAAAAGCGATTTTATTAATAAAGACCCAATTATTTCGCCTGATGGCGAAACGCTTTATTTTACAAGATGCTATTATGGCGAACTGCCTGAATGTGCCGTTTATAGAGGAAAAATGAGACCCAACGGCGACATCGAAGAGGTAAGAAAACTTGGAGAAGGTATTAATTTGCCCGGATTTTCGAGTATGCACCCTTGTCTTGCCGTCAATGAATTCGGGCAAGAAATTTTATACTTTTCTTCAGACCGTCCGGGCGGGTATGGTGGACTCGACCTGTGGTTTAGCATACGTCTAACAACGGGACAATACACTCGCGCTTACAATTGTGGTTCGCGTATCAATACGGATTATGATGAAGTAACGCCCTATTTTGAAAACCGCGAAGAAATGCTTTATTTTAGTTCCAATAATCCTGAAACTATGGGCGGATTTGATGTCTATCAAGCCAAAGGAGAAAAGAAATATTGGAGCAAAACATTGAGTCTCGGCGTTCCTATCAATTCCGGTTCTGATGACTATTATTTTCGTTTGCAACAAGCCGATAAAGGCTATTTAGTCTCTAATCGAAACGGCGCACCTTTTGCCGATTATTCCAATTGCTGTGATGATATTTATACGGTAGAAAAGAAGTAATAACGAAGGTTGATAGTCAATGGTCGATAGTTCATAGGAAAACGTGAAATACATTAATGCTATAATGTTGCTATGGACTATCGACTACCGACTATGGACTAAGTACGTTGTTTAATAAATTTCTTTACGTTTTTGAGTATTTCTTTTAAAACGACTCTTCCCCAAAAAACTTCTTAAATACAGTAAGTATTCGCGTCATTTTTGGGTCGATTCATTTCAAAATAAACGTCAAAAACGCTAAGAAATTTAATAAACAATGTACTAAGTTGCTTGCAACTTCCTCTATGCTAATTTCCCTATCACTTCAAATCGTTCAAACACCTTTTCGGTATGTGGTGCGTCTGCGAGTTCGGCAGTGAGGTCTTGCCCTGCCCAATGTTCATAATGCTGTCCGCGTCGCCAAAGTCGGCTTTCCGTCACATCATAAATCAGTCCTTTATAAGCCACCCAAACTTCCTCTTTGTCTTGCCCATTGCGTAAAGCGAGTTGACTTCGGGTATAAATCATTTGATCCATGTCATTGATTTTATCTATTAGGCAATTCAAAGTAATAAATTAGTCGTTTTAGGTTAGTCATTTTTTCTTTGTCCCGTCCTGAAATAAGTTGACAGGATGATTAAATTTAGAACTGTAAAACAAGTTGATTTGGGTCTTTTTGTTCACTATCTTGATTATACGTGAATACCTCCAAATTATATCGTTCTTTTAGAGGAAGTTCTTTGATAAAGTTTTCAAAATCTACGGGAGATTTTCCCTGTAAACTTTGGTGTGGTTTATCATAATTGTATGCGTCT
>Ga0209187_1001035_pt1 | contig 36694 bp, 34 predicted proteins | sample BantaG_FD_187430 | JGI IMG/M metagenome (GOLD analysis project Ga0209187, IMG submission 187430) | Marine algal microbial communities from Bantry Bay, Ireland - BantryBay_4 metaG (SPAdes) (version 2) | ecosystem: Host-associated > Algae > Red algae > Unclassified | place: Bantry Bay, Ireland...
GCACTCGTTTGATATTTACCTTCTCGTCTTACTTTAAAATGAATCGCATCTAAATAGACGATGGGATAAAAACTTGACAGCTGCCTGTTTCTCCATGCTTCTAATTCTGGTAAAACCTTATCTGTTATCATGGATATTTTACCTGCTGCTATATCTACACCATATATTTTAACCAGCAATCTCTTGACATCTTCTATCGAGTTTCCTTGGGCATAGAGTGCTATTATTTGTTCATCCAACCCACTTGATAAAGTGCGTTCGTACTTTCCTATCAACTCAGGTTCAAACTCACTCAGTCGATCTCTTGGGGTTTCTACATATATTTTCCCAGCTTCTGTAATGACTTGTTTTGTCATTTTTCCATTTCGTTTATTTGATTTAACTCCTTTTGACTTTTCTTCAGCCATAAAGGATTCAATCTTACCTTCCAACATCTGATTTACTGCAGATTGCAATAATTCACTAAAGGGACTATCTGTTCCTAGCAATGGTTTCTTGCTATATAAATGATCCTTAAGTCGTTTTTGTAAATCAGGATCTTTTTCTAATTTTTCTTCTAATTTCTTCCTATTCATTTCTCTAAGTTAATAGACACAACTTATTGAACAGTCTCTTGCATGAAATGGAATAATATACCCTTCATATGCCCAAGTTAAAATCTTAAGGTACCGTGATATTTATGTCTTTAACCAGTCCCCCACTCCATAAGGATCCTCCATTGGTGCAGAAACGTGTTCATGTCTTATTTTCCAATCGCCTTCATATTTTTTCATGACGAAACTAATGCGAAATCGATTAGAAAATATTTTATCCCCAACTTTTAACGATAGCTCTGTAATCCCACCAATCCACCCGATCGTTTCTTCCAATTCTTCAAATGGACCTTCTATCCATGAGTAATTATTCATCTGAATCTTTGAGTCTAAAAAATCTTGCCATCCTTTAAAAATGGCTGTTGTTCCCATTGTAGAATATCTCGGGCCTTCCAATATGACATAGGTACTTTCACTCGGAACATAAGCCGATTTTATACCATCTATTTCTTTAGCTTTGACAGCATCCCAAAACAGTTCTATTCTTTCTTTTAACACCATTACATTTGATCTATATCATCAGCAATTTCTTCCAAGGTTTTGTCAGGGTTAGCGATCTCTTCCATACTTTGTTGGATGACTCTAAGTATTCTTGAGATATATTCACTGTGCCATTGTTGGCGCTCAGTTTCTATTTCTTTATTTGCAGGTGTATAGTTTTTAATCTCTTCTCTTGTGAGAATTCCTTTATCTTCTAGCAATCGCTCAAGCGTATCTACTCGTTCACGCGCAACTGCTAACTCCATTGATATAGCCATCGTGATATTGAGGACACGCTCTACTGCAGGGTCATCAAAAAAGTAAGGTCTCTTTCCTTTAGGTTTATTACCTGCAATTCCTATATAATCAATTGGGTTATCCATTCTATAATTTCTTTAAATAATTATTTTTTCCAAGCTCCAAAAACATTCCAAATAGGTGAACGTCCATGATCTTCTGGCTCGTCAGCTTTCTGTGTTCCATCATCTAAGTCATTAATCGCCTGTGCGCCTATTTGCATATAATATTCTCCATTAAACCCACAATCTTCCATTAACTCCTTCGGATGAATGTCATGCATCTTCGACCAATATGGTTCGCTATTATTATACGCATCCCAATCGCGAATCCACTTTTCATACAATGACATGTCGTCCGTGTATTGAGGTTGTTCGATATGCATTGTCAAACCATTTGGTTTCAAACAACGATATATTTCACGCATGATGTTATAAATGGATTTACCTCCCGTTTCATGTAAAAACATTGTCGTTTGAATCCAGTCAAAAGATTCATCTTCAAAGGACATTTTTGACGCTTCGACTTGCATAAACTTCACATTTTCATACCCTAAAGCCATCGCGCGTGCATGGCCATATCTGAGCATTGGTCTTCCAGTATCAATACCGATCACTTCTGCATCAGGAAATAACTTTGCAATTGGCAATGTGTTATGGCCCATTCCGCATCCTATATCCAAAATTCGCTTTGGTTGAAATTCGGGATGATTTTCTTTTACCCATTGTGATATTGCTTGACCACCACCATCAGACCACTTACCTAAAAGACCTGCTGTTGTCACAAACAATCCCCCATCGTAGTTGGCAGCGTTACTAACATCTCCGTCAAACAATTCGGTATGGTAACTACCTGGCATTAAGTGATTGTCGACAGCAAGTAAATAAGGTGGTGGAGAGACTTCATCATTTAGAATTAAAGAATCTTTTCCTTCGTTGAGCTTATTGACTCTTTCAGTGAGTTCTGCCGCTTGACGATATGTCATTGAGCGTCCAGCCTGTTGACGCATTTCCATCGTACATCTTCTTAAAGCAGACCAAGTTTGATAATGAAGATTTTTGGCCATTGCATCTCCGAGTTCCTCTTTGTTTTCAAAATCTCTTCCGTGCTCTTCCTTAAATTTTGGAGTGACATCATTTTTAAAAGCAACTGCATTTCCCTGAGAGACATGTGCAAGGTGTTTATTTAGATTTGCTAAAAAATTATATCTCGCTCTTTCGTCATGAGTTGTCTCTGGAAATACTTCATGCTTAGCAATGTGATCATAGGTAGGTGGTAAATTTTTAGCTGCCATAACTCTAATTTAGTCTGTGATATAATGATGTAACCGATCTAATTGTATAAGGTTTTTATCTCTGTTTATTTTATGTCCATATCCTGCGCCTCCAGGCAGTGTCAAAATTAACTCTTCATTTGGATGTAATTTGTCCAATCCTTTTTTAGGAAATGCTCTTTCGGGGATAATCTCAATACTTCCCATAGCTCCGTCTTCACCTCCACAAACCCCCTTTGAAACCGTTGCAGTCTTTTCTGTCAGAATAGATATATTGAGCGCAACTTCACCGATATTTTTAAATGAAAACCGTTGACCCAATCCTCCTCTATATTCACCTTCGCCTCCAGAATCATTCACTAGTGATTTTTCTGTTACCAATATTTTTACATCATTTTCTAATACCTCAATTGGAACATTAGCGACGTTTGTAGGGAAACTTAATGAATGCTCACCATCCATATTGGGTCTTGCTCCATAGCCACCATTTAAGAAAAAGTACTCAACAAATTCTTTACCATTATCATGTTGACCGTTTAATACAATACACCAACAAGCGCTACCGCAGTCAGCCTGAATCTTGTCAGGGATGACTTGGGCTAATGCTCCAAACACAACTGAATGAAGCATATTGCCAGTGATGTTACGCGCGCCAAGCGGAGAAGGCTTTTGTGCATTGACTAGACAACCTTTAGGAGCAATGACTTTGATTGGATAAAAGGCACCATCATTATTTGGCACATCAGGACTGAATGCACATTTTATTGGATAAGCTGTATAAGCATAAGTATAATTCAAAACTGCATTAATACTCAATGGATGTGCGCCAGAAGTCCCTTCATAATCTACTAAAATCTCGTCTCCTTCTATGGTTATTTTTATTTCAAAATGGCATGTGTTTCCTTCTCCATCACCGTCAGTATCATAGGCATAAGTATAGATTCCATTTTTAGCTGCCGAAATAGCTTCTCGCATTGATTTTTCGGAAGCTGAAATGACCTCATCACTTAAGAGAGTTAAATTAGATAATTTGTTTTCATCCATTAACTTCATGAGTGACTTAATCCCTTGATCATTAGCAGCGATTTGTGCTTTGATATCACCTATCGTTTGTAAAGGATCTCTTACATTTGCTTCAAGCAAATAAAATAAGGTAAGATTTGGTTCTCCATTTTGGATCAATTTTGTAGGTGGCACCATAAGCCCCTCTTCATATAAGTCTCTCGATCCTGCTCCCCAAAGAACTCCCCCCATATCTGGCGAGTGAGCAATTGTTCCAATGAAACCAATTAATTTATCGTTATAAAATATCGGTGATACAATCCCAATATCTGGCTTATGTCCAGCACACAACCATGGATCATTAGTCATGACAACATCTCCCTCTTCCCAACTATCAATTGGAAAATAATCTTTCAGCAATGCTTTTGTCAACATTGGTAATACGCCTAAAAAAGACGGTACAGAAATACTAGATTGTGCAATTGATCGACCTTGTTCATCCATTAATACGACTGCAAAATCATTTGATTCTCTCGTGACCGTTGAAAATGAAGTTCGCTGCAATGTAGTTCCCGCTTCATCCACAATAGAGATTAATCTTGACCACAATATAGACAAGGAAATGGCATCGAATGTTTTTATCGTTTCTAGCAAATTATGTATTTCTAAATTAGTTAATAAAGTTAACTATTATTAATATTTAATTCAAGCGAACTTGGAGTTCAAATTCACCACATCACCACATCTTCACATCACCACATCAACACATCAACACATCAACACATCACCCTACCAACTCCCTCCCCAATATCCTCCCAAAACTCAAAGCTGGAGTAATCGCCATGCCACTACAAAATGCATTGCCACTTAAAGCACCAAGACCAAGTATTTCTCCTGCAGCATACAGGCCTTCAATTGGTTTATGTTCACTATTTAATAATTGCAAATTTGGATTCACAGTCAGTCCACCAAAGGTGACTAGTATGGATGCAAATACTTTTACTGCATAATAAGGACCAGTTTCAATTTTGTGTTGTAGAAATATGCGACCAAAATCTGGGTCCTCGCCATTGTCAACATTATCATTAAAGTCAGAGATTGTTTGGCTTAATGTCGATGGCGGCAGGCCAGTTTTTACAGCCAAGTCTTCAATTGTATCTGCCGAAAATATTGCTTTATTCTTTTTAGCTTCGGCTTTGATCTGATCGACAGTCCATCCAATAATGATCGGATTTTCATTTCCATTTTCATCCGTAGAGATTAAACCTGCTTCATCAAATACAACCCAAAACACCCAGTCTTTTTGTTTGACGACTTCTCGTTCGCGAGTATCTGCATTGATTTCATCTTCTGCCATAAACCGTTTGCCATCGCTATTTACGTAAATATCTCTAGGCTGTCTATAGACGGAGGTCAATACCATCGCCCACGCTTCGTTGAAATTAGCGCGTTGACTTCCTGGCTCTAATTCAAGACCTCCTAAACTTGGAAGGTGTAAATCTGCATTTCTAAACACAGCGTCAATTTCTTCCATGTAAATCATGACTTCACCAGTAGACTCTGGGTAGCAAGAACTACTGTATGGAATGTCTCCATGTTTCTTTTTAAAAATATCAGCACTACTTCCATAACCTCCAGCTGTAATCACGATGTGCTTTCCTGTCAATTCAAATTCTGTGGCATTTGATTCATATAGAACGGTAGAGTATGTTCCATCTTTGTCAACAACAGCTTCAAATCTAGAATTAAGCTTACAATCAATGTGACCACTTGCTACATATTTGTCCCAAAGTGGAATGAGTGTTTCATAAATTGAAATGGCTTTGTTTTCTCCATATTGAGTTCTTTCTTTAGTGTATGGAACATGGCCATAAATAATCCGAGGACATTCTGGTGCCCAAGGAAAAGACAAATCATCTAGCCAATTTAAAGTTACTGGAGCTTCTTCAACGGCTTTTCTAATTAAATCTAAATCACCAGTTTTATTATTTATTCGAATGATGTCATTATAGTGATCTTCAATTGAATCTTTAATCTTATGCCTTGCCTGAAGTTTTGTCCCACCTGCACTCATATGTCCACCAGACCAGTGCATTGCTCCGCCTACCTTATTATCTTTTTCAATTAATGCTACAGATGCACCTCTTGATGCAGCTTCTATTGCACAGGCCATACCTGAGGTACCAGCACCGACGATAACTATGTCATAATGTTTACTCATAAATAATCAACTACGATATTTTTAAAGCGATCAATAGAAACTTTACTAGATAATGCTATTACTGTTGTACTTTCTTTTTCTTCAATAATCATTGGACCATCAGCCGTAAAGCCTTCACGCATATAGTAACGATCATAAACTGGACAATCGACATAACCTGTTGACTCAAAATACAATCGACGATTACCTTTTAATGCTGTCTTACCATTTATTGAGAATTCTTCTTGGTTCACTGGGATATTGGATGCTACTCCTTTGACTAGTACACGCCAAGTTACCATTTGAAGTGGTACATCTTTAATACTTCTATTATATCTAAATTCGTATTCTTCAATAAATCGTTCTTCGATATTTGGGATACTTAATTCGTTTAGCTTTCCAGTGGGTAGTACAATTGTGATATCATGACCTTGCCCTTCATACCTCATATCTACCACTCTTTCTACAATAGCTTTATCAATTGATTCTCCACTGTCTTCTAAAAATTGCAGTCCTTCATCTTCCATTTTACTTAAGAAGCTATTTACATGATCCCAATCTAAATTATTTAAATTCTTTATGTAACTGTGAATGTTTTCTTGTGCGATTGGAGATAGTAAAAATCCTAATGCGGAAGTCACACCTGCTCCAACTGGTATAATCATCTGAGCTGCATTTAGCAATTCTCCGACACCAAATGAATGTACTGGTCCTGCACCACCAAAAGCGATCATACTAAAGTGTCTTGGGTCCATTCCTTTTTCTAAAATGTGAACGCGGGCTGCATTTGCCATATTCTCATTTACAATTTTATGTACACCAAGTGCTGCTGTTTCTATACTTATATTGAGTGGTTTTGCTATATGTTTTTCTATTGCTCCACGTGCAGCTTGCTTATCGAGTGACATTGTGCCACCTAAAAAATAATCTGCATTCAGATAACCTAATATTAAATCAGCATCAGTCACTGTAGGATACTCACCACCTTGTCCATAGCAAGCTGGACCTGGTGTAGATGAAGCGCTATCAGGTCCAACGGTCAATAAACCCAATTTATCCACTCTGGCAATGCTACCTCCTCCTGCTCCAATTTCAATCATATCTATAACAGGGATTCTGACGGGAAGTCCGCTTCCTTTCTTGAATCGCTTAACTCTTCCTGCTTCAAAATTATTGGTGATTTCTGGTTTCCCTTTAAAGATTAATGAAGCTTTGGCGGTTGTGCCTCCCATATCAAAACACAATAAATTTTCAAGTCCCTTTTGTTTTCCAAAGTATGCACCTGCCATCGAACCGCCTGCTGGACCAGATTCCAATAATTGAATTGGGGACTTTCTAGCTCCATTTATCGTGGTCAATCTACCAGCCGAGTTCATGATTAACAGTTTGCCTACAAATCTTTTTTCAATTAATTCTGATTCTAACTTTCTAAGGTATCTGTCGGTAATCGGTTGAACATATGCATTCATTGCTGTTGCCGAACTCCGTTCATATTCTCTAATCTCTGGCATAATTTCAGAAGACAAACTGACTGAAATATCAGGGAATTGCTTAGACAAAAACTCTCCTATTTTTTTTTCGTGTAAATCATTTGCGAAAGAATTGAGTAAGCAAACACCAACTGCTTCAATTTTTTCATCGGCAAATACTTTAGTTAGTAGATTTAGTTCTGATCCATGTAGCGGAGTAAGGATATTGCCTTTGTTATCTACTCTCTCAGAAACACCATAACGCAAGTGTCTTGGCACAAGCGGCTTAGGCATTGTTAAAAACAAATCATAAATATCATATCGCAATTCTCTTCCAATCTCTAACACATCTTCAAACCCTTTGGTGGTGATGAATGCTGTTTTTGATCCTTTACGCTCTATGATTGCATTTGTAATTAAAGTCGTTCCATGTACGATAGATTCTAAATCAGGTAAAGACAAGCCAAATTTATTTTGGAGATCTTGAATACCATTATGAATACCGATTGTTGGATCAGGGTATGTCGTCAATGTTTTGGCAAAACGCAAACCATCAGCGTTTGGGTCAAATAGAACTAAGTCTGTGAAAGTGCCTCCTATGTCTATTCCGAGTTTCATCGGTTAATTATATTTATATTTTGTTTTAGATTCTCCTCACCGCTTCGCACAGTAAATGAGAACAATTTACTTTCTTTTATAAGTAACCTTGCATTCAACACTGCCTTCCGGCAGGCAAGCTCAATATTTTAATGGTACTCTTCTCCACCACTCACATTCATTGCTTCTCCTGAAATATATGATGCTTCATCAGAAGCTAGAAAGGCAACTGCTTTTGCAATATCCATCACATCTCCTGTTCGACCAAGAGGATTTTTATCCTTAATGCTTTGTAAATATGAATCGTAATCTAGACCCATTTTTTCACTGAAGAATTTATTTTGCCAATGCCCAAGACCAGTTGTGATATGATTGGGACAAACTGCATTGACTCTAATTTTATGCGTTCCTAGTTCGACTGCATTAGATCTTGTTAATCCGACCATTCCGTGCTTTGATGCAGTATATGCAGCAGCGAATGGAAATCCACTTTTCGCCGCTTGACTAGCTATATTGATTATAGATCCTCCTTTCTCTTGTTTGATCATTTGTCTTGCAGCAGCCTGAGAACAAAGAAAAGCACCTTTAAGATTCACATCCAAAACTGCATCCCAACTTGATTCCTTAAACAATTGAAATGGCTCCATGATATATCCGACGCCTGCATTATTTACCATGATGTCTAGACCACCAAATTTTTTTACAGCCTTTTTTACCATCTCCTCTATTTGCTTCGCCTTTCTGACATCACATGGAATTGCGATGGCATTTCCTTTAGCAGATTTAATCTCTTTCACTATTGCCTTCATTTCTGAGGTCGTACCGATATGGGCTTTGCTAAAGTTTTTTCCTGTAGCAGTTCCGATGTCACTTATCACAACATTACATCCCCTCTTAGCAAGTAGTTTGGCAATAGCTTCGCCAATACCACCCTTTCGACCGGACCCTGAAACGATAGCTGTTTTTCCTTTTAGATTTTTCATTTATGCGAAATGATCAGATACTACAAACATTGGGTTATCTGCAAAGTCTTGAAATTCTGCGGCTACTTTTTTCATGGTCTCGGTCGATACATCTGCTCCGAATTTCTCCATATCATTAACTTCAACTATTTCGCAATATTGATATGGTGGCTTTTCTCCGCTGCCCATAACTTCATTCATTCGGTAGACTCTAAAATCATCGATCGAACCTAAACCTTTGACAGTTGGAACGTCAGTTGTTTGCGCCCATTTTTCATAAGCATCCTTTGCAGCTTCATCTTTTAAATTAAATAACACGACTATTGATGGCATTGAAATTAAAATTTAATTTTCTAAATGTTAAATGCTTCTATTTTCTAAGAAATTCTTTGAAGATCCTTTGAGTAATCCTTGTACTGAATTTAATATCATACTCGCTCCCTTGTCAATTAATTCTTGAGCTCGCTGCGATGTACCGGCGACTGTCCCATAAAATTTTCCACTTTCAAGGACTGTTTTAAATATGTGGTCAAGCATATTCTTGACTTCATCATGTGCAGGTCCATCGTAGTAACCCATCGACATTGCCAAATCTCTTGGACCAATAATAAATCCATCTACTCCTTCAATGGCGCAAATTGCTTCGAGACTTTCAACACATTCCATCGACTCTATTTGAGGTAGGACAAGTGTTTGTTGATTAGAGAATGAGACATATTCTTCTTGGCTCATACTGCCTTGCATATAGTCTGATGCTCTGACCGGTCCAAGTCCACGCTTACCGAAAGGTGGATACTTAATTGCTTCAACAAGTCTTTTGACATCATCAGCATTATCGATAGAAGGCATCATGACTCCCATGACTCCTGCATCCATATATTGTAAAATCAGCTTTGTATCAACACTTCGAATCCTAGCTAATGGTGTGCAATTATATAACTCGCAAGCACGTACCATATTCGTCACATCTGAAATCGAAATCGCACCATGCTCACCATCTATCATATAATAATCAAATCCATTTAGCCCTATGTATTCACATATGGTTGGATCTGTTAACGGGGAGATCACTCCATAGCATGCTTTTCCTTCAGCAATCCTATTCTTCAGTTTATTTTCCTTCATTTAATATTTGTATCACTCATTATTTTTTTTGCCCCAATAGACATGTAGATCATATAATATCTCATATCCCCACATCAACACATCCCCACATTTCCAAATCATCACATTCCCACATCACCCACATTTCCACATTTCCAAATCATCACATTCCCACAATACCCACATTTCCACATTTCCAAATCATCACATTTCACATCCCCACATCATCACATCACCACATCCCCACATCAACACATCAACACATCAACACATCACTACATCCCCAAATCATCACATTTCACATCACCACATCACCACATTAACCATCACCTAATCGCCTCCCCCCTAGCAATCTTATCCCTCACATAATTCATTAACCCACCAGCTGCTCCGACTTCTGCTACGAAGGGTGCTGCAGGAAGAGATTGAAATTCCGTTTCTTTTGTTTTATTTAAAATCAAGCCACTTGATGGATCATATGAAAGTATATCGCCTGTGCTGCATCCAATTGACATGTCTTCACAAGTCACAAAAGGCAATCCATAATTTATCGCATTTCTAAATTGGAGTCTTGCGAAGCTTGTCGCAAAGACTGCCTTAATTCCTGCTCCCATTAATCCTGCTATGACGTGCTCAATACTTTTACCGCCACCGGCAAAATTGTGAGCTGCTACAATAAAGGTATATCCTTTGTCTTTGAATCCATTTTCAATATTGAACTCTTCTTTAACTCCTGCCATTACCCATTTACAATTTTCAGCAGCATCAATCGGTGATGTCCAATATTGCTGAATAATAATATTATATGCCATTACGTAATCATCGGCGACCCAACATGTTCCTTCTATCATGCTTCTATCTTTTTATTCATTTTTAATAAATCGAAAACTTGCCTTGCTGACTCTGCTGCACCTTCTATACCTCTTGATTTTTTTGCTGTATGCTCGCCAGCAAAATAAACATTACCAGCAGGTTTGATCATATCCTCAAACAGTGATGCTTGTCCAACTTGAAATTCAGCATAAGCACCTTTATTGTATTTGTATTGGCCCCAAGAATGAGCCCCAACGTATTCAATTTTACCTTCTGTTGATGGTCTTATTTTTTGCAATGTTTTAATTGTGTAGTTCTTTAATTCATTGTCAGACATCTTATCAATGAAATCTGTTCCTTTTCCATTTACCCAACAGACAAGATCTCGATTATCTTCGCCAAATCCCATAGTCATAATTCTTTCTAAGGGTGTATCCGTCCACATCGAAGCGGGCATTTCATCATTTAGCCAATAAGGTTCTGCTGCTTTAAAGTGAATTTGCGTGATGTTAGTATAGGCTAAATTTTGGATTGCTTTATTTTGATTTGCATTAAATGGAACATCACACTTTACATCTCTTAGAGTTGAAAACGGAAGTGTCGAAATAACTGTAGGTGCACAATATGAAGTCGCATCAGAACAAGTCACCGTACAACAGCTATCAGTGTTTTTAATTTCTGTTATAAATTTTCTGGTATGTATTGGACTAGTAAGTGAATTAACAATTGAATTGATAAACATTTTTGTGCCGCCTTCAAAATTATAAATCTTACTTGATCCATTGAATGTTCTGAATGCAGTGCTGTGATAAGCATTTATTGCAGAGGTTGTAAATATGTCATTGTAATTCGAACTGATATTTATTAGATCAAGTTCTGATTTAGTCCTACCCAGATTAGTTAACATATCTCCATATGACTCATCTAATTCTGGTCTTTTATACCATTCATCTAAAGCCGTTAATTCTTTGGGTGAAGGTGATGTCGTGTAAGCCAGTTTTGATGGATTTGTTAAATTATCCTCCCATGTTGGTATGAGTTTGCCATCTATATAAAAGGCCTGACCGCTATTTACAAAAGGGGTAATGTCAGTCAATTCAACATTAAATTGTTCTACGAGCTGCATGACCTCTTTATACATATTACCAATGCCACGACCGCCAACATCTTTATTTATGTCTGGGTGAAAAAACATGCGACCACCTACTCTATCACTGCCTTCTAAGACGATATAATCTTTACCTGCTTTTTGTAATAAATTTGCCATATGCAGACCAGATAATCCTCCTCCTAGTATCAAAAACTCAGTGTCCATTTTGCAAGTACAACCTGTAGACAGCAAAGCTAGACTTGAACCTGCCAGAATAGATTGTTTTACAAATTTGCGTCTTCTCATTAACTTAATTCTCTAGGATCTGAAATCTCTCCTTTAATTGCTGAGGCAGCGACAACAGCTGGTGAGGTCAAATAAATCTGAGCATTTTTACTCCCCATTCTTCCTTTCATGTTTCTATTTCCAGCTGACAGAATGATGTCACCATCTCCTGCAACACCAGTATGAATCCCTGCACAAGCAGCACAACTAGGTGTATCAACAGCAGCACCAGCTTCTATTAATATCTCTAAATACCCCGCTCGCAATGCATCGAGATAAACGGTCTGACTTGCTGGCACGACTATCATATTCACATCTCTGTGAATTTGTTTGCCTTTTAGGATTTTTGCAAGCATACCCAAATCTTCAAGTCTACCATTCGTACAGGTGCCGACAAATGCTTTATTAAATTTTGTGCCGATTAATTTATCAACCGTAACCGTATCGTCTAATTTATCAGGCAGTGCTACCGTAGGCACCAAATTAGAAACATTGATTTCGTAAACTGCTTCATATGTCGCATCCTCATCACTTTTGACATAATCCCATTTTCCTTTGGCAACATCTTTTAGATAGTCTGCAGTAATTTGATCAGGCGCAATGATCCCATTTTTAGCTCCTAAATCAACTGTCATATTACATAAGGTCATTCTGCCAGCCATTTTTAGAGACTCTATCGCAGGACCTGTAAACTCAAGTGTCTTATAAATAAGGTGACCATTCCAATGCATCATTCCCATGATGTGCAAGCTTAAATCTTTTGCCATGACCCATGGTTGCCACTCACCTGTAATATGGAACTTTACAGAACTTGGCACTCTAAACCAAGCTTTACCAGTCGCCATTGCCACAGCAGCATCGGTCACTCCGACTGCATTACCGACAGCACCAGCGGCTCCATAGGTATTTGCATGAGAATCTGTACCAATACTAATCGTTCCAGGTAAGACATGTCCTTGCTCTACCATAATTTGATGGGCAATCCCTTGTCTACCTAAATCGTAAAAGTGAGTAATATCATGTTCTTTAACCACTTGCCTCCACTCGTTTAACATGGTTGCAAACTTTTGGTTCGGAGGAGGCACTAAGTGATCTGATACACAAATAACTTTGTCTTTATTAAAGACCTCATCAGTTCCTAAAGATCGAAATTTATCAAAACATGTTTTACCTAGATAATCCATAGTCATGACAGATTCTACATCTACCCAAACCAGTTCTCCAGGTTTTACTTCTTCTCGGCCACTTTGTCGAGCCATAATCTTCTCTGTGATTGTCATTCCCATATTATCTATTTATCTGATCGTGATGGCTGACCGTTAGTACGGACATTAGGTAAATCAATCCAAAATTGCGGATCTATTTCGTCTTCAGTTTTTACTTGTCTTTCATCGATCATTGTCAACCCTTGAAATTCATCGTCCTGTGCCCATTTCCAACAACGGATTCTATGTTTATCTTCTGGACCGATCAAATCTATTATCTCAAATAGCTTTGACCCTGGACGGTCTCTATACGTCCAAGTTAAAACAACGCTGGATTGTGTTTCCCATGATTTTCCTAAAATGCGTGGGTTATCAAATATCAATTCTCCATCGTCATTAAATCTACATACACCAAAGTCGTGACATTCATAATGACCATCATCCCACATATATTCATTTACTTGGTGATAATCTCTTTCACTTTCAAATCTTATCGTTAGTCTTGATTTCCATTTATCCCTAAGTGAACCGTCTGCATTTATTCTAGTATAGGTCCCTTCCCATACACCCACATGTTTAGGAAACAATTTTAATTCCATCTCTAAGAGTATTTTTTCAAATTTAAGTAAAAATAGTTAATAAGATTAACTATTAATGAAGTTAATTATATATATTTATTTCCAATAATTATTTACAAACTTCATATCGGCATGAAAAACATTATTAATTACTGCAGCAAAACTCTACTCTTACTGTTGTTTATTACCTCTTTTACTTATTCGCAAACTGTCTCCGGTACAATTACAGGAGATGAAGGAGAAGCTTTAGTCGGTGCCTCTGTCATGGTCAAAGGATCTGTCACTGGTACTGTAACAGACTTAGATGGTAACTATACTGTAAACGCATCTTCTGGCGACGTATTATCTATAAGCTATGTAGGTATGCTGACACAGGATATCGCAATTGGATCATTAAATCAAGTAGACATCACTTTAAAAACTGATGCGACAAGCTTTTCGGACATAGTTGTAACAGCAACTAGACAACCTGTTCGTAAAATTAGAACGACTACCGCCATCACTACAATTGGAAATGAAGAGTTAACTGCTATGCAACCTGAATCCATTGCTGAGGCATTGGTATCAGCACCTGGAGTCACAGTTGAGAATAGTCAAGGAAGAAAATCAAATTACAATATTAGAGGATTTCCTTCAGGCAATACTTATGTGACGACATTATTAGATGGCTTACCACTAAATGGTTTTGCCTCCCGATCAGCAGGAACCTCAGAATATTTAGCATTGGATAAAAACATAGAAAGAGTGGAAGTAGTGAGAGGAAGTGGTGCTACACTATTTGGTAGAGCAGCTGGAGCTGGTGCAGTCAATTTAATCCAACGTTCTGGTGGAGATGAAATGAGTGGTACAGTTTCGTTGACAAAGTTTAACAATGTGATGGGCGAAGGTCATCCAAACAAAGGAGACTTTGATTTCAGAATAGATTATAATATAAATGGTCCAATAAGTGATGATATTAAATTTAGCTTAGGAGGTTACTTTATGGAAGACTCTGGCTATAAAGAATGGGGAAACAAAGATAAAGGATCTCAAATATCAGGAAATCTTGATTTTGATGTTTCTGACAACGTCAAATTACGTGTCTATGGAATAATAGGCAATAATCAATTTAATAATTTAACAGATACTCCAGTAGATTTAGGCACTGGTAAACTAGCAGATGGATGGGAAAATTACAATACATACTACCCAACAACTGATCAACTCAATTTTACATCTACTCTTAGGACTAGCGTATTTGCGCCTTTCCAATTTACATCACCAATTCTTGATGTGAATGGAAATACTATCATACAAAATCAAGCAATAGATAATCGTGAAGAAGTCATCGGAGGTCTCGCTGGATTGTCTCTTGACATAAAACTAAGTGATAAAGTTAGTCTCGTTCAAAAATTAAGACTCAGCTCTTATGAATGGAGAGATCAAAATGAAATTTCATTAACTACATTTTATAATGTGAATTCCAATATTCTCAGATTGAATGCAAATTCAGATGGTGACATTAGAGATTTTATTAATGAAACAAGATTACAATTTGCTGCGGGCGGTGATAACTCAAAACATTTAATCAGTATAGGTACGTACATCAGCAGAGCTAAATATGATAGATTTGGTGGATTACATTGGTACACATCTAATGTCAGTCCTCGTCCTACTTATGGTTGGTTTGGCCCTCCAGGAACACCACCTTTAGATTACTATACACTATCAGCTACGACTTCTTATCAAGAAGAAAATGTCGTTAGTGTATTTGCTGGAGATGAAATGTCCTTCGATAAATTAAGCATAAATGTAGGTGCCAGATTCGACCAAATGACAGGATTTTTCAATAATGATCCTGGGACTGTTGGGGGAGTTGATTACGACCCAGCTACTTTAGACAAGAATGAATTAAAATTTTCAAATTTCTCAGGATCCATCGGCGCTAATTATTTATTAAATGACCGAACCGCCATTTACGGAAGTTTTGTAAGAGCCTTTTCATTACCTTCTGTTGGTTTAGGAACACCACTTCCTGAGAAAGATGAGATCGTGAACAATGCAGAATTAGGTGTTAGATTTGGAATTGGAGATTTGGGAGTTGATCTGGGTTTCTTTAAAACTACGATTGACAATAGAATTGCATCAGTATTCGATCCAAATGCAGCGGCTGGTCAAACTTTTATACCTAGGCCAGTTGGAAAAAATAATGTGACTGGTACAGAGTTATTATTAACATTTGCACCTTCAAATATAAGAGGGTTATTGATCAGAGGAAGTGTAACATTGCAAAATTCTGAATACGATGGCTTTCAGGTACCTTTAGATAATATTGATCATGATCGTGATGAGACGACACCAACAATACCTGAAGCTTCGATTGATAATCTATTTGGATTAGAATTAGTGACAATAGATGCAGCTGCGCAAAGATATGCAATTGATGCTACAGGTAATCGAGTTCAGAATACCCCTAATTTAATATACTCAATCGTCGCTGGATATAATAGAGATAATTTCGGAATTTCATATGATATGGTTCATTATGGTGGCCGATTTGCTACTGCTTTAAATTTGTATGAAACGCCAGACCTAACCATTGCAAATGCAACTGTTTACTACAAGATCGGCTTAAATAATGGTGCTAAATTAAAATTAGGTGTCAGAGTAAAAAACTTATTTGATACTGCTGGGACTCAGCAATTAGTGTTGGGAGGTACGAATGATAGTGTTCTCGTTCAAAAACAACGTACGCCTGACTTTGATGGTGTATTGGGTTTTGGAATCACACAAATTCCTAGAAGAATTCTTCTTACTGTAGGATATGACTTTTAATGTTTTAGATAGTTAGTAATTAATGCATCTCCACCTAGTTTTGGAGATGCATTTTTATTAAAAAAATATTATAAAAATATTATAACCAACGTCTTATGAAAAATATTTCGATAACTCTCATAGGTATAGCCTTTTTAATATCTTCTTGTAACAAGCAAACTGATACAGTTCTCACAGCTAACGAGACAAAACGGACTGATCATACATCCTTAGAGCTTGATTTAGATAAGGCTGAAGATAATATGACGGCGTTTATAAAAGTCAGAGGGTCGCTTGATCCAAATGAAGAAGTGATTTTTTACGCCAATGGAAAAATATATGGCTATGTCGAAGGTGAAAGAGATAAACCATTGATGGGATACGAAATGTATAACATCGGCAGAAATATAAAGATAGCCGAAAATGAATATCAACTATTAACTAACGAAGTCCTATTATATACTGATCTAAAAACAGGCGAAGTCATAGAACAGTTTACGAATCCTTATACTGAAGAATCCGTAGATGTACTCCATGTGTGGAATTCTCCTGTGAATCAAGAACAAAAATTGAATGGAAAATATGGGCCTTGGGGAGTAAACCATAATAAGTATGGAGAAGATATGATCTGTATGAATGCAGATATATTTTTAGCCTATCCTTCTCCGATAACTATAGAAGAATATCCTGAAAACTCACAGTCAAACTTATATGAAGCAACGGAGTTATTCCAATTTTTCTTTTCTGAAAAGGATGTCAACAATCCAGAATTAACAAGTGTACCAACGACCATTAGTTGGACTAGAATTGGACCTTGGTTACCATGGATGAAAATGGGACAAAGACAAGGTAATTTAGTGTATCAAGGTGCAGGATATAAAATTTTAGAAAAGGATTATGAAACAATGCCCAAAATATTGACTGACTATGTTATGAAGCATGAACCAACTTATCGACATGCTCCGACAAAAATGACAAAACCTAATGAAACGAGTTGGACATATTTTAAAAAAATGAATCCAAAGAATTAAGTGAAAAAATGGAAAGGGACACGATGGTGGATCATCATTACGATCTTTATAGCAACGACCATTAATTATATTGATAGGCAAGCCCTTTCTGTAGCAGCTCCTTATATCAAAAACGACCTCTCGATTAGCAATGAACAATATGGTTGGATCGTGTCCGCTTTTTTGTTGTCGTATGCGATCATGCAGTTTGTCTCAGGTAATATAATTGACAAAATAGGTGTAAAAAAGGGATTTTCATTCGCCGTCATTTGGTGGTCAATTGCTAGTATCGCACATGCATTTGGCAAAGGATTTGCAAGTCTCGCTGGACTACGATTTTTATTAGGTATTGGAGAAGCTGCAAATTTCCCTACAGCTATGAAGGCCATTTCAAGATGGTTTCCTGATGAAGAAAAAACGAAAGCCACAGGAATTCTTAATATGGGACCCGGTTTAGGCGCAGTCATCGCTCCACCGCTAATGGCTTTTCTAATTTATGCAGTTGGGTGGAGAATGGCATTTGTTGTTACTGGATTATTTGGGTTTTTCTGGTTAATTCTCTGGCAATATATTTATCACGAGCCAGAAGACCATCCACGGCTTTCTACCGACGAAAAAATACTTTTAGATCATATAGCTCAAGATTCTGAAGGGCAGGAAAAGCTACACTGGACTTCATATTTTAAATACAAAGAAGTTTGGGGCGTGGCTTTATCCAGGTTTGTATCGGATGGTTCATTTTACTTTTTCATTTTTTGGCTGCCAAGTTATTTAGTCGATGTTAAAGAATTTAATTTAATGCAAATTGGGCTGTTCGCATGGATTCCATTTCTGGCAGCTGACATCGGAAGTTTAGCAGGTGGTTGGACAGGTGCTTCATTAATGAAAAATGGAATGTCACTTGACCGTTCTAGAAAAATCGTCATGTGGATTGGTGCTCTATTCGTCATTCCTGTATTACTTTGTTTGTTCGTCAACTCTCCGATGTGGGCAATCTTCTTTATATCACTAGCACTATTTGCGACTCAGTTTAAGCAGTCTTCCCTATTTACAATACCAGTCGATCTTTTTGATTCTCAAAATGCAGCTTCTGTCTGGGGCATATCTGGCTCAGCTGGAAGTTTTGGTGCCATGTTATTTACGCCTGTTATCGGTTGGCTAATTGATAACATCTCTTATTCTCCAGTCTTTGTGATCGTTTCCTTTTTGCATATCATCTCTGTATTGTTGATTCATGCCTTTATTCCAAAAATAAAAAAGATTAGTCTTGTTTGATATCATGACACATATCAAAGTGTTGGGCATGGTGATACTCCTATGTATAGCTTGTACAAATCGTGCACCTGAACTTGAAGAGTCCAATCTGAGTGCAAGTGAAATCATGGCTAAAGCACACGTAAATGCAGGAGGTAAGTTTTGGAGTCAACCCAAGAGTTTGGTTCTGAAAGGCCATGGGATATTTTATCAGGGCCAAGACACATTCTTACATGAGACTCATAATATGTACCGGATCTACGAGGCAACAAAAAAAGAAGCCCACTCAGCAAATGGGAAAGTCAGAATTGAATCATTCAGAAATGGAGACCCAATTATTTTATTAAGTTTTGATGGTCAGAATACGTATGATCAAAATGGAAAACAAGCACAATCAGATGCAGACAAACGATGGGCCTCCAATTTTGGGTACGGTGTTATTCGGCATGCATTTGATGAAAACTATTCATTAAGCCTACTCGGCATTGACACAATAAAAGGTAATACCACTTTCACAATTGAAATTACTGATCCAAATCAAGGGAAGACTATATTCGATATAACTCAAGAATCATTTGACATTGTGAAAGTTGCTTTCGATACCCCTCGAGGTTATCATCACAGGTTATATTCTAAGTTCTTTAAAAAAGAAAAGTATAATTGGAATCAAGCTGGTCTTGTTGAATTATATTATAATGATGTTAAAACCACTGAAATTTTATGGGAGGATTTTGAGGTGAATGTGGATTTGAATGATGGGTTGTTTCTTATTGAGAGTATATCTGAGATGAGTTATGAGTTATGAGTTATCAGTTATCAGTTATCAGTTATCAGTTATCAGTTATCAGTTATCAGTTATCAGTTATGAGTTATGAGTTATGAGTTATGAGTTATGAGTTATCAGTTATCAGTTATCAGAGTGATGTGAAGTGGAATTGAGAGGTGAATTTGAATTTTAAATAAATACTGACCATGTACAGTTAATGATTGACGACTCTAAAAAAAATGAAAACATAAATTTTTAATTATGAAATATATACTTACTTGTTTGATTTTACTATGCCTCTCGATTCAATCGGGGGGAGCCCAAGAGGTCGTATTGGAAGGACGCGATGCTATTTTTGCAAGAATGAAAGCAACCTGTGGAACGACTGAAGAAGGAAAACCTCGATATGGCATGTGGGAAGGTCGAAGCTACAGTCGAGTGCCAGGAGAAAAGGACAAGCACTTGTTTGATGTGGTCGGAATAAATACTCGCCAGTGTAACATGACAGAAGACGATATCAGAGGTCTCGGCTTTAAAAGTGTCGGAAGAGAGATCATGATGTATCTAGATAAAGATTCTGGTGAGATTTTGAATGTTTGGAAAAACCCATGGACAGGTGAAGAAGTGGAAGTCCTACATGTGGCAAATGATCCAGTTAATATGCGTGGGTTCAGATATGAAAAAAATAAAGAAGGTGAACATGTACCTCCGATGAAATTACGTCAATATGGAGAGACGACTTACTCTGCAGATGAGATACCATTATTTTATGACAATCCATTAGGCAGTGAATATCAAGTTTATGTGGGCGGCGCTTACCATGCAATGGAGATTTTTAACTCTAGTTATAGAAGTCACGAAATGCTTGATAGTAAAGTCAAAAGTTTGACTCATTCTAATATCGCCTGGTCAAGAGTTGCACAATGGTTACCATGGATGGAAATGGGTTCCAAACCGGGTATTATGATTTTTAATGCAACAGGTTTTAGCACATTTGACAAATCAGAAATTTGGCCAAGACTACAAAAAATAATGGATGAAAGATATCCACTTTACAATGTCCCTCCACCTCTTGATGATAGCCGACCGAATGAAACCAGCTGGACCGTTTTTAAAAAGCATATGGAAGACAAAAACAAGAAAACAGTCAGAAGTAAAAGTAGTGGACATTAAATCTAGTCTCATTAAACATGGATATTACAAATAGAAAACTAGTCCTAAATGCTCGTCCTGATGGCTTGATAAAAGACACAGATTTCAGAGTCCTTGATGATCTTGTGAGACCTTTAGAAAAAGGTGAGATTTTAATCAAGACTATGTATTTGTCTTTAGCTCCTGTCATGAAGTTTTATATGATTGACGGTGCTGGCATCGAAGCTCCTCTTGCGATCGGTGACACGATGCGCGGTCGTGGCGTTGGAGAAGTCATTGAAAGTCAAAATGATTCTTTCGCTGTCGGTGATATCGTACAGGGAAAGTTTGGCTGGCAAGAATATGTGATTTCAAGTGGAACTGCTTATGACATGATGTATCAGGTAAATACTCATGGTTTGTCGCCGTCTACTGCTTTAGGTGTTTTGGGTGTTACAGGATGTACATCTTATTTAGGTTTGTACGATGTAGGCGAACTTAAAGAAAACGATGTTGTGCTCGTTTCGTCTGCTGCTGGTGGAGTTGGTTCTCTGATTGGTCAGTTGGCAAAGATCAAAGGTGCGACCGCCATCGGAATGAGTAGTACTGATGAAAAGTGCACATTGCTCACTGACAAACTTGGCTATCAAGCCGCTATAAATTATAGGACCGAAGATGTGAGTCAACGAATTTCTGAATTATGTCCCGATGGTATTGATGTTTTCTTTGACAATGTCGGAGGTGAAATACTTGATATTGCATTATTGCATTTAACAAGATATGCGCGAGTCGTGGAGTGCGGGCGTATTTCCACTTACAAAAAGAATCTTCGTGAGCAAGATTATCAGTTAAAGAACTGGCATATGATTGGAGCGACACGATCAAAAATGATAGGCTTTTTCATTTATGATTATGAAGCGAAATTTGCAGCTGCAATACAAGACATGAGTCAATGGATTAAGGAAGGAAAACTTGTATATCAAGAAGATATACTAGAAGGAATTGAACGAATGCCTGAAGCATTGAATAGACTTTTTGAAGGGAAGAATGTAGGTAAGCAATTAGTAAAAATAAGTTGATATGAGATTGTGTATTTTTATTATAGTAGGAGTTCTATTTTTTGGATGTCGTTCGAATGATGCCTTGCTTAATTCAAATTCTCCCATTCTGTCGGATGAGCAATTATTCAATATAACTGCTCAACCAAAAGATTTTCCAGTTGTATTGCGGAGGACTACACTTATCGTAAGAGATATAAAAAAATCTTTAGAGTTATATCGTGATGTAATGGGAATGCAAGTTATTTATGATAATCAATTGACTAGACCAAGAAAGGATGGTCAGGAAGGAACGCAACAATTGAGGCTCGTATTTTTAAAAGCCACTCACGAATATTATGGTGTATTAGGCTTGTTGGAGTATTATTATGGTGAAGAAAGAGAAGAAAAAGAAATTCGAAGAGAAGGTTTGTCGGCGCAAAATATTGTTTTGTTATTCAATAGCAAAAATGCAGAAAAAAACTTTGTCAAAATCCGAGAACTTCCTGGTATCGAAGTATTAGACAAACCACATTTAGTCGAGTATCCTTCAGCCAATGGCAAAGACAAAATAAGAGTGATGGTGAGCATGTTTTATGACCCCGATGGATTTTTGGTTGAGTACAACCAGTTATTGGATAGTTTATAATCAATGGCAAAATTCCGAACATGATGAAAATGGTAAAACTAATACTTCTTACATTCGGTATATGGATGATTTCATTACATCTAATTACTCAAACAGACTCCTTCCAAGATTGTGGTCTCTGTCCTGAAATGACAATAATTCCGACTGGATTCGTCATGATTGTTTCTTCAGAAAATGAAATTGATCGTAAGCGAGGCGAACAATTACCTGTGGAAGCCACAATTGAAAAATCATTTGCCATCGCAAAAGCTGAAGTGACATTGTCTCAGTATCGAAGATTTATCGAAGAAACAAATTACCAATCAGTGATTTCTAAAAGAGATGGCAAGTGCATTACAAAAGCTTTATGTTAGGCTTTAGAGTCACTGCTAAACATTAAAAAATAGAAATAACTAAAATGAAACATAAAATTCCTCAGGGTATTCATACTGGTGAACTTATAGGACATCTGAACACGGTGACTTTGTGTACAACAAGCATTGAGGAATACAAGCATTTTTATGGTGAAGTGATGCAGATGGATATTGTAGGTCCGCTAGATCAATCTCCTGAAGAGATTCGACATCAAAACTTGTTTTGGAATATTCCTCAAGATGTTGAATATGAAATGTATCATTTTCACAGATCATCTGTTCCAAGTCTCTTACATCTTAGAGTATTACATTTAAAGACTGAAACTCCTCATATACACAATAGTTACAACTCATACGAGCTTGGTTCGTTTTCATTAGGCTTCCCAACTGCTAAAGCAAAGGAGTTTGATGAGCGCATGAAATCATTTAACATAGGCGAAATGGCACCTATGCAAGTCGGCGATATTGTTCGAGCAGACGGAATTCCGGGTCAATACTTAGAGACAATTTATCAAGGACCTGATTATTTACATTGTGTAGGAATTGAACGAGTCGCTATTTCACAGCTAGCGCCTTGTGATCCAGACGGATTATTTTGTGGACCAGGCTATTCAGCCTTAGTGTCTAATGATGCAGAAGCAGAAATCAATTTTTATACAAAAGTACTTGACCATTACACACAGTTAGATGCTGTCTGGAAAGCTTCAACAGGATCTGCACTGGGAGTTGCTGAAGGTGTTCCATTTCGGTTTACGAGTTTTTATGCACAGGAGGCAAAGCAGAACCATATTATTATGTTAGAGTTTCAAGATGGAAATTCGATTGATACAGGAGTGCCTAGTCATTTACCAAATCAAGGTTTAGGCATGTATAGTTTTTATACCAGCTCCGTGGAAGATATATTGATTAGAGCCACTCAAGAAGAAACTGAAATTTTATCACAAGCTACAATATTGAAGGATCCAATTGTTGGAACTGGAAGAGCTGTTCTACTAAAAGCACCAAGTGGAATGTACATTGAAATAATAGAAAAATTATGACTGATACCATTTTAGAAAAATTTGTCAAAATCTTATGCGGCACATTAGATAATAAGGCCCAAGTTGATCAAGAGCTTGCAGATGGCAATCAAGTTCATCCCTACGCTAAACATGTAACAGCCGTGTGCGATCACAAAATTATCAATCGCCCAAAAGTTCATGAAGGCCTCTATATCCTTGAGGAGAGTTATTATACTTACCCAGGCAAAGAGTTAGACATCAAGCCACTCTTGTTTCACTTAAGATCTGATGGAAATAAAGTCTTATTGAATTCGGTACAAATTCCAGTACATTTAAAAAAGGCAGATGTCATTAATGCTAATGAGTCTTTAGTTTTGGATTGGAATGAACTAGAATTAAGACCTTTCGGAACGGCAGAATACATGTATCACGAAGAAGGCCATTTTACCGTTGATCACGAAGCTGATATGGGAGATGGACTTACCTTTCGACTCATAGAAACGTTGAGCATGGATGGCTTAGATGTCATGGAGCTGGTCCACAAAAATGGAGTCAAATTGACACCGTATGATACCCCTATTTTGTATAGAAGAGTTGTTTGATTTTGTAATGAAATTATAGATAATGTTAGTGTCCATTAAAAGGAAAAAAGCTATTGAATCCTGTGCAACCCCCTTAATAAGGGAGGCGTTCACTTTTTATTCCAAACATCAGCTTTGTACATGTTTATACCAAAATTAATTAGAAAGTAAATTTCCTAGACACTGGAGTCCGATAGATAGCAAGCTGCTGAAGCCCAACCAATCTGAAATGAAATTTTCTTAGGATAAGGCTCTGACGTGATGATAACACTGGATGCTAGAGCTCCTTTTTCTATAAATCGCATCATAAAAAAGTCAGAACCATCTTGGTAAAATGGATACTCTTTTTCTCGTAATTGAAGGCCAAATGTTTTATTAGTGATGGGAATATCAAACCACAGCATTCCGCCTTGATTATATACTTTAATTTCTTTGTATTTCTTGTCCAAATCACTTGGGATATAATACGCCTTTTCATAGGAAATATATTTTAAAAAATATAGTTAACTTTATTAATTATTAATATATTTAATTATTTGTATTTTACTAAATATATAGAAAATATATTCTCATGAAGATAGTGGCATTACTGCTAATAGCTGGATTCTTATTTACCATTTCTTGCAATGGCAGTGAAGAGAATACAGAAGTAAATGTAATTAATACAGAAGCTGAAAAAAAAAGCGTTGAGGAGAATTCTGAAACCGTAGGGCTTGCTTCAGTTTCACTTGGTGAAAAAATGTTCATCCTGTGCGAAGCTTGCCACAGCTTGAAGGAAGGTGAAGCACATAAGACAGGTCCTAATCTTCATCAAATATTTGGAAGCAAAGTAGCAGACAGAGATGGATTTGAGTATTCAGATGCATTACAAGGGTCAGCTGTCGTTTGGAACAAAGAGAATATGAGAAAGTGGATAGACAATCCTATGGAATTTATTCCAAATTCAAATATGGCATTTGTCGGTGTTAAAAAGAAAAAGCAACAAGATGCTTTAATTGATTTTTTAATGGAACAGACGAAATAATAAATAAAACTAATTCGATCATGAAACGAGATCTTAACTCACGAAATGAACAATCACAGATAGGAAGACGCCAGAGTTTGTCTATCATGGGAGCCTTAGGTCTAAGTGCTGTCACGAGCGCATGTCATAATAAGATTGTACCTCAAGACATTCAACAACCTGCTCAAGTCCAAGCTTATGATTTAAACAATCCTTTAGAACAATTAGAGATTTTTGAAAAATTAAGAGGTGATTTGTCTGGCAAAAAAACCTATGCATTTTCAGAAGGACGAGTCTTTGGGATAAGACCAGATCTACCCGAAGACTTAAACTCTTTTGGAAAAGAAGTCTTTCGATTTTCAGGTTGTTCTATTCGCATCAAGAGAAAACTAGCTAATGGAAATGTAGAAACAAAGTCTAAAAACTGGTTATTGTATCAAGATCCGAACTCTGGAGAATTTATTGATAAGATGAAAAATCCCTATACAGGTGACGTTGTAGATGTCCCTCCGTTTAGAGGTGGGATTCGTGGCGGTATCATGACGCCAAAAGGGCCAAAAGTAGATGCCAATTTTAAAATGGAAAGCACTGCTTTTAATCATCCATTAAATTTAGTGTTTACACAGATGGGAGACAGAATGCATGTAACCAGACATGCCTTCACAAAATGGTTTGAAAAAAAGTCTCAGACCTATCGTACAGAAATGACATTAGACAACTATGACTTTGATGCAGTATATGCTTTTGACAAATCGGCAATGCACATTCCATCAGATTATCACTGGACTAGCCAAACGTCATGGCTGAGCCTGCTTAATATGGCTGGAACTCCAGGACACATGTTATGGACGACGACGGGTCGAACATTTTACAATAAACAGGATCTTCCTGCCGCATTTATAAAGGCGACAGAATTGAAACAACCAGCAGTATTTACGGAGGCAATAGATTGGTCATAAAACTAAATTTTAAAAATGAAACTTCGACAAAACAGAAGGGAAGCTATCAAAGCAGGACTCGTGTTGGTGACACCGTCTCTATTTGGACTAGGCTCATGTACACCTCCATCAAAGTCAGGTCTTGACGCTGATGTTCTCATTATTGGCGCCGGACTTTCTGGACTAAATGCTGCTCTTCTTATAGATCAATTTGGTTACAAAGTCAAAGTGATAGAAGCCACTGATAGACTTGGTGGAAGAGTACATACTGCGGACAAAAATCTAATTCCAGGTTTCCCAGAATTAGGCGCTAATGGTATCGGAGGCGGTTATGCTAGAATTTTAAATACCGCACAAAAATATGATGTCACCATTGGTCCTTCCAGACCACGAACTGAACCAAGAAAAGGCGAATTGCTGTTTGCCATTAAAAACAATTTAGTTTCACCTGAACGTTGGCCTACACACTTGGCTAATCCATATCCAGAAGCTTTTAAAATAGGAACTCCGTCATCTCCACCTTGGTCTATTTATAGTCAAATCAACCCCTTACCAAAAAAAGACTTGGGCTCTTGGAGCAATACAGATTTTAAAAATTGGGATCGATCCGTGTACTCCATTCTAAAAGAGAAAGGATTTTCTGATGAAGCCATTCGCTTAGGTGCAGGGACTAATGTGAGTTATGGAGTGGATGAGCATAGTATATCAGCACTCATGTATTTTCACATTCTTACATTTATAGAACAACAGTCTTCAGCAAATGGTACAGGAGGAGCAGCTGTGGGTGGTAATCAAAGAATTCCTGAAGCCATGGGAGCTGCATTTACCCAAGACATATTAACAAGCGCTCCAGTATCAGCGATTAGTTCGAAAGAGAATCAAGTCGAAGTGAGTTTGAATGATGAGACAAAACTTAAAGCTAAATATGCGATTGTCACTCTTCCGCCCCATGCTTTGAGAGGCATCAAGCTTGATCCAATACCTAAAGCAAATCAAGGGTCAGCTTTTCAAGAATTAGACCTAACGCCATGCGTACAAGTGCATTTTGTACCAAATAAAAAATATTGGGATGAAGATGGACTCGAACCAAGTATGTGGACAGATACGATAGCTGGACGCTTTATGGCCTTAAAAAACAATCCAGATAATCCTGATGAGGTCACAAGTTGTTTGGCCTATATCAATGGCCATCGTGCACTGTCCGCAGATAAAATGGGTCAAGAAGAAACAGTCAAACAAGTAAAAAAAGCTCTTGCTAATATTCGTCCTAGTTTAGCTGATGCACTAGATTTTGTTTACTATTGGAGCTGGTCAGATAATCCATATGCTGGAGGCGCATACGCGTACTGGAAGCCAGGACAAATCACAAAATTCTCAAAAGATATTGCAGCACCACTTGGCAGAATTCATTTTGCTGGAGAACATACTGCAAAATTAAATCGTGGCATGGAAGGGGCGATGGAATCTGGTGAAAGGGCAGCTTTTGAAGTCATGAATTTAATTTAGTAAACCCTTTAAGCACTTATAGAATGAAAAACCATATTTGCATATTTACTTTTTTACTGGCTGCATCGATTTTATTTATATCATGCAAGACTCAGAACATAAAGCCTCTGACACTAGAAGATCAATTAAAAGACATCATGGATATTTGGCCCGGAACATATTCTAATGACAAGCAAATAAAAGAGCTAAAGAAAAAAGGAATTCCAATTTGGCGACTTGATGATTCAGGAAAAGATGGTTATCTGAACATTAAATCTCACTACATTAAATTAGATGCTCCACAAATCGCAGAGCATGTGTTGTATGTGGAAGAGTATCGGGATAATGATCCCACAGCGACCTATAGACAACGGATATACACATTAAGTATAGACGATCAAGCTAATCTTATTCGAGTCAAACTTTGGCCATTTAAGGACAAGGAAAAGTATATTGGTAGCTGGAGAAATCCATCCGATCTAAACAAACTATCCGTAGAAGAAATAAGTGCTTTTCCGGCGATATGTGATTTACTTGTTCAACGTCAAGGCGATAAATATTATATGCCAATGAATGGAAACGACTGCACCTTCGGTAACAAAACTTTCAATTATCAAGTCATGTTGAGTAAAGACATGTTTAGTTATCGAGACAAGATCACAGATAAAGATACAGGTGAAATTATTTCAACAGCCGGTGACTATAATTATCATGATTTGGATCGAATAGATTAAGGGTTGATGATGAATTTTGAATGTTGAATGTTGAATGATGAGTTTTGAATGATTAATTTTGAGATTGAATTTTGAGATTGAATTAATAAAAGTGCTTTTTAAATAAAAAGTAAATGTCGCACTTTCCAAGGGTCTGAATCTCTCGCGAGTTGTCGAGAATCAGTGGAGGGATACAGGTGCTTAAAATGTAATGTTGAATCAACATATAAACCACATGAAATATACTTTTTTTATTATTTTCACAATGTTATGTTTTTCACAATGTGTAGATACAGCAACGGAAAAGACGACCGCAGTTAAATCTTCTAAAACGGAAAAAGCTATGGATACAGGCACTCATTTTAAGCGGACAACATTGCTGGTAAAAGATATAGACAAGTCTCTCACAATTTATAAAGACATTCTTGGATTTACAGTCTATAGCATTACAGAATCTGATGCAGATTCATATTCATATCCTGTATTCAGAATTCCTAAAGAAGCGAAGATTAGATTTGCCACACTCAACAGTCCAGACCAGATTCGAACGATGGCACTCAGTGAAGTAAAAGGCATAGAATTACCTAAACAACAACAGCCAATTATGAACGCTTCAGTGATTCGAGTCAAAGACATTGAAGGAACGATGAAAAAGATTATTGATCTTGGCTTAGAACACACTGAATTAAAAGTTGATGAATCAGAAAGTGCGGGTTTATTTAAAGAACAATCATTTATAGACTTTGATGGACATTTGATTGTGGTTTATGAGCTGATTCCGTAGTAGTTGTAAGTTAGAATTTGGATCTCTAACAGCAATTGGAGATTACGTTAACCATTTTATTTTACAAACTATGGACTATTAACTATGGACTATTAATTATGGACTATTAACTATGGACAAATATGCTAACTACCTTCATCCAGCCGATTTTTCATAGCTTTTAATTTCTCCGAATCATACAAGGTTCCATTCTTAAAGACAGCATGTATACTCGTTGTGTTTCTAATATTCTCTAATGGGTTTTTATCTAATAAAATCAGGTCAGCAATTTTCCCTTTCTCAACTGTTCCCAATTCATCCTCCATGTTGAAATATTGTGCTGGTCTGACAGTAGCAGAATAGAGCGCTTCTTTGGGAGTCATTCTACCCTTCTCTACTAAGGTTTCTAATTCTCGATGAAGGCTAAAACCTGGAGTTAGAAAAAAGATGGGACAGTCTGTTCCAGCCATGACACCAATGTCATTATCTAAAAATTCACGGATCATGCTCGATGCCCAATTCATATAGCCTTCATTGGCATTTCCAGATGAACGGGATGCAACGACTCCAGCATTATACACCCAATCCTTTTCCATCTGTGCAGGGATGTATTGGAAAGTTTCATGCCATTGTGCATCACCAAATGTGTTCAACTGAGCACTTAACACCAAAGCGAGCGTAGGGATTTGCCAAGTGTTGTTATCGTATAAAGATTGTAAAACATCCTGCTTTCTCTTCTCATCAATTATTTTCACAGAAGCATGTCTGTAGGTGTTATGCATATATGATCGTAGCCCATAGCCACTCGTGTCTTTTTTACTTTGCAAGAGTTGTTTTCTCTCGATTAAAATATCATCAGCATTTTCTGCCATCGACATTTCTAAATTCCTCATGTGTTCGATACTTGCCAATCCTTCAGCTGCTGCTTGCTGAACTGTCATGCTTAAAGGAATATGTCCTGTCACTTTCAAGCCATGTTTTTTAGCTCTTGCTAAAACGGCTTTGTACAATTCGGGACTCAGCATCTCATAAGCTTTCAGCAAGTCTACACCCTCAGCAACTAATGCATCTACTTTTTCATTCACCTCTTCGACACTATTCAAACCTTGTGAAATGTCTGGAATTTGTGGCGTGGAGCCATCATACACTCTTGGCATTCCATCCAATAAGGGTCCCGCAATTTTGACCCGTGGATATTTATTAATATCGCTATCAGCTTGAACTTTCATGGGTTTGACTAAATGCAACTTACCACCTGTATCTCGCACGCTCGTTATTCCGTTTACGATAAATAAATCAAACATCGTCGACATCAAATCTGGTTCGAACGTAAGATGAACATGCGAATCCCACAAGCCTGGAATCAAATATTTACCAGTGCCATCTAATTGTGCTGCGCCATCGGGACGCGCTATATTCTTTTCTATTTTAGAAATCTTAGCTCCTTCAACCAGTACATCCATGCCAGTTCGCTCTTCATTGACAGCATCAACGATGGTGACATTTTGAATAATCGTCACATGTCTAGAATTAGAAGAATCCGATTTGTTAATTTGATTTGATTGACAACTACAGAAAAACGCGAAAGCAAAAATTAGACTATATCGATAAGGTAGTTTCATAAAATATTTGATTATATAATGGACAGATCAGCTAACAATATAGTTAATATTCATAGGCTTTTTATTGAAAATAATTTGCTTCGGTTTAATCTCTAATTGCTACTTTATTGTCGATACATATAGTAGGTCCAGAAGTATTTTATTAGAGTATATAATATGAATCAAATGGTTAACCGAGTGAAGAAACTGTAATAGAATTCTCCCTGAAATATGCATTCTATAATCATCACATGGCAGACTTTGGAAAGAGAAGCCTTTTCTTCTTTCTATTAGCACTATTATTTTCAGCCTTCTTGAGAATAAACTTCATGTACTATTTTCTAGTCATTGAATTTTTCTACGTAGTGTATCTACTTTCTCTCAGAACTGAAATTAATGACAATGATGACAAAAGAATTCACATCACACAAACGCAGCAAGAATACATCATTTTACAGTTACCTGTAAAGATAAATCAATGGTGGAATTACGACATACCAAAAGAATTACCTATTAAAAGCATGTCTGGCAAGTCTTATCATCTAAGACATAATAGAGCAAACACCGTCATGTCATTTGTAGAAATTATTGATGCTAATAATCAACGAATCAACTTCCGTAGAAAAAATAATATTTGGTACTCGTTTCCCTTATGAATTAGCATATTCGACTAAAGTATTAGATACAAATCAAACTACCTTAAGATTGATCGCACAGATAAATTGATTGATTTTATGATTGAATGTAGATATCAAAATTATTAAACTCAAAGGCACAAAACCGCTTAATTACGAGCAGTTATTCTGCGTTTGATACAGCACTTATCCGTCGACTGGTTGATTTCATCAAAGAGCGAATAGGCAGATTCTAATATGAATTCAGAATGACTAGCAAAGAAAACGGAGAGTCATTTTTAACTTGATTCAGAACTTGTCCGCCGAATGGCTTATCTCGACTTAAGATATTCCTTAGAACTAATCCTCCTCTTGAGAAAAGATTTCTTGTGGTGCAGCAGTCTGAATCAATAATGCTTTTTTTCTGAAGAACCGTGTGAATCCATCAACGCCCATTCTTGAGCCATTCATCCCTGATAGTTTAAATGAATTTTTTGTAGCATCAAATACTTGATTGGTTAAACTTGCGTCATTAATACTGATGCCTCCTGCATCTAATTGTTCTGCGATACGAACCGCTTTATCAAGATCTACTGAGAAGACAGATGCTGACAAACCAAACTGAGAGTCATTCGCCAAATTGATCGCTTCATCCTCAGTATCAAAACTCATAATTGGAATAACGGGTCCAAAGGTTTCTTCCGAAATAACTGACATTGAATGATTGACCTCAGTGACGATTGTTGGCATCATCCAGAGACCACCATTGATGTTATGGATCTCACCACCCGTCAATATTTTTGCACCTTGATCAACTGCTTCTTTTAATTGGATTTCTATTTTTATTGCTTGTTGTTCAAATATGATCGGTCCCATTGTCCCGCCTTTTCCATAATCATCATTAAACGTAACTTTCTTAATTTTTGCAGTGAGTAATTCAACAAAATCGGAGAAAATTTTTTTGTGTACATAAATTCTTTCCAAAGCTTGACAAGCCTGACCTGTCGCTCCTGCAGCACTTCTTAAAACTGCATCAGCTGTTTTCTCTAAGTCCGCATCTTCAAGCACAATCGCCGGATCTTTCCCGCCTAATTCCAAAAATGCAGGAATAAAATTTTCAGCTGCCCGACTTGCAATCTTTTTTCCAGTCGACACACTACCAGTGAAACAAATCGCATCGACAGAATCGACTAAGGACTTTCCGGCTTCAGCGCCACCTCTGACAATCTTAATCACCTGATCCAATTCTGGAATCGACTGTATTAATTTTTCTAAGGGATCAATGAATCGAGCTGTGACTTCGCTTGGTTTTAATAACACTGTACATCCAGCTAATAATGCAGGAACCGTATCTATCAATGCCAAAAGCAATGGAAAATTCCACGGACTGATCACACCGACTAATGGGTATGGTACTATCTGTTGTTTAATATTTACAGTTGGATTTGAAAATGACTGTCTCACCGCTTCGCCTTCCATTAGTTTTGCTGATGAAAAACATCTACCTTTTATCATTCCAATTGTTCCAGCCAGTTCTATTTTACTAATTTTTTGACGACCTGTATCGATACTGAGTTGGCTAAGAAGATCATCTTGTGATTGTTCGAGTAAGTGGGCAAACTGCATCAATACCTCCGCTCTACGTTGCACTCCATTTGATGACCAATTAACTTGATGCTGTCTGAGTGAGCTCGCTTTCTCACGTATAGCTTCTGACGAATCTACATGAAGCTCATAATCATATTCTCCGTTACGTGGGTTCCGTACTTGCATTCTCTTTTACTGGACTGATGAAAAATGAAAAGATTAAAGCTAATATTAAAAAGACTGCGATGACTTTAAAACTCATTGCATATGAGCCGGACTTGTCAGCAATTAAACCTGACAACCAAATTCCTAAGCCAGCACCCATACTTTCAAAAAAGGAAATTGTACCACCAATCTTTCCTGCAGAGTTTACTCCAAAGACAGTGATGATAATGAAATTAATTAAGGTATATAAGCCACCCCAGCCAATAGCAAATAGTGGAATGGCATACCAAACAGCCGTTGTACTATACAATGAAAAACCAATCGCTCCTAACAACATAATAAAAACCTGAATTTTAAACATGGTGTATTTATTAATGTAGTCAGTAAGGACTCCTGATAAAAACTTTGCCAATAAAATGAGTGCCGACATCAATCCTAGCGCTTGGATTGCAGTCTCAGTTGTAAATTCTAATTCACGCATATATAGGAACAAATTTAAATATCCTCCCATGATGCTATAATAGCAGAAAAACCCGATCAAGCACAACAACCAAAATCGCTTTGTTTTCAATGCATCATTAAACGTGAGTTCGACTAAATCTTCTGTCTTGCTCTTTCCTTCCGATGTAAATTTATCTGAAGATTTTAAAAATAAAACGACAAAGACTAATAATATCAATGGTAAAATGGCTTCATATCTAAATGCTTGTCTCCATCCAAACTCTTCTAATAAGTATCCACCAATTCTAGGCATAAAGTAACCGCCCAAACTTGTACCTGCCAATGTAATTCCAATAGCTTTCCCTCTATTATCGCCATCAATTCTTTGTGACACCATAATAATAGCAGCCAATGTCCCAGCTGCCGCTAGTGCAAAAGCCATCACAATGTGTACCAAATACATATGTGTCGAAGAACCAATATAACTGTAGCTAAAAAAGCAAATCGACAACAGTATGAGTCCAAAAATAAATGTTGTCTTTACGCCATACTTATCAATAATCGCACCCATAAATGGGATAATCAAAGCGGCTACTCCAAGGTTTAAGAAGTCTCGAAACTTTAAGGTTGCCTTCGACCATTCAAACTCTCCGATTAAGGCTTCATCGAAAACTGTCAAACCAGAAAAAGTCATACCATTGGTCACCGCTAATATCATCATACCAAAGACTGGTATTCCTAAAAGTATCTTAATATCTGATGATTTCATGACAACTATTTTTATCTGGAAATACTTTCAACTTACCTGTCAAATAATTCAATTAAAAATCCACTCGGCGTCAACAATGTAAAGGCTTGTTTTGAACCGGTAATTGGATCTGCATAGTTCGTGATTTTATGAATAATTTGAACGTTATTTTTATGTGCATTTTCAATGACAAGATCTAGATCACTACACTTGAAACTCCACATGCCTAACCCTTGATTTGGCAACCGCGGTTTAACACCAGTGTCTTCAAAAATGCCATCCTGATAATCTAAAAATAAGAGATGATTTTGACTTGTCCCCGGTGCATAGACTAAAGAGAATCTAAACTCTACACCTTCATTAATACCTAAAGCAGAACCTGGAGAAGCTTCCCAATAACGATCAGCTCTTAATTCTAATCCAAGGACTTCGGTATAAAATGCTAACTCAGCATCTGATTGATTCGTTACAAATGCAGAATATCCTGGGCCACCAAGTTTTGTTTCTTCATCGATAGGCGCTAGCTGAGACATTCCATCACCACGCTCGATGCCTACACAATGTAAAAAATCAGGTCCTTTGTATATTGTTTCCCAATAGCGATACGTCGTCCCATCAGGTCGAGGTATTTCTCCTTCTTGCATATCAGCCATCACATCAACATTCATGTCCATTAGTTTTTTATCTAAGCCTCTTTGGTCACCATTTGGAAATCCAAGCGAAAAAGGACCCAGTTCTCTTGAACTGTAACTCTTATGAATATGAGGTGTTTCGTGCTTAAGATGTAAAAGGCGAATTTGAATTAGTGAAGGAATATTGGGTCGATGTATATGATACACATCATAATCGATGTGGAAGGGTATGTCCCAAATCTGTCTTTGGATCGCCTTCTTTTCTGCTGACATCTCCAAAGGTCCATCCATAGTCATTTCCATTCCTTTACCAAAAAAAGTAGCATATTGTGCTATGTCAGTCGTACAAATTGTCGCAGTATGTAATTGTCCACAAAGCGTAGATTGGGGCTGATCCTTTGCTGATAGAGGGTCATTCATTTATATATGCTTAGATTCATACTAATATCTTACTTGGGTTTTCTAACAAGCTAGCTACAAATTTTAAAAAGCGTGCAGCATCCGCTCCATTTATTATTCTGTGATCAAATGCAATTGTTAATGGTAATTGTTTTTTATGAGCTATGAGTTGATATCTAGCGACTCCCAATATTGCAACTTGATTAGGCATGACAAGTGGAAAAATAGAATTCGTGCCGATCGAACCTAAATTAGAAATCGTAAAATTAGCACCTTCTAAGTCTGGTAGCGTAAGTTTCCTTGTCATTGCCTTAGCTGACAACTCTTTTAAATCAGTAGATAAATGAGATAAGGATTTTTTATCCGCATCTCGCAATACTGGCACGTATAATCCATTTGGACTATCTACTGCGATTCCAATATTTACATATTCTTTATAAATAATTGTTTGCGACTGCATGTCTATCGAAGCATTGAAAATAGGAAATTTTTCCAAGGCTTTAGTCATTGCTTTTACAATAAAAATAGTCGTAGAAATCCTTAGGTCATGTTCAATATTGATTGCCTTCCGCTCACTTTCTAAGGCCGTAATATCAGCGTTTTCTGTCAGCCATGCATGTGGAATGTCACGCCAGGACTTCGCCATGTTCGCCGCGGTTGCTTTCATGATACCTGACATTTTTTCTATTCGAATCGGCCCCAATTTTGAAAAATCTGGAACATCGACTCCTGGTGAGATAGCAGGGCTTGCATGGCTTTGATTGTGCACATGAGTGATGACATCTTGCTTGACAATGACACCGCTTTGGGAACGAATATCAGTGGTCTCTATATTTAATTGACGGGCTAATTTTCTAGCTCTTGGTGTACTTCTTTGACTGTGATGTTCTTGACTTATTGTTCTTTCAGCTATCCATCTGACTTCATGTTCATCGCCTTGTGCTGAGACTACTTTTTCAATTGCCTTTGGAGCTTCTTTTTTACTAGTATCAATAGCTAGCAAATCCTCCTCTAATACTATTGCATTAGATTCTGTAGCAGCAAAAATTTCCATTTCTATCATCGTTGCACCGACATTCATC
>Ga0209187_1001036_pt1 | contig 36658 bp, 30 predicted proteins | sample BantaG_FD_187430 | JGI IMG/M metagenome (GOLD analysis project Ga0209187, IMG submission 187430) | Marine algal microbial communities from Bantry Bay, Ireland - BantryBay_4 metaG (SPAdes) (version 2) | ecosystem: Host-associated > Algae > Red algae > Unclassified | place: Bantry Bay, Ireland...
GGTGCTAGGGCGAAGCGATAAAATTACGTTATTGCAGACTATGCAATTGAAAGAAAACTTAGAGCGAGTTTTGAGCATAGTGCCTTTTTTTAGCATGACATGACTGCCCGTTGCGTAGCAATTTGGACCCAGCGGGTCAGGATAGGAAAGGAACTGGAGCAAACTTGCGACAGCTAGCAAGATCTTTTTAGGAGATTGTTCTTGCCTCGACAGGAGTCTCGGTTTATTCATTATTTTGATACGCCGTATCAAAATTGCTGCGCAACATTCATTCATTTTTCTTTTTGCTGTCAAAAAGAAAGTGAAAGAGAAGCGACCCAAATCTATACTTGTGAAGTCCCTGCGCTCAGGATTTAAAAATAAAATATTAAAATCTACTCCCCAACATGCGGATAGTCAGATAGTATTAAACTTCAAATTGCTTTTTTAGATCTTCTAGATCGTAGACGATGAAGCATTTTTTACCCCATGGATTGGCGTAAGGCATTTCGCAAGCAAATAATTGATCTATTAGCGTCTGTACTTCTTGAGTATCTAGCTTTGTACCACGCTTGATAGCGGCTGATTTTGCCAAGGCACCTACGATATTGGTCTTGATATCCGTTTGTAGTTCTTGCGAGTTGCGCTGCTGCTCTAACAAAGATTCGATGATCTGTTCCGCGCTTACATTATCTCCGCATTCTGCTGGAAGACCCTGTACAACAAAAGTATTGGCACTAAACTCTTTCACATCAAAACCCATCTGATTGATATCCGGGAGAATCGACTTGAGCATCTGACTATCTTGTACACTCAGTGGGATATTGATCGGAAACAATAATGCCTGTGTATGTTGATCTTGATGCCCTAGCTGCTGTACAAATTTATCGTGCAGTATCCGCTCATGTGCCGCCTGCTGATCTATCAGTAAGTATCCAGATTTAATCGGACTGATGATATAGCTATTGTGTATTTGAAAGGCACGCTTTACAGGATCGTTGTCTTGTGGCAGTACTTCTTCCTGATTCCACTGACTAGATATCGTCGTGATTTCGTTATTATTTTGAATAGTAGGTAAGGAATCTAATCCTTTATATAGTTTTTCCCAATTCTTGATATTGCTCGACTCTGCACTATTCCCAAACTCTTTTTTGGTTTGCGCCACATCGAAGGTCTTCTTTCCTGCAGGATCCCAATTCATGGCGGTACTCGGCATCTTTTGCTGCGCACTCTCCCCGTGCTGATAGGCCTTTGACACCTGCGGATCTTGCTCAAAGTCTAGAGTTGGCGTGATACTATATTGCCCTAAGGCATGTCTAGCCGCTACCCTCAGATAGTTATAGATGATCTTTTCATCCTCAAATTTTATTTCTTGTTTAGTCGGATGTACATTGACGTCTATGATTTTTGGATCTAGCTCCATGAATATGACATACAGCGGAAAAGTACCTTCAGGGAGTAGGTCTTCATAGGCATTCATTAAAGCATGATGCAGATAACCAGATTTGATAAATCTATTATTGACAAAGAAAAACTGCTCTCCTCTGGTCCGTTTGGCAAATTCTGGTTTTGAGACATACCCACTGATCTTCACCACGTCTGTATCCTCACTGATCGGTACCAGCTTTTTATTGCCTGTTGGGCCAAACACACCCACGATTCGCTGTCTCAAGTTGCCAGGCGAGAGATGAAATAGTTCGTTTGTATTATGATGTAGGCTAAAATATATCTGCGGATTCGCTAATGCTATTCTAGTAAATTCATCTACGATATGTCTATTCTCAACTGAATTAGATTTTAGAAAATTCCGTCTAGCAGGCACATTATAAAAAAGATTGCGCAGACTCAGATTGGTACCTACTTGGCACTGACAAGGTTCTTGAGAGATTACTTTAGATCCTTCTATTACGATCTTCGTTCCTAGCTCTTGCCCTTCCGTTCTCGTCTTGAGTTCTACTTGTGCGATGGCCGCGATACTTGCCAGTGCCTCCCCTCTAAATCCCATCGTCGTCAAGGCAAACAGATCTGCTGCATTTTTTATTTTGGATGTCGCGTGACGTTCAAAACTCATACGCGCATCTGTTTCCGACATGCCTTTTCCATTATCTATGACCTGGATCAGCAATTTACCCGCCTCCTTGAGTACCAGCTGTATTTCTGTGGCACCCGCATCGATCGCATTCTCTAGCAACTCCTTCACTGCAGAAGCCGGTCGCTGGATGACCTCTCCAGCAGCTATTTGATTAGCTATAGCATCAGGAAGCAGTTGGATAATATCCGGCATAAGTAATTTATCTAAATAAATTTAGTGGTGAAGATTAATGGAATGTAGTTAAACAGAGAAATAGGTTAGTTTAAAAATTCCAACACGCCCTGCAAATTTACACTAAGTAAAGCATATCCGAGCAATACCAATACAAATATTATTACTAACAGCATATAATTTGATCGCCGATGCGCAGTACGCCTCATTATGCGATGTTCCTGACTTACGCCACGTATTTTAGCAGACCTAAAACTACCTGACAGATTTCCTTTAACATCCTCTGCACTGCGATCATTCTTCCGAGATTCCAGCTCCGCAAGTCGCTTTTCTATTCGCTCCTTTTCAGGATCCCAAAATCTAGGTTTATAGTCATATTGACTAGGATTAGGTGTCCGCAAAAATTTAAATAAAGCCATAAGTTGTATTGTATATCTAATATACAGATTCATTTCTGTTTTATTATGGTGTATACTCGATTTATTAGTTGATTTATTTGGGGTCTACCAGACCACAGCTGGCCTGGCGTCCATGGCTTACGCGCCGTGGTGCCCTCACTATCTTGGTTTGTGCTATACACCTCCCTCCTATCAAACCAAGCCGTTCGGTCTGGTCGGGTCATGCGGAGCTCCGTTTCACTTCGGTATAGCTGATAGGAAAAAATCAGCTACACATCTCCTTTCAGTCGATCTCCTACTACCCCTAGCCCGTTTTGAGTATTCATGTATTAGATTTATCATATGTAATGTAGTGAATTACTGACCTTGAGATAAAGAATCTAAAGCTAGGATAAATAAGGTAATCGGACACGTAATTGTATAACTTATCTATACTCAACTTTGTCTTCTTACTAGAGACACAAATTCCAATTTTTGTCGTACAAGTAAATTGATAAAAGGTAGGATAAAACTTACCTTTATGGATTTTATTGATAATGCTAGCAGAAATCTATTAAATGAGCGACTTTATTAAGCACGAATGTGGGATAGTGCTCATCCGTTTGCTTAAGCCCCTTTCATATTATAATGAGAAGTATGGAACTCCATTTTACGGGCTTACCAAGCTTTCTTTGCTCATGCAGAAGCAGCGCAATAGAGGACAAGACGGTGCAGGAATAGCTACCATCAAACTTGACCCTGCGCCTGGTACCAAGTATATCAGTCGTAAAAGAAATACCACACCAAATAACTACCTAGCAGATTTATTCAAAAGTGTATATAAGCGTTTTAAAAACGTTACACCCGAAGAGCTCAAAAATACAGATCTCCTAAAGCGAAAATACCCTTATATGGGTGAGCTGCTGATGGGGCACCTCAGATATGGTACGCATGGAGATAATGGGGTAGAATCCTGCCACCCCTTTCTGCGTCAAAATAATTGGATCAGTAGAAATCTAGTCCTCGCTGGTAACTTCAACTTGACCAATGTTGACGAACTTTTCGGAGAGCTGATCGAATTAGGCCAGTATCCAAAGGAAGTTTCAGATACCGTGACCGTTCTCGAAAAAATCGGCCACTTTCTAGATGATGAAGTTCAGCGGTTACATAGCTGGTACAAGCCTGATAATTATACTACAGCCGAACTCAATCAGCTAATTTTCGAACATCTAGATATCCAAAGACTGCTCAAGCGCGCATGTCGTAAGTTTGATGGTGGATATGTGATGGGTGGTATGATCGGTCATGGTGACGCATTTATGATGCGTGATGCGCATGGTATCCGACCTGCTTTTTATTATCACGATGATGAGGTGCTTGTTGCTGCATCAGAGCGGCCTGCTATTCAGACTGCCTTTGATGTTCACCATTCTACGGTAAAAGAGATACCACCAGGTACGGCCTTGATCGTAAAGAAAAATGGTAAAATTAGCATCAAACGTATCCATAAGAAAGTGACGCCAACGCCTTGTTCTTTCGAGCGTATTTACTTCAGTAGAGGTACCGATAGGGATATTTACATCGAACGAAAGATGCTGGGTGAAAAATTGGCCAAGCAGGTACTCAAGGCAATTGACTATGATTTAGACAATTCTGTCTTTTCATTTATACCCAATACTGCCGAGACTTCTTTTTATGGGCTCATCCAAGGTGCCGAAAGAGAACTCAACAAGCAAAAAATTAAACAGATTACAAAGTTAGGCACCAAACCCAAACAAGATAAGATCAGCAAGATACTAAACAAACATGTTAGGATTGAGAAACTGGTCGTAAAGGATGCCAAGCTTAGGACTTTCATCACCAGCGGAGAATCTAGAAATGATCTAGTATCTCACGTATACGACGTCACCTACGGTATTGTCAAAAACGATAAAGATACATTGATTCTCATCGATGACTCCATCGTAAGAGGTACTACCTTGAAAACGAGTATTATCAAAATAGTGTCTAGACTAAGGCCTAAGAAAATTGTTATCGTCTCTTCCGCACCACAGATCAGATACCCAGATTGCTATGGCATAGACATGTCCAAGATGGGTGAGTTCGTAGCCTTCCGTGCCTTGCTCGCGCTACTCAAAGAGTCAGGTCAAGAAAAGCAGCTCCAAAAGACTTACGAAAAATGTAAGGCTTCGATGACCTTGCCGAAAGAGAAGGTAAAGAATCATGTAAAAAAACTATATGATCTTTTCTCCTATGAAGAGGTCAGTCATAAGATATCAGAGATCATCAAACCAGAGGGTATTAAGCCTGATATAGAAGTCATCTTCCAGAAGGTGGAAGACCTGCATGATGCTTGCCCAAATCATAGTGGGGATTGGTATTTCACAGGGGTCTACCCGACTCCTGGTGGTAATAAGGTTGTCAATAAGTCTTTTATTTTATTTATGGAAGGGAGTAATAAGCGGGCGTATTAGATTTTCAAATAGTTCTATCGGAGAGATAACTTTTTAAGTCTTGAAAATAGGAATGCGTAAATGCCACTACTACGGAGCTTAAATTTCATTTATAATTCGATTCTATTGATATGTCGCCGCGCTGCGGCTCTCCAAAGGCCGTCTAAATTTCTGATTCTTTTTTGTGGACATTGGCTCCAGCGGAGCTGTATATCAATAGCTTAAAAGTGTGAAGATTTTAAGCTCCTACGGAGCTTTGATTAAACTATCAAAAATTGGCTATTGATATGTCGCTCCCGAGAAAAAAATCGGGACAAGCTGCGCCGCGGCATTACAATATGGTCATCAAGAAAGATGACAAAGAATTTGTTCATTGCAAATTGAACATTAATTTTTTCATTCCACCACTAAGCGATCCGAACCCAACAAAATACCTGACTCATCAAAAATGCTATACACATACAAACCCGTAGGAACCTCAGAAATATCAAGCCGCTCTATTGCAGCCCCATCAGACAAAGAAACGGAACTAGAGAAAACTGATCTACCCAGTAAATCAAACAACTCAATTCTCACCTGGTCTAGTCCATTGAGTTGTTTGAGATAGATCTGGACATAGTCCGAAGCTGGATTGGGGAATACGTGCAAGCGAACGGGAGGTGTAGGGCTTGACTCAGCAGTAGTCACCGTAGTCATAAGGTTGGAAGGAAAAGCTTTGCTGCTATCGCAAAATGGAGCAGTATCCAAGCGGTAATTAGGAAAGCTAGGAATAGTTTGCGAATTCCACACAGGTATTTTTATGTTTTGTACAACATCACAAGCTACACCTTTCATCTCAGGCTCCATGATGGTGTATATGCGATCTACGCCGTTACGAGAGCTCATGTAGATGCGACAATCTGGTGCTAATGCTTGACGATGAAAAAAGGTAGGAATAGGAAAATTAAAGACATCTAAACCAGTAAAAAAAGTATCACGCTTTGCAACCTGAACCATCGAGGCTGCGATGTCCGGAGATTGCATATCTAGCTGCCAAATAGCTAAAGCATCGTTGACATAGAGAAAGCGAGAAGAACCAGAAAAGGATAAACCACCAGTGAACGCATTTCCTTCGATAGCAGTTGGAATGTCAACCAACCGAAAATTATTTAATTTGCCAGTACTTCGATCAAAATCAAAAATTTGTAACTCATCGTCAGGATTAAATCTGGCAAAAAGTTTCCCATCAGGAGAAAAATTACTTTGTGGTGCGCCAGGATTGATAATAGGATTTCCTACGAAGGAGCTGACAGTATCCAAAACCTCGCCTTCACTTATAAGTATGCATTTATATTCATTGGTAAAGTAATCTTGCTCTATAACCCACCAGTCATACCCATTGGTATGCTTTGTGGCGCTTAAAGTCGTACCAATAAGTGAATCTAGAACGATATCCTTTTTAGAAAGCACAATATCTCGTCCCATATCGATAGTAGCTTTATGTAACCTTACTTCTATACGAAGCCCTAAAGAATCATTGACTAAGTACTCTTCATTATAAAATACAGCCACGATGTCATCGTCACTAGTAGGAATTGCAATCATACCTTGAAAAGCAGAATAACCAGTAGACGGAACGTTTTGACAATCGAAATCATCATGTATTTGATCGCCATTTTCTAGGAGTACTCCATCTTCATTGTAAAATGCACAGCCATCAGAATATAGTTGTAGAATGCCCTCTGCATCGGAATAGGAAAGATTGGTCAAAAAGAACCATTGCTCTTTATCAAAGATGGTGGCACTTACCTCTAGATCATTAAAGTTAAGAAGTAGTCCATTACGATTGACTGTATCCTCAGTGATATATTCGCGACCAATAATCCAATTGTAATCATGCTTTTGTGCAGATAAGGGTAATAGATGAAGAAGGCACAATAAGAAAGTACTTAGTATTTTATACTTCATATTTTTGTTTTAATTATAACCTGCCCCTAAATAAATACTTTAGAGGCAGGTTTTTACATTTTCTATTTATCTAATATAATCAATTTACCTTGGCTATTTATACCAGTAGTATTTTTTATGGTATAAAAGTAGATGCCAGCAGACATATTCTTTGTTTGAATACTGTTCTGTCCAGTTTGCACAGTTTGGCTGTAAACATTTCTTCCTTGAGCATCTAAGATATTCAATATAGCAGAATCATCTTCTGTCCAAGTCAATGTAAACTCTCCCTGTGAAGGATTTGGAAATATTTCCACTGTTTTGATGACTTCCTCATTTGGATTTACTTTTCGCTCTTGAAAGTTGTTACAAATTTGCAAGTCATTGAAATCTACCCATTCTTTTGTATGGTAAAGTGATCTTGCGACATAGACTGCATGACCTGCATCAGCAGAACACTGCAGAGCAAGATTGTAAATATCATCCCATATACTAATGTCAAAGTCTATAAAATTTGGACTTTTGAATTCAAGCATCTTGGTTAAGATCCATTTCATATTGACGTCATATGTATTAGAGCCTTGCATATTGTTTACTAAACCTTGCTGGTCTTGTATTTGATTTGCTAAATCTATGTCTTTAAATAGCTCTAACTGCTCATTTTCCGTTTTCCTAAACATAATATTTAGATACAAATTTGATAACTCACGTCATAACACTCAGAAGCAAAATTCTAAAATCTTTTCGGAGTGGGCTCAAAATTGAATGTTGATATTTATTTATTTTTAACTTATTTGTGACAGTTTCTCAAAATGCGTACAAACTAGAAATATAACGCGATAAGGATAGGCAAGGGTCGACCGTAGGGAGACGTGCGCTGCGGAGGTACGGAGCAGCGTACCGAAATGAAAATGGAGCCTGAGATAGCCTGGGCCTGAAGTGCAACAAAATAAATAAGAACAATGCTAGATTCCATCCATATTCTCATCAAAATCTAATTCTTTAAAAGGTGAAAAGCGGAAGGCATCGCCCACATAAGTAGTTGATAATGGAGAGTTGATAGTGAAGAGCAAAAAAAACGTTATCACTTATCCGCTAAACTAGCTAGTAAATTTTCTAATTTTTCACTTGACCAATTCATTTCTAGCTCTGTAGTATTCCATATAGGGAGCGGATAAAGCACAGTCGACAAGTCTAAATCTTCTTGAGGTAAAAATCTAAACCCAGAAAAGTGGGTCGCCAAATGTGTAGCCAAATACTCTTGCTCAGGTTGACCAGGGGTGGGAATCAAAATGGCTGGTTTTTGCATGGCGACCAAATCCATGATCGTGGTATAGCCTGCCCTACTCACTATTATCTTGCTCTCCGAAATAAGCTGCTGCAACTGTTGGCTATGCGCTATATCAATGATATTAAGATCTTCTGCTTGTTCAGAATCGTTGATATCATATGGCGCTTTGGTGCCTCGAACCAAAATCATTATATGAGACAACTGCTTTGCTTGTTGCCTGATTATTTTTTCGAGATAGGTGCGCTGTGGTTCCGGACCCGAGAGAACGAAGGCGACATCATACTTTTGCGTCAATTGCTGGGAAGAGAATCGACTCAAAGCACCAATATATTCAATTGGGATATCCAGCTGAATACGATGGCTCAGCGTACCGGATAAATTTGGTTTTCCTTCTGCGTCGGGCACCCAGCAGGCGTCAAACTTATTGATATAATTGTGTAGAAAATTGCTCGCGACTTTGCTCTGCCAGGCTTCCTCCGCTGGAATCCTAAGCTGATGGGTAATCATGATAGATGGGACCTCAGTGTGATAAAATCCATATCGATTATCGCTGATGATAAGGCTAGGCTGATGATCCCTTACAAGCTCCTCCAGAATAGATTGTTCCTGATAAATGGTTTTGAGAATGCCAAGTCCGTAGCGAGATACATTGGCGACCATGCTGCGGTATTTATACTGGATATGGTAGGTCGGCAGAGTCAAGTACTCTAAATGAGGAAACTCAGTTTGAAGCAGGGTCAATGCATCCCCATCAGAACAGATGATGGGTACAAAATCGAGCTCTATTAGAGATTGAATAATAGGTATGGATCGAGTAGCATGTCCTAGCCCCCAATTCAAAACACCGTACAAAACGACTTTTTTCACGGCTCTAATTTAGCCTAATTTCGTCATCGTTGTAGTCAAAAAATTTGTACAGTGCCAATGGGTAGTCGGCATCAGGTGTAATGGTAACCCACTTAAAGTAAGTCTTGAACCACTGCATCTGGACACTTTTGAGTAAGCCATCCCTCAGATATGAATAGATATAGGGGTGTACACGTAGTTTGATTTTGGATTTTGGCCGGGATTGGATGATGAAATTCAAATCTCGCTCTATAATATCTGTAATCAAGATAGTCGAATTCACCTTGCCAGTACCATTACAAGAAGGGCACTGCTCTGCAGTATTAATTTTGACAGCAGGTCGAACTCTTTGGCGGGTAATTTGCATCAAACCAAACTTACTCAACGGCAAAATAGTGTGCTGTGCACGGTCTTTTTTCATAGCGCTACGCATAGCAGAAAGAAGCGCTTTTCTATTTTCGGCTCCTTTCATATCGATAAAGTCGATAATAATTAGACCTCCAATATCGCGAAGCCTTAGCTGTCTGGCAATCTCATCGGCAGATTCAAGATTCACATTTAGAACCGCTTGACCCATATTTTGACTACTCATCTTATGACCACTATTGACGTCTATCACGTGCATAGCTTCGGTATGCTCTATTACGAGATAGGCACCACTTGCCATAGTAGCTGTCTTTCCGAAGGAGGATTTTATTTGTTTTGTCACACCATAATGGTCAAAAAGTGGTCGATTAGATTTATGCAAATTTAATATACGCTCTTTTTCGGGTGCTATGTTATTCATGTAAGACTTCATACTATCGTGAATATCCTGATTATTCACCACGATTTTATTAAAATCCTCGGTCAGCATGTCTCTCAACATACTTGAAGTCTTATCTAATTCGCTTAAGAGCTTAATTGGAGGTTGAGCACCTTTAAGTTGGCTAAAGATCGCCTCCCAACGCTCCATCATGTAATTGAGTTCCTCATGCAAATCTGCTACTTTCTTACCCTCCGCGGCAGTACGAACAATGAGGCCAAAATTTTTAGGCTTGATCGATTCAACTAGGTTTTTCAGACGCTTGCGCTCCTCAGGATTTCCTAATTTTTTAGAAACTGCCACTACATTGCTAAATGGAGTAAGTACGAGAAATCGTCCAGGTATGGTCATTTCGCAGCTCAATCTAGGTCCCTTGGTAGAAATTGGCTCTTTGAGAATTTGCACCAAAATATGCTGGCGCTTAGAAAGCACTTGGTCTATTTTCCCATTTTTATGTATCTCTGGTGGAAAATCAAAGTTGTCAAGGCGATGGGTGTTTATCTTTCCTGTGACGGCGTGATCCGTGTACTTAACCACAGAAGACAACTTTGGCCCAAGATCCGTATAATGCAGAAAAGCATCCTTACTATGCCCAATATCCACAAAAGCGGCATTGAGACCAGGCATGGTTTTCTTTACCCTACCAAGAAATATGTCACCTACTAGAAACTGTGTGTTGGTCTTTTGGTAATGTAACTCGACCAACTTTTTGTCTTCAAGAAGTGCTATTTCAACATTAGTAGGTGTTGAATTAATTATTAATTCCTTATCCACAAACTCTAAAGTTTAGAGACTTGTGCTTACTCTTGTAATAAAGAAAGGGTATTCCTATTTCAGTTAGGTCAAACTAGAATAGTCCATATACTACAAAGTCCGACAAAAAACAACATGCGCTTTTGAACGGAACTATAAAAGGGTTAACCAAAATAAAAATAAAGAATAGCTAGGTTACTTGTGCGCAAAGCACAGGTAACCTAGGGGTAATGCTAGAAACTAGCCTTACCTTTTCTTAGTTTTGTGTCTATTCTTTCTTAATCTTTTCTTTCTCTTATGCGTCGAAATTTTATGACGCTTTCTTTTTTTACCACAAGGCATAACAAAAATCTTTTGTTAATTATATAATTAAATATTCTAAATCAATTTTACTAACTACTGCACTTTGCTTGATATGGACCTGCTTCAGCTACTTTGTTAAGCTTAGCAAGAACATCTACCATCAAACAATTGGCAGCTTTATTATCAGGCTCTATAGAGAGCACTTTTTGCAGTCTTCCTTCAACTTTTTCAAATTGATTGGTCTGCATACCAAATCGAGCAAGTGTCAACAGAACACTAACATTATTAGGGTTCTCTTTGTTCAATTCGAGTAGCATCATGATACCCTGCATAGGGTTCTTTGATGATGGATACTCTGCATAACAAATTGCTAAGTTGGTTCTATGCTGAACATTTTCAGGGTTTAAGGAAATCGCATTTTCAAAAGCTTTGACCGCATTTTGACTACAAAATTTCTTTATCTTATCTTTACTTGCACTTTTCAATCCAAGTAACATAGTTGTACCTGCAATAGACCAGGCATCTTCTGTGTCTTCTAAGTCTGCCACTTTTATGGCATAGTAACCTGAAATATCTGGTCTTTCATTCTTGTACCAAGTTGATGCAATATCTTTATATACACTAACTAGGGTCGAATCTTCTTTAGCTCTAGATAATCTATCTTCAAGTGAAAGCAACTCTGCGGTTTGCAAAGATGACAAATCAGGTTTTGCATCCATCAGCAATGCACTAATGTCAGTGCTTTCAGAATTTAAAGCTCTAGATTTTTCAGCACTTTTGATTTCACTTGGTTTGGTATTGCTACCAAAATATAAACCCAAAAACAACAACACTGAAAATCCTACTAGGATTGACTGGTTCTTGACCATATATATTTAGATTAAACAATAGAGAGAAGATTAACCTTCTTTCTCGCTATTGTCGTCTGGCAATGATTTTACTTTTGTTTTAACGTCGTCGATAAAGATTTTTGCAGGCTTAAAAGCAGGTATAAAGTGCTCAGGAATTTCAATGGCAATATTCTTTTTGATATTACGACCGATCTTCTTAGCCCTTTTCTTGATAATAAAGCTTCCAAATCCTCTAACGTACACGTTCTCCCCTTCAGCTAATGTACTTTTTACTTCTTTAAAAAATGTCTCTAAAGATACTAGCACATCTACTTTTGCGATCCCAGTTTTTTCCGAGATTGTTGCTACTAAGTCTGCTTTTCTCATTATTTATTAAGGCTTTTAACGGTATAATTTTTTGATATTTTGGAGTGCAAATGTCGTCTTTTTTTTCATCAAATAAAAGCTGATTCCCAACCAATGCGCAAAATAATGCCTTTTTAGGTCGTGGATTCATCATAAGTCACCCTATCGTCTCACATAGAAGTAGTTTTGCCTATAAAAAGTTTAAAAAACATCCAAAATAGTATATGATCGACAGTAGAACATTTAATATTATATTTGCTCCACAAATACTCAATAATCACCTATGCTATTATCTATGACAGGCTTTGGGAGAGCCATTCAATCATTTGACTCTAAAAGTATCAGTGTTGAATTGCGTTCGCTTAATTCAAAATTTACAGATGTTCGCTTGAAACTTCCTCAAAATTACAAAGAGAAAGAGCAAGAAATAAAAAAGTTTGTCATGGATCGTGCAGAGCGAGGAAAAGTTGACGTCAATATTGAGATTCAAGCGATTACTGGTGCAGAACAGTTTTCGCTGAATGCTCCTCTTTTCAAGAAATACATTAAAGAGATAAAGGCATTAGCCGAAGAAGAGCAGATCCCGACTGGGGACATCATCTCTTCGGTCTTGCGAATGCCCAATGTAGTGATGCCTGCAGAAGAAACACTCAATGAAGAAGAGTGGGCTGCTGTAGTTAGCACCCTAAATGAAGCTCTTGATAAGTTTCATTCTTTTAGAGAACAAGAAGGCAAAAGCCTGGAAGAGGATATGTCGGAACGCATAGATAGTATCAAGGTCAATCTAGATAAAATAGCACCGCACGAAGCCGAACGTATAGTCAAAATCAAAAAGAAAATGCTCAGGCATTTAGAGGAGTTCGTCGGCAAAAAAAACGTTGACCAAAACAGATACGAACAGGAAGTCCTATTTTATCTTGAAAAGATAGATATTAATGAAGAAAAGGTTCGCCTTGCCCAACATTGTGAGTACTTTTTGGAGCAACTGAGAGACAACACAACAGCGAAAGGAAGAAAATTGAGCTTCATAAGTCAAGAAATAGGCCGAGAGATCAATACATTAGGCTCTAAGGCATACTCATCGGACATTCAAAGACACGTTGTCAACATGAAAAATGAACTCGAAAAAATAAAAGAACAAGTTGCAAATTCTGTTTAATGAAAAAAAACAATGAATTTGAAGGTAAGATTATCATTTTCACTGCACCGTCAGGCTCAGGAAAAACAACGATTGTAAGACACCTTCTCAAAAAATATGACTTTTTAGGCTTCTCTGTTTCTGCTACAAACCGTAAAAAAAGAACTAAAGAGATAGATGGGAAAGACTATTATTTTTTGACCTCAGAAAAGTTTCAAAAGAAGATTGAGGAAGGCGCTTTCGTCGAATGGGAAGAAGTGTATAAAAACCAATACTATGGTACTCTAAAATCTGAAATCGAACGAGTATGGTCCAAAGGCAGGCATGTCGTATTTGATATCGAGGTTAATGGTGCCAGTAATATCAAAAAAATTTATCCTGACAACTCTGTAGCTGTTTTTGTTAGACCACCTTCCATTGCGGAATTACAGCGGAGATTGACTAAACGAAAAACAGAATCAGAAAGCAGTCTCAAAAAAAGGCTTGATCGAGCTAAAGTAGAATTAACCTTTGAAGATAATTTTGACACTGTAATAATTAATGATTTATTAGAGGTGGCGCTGGAAGAAGCGGAACAAATCATTGAAACTTTTTGTATTACCTAAGTAAGATATACAACATGGCAGTACTCACTACAAAAGGCGTAACCATAGAAGTAGAATCCTTCTATCAAAAAAAACATTCTTCCCCGATGGAGAATAAGTTTGTACATGCCTATAAGGTTACTATCACAAATGAGAAAAACTGTGTTATCCAACTTTTAGAACGAAATTGGACGATTGTTGATGCTTATGGTAATGAGCGCAATGCTGGTGGTATGGGTGTGATAGGTAAACAGCCAGAACTTAAACCAGGTCAAGCACATAGTTATGTTTCATGGTCACCTATGCCCACCGAACTGGGTAAAATGTTTGGTTTTTATACTTTTACTGAATTAGATTCTGATACTTCGTTTTTGGCCTATATCCCTGAATTTCAACTCGTCTATCCTCAAAAGCTAAACTAGAGGATACTCTATTACTCCGAATATTAGATTAATCCTATCTACCCACTTTGAACTTAGCATCTAAACTCGGTTTCGGCATTCACACACTTAAATATACAAATACCCAATGCACATGCTCATGCAAGCAACCTAATTGCTGCATAAATAGCTTAAAAGTGAGCCTTCATCACAAAAAATAAACTGTGTGCAACAATAAAAATTCGTGCTGCGTTTTTAATACACTGTATAAAAAGACTATTTTTGCAAAAAAATACATATTTTTAATTTTCATATTTGATTATGTTTCGTTACCTACTCTCGCTTGCATCTCTTTTTCTTATAGCCTATGGCTATGCTCAGCCGAATGCGTTGGTAACGGGCAAGATTACTAATACCAGTCAGAATGACGTTTTCATTAGTGCTCATGTCAATCAAAAATATTTGACTGGTATCACGGATGATTATTATAGTAATATCCTTGAAGATGGTAGTTTCGCCTTCGCAGTTGAGATGAATGAGCCCCAAATGATTAGTATTGTCTTTAATCAGAATAGAGGCTATATATATTTGGAGCCGGGAGATACTTTAAATATCGATTGTACTGCGAGCAATTTTCAATATTCATTTAAATTTTCTGGAAAATCGAAAGCTAACAATGAATACTTGGTCGAATACTACAAAGCAAATCCGACAGAGTCAAATGCATTCAAACTGGTGCAATACAAACAAAATCAATTTTGGTACACGATCGCTCCATTGATGGATGCCAAAATGCGTGATCTTACCACAAATGAATTTATCAGTTATTTGGCTACTCGACGGCAGGATGCTTTGAGCCATTTATTTTCGAGTTCGAGCAATCTATCAGGGGAATTGAGTAAAGGCTTTATCGATTATATCAACACAGAAATTAATTATGACTGGGCTTACCATATGATGGCACATGGTAATATTTATAAAAAAATCAAAGACATTGATGAAAATGAATATTATAGATTTTTGGCTAGTACTTCAGAGATGAAAGGAATAATAGGCAATCAATACTATCGACAATTTTTATTGGCCAGAATTGATAGAGCTTATAGCAATCATAAAGTAAAGGCTACCAATCCCTACTTAGGGAAATACAACTACGCTGCAGATCACAATACAGATGAACAAAAATCTTTTTTACAGTCCGAGATGATCGTCAAAGCATTCAGTAAAAAATATATAGCTGAAACAATTCCTCTGTTCGAGAGCTTTTTGAGTGAAGCCTCTAACGATGAATTTGGTTCAAAAGTAGTAGAGGCCTACGAAAAGAGTCTGGTTAATGCTATAGGCACAAAGGCATCAAATTTTGTTATTAGAAATCCAGGGGAAGCAGAAGTTTCGCTTTCTTCCTTATCGGGAAAGACTGTTTATTTAAATTTTTGGGCAAGTTGGTGTAGACCATGTATGAAGAAAATGAATGAATTAAAGCCCCTAGAAGCGAAGCTGAAAGCAGAGAATATAGAATTTATACACATCTCATTTGACAAAAATGAAGACTCATGGAAGAACGCTATCAAATCCAATGGGTTTAGTGGTACTCATGTTATTGTTCCAGAAGGTGTAGAATCAAGTATTGCAAAGGAGTATGAAATCAGGTCCATTCCTCAATATTTCATTATTGACAAAAATGGTAACTTTGCGACTAAGCCTACCGTCCCATCTGTTAAGGAACTCCAAAAAGTATTAGAAAAAACATCTAAAGACGTAGAGTAATACGTTTGAGTGAAAGCTACTAATCATACCAAATCATAAGATCCCATGCCGAGAGTTACGTTTCTATTTTGTTTTTTTTTAATCCAATTGGTGCTAGGTACTTACACAGCAATCGCTCAGGATAAACTGATGGTTCATGCTGATGAGATGCCCTACTTTTCAGGTTGTACGGAGTTTGATAAAAAGCCAGAAGAAAAGCGTGAGTGTTCTAATTATAATCTTGTCAGTTTCATATCAAGTCATCTAAAATATCCTGAAGAAGCTAAAAGAGAGGGTCTTGAAGGAACCGTAATTGTGAGTTTTGTCATTACAAAGGAGGGTAAAGTTGAAGACCCATATGTACTGAAAGACATCGGCGGAGGTTGCGGAGAAGAGGCTATATCTATTTTAAAAAATATGCCGCTCTGGGAATCGGGAATTGATAAAGGAGAAAAAGTCAATGTCAAACTCAATCTTCCTGTTAAATTTAAGCTTTCTGGTGCAGGTGTTTCTACCAAGTATCGTATACTTTGGGGCAATATTAAGAGCAAAACCATTACCAAAAAGGAGATAAAAGAAAATCTATTGGAATCCATTCTTGTCAAGGGTCCCTACGGCGAAGATATTTCTCCGACTGAAGTCATTATCGCCTATGAGCGAAAAAATACATTCCTAGATGCGATTGGTAAAGGCAAGATCAGTACTGAACAAAAAAGATTACTAAAAAAAGCTAAAAAAAAGGGAATTATCACGATCTCCGCCACCCTTCAAATAAAAGGTGAATTCATAGAAGTTGATCGTGAATTTGAAGTAGTAAAAAGATAAATCTGGTTCAAAATAATTCTCCTTGCTTCGCAAAAGATTTAGGGTTTTCCAACTCTAGCAATATTCTCTTTGTTTCCAAGCCATAAAAGTATCCTGTCAAATCGCCAGACTTTCCTATTACCCTATGACAGGGCACGATGATAGCGATAGGGTTATTTTTATTGGCTAAGCCAACTGCACGCACTGCCAGTGGATTGTCTATATCTTGGGCTATTTTTGAGTAGCTGGTCGTACAACCATAGGGTATCTTCTGAAGTTCTTCCCATACTTTAATCATAAAATCAGACTTTCCTGAAAAATCAAAGGGTAAATCAAATGATGTTCTTCTTCTGGAAAAATATTCCGTGAGTTGTACCTTACAATCTTCAACAATACGGTTGCCAGGTGCAGTATGCTCTGGTAAATCCACTTTTTTGACCAAAGTGAGTCCATTATCTGAAGCCTCTATTTGTAAAAAACCAATAGGCGTATCTAAAAACATATCTTGTACGTTAAAATAGAATTAGGACTTTATCATCAAGTAGTAGCATGGCTTATAAAAATACAAAAAAGAAATATAAAACCCGAAAGGAGAAGCTGCGCTATCATCTTAGAAACTTTAGTATCATCTTCATATTTGCGCTAATTGCACTAGTTTTATTGGCCTTCACCCAGTGGGATACTTTGAGCTTTTATTTTAAAACGTATTTTGTATATTGATACCTCACACATTTTAAAATGCACATGATATCATCAGCTTTTAAAGATTCGGTTATAAAAGCTCTTTTCCCATATCCCAATAATAGCACAATAGATCAATAATAATAATGTATTTGATACTAATCGAGCAGTAAGCTCTAAACTCAAATTTGCAATCAGCCATTCACTCACATAGTAAAATCCAACGGCTAACCCTATCATACCCATAATCTTGTCCATCCGATAAGGTATTGGATAATATATTTTACCAGCAAAATAGCCCATAATCGCATAGCTGCTAAACGTAGCTAAGGCTGCCCATGCTGAAGCTATAATCCCCATTCTAGGAATCAAATAAATATTAATAGCAACACTAATCACCGCTCCAATCACCGCTATGATTGCCCCTACTTTGGTCTTATCCTTGATTTTAAACCACACTGAGAAATTATAATACAATCCAAGGAACAAGTAAGCCAACAAGAGAATGGGGATCACACGGAGTCCTCCTCTGAAACCTTCATCCAAGATGAGTTGTAAAACATCCAGATAAAACAAAATAAACAAGAAGGCCAAACTGCCCACTAAGGTAAAAACACGTGCTACGTCTGCATAGGTTTGAGGTGCATCCTTACTATCAGCTTGCTTAAAGAAGAACGGCTCAGATGCATAATTGAATGCTTGAATAAATAACTGCATGATTACCGCAAATTTTACAGCAGCAGAATAAAGTCCTGTGGCGGTCTCATTTTGATCTTCTGTACCTATAGAGTAGGTATTGATCAGCCAACGATCCAAAATTGTACTAATTAATCCAGCTACACCCACTATAACTAATGGCCAAGCATACCGAAACATCTTACCAAACAAAGGTTTATCAATGGACCACTTATTTTTACTGATTTCTCCACTTAGCATCAGGAATGTTGCTGCACTACCCACGACATTGGCTATAAAAACATACGCCAATTTTTGATCTGATTGAAAACTTACCCATGATAGTTCCAGATTGGGTAAAATTTCTAGTAAGAAGATCATCACAGCAATATTAATCACAATACTAATGACCTTTATCGCAGAAAATTTAAAAGCCTTATTCTCAAGCCTTAATCTCGCAAAAGGGAGAGCCGAGAGGATATCAAAAAAGCAAATCAAGGCAATATACTTCACATATTGCTGGTCCCCGGCTTTGGTAAGGATATTAGCTATAAACTCTGATTGCCAATAAATAGCAGTAATAGATATAACAGTGATCACAAATATCGAGGTGAAGGCGGTACTAAAGGTCTTCTCTAGATGCTCGGTTTTACTTCCAAACCTAAACAGCGCAGTCTCCATACGAAACGTAATCATCATGATCACAAAGCCCGCAAATGTGTACATAATCCCATGAATACCATACTCTCCTCTATCATCCCCAAAAATGCGAGTAAGGTATGGTAACAACACAATTAGATTTAGAACCTTAGGCAGGATACTACCTACTCCATAAATAATTGTTTGTCCAGCAAGTTTCTTTATTAAAGACATATGAAAAAACTACAGAACAATATTACGTTAAAGATTTGATTATGATATAAATACTACCTTTATACCTTTATTTGAATGAATGTTATGATGGACTTAGAGTTATTAGATAAAATATGCAGCACGCCAGGAACTTCTGGTTATGAAAAGCGCATCAGAGACTTAGTAATAGAATTAGCTACGCCACTTTGTGACGAACTAGAGGTAGATCCCATGGGCAACGTTATGGCTATAAAAAAAGGAAAGACAGATAAGCGCGTTATGGCTGCTGCACATATGGATGAGATCGGATTTATAGTGACTCATGTCGATGATGATGGTTTTATCCGCTTTCATACTCTGGGTGGTTTTGATCCAAAAACATTAACCTCGCAAAGAGTTATAGTCCATGGGAAAAAGGATATCATAGGCGTCATGGGTACCAAACCTATTCACTTGATGAAGCAGGAAGAGCGGTCGAAGGTTGTCCCCATCAGCGACTATTTCATAGATACTGGAATGTCAAAAAAAGAGGTAGACAAATATGTCTCTCTCGGTAATCCAATCACCCGTGAACGTCAAATGATCGAAATGGGAGATTGTGTCAATAGTAAATCTCTAGACAATAGAATTTCAGTTTATATTCTGCTCAAGACTTTGGAAGCATTAAAGGGTAAGACAGTTCCTTATGATTTTTATGCCACGTTTACTGTGCAAGAAGAAGTTGGTTTAAGAGGTGCTATCTCTTCGGCGCACTTGGTCGATCCTGACTTTGCTTTTGGTCTAGACGTTACCATCGCTTTTGATGTGCCAGGGGCTCAACCTCACGAAATGATCACGCGATTAGGAAAAGGTACCGCTATCAAAGTGATGGATGGATCTACAATATGTGATTATCGCATGGTAGAGTATATGAAAGAAACAGCCGATAAATCGAAGATCAAATGGCAAGCAGAAATATTGCCTGCAGGTGGAACAGACACTGCTGGCTTACAACGATATGGTAAAAAAGGCGCTATAGCGGGTGCAATCTCTATCCCGCTTCGAAATATGCATCAAACCATAGAAATGGTCAATAAAAAAGATGTAGAAGCCAGTATTAAATTACTTGTTGCCTGTGTAAATGGCTTGGATAAGTACAAATGGGATCATTAAATCAAATAAGCATGTGGAAAGAAGAAGATAACAAACTTAAAGCAGAATTTAAGTTCACCGATTTTAACGAAGCATTTGCTTTCATAAGCAGTGTGGCTTTAGCAGCCGAAAAAGCCAATCACCATCCATTTTGGTCTAATGTATATAATCAAGTCAACATCGAATTAACTACGCATGATGCTGGTAATACAATTACAGATAAAGATAAATCACTAGCCGAAGCGATTGATAATATCTACCTCAAGTATAAGTAACCCCATTTACACCTAGAAATAGCGCATGGCTTTTCAATCTAAATTACCTATCCAAGGGATCAGTATTTTCAGCATTATGTCTGGGCTAGCAAAGGATGAAAATGCGATCAATTTATCCCAAGGCTTTCCAAATTTTGATTGCGACCCCGTACTCATTGAACTCGTTAGGAAAAACATGGTCGATGGCAATAACCAGTATGCGCCTATGCTTGGTGTGGCTGCTTTACGAGAAGTTATCGCAAACAAGATACAAGCACTTTATAAGATTAACATCGACTCAAATAGGGAGGTCACTATAACTGCAGGAGCAACACAAGCTATCTTCAACAGTATCCAAACAGTAGTGCAGCCTGGTGATGAAGTCATTGTCATTGAGCCAGCTTATGATTCCTATATACCCGCGATTAAATTGTGTGGTGGGCATCCTGTTTCGTTTCAAATACAAGCACCTGAATTTAAAATAGACTGGGCAGAACTGGGCAAGCTTATCACGGAGCGAACTAAAATGTTAATTATTAACAATCCACACAATCCTACTGCGACTAAACTGGATAAACAAGACCTGGATGCGCTCAATACACTTCTTGTGGACAAGGATATCTATCTTTTGAGTGATGAAGTCTATGAGCATCTGGTATATGATGGAGCGGCTCATACTTCAATCTTATCTTACCCTGAATTGTATAAGCGTAGTTTCATTACTTATTCGTTTGGAAAAACTTTTCATGCGACGGGATGGAAAATTGGCTACTTGGTGGCACCACCTTATTTGACAAAGGAATTTAGAAAAATACATCAGTTCACTGTTTTCTCTGTCAACACTCCAATACAGTATGCATTGGCAGAATATATGCAACAGCCCGAGACTTATTTGGGCTTAGCCAATTTCTATCAGCAGAAGCGAGATCTATTTTTAGAAGCTATGAAAGAAAGCGCGCTGAAGCCTCTGCCTTCACAAGGCACCTACTATGCATTGTTTAACTATAGTGCTGTAAGTCAGCTCAATGAGCTAGATTTTGCAAAAGAATTAACCCGTACACATAAGGTAGCTACCATCCCTATATCTCCCTTTTATACAGATAAGATTGAGAACCAGGTAGTCCGTATTTGCTTTGCCAAAAAAGAAGACACCCTTTTGGAAGCAGCCAGCAGACTTTCTAGTCTTTGATAGATAATCTGACTTTTTCTAAACGTAATAGATTAGGTAATTTAGTAAATTTGGACTCCTAATTTGCCCCCCTAGAATAATGGGTGCAAAGTTTAAATAGACTTTAGCATTTCATGATAGCATATAACAAATTTGTCTTAGAAAATGGGCTTCGTGTCATCGTCCATGAAGACCAATCCACTCCTTTGGTAGCAGTAAATGTTTTGTACGATGTGGGCTCTAGAGATGAGTCTCCAGACATGACAGGTTTTGCACATTTGTTTGAGCATCTTATGTTTTCGGGTTCGCAGAATGTAAAAGATTTTGATGATGTCGTACAAAGAGCGGGTGGAGATAGCAATGCATTTACCAATAATGATATCACCAATTTCTACACGATTCTTCCCGCACAAAATATCGAAACGGCACTTTACTTAGAGTCAGATCGTATGAATGCCCTCAAAATAGATCAGCATAATCTAGATATACAGAAAAAAGTGGTGGTAGAAGAATTTAAAGAAAATTGTTCGAATACTCCTTACGGTGATGCCTGGCATATGGTCTCAGCATTAGCCTATCAACAACATTCTTATGCTTGGCCTACCATCGGAAAGACGATAGAACATATCCAATTTGCAAAGCTGGATGATGTAAAGCATTTCTTCAAAAAGCACTATTCGCCGTGTAATGCCATCTTAGTTGTGTCAGGAAATATCTCTGTTAATAAAGCCAAGGAATTGGTCAATAAATGGTTTGCTGATATTCCAAAAGGGGAGTTCTATCACAGAAAGCTAAATCAAGAACCTCCGCAGATTTCTCTAAAGAAAAAATTGACTAAAGCGAAGGTGCCGATGGATGCTATCTACATGTGTTTTCATGTAGCGGAACGAAAACATGTAGACTACTATGCTACCGATCTATTATCAGATATCATTTGTAATGGAAAGTCCTCAAGATTGTATTCAAACTTGCTGAAGGAAAAGAAATTATTTAGTTATATAGACGCATATATCACGGGAAGTAGCGATCCTGGATTACTAGTGATAGAGGGCAAATTATCTGAAGGTATAGATCCTGAACTTGCGATGACTGAGATTTGGAAAGAAATAGACAAAATCAAAAGTCAACCCATTTCTGAGAAAGAGTTGCAGAAGTACAAAAACAAAATTGAAAGTTCATTGCTATTCTCTGAATCTAATATCATGAACAAGGCTTTTAATTTGGCCTACTTTGAATCCATTGATGCCATAGATTTGATCAACGAGGAATTAAAAATTTATGAGCAGATCGATAGTGCAGATATTCAGCGGATTGCACAACAAGTATTGGTTCCTGAAAATGCAAACATCTTAGTCTATGAAAAACAAAATCCTTAGTTGCTTAATTTTATCTTGGATCTGTACATTCAGTCTAGTTGCTCAAGATGCTAATCCAGTTATAGAAAGTGATTTCCCTAATTCTTGGGTGGGTGACTGGATCGGCGAGTTAATGATTTATAATGCGAAAGGCCTGCAACAGAGCCTGCCTATGCAACTTATGATAAAGCCCATTGAGGCTACCAAGGATTTTACTTTTACTATTGTTTATGGTGTAGATGTGGAAGCTGGAACCCGTAGTTATATTTTGGAAACTCTTGATGCGGAGAAGGGACAATACAGTATCAATGAGCAAAACAGTATCAAAATTGACGCTTACCTTTTAGGCGATAAACTGGTACAGCGATTTGAAGTGATGGGAAACCTCTTAGATACTTTTTTAGAGAAAAGGGGTGATAATTTAGTCTGGGAGATTTTCATGGGTAAAATGGAAGCGCATAAAACGGGGGATACGGTGCATCAAGGGGATACTATTCCGCCTGTGCAAACTTTTCCAATGCACAACTATCAGAGATGTGTGTTGAGTAAGATTTAGAGAGGTTTTAGGCGTTAGGTTAAATAAGAGGGCTGTTGTAGGTACTAAGTTGCTGTCTTCTAGTTAACTAAAATAAAACAAAAGCCATGATGTTCACAATTCAAAAACTAATACCTAATGCCTAAAACATAACACCTATTTTTTGGGGCTGACCCTGCGCTACGCTTAGCGTCGGGCTTTCCGCTAATATGACATAGATAGTTCATCGCACCAACTAACGCGCATCTATGTCAATCCGCTTCTATCCCTCATCCATTCTAGGCTCCACGCGGGGCGTGATTGCGATTGAGATTTTAGGTTTTAGGTTCTATGGTCTATGTTCTAGACATTATGTAAACTAAAACCTAACACCTTCTTCCAACCAGCCGCGTTCAGGGGAGAAGCGATATGAAGGTAGCTGGACAACTACTGAAGGTGCTGCTAGCGGTGAATGAGCGCCTAGCGAATACGACGCTAGCAGCTACCTGAAGAGGCGTCCAGCTGCGTGAATACAAGCGGATCACCTGATAAAACGCCCAAAGAAAAGAGTATAGAGTATAGAGTATAGAGTAGCGCGAATATGATGCGATGGCAAATGAACAATAGATTCTATTTACATAATTAAAACCCATCATATGCTTATGCAATTTCAAAGCCTATCTCCTAATATAGCTTACTATCCCTAAAATGCTTAATTTTGTAGCAAATTTTTAGAATGTTTCCTGAATATGATGTGATAGTAGTGGGTGCTGGGCACGCGGGCTGTGAAGCTGCTGCGATGGCGGCTAAGATGGGCTCAAAGGTAATGCTCGCGACGATGAATATGCAAACGATCGCGCAGATGTCGTGCAATCCTGCCATGGGTGGCGTAGCGAAGGGGCAAATCGTGCGTGAAATCGATGCGCTCGGCGGCTACTCTGGTATCATCACAGACCATACAATGATCCAATTTAGGATGCTCAATCGCTCAAAAGGGGCTGCCATGTGGAGTCCTAGAGCGCAAAGTGATCGGATGCAGTTTGCACGATTGTGGAGAAACAAGCTAGAGGATATGCAAAATGTGGATTTTTGGCAGGAGATGGTGACGGGCATCGTGGTGAAGGATGGGCGTGCTGTGGGTATTCATACTGGACTTGGTATTACGATCCCTGGGAAGTCGGTGGTGCTGACGAATGGAACATTTTTGAATGGCCTGATTCACATCGGTGAAAAACAATTTGGTGGTGGACGTGCGGGCGAAAGAGCAGCGACTGGAATCACTGCGCAGTTACATGAGCTGGGTTTCGAGTCGGGTAGAATGAAGACCGGAACTCCGCCTCGTATCGATGGTCGCAGCCTTGAATGGTCTAGGATGGAATTACAACCTGGTGATGAGGATATCGGTAAATTTTCTTTTACAGATACACCTCCCTTGAAGAACCAACTGCCTTGTCATATTGCCTATACTAGTCCAGAAGTGCACGAAACATTGAAAGAGGGATTTGATAGATCTCCTATGTTCAACGGGCGGATCAGAGGGCAAGGCCCGCGCTATTGTCCATCGATAGAAGATAAGATAGATCGATTTTCTGATCGGGATCGACATCAGTTATTTGTGGAACCAGAGGGTCGGGATACCTGCGAAATATATGTCAATGGATTCTCCTCTTCGCTTCCCGAGGAAGTCCAATATAATGCCTTGAGAAAGGTGGAGGGCTTTGAGAACATGAAAATGTTTAGGCCTGGATATGCTATCGAGTATGATTACTTTCCGCCGACGCAGATGTCTGCTAATATGGAGACCAAGCTGGTAGATAATTTATTTTTTGCAGGACAGATCAACGGTACGACTGGATATGAGGAGGCAGCTTGTCAAGGAGCGATGGCTGGAATCAACGCGCACTTAAAAGTTGCCGAACAAGATCCATTTATACTTACCAGGTCAGAAGCTTATATAGGAGTACTCATCGATGACCTTATCAATAAAGGTACCGATGAGCCGTATCGTATGTTCACTTCTCGTGCAGAATATCGCATACTTCTGCGTCAGGATAATGCCGACATTCGATTGACGCATCTGGCGAAAAAGATAGGTGTCCGAGATATGGATGAACGTTTGGCTAGAGTGGAGGAAAAGGTAGAGAAAACCAAAGAGCTTTTGCGCTACTTTAAAAATTCTAGTGTTGAACCTGCAGTGGTAAACAATATGTTACAAGAAAAAGGTACTTCTCAGATCGATCAAAAAGTAAAGTTGAATGCTTTATTATTAAGACCACAAGTTAGCCTAGAAGATTTCACGCCTTTGCTACCTGAGCTCGAACAAACTTTGAAGAACTTCAATAAGGAGCAAATTGAACAAGCAACCGTTTCCCTAAAGTATGAGGGCTATATCCGGAAGGAGCAGGACTTAGTGGACAAGATGAATAGGTTGGAAAATATCAAGCTTAAACCTGACACCGATTATTCAGATTTTGAGTCTCTGTCTGCGGAGGCTAGAGAGAAGCTCAATACCATCAAGCCGCGTACGCTGGGCCAAGCCAGTAGGATCAGTGGCGTTTCGCCTTCTGATATTTCTGTATTGATGGTGTATATGGGTCGATAGGAATAGTGAATTATTAATGCTGCTCTAATTAGGCTTGTAGAAGATTCCCCCTAAGGTATCAGCGGCAAGATCACATCAACGTAATATGTATTACCTAATGCAGTTGCTCTATCATCATTTTCGCAACCCAGCGCTAGAAAATTATCTCTAGCAGTCTCCGTTCTATTTAAAGAAGACTTTCTAGATTGGCTCCATGCAGAATCTTCAACTAATTTAGGAAAGATGGATAAAATACCATCCGTTCTAAAATTAGAACTTTGACATATCCATTCCATAGCAGCAAGGTCTGTCTCCTCAGTAATGAGTTCGTTAAACTCTAATCGTTCTACCATTTCATTTCCAATGGCATATGCTTCTTCGCTATCTGCTTCTTCGATTAGTCTTTCGACGTCAATACTATCTTCGATGTAGGTTAAGAAATTAGCAAATAGAAATCCAGAATCCATAAGTGTATTCTCAAAAGACATTAAATAAAAGAGCTCATACTCTTTATTAAATGTCTTGAGCATACCTGTGGAGATCATCATATTACCTCCTGGAAAGCCAAAAGCAGATTGGTTATCATCATTGAAGATTGCGATACGCCATTCCCGACTGCTAGTCCATCCCTGTTTTGAGCGAAGGATAAAATAGGATTGTCTATACAAAGATTCTATATGATTATATAGAATCTTATTTTCTTCTTTATCTAATATCTCAAATGTACTGCTACCGCGAGTCAATGCATTAAACAAATGATCTCCAAGTAATTCTTGATCTCTTTTTTGAAATTCCTCTGGGCTAATAACGGAAACGTCATCAATGCATGAACACAAGCACATCAAGCATATTAAGCTGCATGCTCGAATAGATAACGATATGTATTGAAAGAATAAGCCCAAGTTCGAAGTGTTCATTTAAAGACTACAAAATTTCAGCCAAAAACTGTTAAATTCTGCAAATAACCGTCAAAAAGAGGTGATTATACAAATATGGTCGTCATTCCCTCTGTTAAATGTCGAGAAATTAGACGATTAGGGTATTATGAATTGTATATTTCTTCAATTTGCTGATTATATTTTTTAGTAATAACTCGGCGTTTCAACTTCAATGTTGGGGTCAGCTCAGCGTCACTACCATCAGATTTATTGGGATCCCAAGTTGCGGCTAAAACAGCAAACTTCTTAATTTGTTCAATATGACTAAATTCTGGATTCACTTTATCTATGATTTCCTGATATTTTCTGGTAACTGGATCGCACTTTACGATCTCCTCAAGACTTGTCCATTCTACATCGTTTTCTTTGCAAAAGTCCTTTAAGGCATCAGGAGATGGAACGATCAAGGCAGAGACAAATTTTTGTTTATCCCCCACTACCATCACTTGTTCTACTAAAAAATCTTCTTTCAATTTGCTCTCAATAGGAGCTGGTGCAACATATTTACCACCTGAAGTTTTAAGCAGTTCTTTTTTACGATCTGTAATCTTTAAAAATTGTGTGCCATTCTTATCCGATATAAACTTACCTATATCACCTGTACGAAACCAAGTTTTACCATCGATATCCTTCATAACTTCCGCCGTCTTATCAGGCTTGTTAAAGTAGCCCATCATGATATTAGGGCCTCTAGCCAAAATCTCACCTTCACCAGAAAGATATTCCCCTTCAGAATCATCGATAAGTATATCTACCTCTTTAAGGACTGGACCTACTGTCCCTACCTTACATCCATTACCAACAAATCTACCCATCGTCAAACCAGGTGAAGTCTCAGTCAATCCATACCCTTCGCGCACTGGTATACCTGCAGCAGAGAATACACGCAAGATTTTTTGAGGACAAGGAGCAGCTCCAGTCAAGACTCCTTCCACATTTCCACCAAGAGCTTCTCTCCATTTTGAGAAGATAAGCTTATCGGCGATTTTTCTTTTGATACCATCTAATCCTCCATGACGCTCATTATACTCATAATTATCTGTCATGCTCAATGCCCAAAAAAATAATTTTTTCTTGGTTCCTTCTAGCTGTAATCCTTTATTATAAATCTTTTCATACACCTTTTCTAACAATCTTGGAACCGTTGTGAAAAAGTGAGGCTTGATTGCTTTCAGATCACCATCATCTCCTCCCAGATTATCTGTTCCAGTAAAGATGACTGATATACCAAGATAGACATAGGTCAATGCAGCAGTACGCTCAAAAATATGACAAATCGGTAAAAAGCTAAGTGCTGTTTTCCCATCTCCAATGGGTATAATCTCTTTCACCGCAAATGCATTATTTACTATATTAGAATGAGACAGCATCACTCCCTTTGGGTTTCCCGTAGTCCCAGAAGTATAGATAATGGTAGCCATTTCCTCAGGCTTGATTTGAGCTTTTATAGCCTCTACTTTATCCGCTCCTTCATCAGACCACATGTCTTCCCAGTGTGGTCTTCCTTCTTGCTTATCAAAAGTATAGGTCTTTTTGTATGTAGGAATTTTAGGGGCAGCTTGCTCTACCTTATCGTATAAATCTTCGCCTCCCACAAAACAATACATAATGCCTGCATCGTTGAAAATGTATTCATACTCTTTCGAACTGATTGTTGGGTAGATCGGTATTACGATAGCGCCAACTTGCTGAATAGCAAGATCCATAATTACCCACTCAGGCCTATTCTTATAGGCAATGAGCCCTATTTTATCTCCTTTTTGCACCCCCATACCAAGCAAACCTTGGCTGCACTTTTGTACCAACTCACTCACTTTTTCAGTGCTGAAATAAGTCCACTCTCCATTATGCCTATATCCCATACATTTTGCCTGAGGAGCATTTTTGAGTTGATAAGCAAGAAAATCAAAAATCCTGGTTGGTTCCATATTTTTTTTGGTATTTACAATTTAAGATGTAAGCAGTATAAATCATTAAAATATCAAATATTATCGGCAACTAAAAATAAAAAGCCCACAAGGTCAATTGAATGACCAAGTGGGCTCAGTTTTGTGTAATCCAATTACTCTTTATAAATTATACCATCTGAACTATAACCCTGCGCATATATTTAGATACAAATTATTAATCTCTGCGTTAAATCTTTTGCACATTCTTATAATACAATTGGTATTACTCGCTTACTTGAAGTAATTCATTTGCTTTTTCGGATCCGAACTTAGCAGCTTGAGTCCAATCTTTTTTATAACCTGATTTACCATTCTGCTTCCTAGCAATTCCTCGATAAACCAAAAATTCAGGATATATTTTTGATTTATCCTTATCAGAATTTTCAACGGATTGATTGAAAACATCTAAAGCCTTTTGAGAATCTCCTATTTCTAGAAGTACTTTACCGTAGTTGAACCAAGCCCACTCATTGTATTTGTAGTTTGGATCATCTTCATTAAAGTGACGATTGCAAAATAATTTTAGATCTCCAATAGCTTCAGTGTATTGATTCAATTCTAAGTGGCACTGAATTTTCATTCGCTTTGCTTGCCAGTATATAGGCATCAAAGGAATAGAATTTTTTACCGCGTTAGTAAAGTCAAACAAAGCATTACTATAATCTTTTCTGACCATTTTTATTTTACCAAGACCCACATGAGGCTCTGGTATATTTGGATTGATGGCATTACTCTTTTGAAAGTCTGTCTCTGCTCCAGTAAAGTCGTCTAATTTTAATTTCACATACCCTCGCTTTTCATACGCATAAGCATGACGCGAATATTTTGCTATGGCTTTGTCAAAAGAAGATATCGCATCTTTTTCCTTTCCAACTTCTACTAATTGTGCTCGTCCTTTCAAGTATGCTTGGACTGCTACCTTATCACACTTCGGCTCAACAGTAACCTCGTTGATAATTTTACCATTTTCTACAGTCCAGGCGATTACACGACCTGCAAATGCAAATTGGGCTAGGTATTCTAACAGATCAACAGAATTCTTCCAAATCTTATTAGTACTTTCCGTTACTGTTCGTGGTATTCTGAGCATGAACTCCTCAGGCACAAAACTACCCTCAAAGTCTACGAACAAGTCGTCTTTGTAGTAATTTTCGACACGATGCAAAAACATGTTAAACACCTTGTCGTAAGTTTTTTGATTCCCGAACTCCAAGGAGCCAGAAACAATTGTTTTTAAGATCATCACTTATGTTGATTTGTTTGGTTCAAAATTTCTCATGGAAACACAACATGGAATTGCATCAGTTAGCAACATTGCTAAAAACACAACTCTAACAATTTAGTCTCTCAATAAGATGTGTGTGAAAAATCTTTAAACAAGCGAATTGTCAAGATGGATTCTATCGATAAATATTAGGGATAAAGCAACATTTCGTACATGTTACAATACAAAAATGCACATTTTTATGTTAAAATCAAAATAAAATCACAGAAAACGGCTATATACGCCCCCTATTATGTAAAGAATATTGGATTTGTATTCAGATAATGTTATTTGGCAATGCATATGACATTAAGCCCAAACCTTGCAGCCTTCCGTGCAGTTTTCGCAGATATCGATCTTATCTCTACCTTTTAGTAATTGAGCCCTAAAATTTTGGTAAGCTTCCCCCTGCCAAAGCTCCGCAAAAGAGGTTTCTTTTAAATTCCCAAGCTTATGAGTTGCGTCTTTATCAAAGCAACATGGCACCACGACGCCATCCCAGGTGATCACGCATGCATGCCACAGTTTCCAACATTCGTTTGACAGATTGTTCTTTATCTTATAGCTGCCATCGCCTTGATTAGCATATCGGCTATACTTATCTATACTGGGGATAAGCTCGTTACCCTCTTTATAGTCGTAGACCTGAGCAGTCTTCAGCTTGACTTCGTCTATACCGATTTCTTCGGCTAGGTCATAGATATCTTTTATTTGGTGCTCATTGGGTTTGACCACCAGGAACTGAAATATCAAATGTGGCGTCTTTGATTTCATCTCCTTTTTCATCGCTACCATATTACGAGCGCCTTGAAGTACCACGTCTAGCCTCCCTCCTATCCTATAGTTTTCGTAAGTCTCCTGCGTAGTACCATCTACAGAGATAATCATCCGATCTAGTCCCGATTCGATCGTTTTTTTAGCATTTGCCTTATTCAGAAAGTGCCCGTTGGTAGAGGTGATTGTATAGATGCCTTTGTCGTGCGCATACTTGACCATATCCAAAAACTTAGGATTGATGTAAGGCTCTCCTTGGAAGTAGAAAATCAGGTAGAGTAGATTTTGTGCTAGCTCATCCATCGTCTTTCTAAAAAAATCAACTTTTAAGTTTCCCGTAGGACGTGAAAATGCACGCAAGCCTGATGGGCATTCGGGGCACTTTAGATTGCAGGCAGTAGTCGGCTCGATAGACACCGTCATCGGCATCCCCCATTGAACAGGCTTTTTTGACCACCTTGTATAGTAATACGAGGCCAATATCTTAGTCACATTGAGTATGCGTCCAGGTGTTAGCTTGGAAAGAAAATTTAAACTATCAGAAAGATATGGCATTCTTATTTATATGTAACGCTCTTTAATGATATTGATATGGTGCTCGATGTGTCCAATGATAATATAGCCCAATGATCGAATAGATACTGTATTTCCCGACACCTTTCCTCTATGCATCAGTGACTGTTCATTTAGATGTCTAAAGTGCATATTAGTAACATCCCTTGCCTGCATTAGTTCTCTACACAGATCCGACAGCGACTTGTATGATACGTCTGCCACCTCAGCAAAAGCATTATGATCAAAGCCTGGTAGATCTGTTTCATCCATCCGAGATATTCTAAATGCCCGATGTGCCATTACCAACTCTACATCGATTAGATGTTGAATAACTTCGCCTATCGTCCACTTACCCTCCTCATATGCAAAATCTTTTTTATGCTCATCTATCGACTTCAGGTATTGGATACTTTCGGCAAAACTTGTCTCTAGTTCTTTAGCCAAAGGCGTATCTGTATTGGTCAACGCGATATAGTTGGCAAAGTAAGCTGGGTACTCTTCAGGATCTAAAGTCATAGTATACTTTTTTCCAAAGGTAATTAAGCCCTCATATTATAATATCAAAAGCTTTATTAATTTTGCCTAAAACCATTTGTTATATTAAAATGGTATAAATCTAATTCACGAGTGATAGCATTTCTCAAGAGATTATTTTCACGCGAAGAAACTATAGAACCTGATATCATGAAATATCTGATCGTCGGGCTTGGCAACATCGGTGCCGAGTATGACAATACTAGACATAATGTGGGATTCGAGATCCTAGACGACTTGGCAGCAGAGAAAGAAGCGACTTGGAAGAATGAGCAGCTGGGCGCCGTAGCCGAGTTCAAATTCAAAGGCAGGACTTTCATCTTGCTCAAGCCTAACACTTTCATGAATCTGAGTGGCAAATCCGTACGATTCTGGATGCAGAAGCACAAGATCAAGATACCCAATCTCCTCGTGGTCTTGGACGACCTCAATCTACCCTTTGGCAAGATGCGAATGCGCGCCAAGGGCAAGGACGGTGGGCACAACGGTCTCAAAGATATAGACAAGATGCTCGGTCAAAACAACTATGCGCGACTCCGTTTCGGGATAGGCAGTGACTATAACAAAGGTCAGCAAGTCGATTTCGTCCTCGGCGAATGGTCCAGTGAAGAGCAAGTCACCATGAAGCCTCTCAAGGAGAAAGCACATAAAGCTATTTTAGCTTATGCTACTATAGGAGCTAGTCGAGCGATGTCTCAGTTTAATGGATAGATATATTTGGGGTCATCATGATGTCGCTATCGCTCCCATGACCATGCTCTCCACTATATCGATTTTGATTCGCGAAGAAGCGAATCAAAATCGATGCCGCTGCGATCATTTGCCTCTACGCACTCCGTTTGTCGAGCTCCGTCTTTTCGACTACGCGAGATATAGGGGTAGTTCTTTTGTTGCGCCCTTTCAGGGCTTTTATCCAATTTTACGATTTACATAGGGCGATGCCCTATGCTAATTTGCATGACCCACCTTGGGGTCAATATAGAATGATATATATACTATAAATCTCAATTACGGGTCATAAAAAATTTGTACTGTGAAGTGTCATTCATCTCTAGGATTGTTTATGGCTTAAAAACTTATGCATCTCAAAATCTTGAATATTGATCCTAAAATTAATCACCGCCCCAAAAGCTTGCACGGCTGACTAGACGTGGGCATTACATATTAGCGAGGGGTAACGCCCCTCGTATTATAAAATCATTCAACTAGCCCTGAAAGGGCGCAACACCCTTACTAGAACCAAATTTTATCTATTTCCAAGAAAAAAAATTAACATGCCACAATCATAGCTGCAAATAATTTACACATCACCTTTAGCACAAATCGAATACGATGAGAGATACGTTTGGGACTAGTTGGTCAATTTAACTGGTGGAAAGATAAATTGTAACACCATCTAATAGTCCATCATAACAATATATTGCTCTCCCTGTGACACTCTGTACCCCAATTTTTTATTTTAGAATTAGGATAAAAAAACTACATTTGCAGACCAGTCTAATCAGATAAGCTTTATAAAAGCTTAACAATTAACCAAATATGTATTATTCCAGCATTTTGCCATAACAATTGGAATACATTTTGTTCAATATGCCCTTTTGGTGTTACTCAGACATCAGTGAAATAATAGGGCTGCTGGGCAGTTGACTGGGTGTAATAGCCTACAAACTTGGGATTTTAATGAATTTAATTTACATTTCTTCTTTTACTGCTTGGGTAGGTTTATTCTTTGGCTTTTTTGACAAAGATGTACCAACCACTGAGACGGCGACTCCTACTAATTCTTCTATCCATCAAGAAGTCAATCCGATCAAAGAATCTTTTCTTGCAGAATTTGATGCAGAAGCCAGAAAAATTCTAAGACGTGTCAATCAGCCTGGAGCAGCTATCGCTATCGTGATGGACAGCACCATTGTCTATACACAAGGTTATGGCTACAGAAATAAAAAGACTAAAGAGAAGGTCAATGAAAATTCTGTTTTTAGAATCGGATCTTTATCAAAAGGTTTTGCTTCCATTTTATCAGGTGCATTGGTCACTGAAAACGAATTTAAGTTTGAAGATAGAATTACGCAGCACATTCCTAATTTTAAACTTTGTGATGAGAAATGTACAGAGGATGTTCAGATAAAACATATCCTATCTCATAGTTGTGGATATCCATATCATGCTTATACTGATATGCTAGAGAAGGGACGCTCTATGGAAATGATTAAAGAAAAACTAGGCCACCTAAAGCTTATTGGTAAGCCTGGTCAATATTATAGTTATGGAAATGCCGGTTATTCTCTCATCGAAGATGTAGTGGAAAATTCTACAGGCATCTCGTACGTAGATCAACTCAATAATAAACTATTCGGGCCTCTGCACATGTATGATGCTTCTGCAGAACGGGAAGACATTGCCAGTTGTGATAATGTAGCGCTCCCGCACTATCATAGTAAGAGAGGATGGAGACCATCTAAAGTTTCCTCTAAATATTATAATGCTACTTCTGCTGGCGGAGTCAATGCCAGTATTGATGATATGTCAAAGTGGCTTCAACTACTTTTAGGACAACACGAAGAGATCATCTCTGATGAAGTTCTCAACCAAGTATTCACACCTGTTGTCAATGCAAAAAATAGAAAAAAATATTTTCAACGTTGGAAAGGTATCAAAAACGCGCACTACGCGCTAGGCTGGAGAATCCTAGACCAAAAAGGTGAACAAGGTGATCTTGTCTACCATGGTGGATTTGTCAATCAATACCGCAGCGAGATCGCTGTCAACAGAAAAGACAATATTGCTATCTGCGTTCTCAGTAACGCACCTACCGCATTTGCTTCTAGATGTATTCCTGAATTTTTTGAACTCTATGAATCTTATCGAGCGGATATTGAATTGTGGAATGAACTCAATCAGTTAAAAATTAAAAGTTAAAAGATCTGCTCAAGCAGCCATCTTTCTTAAATTACCTTTTAGAGATTTTTTTACAAAAAACAGTTTAGTTTTTTTTTGCTAACAGCTAAAGGCTAATACCTAACAGCCTCTATTCGGACAAAGGATCGAAAGGGCTTGGTCGCGATGGAATCCCGTTTTTTTCGGGATGTAATCGGGACGGGAGCGAAGCGCACCCCGACAGAGCCTGGTGCCGATTTTCTCAGCCTTGCCAGTCGCGTAGGCATCGGCATGGCCCAAAATAATCATGTAAATTCAGAATATTAAACTTGAGTTCACTCCAAAAACTCACAAAATCAAAAATGTTTCTTTTGGCGATATTTTTCATTTTCTCAATCCACTTATGCTCAGGCACGCCAACGAGTTGTCGCACAGGCACGCCAACGAGTTGTCGCACAGGCATTACTGGAAAGATTTTGCATGCTACTGCTAGCTGGCAGTAGTTCTCTTCCTATATTGACACAGGATCAATATTGCTGCGCATCGGAAGATCACATCCAAAATATTCCATTTTATGCAATTCGTCAGTTTTCAAAGTGGACTCAAACTTCATTTTTCAGTAGGAAAACTAAAAATGAAATGAATTTTTCTTAAAAGAAATTGTCTAATATCTTTTAAAAAAAACTAGCACCTAGCGCCTAACAGCTCACAGCTTTTTTCAAAGTCACCCACCAAAAACCACAAAAAAGTAATCTCCTTCTATAAATACCACTGCTATGAAGTTTTTTACATTTCTAATTATATTGAGCGCTTCATTATACTCGTGCGATCCTAGGCCAACTCGCAGCAGAAGTATACCGCTACAGCATTTAGAAAAAGAAACAGTTACTGTAGTGGATACATCGTCCAATGATTCCGTCGACAAAATCATTTACGAGTAATATCAATTTACTTTTGTTCACCCATGCGATCACGCATGACAAAATCTTAGAAGATGAAACGTGTATACCATTTCTGCCTGAAAATGGCATATATCTTTCGACAGAATTTATCAAGCTCTTCGTTGAAAATACTCGTGATAGCTCAGGCTATCCCTGTGTTTTTCGCCTCGATCTTAAAAAATTCTATTCGAAATCTAAAACGACATTCTCAAACAGATATGGGACTAGATATATCTGGATTAAAAAGCGGCTACTTGATGCGCTTTCAAATCGGAATCATAGTTGCCCTCGCCGCGACCTTAGCAGCATTCAATTTCACCACTTATCCTGAAAAAGGTAATGATATAAATATTGTATTGATTGATGAATGGGATGATGAAGATATTCCCATCACTCGTCATATAAACGAAAAACCAAAAGCACTCCCACCACCAAAAATAGAAGTCAGCGATGTGATCGAACCATTAGACGAGACACCTGAATTCATAGAAAAGAAGCCTATAGAGTTGGTGGAAACTGTGGTGAAAACAGATGAAAAAATAGTCCGTATTGCTCCAAAGCCAAAAGTAAAAACGATCATCAAAAAAGCACCCGTGATCGTGGAGCCAGAAATTGTAGAACCCGAAATAGAAGAGATTGTTACCTTCACTGATGAGATGCCCCGATTCAATGCTTGTGAAGATATAGAGGGAGATAAAAAAGCTAAAGAAAAATGCGCCACAAAAGCGCTTATGGCTTACGTATTAGGGAACATCAAATACCCTCGCA
>Ga0209187_1001037_pt1 | contig 36620 bp, 28 predicted proteins | sample BantaG_FD_187430 | JGI IMG/M metagenome (GOLD analysis project Ga0209187, IMG submission 187430) | Marine algal microbial communities from Bantry Bay, Ireland - BantryBay_4 metaG (SPAdes) (version 2) | ecosystem: Host-associated > Algae > Red algae > Unclassified | place: Bantry Bay, Ireland...
GATATAGTCTCTTACTGTCTTACGATGTATCCCTAACTGACGAGATATACTTCGCTGTGAGTGACCTAAATCGTAGAGTCTTATTATTTGCTTTTGTTGCATATCGATGATTCTTGTGTTACTCATTCTTCGGCATTTTTATGCGAAGAAATTAAGAATCATTACCCTTATTTAAAGTGGTACACTTTACGTAATAATTACTGGTACACTTTCCATGAGATTTAATGGTACACTTTGGATGAGATTATGCAGCTAATTCTATTAATATATTTCCGACATTCTAATGTTTAAATGGTATTAATACCCCAACAACTCATCTACCTTCGCCCTGACTTTCTCAGCTGAAGGAATCATAGTCTTCTCCAACTCGCTATTAAGCGGAATGGCAGGCATATTCTCAGATCCGATAATCATCACTGGTCCATCGAGTTGCTCAAAACAAACTTCTGATATCTTACCACACAGACTTCTACCAAAAGTATTTTCACTCGGCTCTTCTGTGACGACTAAGCATTTCTTTGTTTTTCTAACTGAAGCATATACGGTTTCCATATCTAATGGATTCAGGGTTCTGAGATCTATGACCTCTATCTGATCTGTTATGTCATCCGTTGCATTCATAGACCAGTGTACACCCATACCGTATGTGACGATAGTGGCTGTTGGCATATCATCATTTTCTTCTATGGATTGCACGATATTGGCTAAGCCGAATGGAAGTATATAATCTTCAGATGGTTCTGTGACCTTAGCTCTGGAAGTACCAGGTACTTTAGACCAGTAGAGCCCTTTGTGTTCTAATAGGACGACTGGATTAGGGTCTAAGTAAGCAGCTTTTATAAGGCCCTTTAGGTCTGCACCATTACTTGGGTAGGCGATTTTTATACCTCTTATATTAGTGAGTACTGATTCTACACTGGATGAGTGGTAAGGACCTCCACTGCCATAAGCCCCGATGGGGACTCGTAGTATCATGCTGACTGGCCACTGACCGTTACTAAGGTAGCAAGATCGACTGACTTCTGTAAATAACTGATTAAGCCCAGGCCAGATGTAATCCGCAAATTGTACTTCTACGATTGGCTTAAGACCTACTGCGGACATACCTACAGTAGATCCCACAATAAACGCTTCTTGTATAGGCGTATTAAATACTCGCTCGTCACCAAACTTCTGTGCCAATGTCGCGGCTTCTCTAAATACGCCGCCTAATCTTGCTCCGACATCTTGGCCATAGAGTAGACATTCCTTATGCTGATCCATCAATTCTTCTATGGCGAACAATGCACAATCTACCATGACAACCTCATCATTATCAGATGGCGATCGATCACCACTTTCTGCTATGACGGATGTTTCTGCATAATCATGTGTGTACAGATCTGAAGCTTCTGGGTCAGGTGCATCTTTTGCTTTGATATATTCTTTAGCAACTTTTTCTTTAGCCTTGTTGACTATACTTTCAATGCTGGATTTTGAGTGACCAGCTTCTTTTAATAGCTTTTGTAATTTAGGATATGGATCTCTTGTCTTGGCTTCTTCGAGATCATCTCGATACCATTCCATACGGACTCCAGATGTGTGATGATTAAGAAGCGGCACCTTAGCATGTATAAGAAACGGTCGTCTTTCTTTTCTCATAGTCTTAATGACCTTCTGCACGCTTCTGTAACATGCGTCAAAATCTGACCCATCTATAGTCAATGCTTCCACTCCGTGAAATCCTTGTATAAACTCATATGCATCTTGTGCTCTTGTCTCTTCTGCATTAGCGGATATGTCCCAACCGTTATCTTGTATGATATATAAAATCGGTAGTTGCTTAAGAGCGGCCATCTGGAATGCTTCAGATACTTCTCCTTCGGTCACACTTGCGTCACCTAAGGAACAGACTGTTATGGGATAGTCACCATCATCTATATTCATAAGTTCCTTATACTGCATACCCATGGCAGCGCCGGTTGCTGGAATGGCTTGCATACCTGTGGCAGATGATTGGTGTGGTATCTTCGGAAAGGCATCGTCATTAAGACTGGGGTGGCAATAATACGATCGACCACCTGAGAATATATCATCCCGCTTAGCCATCAGTTGTAGCATCAGATGATAAGGCTCTATTCCCATACCTAAAAGCATGGCATCATCCCTATAATATGGAAATGCATAGTCTTGAGTTAGCAATTGCATTCCTACTGCAATTTGTATGGCTTCGTGTCCTCGAGATGTGGCGTGGACATATTTGGAGACGACCTTAAAGTTTTCTTCGTATAACTCAGTCATGGACTTAGCTGTAGCCATATGGCTGAGAGCTTTTTGCAGAACCTTTTTTGATAGAGTTTTATTAAGAGCTTTCGCAGATTTAGTCATTGATTTCGGCATTCTTATAGCAGTGATCTTATTAATTGAGTATTCGTAAATGTACAAACTATTAAGGGGATTACAATGCTATCATACAGAACATTTATTACCCTTAGAGGTCTGTTATGAGGCTCGTAGTCACTTTATTCTGCAATTTATTATTACGACGAATAATCTATTGTAGAGAGCTGGGTGATTCTATAGGACAAACCTATAATTCTAAGATTTCTTCTAATTGAAATAATAATGAGAAGAATCCAATTTTTTTGTTCAGCAATTTTTGTTTGATGGTGGCAACTTTCAGCTTCGTGTCTAATAGTTTCAGCTCTCGACTATTGACAAGAAATACTGAGCTCTCACCAATTGAAAATTTATCATTTTCTATTTCTAATAAAAATGCTCTATCATCTTGATTGATGATACTCTGTTCCAATATTGAATTGAGAGCTTGGATTTCTATCATCATATTTTGTGCATAGACATATATGGATTGCTGCTTTAGCATTTGATCATTAGAGTTACTTTCGATATCTATATCGATGGCTTGCTGAGCACCTTTTGCTTTTCTGTTAAATATAGGGTAATAGAAATCGACGCCTAATTTATAGTCATTGCGATTGTAGCTAACGACTTTGTCGTTTTCATTAATTTGCAATAATGCATTGAGTTTTAAGTTCAGTTCTGGCTTCAGTGATTCATTGATAAGTCTTCTTTCTATATTCAGCTTATCCTCATAATTTTCAAATTTTAGAATACTTGGTAGATTAGGTATGATAGTTAGCCACTGAGACTCTAATATTATCATATCCTCTGTCCAGATATCTTGACTAAGTACTTGCGGTATGGTTGTAGGTGATAGTTCTATTATACCTGCATCATCTGTCCACAGATATAGCTCAAGATTATTTTTTGCCTGAATTTCTTCCTGTATAGACGACTGTAGATCTATGCTTCTACTATTTAAGTTGACTTTAGCTTCCAGAGTATCTATCGCTGGGCCATCACCCGTATTGTATATTGCTATAGTGTTATCATATCTTATCTGAGCGATATCATAAGCTTCCTGATATAATAGTCTACTTTGGTAAGCATATTGCCACTCCACATAACTGTAAGTAGCCTCTGCTAATAATTCATTAATCAAAGTTTGGCTTTCTATGTCATTGAGTGATCGGATGATACTGGCTTCCTCTATGATTTTTCTCCTTTTGTTATAGAAGAGACCCTTGCCTATAGGTACAGAAATGCCGCCGAATGCAAGGCCATCTATAGGTAGGTTGTTTTCATTATTCAGAAAGATTCCATCATTAGATTCGTAACCTCCATAGACATCGATACCTAGCTTGCTCGGCACTTTGATAAGTCCTGAGAGTTTCTGATAATAGTTCTTGTCATCAAATGATTTCTGATTATAATTGACATCTATAGTTGGATCTAATTCTCCCTTCGCTTGTCTGGCTATGGCATTCGATTTTTCCTGTAACAGACGTGCATTCTTAATAATCGGATGGTACTCGTACACAAGCCTGATATAATCATCTAACTCAAGGGTAGAGCTTGCTTGCCCTAATGATAGGAGAGGGGAGAGCATATATATTATAATCCAGTAAGGCTTCATTCTCACTCTATTTATTATCAAAATCTGCCATTGTCAGATTATGAGGACAAGGTCTCTCGTTATCATCTACTTGTACAAATACTATCTTGTCTATACTGATAATATTTTTTTTCGTAAAATAATTTCTTACCTCACATTTAAATGTAATAGAGGTTCTTCCTACTTTGACAAATTCTAATCCTATCTCTATGACATCCCCCTGTCTTCCCGAAGAAATAAAATCTATCTCTGACATATACTTAGTGACCACCTTCTGCGTGTTAAGCTTAGTCATAGCATATATGCCTGCTTCCTCGTCTATCCATCGCAATAACGATCCACCGAATAGTGTATTGTTAGCATTAAGATCTTCTGGCTTAATTAATTTTCTCGTATAAAATTTCATATTCTGTTCTAACTTGATAATTGGTAAAATTGTATTAATAGCTTTTCGTTTTATCAATATCTACTTAGCTATAATTTAATAATCCAACTATTTTATTTTTCTAATCGGTGCCTTATTCTTCGTGTTTTCAAATTCTTTAGGCTGATAGAAATCTGGCGGAAAACCATTCAGTTGCCTCCATATTTCATAATATACTTTCACCTCATTAAGGAGCAGTAGGCCATTAGCGCCGCCGCCTATTCTTACAAGTTCTGGCCACAATTCATCATCAGGATCTTCTACTACCAGAACTCTGTACTTCCCATTCTTACTGATATCATTATCTATAGCGAAAACTTTCCCTCCGAAAGTACCAAAGGAATTATTAGGCCACCCGCTAAATATGACTGCTGGCCATCCATCAAATTGTAGCCTGACTTTTTTTTCTTTCTTAAGCAATGGAACATCTACTGGCTTGATATATAACTCCACTGCCTTCTGAAATTCAGTCGGGATAATGGTGGCGATGGATTGTCCAGTTTTGATGTATTCTCCCACGCCATTTACAAGTGTCCTTGTCACAGTGCCATTAATAGGGGAGGTAATGACATAGGCGTCTGTTCTAACCTTATACTTATTATAATTAGATTGTAGTTTGTTGCTTTCTCCTTCCGCCGTGTATTTCTGTGATAGAGTGCTATTTATGTCTGCTTCTATTTTAGATATTTTTTGGGCGTATTCAGATATTATAGCATCTCGATTAGCAACTATATTAGTTATTTCATTTTTACTTTCTTGTAGCTTATTTTGAAGTAGATTTATCTTAGCTTCTGATTCTCTGACAGAGAGTCTTTTGTTTTCCAATTCAGTTAGTGACTTGATGCCTTTAGTGTATAGCTCTTGTGTCCTTTGGAGTTGATTATTGACATTCTGCAATTTTGTTTGAGCTGCTATCAGATCGAGGCTATCAGATTTTATCTTCAGTAGAAACTGAGCATTTTTGATATTATTCTGTTCGAGCTTAACTGATTTATTTTGTTCTGCTGCTTTTATTTGAGCATCTAAGTTTGTCGTCTTATTTTGGTATGCATTCGCTGCAGAGTTTTTAGCATTGATTTGATTTTGTGTCCTTTTCAGTAACTCAGGATCGAGATATTCTTCTTTCGATTCTGATATGGTAATAATTGTATCACCTATGGATACAACATCACCTTCCAACACATGCCAATTTTCTATCTTACCAGCGATGAGGGATTGTATATCTTGAGGTCTACTCAGAGGACTGAGTGTTGTGACATAGCCTTTAGATCTAATGTTCTGAGTCCACGGCAGAAACATACTACATATGACTATAATAAATATGAGAATTAGAAGTCGTAATAGAAGTTTTGAAATAGATTTTTCTTCTAACTTTTTGAATACAGAATATTTGTCTTTCCGTATTTTATTATTAATCGAATGTAGACTTATATTCAGCATCCTATAGTTTTATATTGTTTTCGATTACCCTTCCATTAGACATGACTATTTGATTGTCGATGTATTCTTTCCATACCTCATCTACTGATGTAACGATTATAGACCAGTTATTATCTTTAGCGACAAGTGCTTCGATGATGGCTCTTTTTTCTTTTCTTTTGACATGATCGAGTGGATCTTCCAGTATAAGTAGTTTCGGTTCTGTCACGATAGCTCGTGCTAAGATTATTCTGTTTTGGATATTTCGTGGAATCTTACTGCCCTCTGGATCTATGATTGTCTTTAGCCCTAAAGGTACTGTAGAGATATAATTAATAAGTCCTGTAATCTTAAGTGCTTTACTTATTCTCTCTGCCGTAGCATTCTCTCTTAGCATAGTAATATTATCCAATATGGAACCTTCGAATATATCATTGTTACTTAAAGCAAAACCGATATGCTTTCTTAGACTATCAAAGTTTAGAGATTTCATCGGAAAGCCCTTGTACCTGATTATGCCATTATTAGGATCGAGTATACCTGACATTAACTGTAGTAGGGTAGACTTGCCAGAGTTAGCAGGACCTGTAATATAGACAGAGGTCTCTTTAGGAATCTCAAAGCTGACGGTGTCTAATGTCTTAGTCGCCGATCCTGGATATTTATAACTAAGATTATCTACTGCTACAGAAAATGCATCTGTGTTCTCATCTAATAATAATCCCTCGTCTCTGTCCAATGGCATATCTGTTACATAGCCTATCTTTTCTAAGGCTGTCAATACATCATATATAGAGTCTAATGACTTTATTAATTTCTCAACGGAAGCTATAATCAAGATTATAATGATCTCAGCTGCTACAAACTGCCCGATATTCATCTCTCCATTAAATACGAGTATACTACCAGTTATCAATAAACCTGCGGCAATTAATACTTTAAATGCAATCAAGTATAGAGACTGATTAATTAATATATTAAAGTGAGATTCTCGAGAATTAAGATAATTGTTAACATGATAATTACTCTTAGTCAAGTTCATGTCAGATTGGCTGACTAACTTAAAGGATAGTTTTGTTCGTGCTATTTCTTCTAACCAGAATGCTATTTTATACTTAAACTTAGATTCCTTAATACTTGTCTTAAGACCGATAGGTCCAGTAGTTGCGATGATAAAATATATTAATGCGATCAAGATAATACTAAAAAGTATAAAGAACGAATGATATAAACTAAGGACGAATAGCCCTACAATGATCTGAAATAAAGCCAATGAAAATTCGATCAATATTTTAGGTAGTCCTTTCTGAATAGTAATGGTATCGAAGAACCTATTAGCAAGTTCCGGTGCATAATAATCATGTAAGGCTGAGTGCTTAATCTTAGGTATTCTATATGCAAACTCGAAGGATGCTCTACTGAATATCTTCTGTGCTATATTCTCTACGATTCTTAATTGTAATAATTGTAGGATACCCGTAAGAGCCACCCCCACGATTACAAATCCGACTAATATGATCCAAGAAGTAGATATCTCTCCACCTTGGATAAGATTGACAATAGCTTGCACTCCTATGGGTAATGAGAGATTGACAATACCATTAAAGAAGGCATAGATATATACCTGGCTTATATCTTTCTTATCTACCTTAAGTAATCGATTAAATCTCTGAAATGGCGTCAATCTTGTCTCCATCCTCTATTAATTATATCTATAACTGTCATCAATGTATGTAGTTCTGATCTAAGATTATGCAAATGTAAGTATAATTTATATTAAAAGTTAGTATTACTAACATAAATAATTGTATTAATTATATTTGTATTTATTAGCACTAACCTATATATTAGTATTGTTATACAGTAATAAAGCTTATGGCTCTACAACTACGATTTACATTACCCGAGAAATTATACCTCAGAGACCCTCAAGAGACTAAATATGGTCGAAAATTACTACAAAAGACTATAGATCTTCTGTCTAAAATTGGTTTTGAGGCATTTACATTTAGAAAATTAGGTAAAGAGATGTCTTCTTCTGAAGTATCTATATATAGATATTTCGAGAACAAACATTTATTATTACTATATCTTAACTGCTGGTACTGGGAGTGGGTTCATCATCTAATAGACAGGAGTGTTCTTAATATGCAAGATCCTAAAGCTAAGTTAGACAAGGCACTACATAGTATCATATATGCTTCTAAAGAATCGGACCTGACTCATTATATTAATGAGCAGAAGCTCCACAGAATCGTTCTTAATGAAAGTTCTAAGTCCTATCATATACACGATGTCGACGCTGAGAATAGGGATGGCCTATTTCTACCTTATAAAAACTTAGTAGAAAAATTGTCAACTATCATTCTGGAAGTCAATCCTAAGTGTAAGTATCCACGCAGCCTGAGTAGTACTATTTTTGAAATGACTAATAATCAAGTCTACTATGCAGAACATCTACCTAGATTGACTGATCTTAAAGGTTCAAAAAATATCTATGCCGATCTGGAAAAAATGATCAGTTTCTTTGCATATGGTGTTATCAATGCTTAGAGATAAAATGAAGGATTTTCCAAAAAGACTTCGTAATTCAATATTATTTACTTATTTATCATGTTATTCAACTGACACTTTATTTCACTCTAACTAAGTAGCTCTACATAATAAATCGATATATAACAATTATGAAAAATACATTATACCTACTCATATTTTCTGTTTTGACTATTATATCATGCAAGCCGACAGCGGACAACTCTGATGTTATAGACAATAAGGTAAAGGTCACTAAAATTGATTACCCGGAAGCAATGGATAAGATTTTTGATAATCATGGTTCCATTTATAAGTGGAAGTCTATGAAAGCTATGACATTCGAGATAAAGAAAGAAGCTAAAAATGAAAAGACAATGATCGATCTACATACAAGACATGAGCGAATAGAGGCCAGTAACTTCACATCAGGATATACGGGTAATAAGTATTGGGTAGAGGCAGACACTTCTTATAAGGGTAATGCTAAGTTCTATACTAATCTTATGTTTTATTTCTATGCTATGCCATTTGTACTTGCAGATGATGGTATAAATTACGATAAGGTTGACCCATTGATTTTTGATGATGTTGCATACCCAGGATATAGAATCTCATATGGAGATGGAGTAGGTATCAGTCCTAAGGATGAGTATTTCATCCATTATGATCCGAAGACTTATGAGATGGCCTGGTTAGGATATACTGTCACTTACCGTACGGGCAAAGCAAGCGATAAGATAGGATGGATACGATATGACAATTGGAAAATCTACAATGGGTTGAAGTTGCCTCAAAGTCTTACCTGGTATAAGACAGAATATAATCGACCTACTGAAGAAAGAAATACAAGAATTTTTGTTAATGTAAATGTATCTGAAACTGCTTTTCCAGAAGGGACATTTGATATGCCTGCTGGAGCTAAGTTGGTAGAGTAGGGAGGATAATGATTGCAGTTATGCAAATTAGCAATAGCAAAATTATATGTCCATTAAGGGGATATAAAATTCAAAGTTTCAAAGCATGTCCATTTGGATATTCAGAAGTAAGAACTTATAATCCCAGAGGGATTACATTATGTATAGCCCTGCAAGAATTGCAGAGATTAGGATATAAGTCTAAGGGGGATTTGGCTTGATCTTTACAAAAAATGATGACAAATCTGATAGGGATGTTCAGAAGTAAGCGAATGGCGCCGTAGGTGCCACACCTTTATAGCCCAGAACGTAAGTTCTGGGTAAAAGAAATAGTAGGGAAGCAATTTGGCGAAATTTTTGACCAAAAATTATGACAAATTGGGTAGATGCGTTACCCCGTTATATTGCAAATTCAGTCAGTTATAGGGTATAGCAAACAATTAATATTAGCATAAGTCATTGAATTATAGGTAGTTATAGTATATCTGAACATCCCTCTGATAGGCATGTGTCACCCTTATTGGCTGTATTTGACACAATACTGAGTAATGGATTTTATTTATAATCTGTGATATAGAGCGGACAATCGAAGGAAGTCTAATCTAATTATCACTTGTTATATACTTTTTTATTTAGTAATATCGGAATGTGCTTTTCGAATTCATTCTTCCACTTAATTCTGTCGTGCCCACCTTCGAATTTGTAGAATGTATGCTTATAGTTTTTTAAATTTAAAAATTCGTGGTATTCATCACCTGCTATAGCGAAAGGAATCGGCTCTTCTTTACCGTATGCAAAAATCATATTTGGATATTTTCCATAAGGCCAATTTGTCTGTTCATAACTTCCTCCAGCCATAGACAGGCATAAGTAATTATCAAATAAATTTGATTTATCTACACTCATAGATATCCCAAATCCAGCACCATTAGAACAACCATAGAATATTCTATCTTCTGATTTTTTCGATACTGGAAAGTTATCTTCAATAAATTGCAACACTTCTGCTGAAAAGAATTCCAGATGCCTATTATACAATTTTTGTAAATATAGATTTTCACTTTCTTCGGACCAATTCTTTATGTATTCATAATTTCGGAAAGCGTTATCAGAGTTTTGAACAAGATTTTCATTAGAATGTACACCAACTAATATAAATTTTGGTGAAATTCCATTATTGATAAGTGAATCTATACCTTGTTTATAGGCACTTGTTATTATTTGTCCATCTGTAGAGTAAACAGTTGGCAAATCAATTTCTGATTTGTAGCCCTTGGGCAGGTAGATTGTTATTTCTCTTTCCTCCTTCAAATTTTCACTATATAGTGTTTTACTAATAACAGTAGATTCTGAATTAGATATTATTTTTTTTGTCATACATCCTATTCCTAATATGGCAGTTGATATAAGTAGGATGATAAATTTCATTTTGTTTTTCATTTTTTCATTGTGAATTGTACATAAAATTGCAATAAACTGAATGTAAGCAAATTAGGTTACTACTGAGCATTTCTCCATGTGATAGATATTGTGATACAACAAGGTGCTTCAGCTATATGTTTTGCTGAGCTATATATCTATCACTGAATATGAGCCGACCTTAGCTGAGGAATTAGCATTTAATATCGAAAGGATAATGTCTATAAGAACACCTTCGCAGACCCACTCATAGCCACACCAAAAGCATCCATATCCAATCCTGTAGCAATATTATTTTTGTCAAAATAGGAAATCATATTTTCCATGGGCATGTTGCCAGTCAGTTCGTCCTTAGCCATAGGGCAACCGCCGTAACCTTTGATTGCACCATCAAAACTTCTGCAGCCGCTCTGGTAAGCAGCATGGACTTTTTCTTCCCACTTATCTGGGGTTGTATGTAGATGAGCATTAAAATAGGCATCAGGAAAAAGAGGTATAAGGTTCTCGAATAGGTACTGAATACTCTCAGGTGTGGAGACGCCTATGGTGTCAGAGAGAGAAAATCGATTGATTCCCATGCTGCGAAGCTTGATCACGTATTCTTCGGCAATTTCTACATTCCACTCATCCCCATATGGATTTCCAAATGCCATAGAGATATAGATCAATAACTTTTTACTATGCTTGATGGCAATGGCTTGTATATCTGCTACCCTCTGCAGTGATTTCTCAATGGTCGCATTCGTATTTCTCAGCTGAAAAGTTTCGGAAATAGAAAATGGATATCCCAAATAATCGACTTGGTCATACGCTATTGCATCATGTGCTCCACGACGGTTAGCGACTATAACTGATAACTTCGAGGAGCTTTCTGTAAGGTCAAGCAAATCCATCAGTTGCGATGTATCTCGCATCTGAGGAATGGCCTTAGGGGAAACAAAACTACCGACATCGATGGTGTCAAATCCCACCTTAAGTAGCTGGTTAATATAGGTCGCCTTAGTCTCCACTGGAATGTATTCATGGATGCCTTGCATGGCATCTCTTGGACATTCTATAAGTTTAAGTGTGTCAGTGGTCATCGATTACTAAGTTTGGATTACACCTACATTAAATTTCTCCACCACTCCCTGATTAGCGGCTTCTATACTTCTCGATATAGTGGCTCTTGTATCTGCGGGATCGATGATACCATCTGTCCACAATCTTGCAGCTGCATAGTATGGTGAAGTTTCTGCTTCGTACTTAGCAGATATGCGTTCGAATATTTCTTGCTGTTCAGCTTCAGTAGGTTCTTGGCCTTTAGCTTTCATACTGCTGACTTGTATCTGCATCAGCACCGTGGCAGCTTGCTTACCTCCCATCACAGCAATTCTGCCAGACGGCCAAGAGAAAATAAATCGTGGATCATATGCCTTACCACACATAGCATAATTACCCGCTCCATAAGAGTTGCCTATGACGATACTTATTTTAGGTACTGTACTGTTCGATACGGCACTGACCATCTTGGCGCCATCTTTAATGATGCCTCCATGTTCTGATCTGCTCCCTACCATGAATCCCGATACATCATGCAAGAATACCATTGGAATTTTTTTCTGATTACAATTCATTATAAATCTTGCTGCCTTATCAGCACAATCGGAATATATCACACCGCCGAATTGCATTTCTTTCTTAGCAGTCTTGACGACCTCTCTATTATTAGCGACTATTCCCACTGCCCAGCCATCTATTCTGGTGTAGGCACATATCATAGTCTGCCCATATTCTTTTTTGTACTCAGTGTACTGTCCGTCGTCAATAATTGCCTTAAGTAACTCTCTGGTTTTGTAAGGTTTGGTTCTGTTAGTTGGGAATATCTGATAGAGTTTTTCTTTAGAATATTTAGGCTCTACACTTTCTATTCTGTCAAACCCCGCAGTTGGCCGCTCTCCTATATTAGACATAAGGTCACGAATCGTATCGAGACACTCTTGATCATTCTCACATTTATAATCTACATCGCCTGATATGGCGGTTTGAGTGTGTGCACCGCCAAGAGTTTCTTTGTCTACCGTCTCTCCGATGGCCGCTTTTACAAGATAAGGTCCTGCAAGAAAAATACTTCCCGTCCCTTCTACAATTAGTGCTTCGTCTGACATAATCGGTAGATATGCACCACCTGCTACACAGCTGCCCATAATTGCAGATATCTGCGTGATCCCCTTAGCAGACATAACTGCATTGTTTCGGAATGTTCTTCCGAAGTGTTCTTTATCAGCAAAAACTTCATTTTGTAGTGGTAGAAATACACCAGCACTATCGACTAAGTAGACAATTGGTAGTAAGTTCTCTATAGCGATCTCCTGAGCACGCAGATTTTTTTTGCATGTCATCGGAAACCAAGCGCCAGCCTTCACAGAAGCGTCATTAGCGACGATGACGGATAAGCGTCCATTGATATGTGCTAATCCAGTGATTACGCCACCACCTGGACAACCACCATGTTCCTCATACATTTCATATGCCGCGAATGCACCTATCTCCATCAGCTTAGAGTCATCATCCTTAAGATAGTCTACTCTCTCGCGAGCAGTCATTTTACCTTTAGCCCTTTGTTTATCGAGCTTTTTTTCACCTCCACCTAAATAAATCTTATCTAATTTACGCTTAAGTGCAGAGAGAGAAAGCTTCATCTCATCTTCATTCTTGCTATGCTCTATGTTTATTTTGGCCATTAAAATTCTATGATTAGTTTGATTATCTTATGGTGTAAAGATAGCCGACTATTTTAGATATAAAAGGTGATAAACATCAACATTGTAGTGTCATTATTACACTATCTATTTTTGATGTTTAGGCAATATTTTAGAGGATAGTCGTTATACTATATGTCTGTATAATGATAGCAGGGCAGCTAACTAATTATAATACATGAAACAACTCATTTCAATTCTGCTTAGCGTCATATCCATTAATATAACTGGACAAATTAGAATAGAAAAAATAGGCGTTTCCGCAGGTATTCATAGAGTCACCTCATCATATAGCCATTACAAGGGTGAGAATTGGGGTAAGAAGTATCGGACTTTGGTCAATCAGAGAATAGGTGGGAAAATTTTATTCCCTTTGTTAGGTCGTTTTTCATTAGAAAGTGGTCTATTCTTAGATAAGCTCTATTTCAAGAACAAAGACGATAATCCATCAAGTTATATCATTGATTCAGATAATATACTATCTATAGATCAGCACACTATGATTAAGTTAGGTGTTCCATTAACTCTTCTTTGCCGGACTTATCAGACAGAAGCTTGTGTAACTTTCTTAAAGTTGACATGAAATAATTCGGTTATGATACATGAGCAAGAAAGATTCGCAGAAGAGACTAATGATGCATTTAGTACTCAAGCCAGATCAGAATCTATGCTGAGTAATAGTCAGTCAGGTTTTGATTTTTCTAATTCGGAATTAGAATTCTCATTTGGCACATACCTGAGAGTCAAGGGGATAGATGCACAGTTTGCTATAGAGCCAAAGTTTTCTATATATAACTATGTCGCAGCTAATACGGTCAATACAAGACCTGACCTAAATCTATATGAAGCTCACGCCAGAATATATGGATCTATGAGTATAGAGCTGACAATATATAAGATAATAGAATAGCTAATTTTCTTTCCTTCCGATCATTCTGCTAAACATTCGCTTCTCAAATTTCCAAAAGAAATCAAATTGCCCAAATAAAAATCCATAGATTAATAATATGATATTGTAGACAGGTAAGATTAAGATATAATAGATAAAAGAAAATAATATGGACTTCTCCCCATCACCCACAAAAAATGCGACAATAGGTTTCTTAAGAAACATAACAGTAAATCCAGTACAAGCGAAGACAATCAAAATAACAAAAACCTGTGATGCTGATACACCCCAACGATCTTGTAATTTCTGTATCCAACTTCTGTGGCTCTGACCTGACATAAAATATTTATATAATTATATGTACTTACTATAGACGATTGTAAGAATTAAACTAATCACTAATCACTAATCACTAATCACTAATAACTAATCACTAATCACTATTAACTCATAACTAATAACTAATAACTATCAACTAATAACTATTCTACTCCACCCAATCAGCAATAAAAAGATTAGTATCTCTGGTTCCACCATTGTTACGATTAGACGCAAAAACCAACTGTTTACCATCAAATGAAAACATTGGAAAAGAATCAAAAGTATTGTCAAAAGTAATTTGCTCTAAGCCTGTGCCGTCTACATTAATCATGTATAGGTTAAAAGGAAAGCCTCTCTCAGACATATGATTACTGGCAAAAATAACTTTCTCACCAGAGGGATGGAAGAACGGTGCCCAATTAGCATTTCCGAGATCCGTTATTTTCTTTAAGTTACTCCCATCGATATTACATATATATAATTCCATTTCAGTTGGTTTCACAAGACCTTGCGAGAGTAGATCTTTGTATTCCTTTATCTCCTCATCTGTCTTAGGTCGACTTGATCTGAAGATTAACTTAGTCCCATCTGGAGAAAAGAAAGCCCCGCCATCATAACCTAAGCCGCTGGTTACTTGCTTTACATTACTGCCGTCGATCCTCATAGTATATAACTCAAGATCACCAGTACGGATCGAGGTGAATACGATCAAGTCTCCTCTTGGACTGACTGTAGGTTCTGCATCATAACCTGGTGTATCTGTCAGTTGTTTTTTGAGATTTCCATCTAAGTCTGCGGTGAATATATCGAATGATTCATAGATAGGCCACACATATTTACCATCAGCTCTTCTCTCCGGTGTCGGCGGACAATCTTTACTCACTAAGTGAGTTGAGGCATATATAATTTCTTTGTTGCCAGGCAGAAAATATGAGCAAGTTGTTCTACCTTCTCCTGTGCTTAATAATGGATGCTTTGTATCCGCAGTCATTTCCTGAGTAGGATCCAAATAATATATTTGGTCACATTCGACACCCCATTTTTTGTTAGTAGCTTGGAAGACAAGATATTTGTTATCGAAGCTCCAGTACGCTTCTGCATTGTCACCTCCGAAAGTGAGTTGCCTAACATTCTTAAGGTGTTTTTCTTTTTCATATTTTAATTTGCCTTCCATAAGCATAGGAGCTGTAGGTGCTTCATGACCTTCTGACCCATGACTATGTGCATGATCGTGATCGCCATCTTCACCATGAGCATGAGTATGAGCATGCGTCTCTTCTTGTTTTTCGTTGCCATGATGATGCGCTGAGTCTTGGTGTTGACTGTGATCTGCATTCTTACACATATAAAATGACGTAATAGTGACAAGTAGAATTATAAGTTTGAGTAATTTCATGGTTGTATAAATATTGATTAAGTGATAGCTCAATTATAAAATGAAAGCAAACTTATTAAAATTAATAATTCTTACAGGTTTCGTTGGATTACTATCATGTAAATCAACTCAGGTTATACCGATAGATGCCTCGACATTTACGGATGTACGATCAGATGTGACCATTCTTTCGGCAGACGATATGGAAGGAAGAGAGACAGGTACAGAAGGGGAGAAGAAAGCAGCTGAGTACATCGTCAGTAGATATAAGGCAATAGGTCTCGATGGTATCATGGACATAGAAGAGTCATTCTACCAGTTCTTCCAGAAACGTATAAAATCTAATCCTCACGAAACTGAGGTGAATCCTAATGATCCTGTGATCATAGGTAGAAATGTAATAGGGTATAAAAATAATAATGCTAAGCATACGATCATTATAGGCGCTCATTATGACCACTTGGGTTATGGACCAGAAGGTTCTCTGTATACAGGTCCACCGGCAATACATAATGGTGCTGATGATAACGCATCGGGAGTAGCTGCTATGTTAGCATTAGCAGATTACTTTAATGACAATCCCATTAATAGTAACATATTATACATTGCATTTTCTGGTGAGGAAAAAGGACTCTGGGGTAGTAATTACTTTGTGGATAACAGTCCGATAGACTTAGTTGATTTTAACTTTATGGTTAATATGGATATGATCGGTCGACTGAATGAAGAAAGACAATTGGCAATCTATGGTACAGGAACTTCGTCCGTTTGGAATAAGATAATACATTCTATTAAGAAGCCAAAGTTTAAGTATTCTATACAAGAATCTGGTGTAGGGCCATCTGATCATACTTCATTTTATCTGGAGGGAATTCCAGTCTTACATTTTTTCACAGGGCAGCATGAGGACTATCACAGACCATCAGACGATGTAGAGAAGATTAATTTTTCAGGACTGGGAGATATTATTTCTTACATCTCACAAGTGATCACCTTAGCTGATAAGAAAGGCAAGCTAACTTACGTCAAAACAAAAGATGAATCTCAAGAGGCACCAGATTTTAAGGTGACATTAGGTGTGATTCCAGATTATCTCTTTGATGGAAAAGGAATGCAAATAGATGGCGTCAGAGATAATCGCCCAGCCTCTAATGCAGGAATTATAAAAGGCGACATTGTCAAAAAAATGGGAGATAGAGAGATAGTAGATATGATGAGTTACATGAAAGCGTTAGGAGCATTTAACCCAGGTGAGACAGTGAAGGTCATCGTACAAAGAAATGGCAAAAAGATAACTAAAAATGTCACTTTTTGATAATACTTGATCCTTCTTTAGAATAACTAATTCCAAATTCCAAATTCCAAATTCCAAATTCTTAATTCCAAATTCCAAATTCTTAATTCTAAATTCTTAATTCTTAACTCTAAACTCATAACTAATAACTAATAACTAATAACTCATAACTAGTAACTCCTAACTCCTAACTCCAAATTCCTAACTATTATAAAAAAAACTACGTCTTAATATTTTTCTCATACAACTTAATCCAATCATCTGTAGTCATCTTAGATGATAATTCTCCGATTAGATCATAAGGAATCGTTGCCATTTTTTTGAATCGGATACAACTCTTTCCCATATCTAACTTAGTAGATACATACTTAGGATACTCTGAGGTAAACCATTTCATTAATTTAGGATCTGCATAGATACCCATATGGTAGACAGCAACAAAGTTCTTCTGAGATGCCATACTCATGAATGGTAGAGGCAACTCAGGGCTGCAGTGATAGCCATCAGGATATATTTTGTGAGGAATAACATAGCCGATCATCCCATAGCTTATAACCTCCTTATATCCTTTAGGGAGATTTTTTTTAATGATAGTTCTGAGTTTTTTAATGACTGGTTTTCTATCTTCTGGTAGATTGTCTATATATTCTTTTACAGTAGTTGCTTTAGCTGGCATGGTCTGATTTTATTTATAGTAAATATAAAGACTCCTTAAGACTCAATAAGCTCTTTGATAACATTCTTATGGGTTGTAATTTGAAATTAATAAATATTGATGTTACTTTGAAATATACTAAACTTGTATCATGTCTAAATATTTGATAATTATCTTTGTCTTGTTTTCTGCCACTTATGGATTATCACAGATAACTACCAGAAGGGAATGGGATAGTGCTAAGGAAAAATATAAGATAATCGTACAAAATGATTACCCAACTCATCGAGTAATCAGACTGACATTTGACTACATAAAGGGAAATTGTAGGAATGGCAATAAGAGTTTTGAAAAGACAGTACGTCCAGGTGAAAGTACTTTAACAACGATTACGGCAATAAATGGTATGAGAAAAAGTCGACCTGAATTTAGGTATAAATTAGTTTCTTACACTGGGAGAAATGACAAAAAACCAAATTTAGATTTCCCATATCTTATTCCTATTAAACCAGGAAAACAGACTGAGATAAATAAGCATAGTTATTTAGGTCAGAAGTATGGAAATTTTGATCCACCAAAAGACTGGTATAGCTTGACACTTAAGACAACTTCTGGCGATACGATATATGCAGCCCGTCAGGGTGTGGTCGGTAATGTAAAAGATAATCAAATCTCAGAAGATCAAAAAGAAGTGCATTATCAGAGAAGTAAGAATAGTGTGACGATCCAGCATAAGGATGGCACAACCGCGAGATATGAACTCTTTGTGAATAATGGAATATTTCCTGAGGTTGGAGATTTTGTATATGCCGGAGATCCTATAGGAATTATAGGGGGAGAGTATTATGATTCTGGTAGCCATCTGAATTTTTCAGTGTATTACTATAATTACTATCCTAAGACCTCTGACGGAAAGGATACAGGCGAATATTATAGTAATGCTTACGTGCCAGTTAACTTTCATTCAGTAGATGGCGTCTTAAAGTTTGAGCATTGCCATACTGTCATAGAATCCGTACATGACGAGAGCATTATAACAAGTGAAATGTCAAAGAAGCAAAAGAAAAAGTGGAAGAAACGAAATGGCAAATAAAACTTTAATCCAGGGACGGACAACCAATAGCTAATAACTCATAACTAAAGAAAAAACTCATAACTAAAAGCTTCAAGCTTCCCGACGCAGCAACTCTAACGGCGACTTAGACACCACTTCTCGACTATTCCACAGGCCAATACTAACAGTTAATCCTATTATAAAAAAGAATATAAAAAGTATCGGAGTCCAATCAAGATTAAAATCTAAATCAAGTTGCTGAGTTGCAATGAGATAACTGCCAGCGATAGAAATAACAATTCCGATAGCTGCAGATAGAGCACCTAAGATGGCATATTCTGTCGCATTGATCATATATATCTGAGACTTGACGGCTCCGATGGTTCTGAGTAGTACGCTTTCTCTCACTCTTTGGTATTTAGATAGTAGGAGAGAGCTGAGTAATACGATCAGTCCTGTAAGAATACTGAACCCCGCCATGAATTTTATAATATAAGAAATCTTAGAGATGATATCATTAAGTGTAGTCAATATAGAACCTAAGTCTACAACTGATACGTTAGGAAATTTTTGGACGACAGCTTTTCTATATAAGCCTAAGGTCTTATTATCTGGAGACTTAGAGACAATGACGTGGAACTGGGGTGCCGCCTCTAAGACGCCTGTTGGGAATAGGATAAAGAATCTTGTCCTCATGGATCTAAATTCTATCTTTCTGATGCTTCCTACATAGGTCTGGAGCATGGTGCCTTGGATATTCCATTCCATCTCATCACCTATGTCTACACCCATCGATTCTGCATAGCCCTCATCCAGAGAGATAACTATAGAATCTCCAGGATTAATAGAGCCAGTAAATTCTCCTCTGATCAGTTCTTCGTCAAAATTAAGTGTATCTCGATAGCTGACTCTTGCTTCTCTATTGATAGCCCATCTGCTGGCTTTTCTTGTGGTATCTCTGAGCCATTCTGATTTTGATTGGCCTTGCCAGCCTGCCAGTCTCATCGTGACGATAGGGACTTCCTGTATAATAGGCATCTCATAGGATTCTGTAATTTTCCCAATCTCCTCTACCTGATCTGAGTTGATACCATACAGTACTGTGTTAGGTTGATTGCCAGCATCCATACTATCTACGTTACTGAGTATAAGTCCCTGTATGATATATAGTATGGTCAATATCGCAGTGCCCAACCCAATAGAAACGATCAGTGTTTTGGTTTGGTTATTAGGTCGATATAGATTAGATATTCCTTGCCTTAATACAAAACTCCACTTACGTGGAAAGAATTTCTTTGCGGACCACATGGCAATACCTGCCATGCTATACAATAGACCAAAAGATATGATTAATGTAAGTGTAAATACGATCGATGTCATCCATTCCGATGTCAAACTATACAAAAATAGAATGAGGCTCACGATGACACCTGCGTATAACAACCACTTAAGCATATCTCGTTTTCCAGACTCCTCTTCATATGATGACCTTAATGTTCTCAGTGGACTGATATGTCTGATGCCTATTAATGGTATCATTGCAAATAGACTTGTTATCACAATGCCGATAGTCATACCTTGTAATATGGCCTTCCAAGAAATGTGCAGATCGACCTCGTAGGGTAGAATGTCCTTAAGGATAATCGGCAGAGCTATCTGCAGAAGACTCCCTAATGTAACACCAATCAGAACGGCGATCACTCCTATAATAAATATCTGAAGAAAGTAGATTGTAAACGCTTGTCGGCCTTCCATCCCAAGACATCTAAATATTGCGATAGATGGAATCTTAGATCTGATATAGATCAGTACACTACTAGCTACACCTATACAACCAAGTATCAGGGATACCAATGCCACTAAATTTAGAAAATCGTTAAGTGAGTCGAAGCCTTGATTAAGTCTTCTTTTATTATCGGATACGGTAGTGACTCTAAAATTAAGATCATTAAATCCTTTCTGTCTGTCATATGTTTCTTCCCATTCTTCCGCATCTATATCTGCATCTAACTTTCTGTAATAGGCATACTCTATGATGCTGGATGGTTGTATAAGTTGTGTTAGGGATAGAACAGATTTGTCTATATATATGGACGGCGCAAAGCTAGATCCTAAGCTTACTGAACCAAAAGTACCGAGCAGTTTCCCAGCTATTGGAATGACTTTTTCTCCGAGCTTGATGGAGTCGCCTATTGATAAATTATGTTCTGCCATAAGCCCTTCGTCTACAAGAGCTCCGTTCTCTTCTTGATAAGATAGCCGACTGTCTTTGGGATCCGTTTGCAGTTCTCCGTAGAATGGAAAATTACCTTCTATTCCTCTCACTCTGACAAATTGTGTTCCTTCCGTAGATGGGATGTAAGCCATAGAAAAAATTTCCATCTGCATCGCTTTCTCACCACCGATAGAATCTAATACTTGTGTCAGATTCTGAGGTAGCGCTTGTCTCCCCGTCACTTCTATATCAGCACCGATCAGCGTCTTAGCTTGCTTATCTATATCTCGTATAAGATTATAATTAAATGAATTAATCGCAACCAGTGCTGTCGTCCCCAAAATGATGGACGACATAAACATGAACAACTTAGACCAGTTCTTGCGACTATCTTTGTATGCCGTTTTTAGTTGGAATGCGATGTTAGACATTCGATATAGTTTTATCTGCGTCTATACCATCGGATATAATATTTCCACCCTTGAGTTTGATGGTTCTACCAGTCTTATGTGCCAGTTCTAAGTCATGGGTTACTAGTACAAGCGTTGTATTCTCTTCTTCATTCATAGAGAAAAGTAACTGTTCTATGTAGCTTCCTGTCTCATCGTCTAAGTTACCAGTAGGCTCATCAGCAAATAATATCGAAGGCTTATTAATGAATGCACGGGCTATGGATACACGCTGCTGCTCTCCACCGGATAATTGTGATGGATAGTGTGATAATCTATCTCCGAGGCCGACTCGTTCCAGCAATGATTTCGCCTGCGGATATACAGAAGACTGCCCCTGTAATTCTAAAGGGATCATGACATTCTCTACCGCTGTCAGAGTAGGAATCAATTGAAAATTCTGAAATACAAAACCTACTTTTTTATTTCGCAATTGAGCCTTCTGGTTCTCTGTCATATTTCCTATCGATTGACCACATAATATGATCTCCCCATTCGTAGGATTATCTAAGCCAGCACATAATCCGAGTAGGGTTGTCTTACCACTACCAGAGGGGCCTACAATAGCAACTCTTTCTCCAGTATGTATGGATAAGTTTATGTCTTTCAGTACGGTAAGAGACCTCTCACCACTTTTATATGTTTGACTAAGGTTATTGACTTCGAGTATTTTATTCATCTATATTTTTTAATCCTCCGAATGGGCAGGAAGGCATATTATGGCAAGTTTATTCAGTAATTTTGGAGTTAAATTGCATTTATATGTCTAAGACCAATGTATTATTTAACGTTATATGTTTTTTGTTGTTCAGCACTCTCCTAATGCCATCATGCAAAGATAGCCCAACTAAAGACACAAAGCCTATGGAAGAGAAGGATATTAATACCAATGAGGAAGATCCATCTACGAAATCTGGGAAAAAAGTAATCCTCTGTTTTGGGAATAGTCTGACAGCTGGTTATGGTTTAGATGACGAGAATGAGTGGTGGACCAGCCTGATGCAAGATCGGATAGATTCTATGAATCTGGATTACAAAGTTGTCAATGCAGGACTAAGTGGTGAGACGACTGCAGATGGACTAAGAAGAATACATTGGGTTCTTAATCAAGAAGTGGATATTTTCATATTGGAATTAGGAGCTAATGATATGCTTAGAGGATTAGATGTCAAATCCACCAAAAATAATCTGGATCAAATTATTCAAAAAGTAAAAGCGAAAAACCCAAATATCGAAATCGTTATTGCTGGTATGCTATCTGCTCCTAATATGGGTAAGGTATATGAGAAAGAATATAATGCAACATTTCCTGATCTGGCTGAAGCATATGATGCTAAGTTAATACCATTCTTTCTAGAAAATGTTGCATTGGACCCAGAGCTTAATTTGCCAGATGGAAAACATCCCAATGCTGAAGGACAGAAAATAGTTCTTCAAAATGTATGGAAGGCCATAAGCTCATTACTATATAAAGACTCTTAGAAGAATATCCCTACAGCGACTTTTTTATTTTCTCTAAATCTGGATGTTTTGAATTAGTAGTTATTGCAAGATCATAATGTTTTTTTGCAAGATCTTTGTCCGATCTAAGTGCATATATTTCAGACATCATTCTATTGACATCTATGTTGTCAGGTCGCTTTTCGTATTCTTTTTTAGCATAGGCTAAAGCTTTATCATAGTCTACAAGCAAATTTTTGTATATATCTGCATACTCCATATTCATGTTGTGTCCAGAGTCTACGTCATCTTGCAACATAGGAAATACCTCAGCCATAATCTTCTGGAACTCTTCATCACGACCTTGGTTCTTATATAATTTGGCCATAGATGTGTAGAATCCTACTTCGGGGATAATATTCATTGCTTCCTGATACTTTTTCTCGGCAAGTTCCATATCTCCTCTTTCGTATGCAACATCACCTAATGCAGCTACAGCAAATGGATAATCTTTTCTAATTTCTACAATCTGCTTATAGACATTCTCAGCTTTGTCCACTTCTCCATAAGTCATATATAAGTCACCTAATGTCTGCATAGCCCAAGCAGTTTCTTCATATCCAGGGTAACCAGCCTTGATAGCCAATGTCAATGCATCTATCGATCCTTTCACGTCACCATGTATTTCTCTCAAGTATGATATTCTCGAGTATGATCTTATATCTGGCTTGATACTGATCATCTTATCTGACATCTCCACTGCTTTCTTATAGTCACCAAGTTCTACGTAACAGTCTACAAGAACTCCATAGATTTGAGCATTTCTGTCATTCATCTCTACAGCTTTCTCGGCTGTCTTTAGGGCATCTGAGAATTCATGTAATGACAGTTGCACACCAGCATGTGTAGTTAAAGCTCTGAATTTTAAGTCAGGACTTACTTCTGCTTGATTAGTTATTTTGGAAGTTAATGATAATGCTGCTGGATAATAATGTCCATGCTCGCCAGTTACCCTTGCTTCCCTGATATATAATTCTGCGAGTTCTAACATAGATGCGTAATCATTAGGATCTTTTTGGATTGCATCACGCTTATCTGTGTAGAAGTTTTGCACCTCATCCCATTCTTTCCCTAATTGGATTTTTTCTGACCGATCTAATAACTCTGGAATATCGACGGAGTGCTGAGATGCTTTGTCTCCACCCACGATACTAGTATCAGATTTTGGCGAGCAGGATAATAGAAAAATGAGGCAGGCGCAAATAATAGAAATACTGTAATTCATCTTGTTATAAATTGATAATGACTAAATAGCTGATACAAACATACCTACGACTGTTCAGAACTGTATGGATTTTACAAAAAAATGTTTTTTATCACTTAGATAGACACGTAAATATTATATGTATAGACAGATAGTTTATGTTCTTAATATAATATGTCAAAAATTAAATCCGAACCAACTTATACTTACGTATGTAAGAAAGATGATCACCAAATAGAGGCTGTTACTGGTGTTGATCGTACTCATTTGGTAGTCTAACTAATATAAGATGGAATGTCAAGTCATTGATATTCTTGACTGAGTTCCCCTGATTTCTTCGGGGGGACTTTTTTATATTAAAAGAATTATATCTATAAAGTACATGGCGACAATTAATTATATATTTCAATATTAAGTATTATCAAAATCTTTAATTTTATGCATATAGGTTCATTGTTTTAACTATTTTTGCATTATCCTATAAATGGATTAAGTCAAGAATATAAAGTGGCCTGATAATTTTTTACTCAAATTAAATTATTAGTGTAGAAAATAGTTGTTTGTTATGAATGCTCCGAACAGCTTTCTTATGTATAAATCGAATGATATATTGCAGTTTCGTATAGAGATTTATTTAATAATATGTATTAGTTAGATTTATTTCTGTTATATGCATGATAACGAAAACCAAAATTTGCTTTATACCCGTAGTAATATATGGAAGAGAAGTTTCAATACATTAAACATTGTCTTCTATTGTAAGAATAAAATACAGTAATCTTTAAATAACAAAAAGAATGAAAAAAATTTTCAACCAAAAGACAATTTTAAGAGGTCTTATGCTACCAATGCTTGCAATGGTAGTTTTCTTAGCTGATATATCTATCAGTATGGCATCCAGCCATAGAGAGGCACCTCTTATTTCTAATGATCCATTAGCGGATAATACGGACTTGTATGCATTTAGAAGTCCCGATAATCCTAATATGATTACAATCATAGCTAACTATATTCCTGGACAACTTCCATACGGTGGCCCTAATTATTACACATTCGGTGAGAATGTAAGATATGAGATCCATGTAGACAATGATGCAGGCACAGTTGGCGATGAGATCATATATAGAATGACATTCACAAATACGAATGAAGATCCTACTACCTTCTTCAATATCAGATTAGGTCAAGAAAATCTTAAGACAACTTACACGCTTGAGAGAAGTATCGATGGTGGTGCATCATTTCAGAATATTGTATCGAATGGTGTTGTGCCTCCGTACAATATCGGACCAAGATCTATAGAGGGAGGTGCTGGCTTAGGTACTTCGTATGATGCGTTATTTAATGCTGCTATAACTGATGCAAGCACTGGAGAGAAGGTATTTGCAGGATCTATTGATGACCCTTTCTATGTAGATTTAGGTGGTATTTTTGATCTTGGTGATTCACCTAGACAGGGTGGAGCAGCACGAGATGGTTTGGCTAAGTATAACTGCCATACAATTGCAATTCAAGTACCGATTTCTACACTACTTAAGGCTGGCGCTCCAGCGACTCCTACTAATATATTAGATGCTGATTATGTAATCGGTGTATGGGCTTCTGCCAGCAGACCTGCTGTCAAGACGATCAATACTGGTAGTGATGCATCTTTCTCAGGAGATTGGATACAAGTATCAAGAATCGGAATGCCATTAACTAATGAGGCAGTAATTCCTATTGGTGCTAAGGATGAGTGGAATAGATTGACTCCATATAATGAGAACCCTGACCATTTCGAATATTTTTACAATCCAGAATTAGGTTTATATATGGATGATGATCTCTTTGGCGGAGCAGTACCTGCATTCTCTGCATTGAGAATTCAGACAGCTTCTTTAGGAGCATTTGACTTTTCTAATGGAGCAGATGGATTATTTGGACTTAAAGGTTCGCCTGCATTAGCTGGCACTGCATTAGATGATGCGGTATTCGGTACTTTGTTACTACCTGCAGCGGCTAAGCCGAGATCTGTAGATCTATGGCCAGCATTCCATACTGGGGTTCCTAATGTAAGACCATACCAGTTAGCAACAGGAAAAGGTGGAGATCCATTAGCAGCAGGAAAGCCTTTCGTTAATAATTTCCTACCTAATGGTGGAGATATGCTAAGATTGAATATGGCAGTTCCTGTGACACCAAGAAATGATCCAAACTTTAGTTCTTTAGGACTGATTCAAGCAGCAGCTATTGGACTGACAGTAGCACCATTTAATACAACAGCTAATTTAGAATTTATACCTAATATGGATGGATTTCCTAACGGTAGAAGACTTGAAGATGATGTTACAAGAATAGAATTACAAGCTGTGTCTGGAGTAGTACTTGCAGCAATTGGTCTATGGTATGACGATTATGATCCGATGACCTCTCCAAGTCCAGTAACTACAGATTTATTAGATGTATTGACATATACTACTGGTGTAGAGACTAATGATGCGCCATTTAGTTCTTCATTTCCATATGTGGCTCAGCCATGGAGAGGAACAGAAGTAGGACAGTAATATTTAAGATCATCTTCATAAAAAGAAAACCTTTATAATGAAAAATATATTAACACTAAAAACTATAATTATTGCGATTCTATGCTTTGTTGCGATGGGAATAGACCTATCTGCATCAAGCCATAGAGAAGCACCACTTATTGCTAATGACCCTTTAGCAGATAACGTGGATTTATATGCATTTAAGAGCCCTGATAATCCTGAGATGATCACGATTATTGCTACTTATGTGCCATTACAATTGCCACATGGCGGACCTAATTATTACCAATTCGGTGAGAATGTAAGATATGAGATCCATGTAGATAATGACGCGTCAGTTGTAGGTGATGAGATCATCTACAGATTCACATTTGATATTACGAATGAGGATCCGACAACTTTTTTCAACATCAGATTAGGACAGCAAAATCAGAAAGCAACTTATACACTTGAGAGAAGTGTAGATGGTGGTAATTCTTTTGCGACTATAATTTCTAATGGTGTAGTGCCTCCTAATAACATAGGACCCAGATCAATAGAAAGTGCTGTTGGACTTGATACATCATACGATGCATTATTTAATGGTGCTATAACTAATAGTTCTACTGGAGAGAGAGTATATGCTGGTCCTTCTGATGATCCATTCTTTGTGGATTTAGGCGGTATTTTTGACTTAGGTGATGCACCTAGACAAAATGGAACACCTACAGATGGAGTAGCTTGTTATAATGTAAGTACAATAGCTATCGAAGTACCTATTAGTACATTACGTAAAACTGGTGCTCCAGCGACACCGACTAATATACTGGATGCTGATTATGTAATCGGTGTTTGGGCTTCTGCTAGTAGACCTTCAGTGACTACATTAAGTGCTACAGCTGAGCCTACAGTAAGTGGAGATTGGGTGCAAGTATCAAGAATCGGAATGCCTTTAACAAATGAGGCAGTTATTCCTATCGGTGCTAAGGATGAGTGGAACAGTCTGACACCATATACTGAGAATCCAGCACACTTTGAGTATTTCTATAATCCAGAGTTAGCTCTATATATGGATGATGATCTTTTTGGCGGAGCAGTACCTGCATTCGGGCCACTTAGAATCCAAGAAGCTTCTTTAGGAGCATTTGATTTTACTAATAATGCAGATGGGCTATTCGGATTGAAAGGTTCAGCAGCAGTTGCTGGTACAGCGTTAGATGATGCGGTATTCGGTACATTATTACTTCCGGCGGCAGGAAAGCCAAGATCTGTAGATCTATGGCCAGCTTTCCATACAGGAGTTCCTAATGTAAGACCATATCAGCTGGCTACAGGTAAGGGTGGTGATCCACTTGCAGCTGGAAAGCCATTCGTAAATAATTTCCTGCCTAATGGTGGAGATATGCTAAGACTGAATATGGCAGTACCTGTGACACCAAGAAATGATCCTAACTTTAGTTCTTTAGGGCTTATACAAGCAGCAGCAATCGGACTAACAGTTGCGCCTTTTAATACAACAGCTAATCTAGAATTTATACCTAATATGGATGGATTTCCTAATGGTAGAAGATTAGAAGATGATGTAACAAGAATAGAATTGCAAGCAGTATCAGGAGTGGTACTTGCGGCTATAGGACTATGGTATGATGATTATGATCCGATGACTTCTGCAAGTCCAGTAACTCAAGATCTTTTGGATGTTCTTACTTATACAACAGGAGTAGAGGCTAATGATTTACCATTTTCAGGATCATTCCCATACGTGGCTCAGCCGCATAGTGGCACTGGTAAATGTAGTGGTGAGATCCAATTCCCAAGACAGAACTTATTAGACAATGCTGCGATAAATGTATTTGTATCTAGTAATAATTCAGGCAACATCGGTGTCTATGGATTCGATGATGCTGGTAATATGAGTACTTCTACATTTGCCTCACAAGCTAATGATGCAGATGGTATTCATTATGATAAAGACGGCGATGTTCTATACCAACTTAATAGATCAAGCAATGTAATTAATGCATACACGAATGTGCAATCTAGCTTATCGACAGGAGGAACTCCTACTCTATCTGCAACATCGACATCTGATTTTATCAATGGTAGAGAAATAGCAGTATCAGGTGATAAGCTTGTAGTAGCTCAAGATGCTAATGGCGCTAACGGAATGATTAATCAATTTGTAACATATAACATCAGCAGCAATTCAATTACTTTAGACAAGATACAACCTACAGGCATTAACTTATGGGGAGCAATTTTTTCTGGAGATGATCTGATTGCAATTGTGGATAATTCCGCTAATGTCGCGATATATAATAATTTCCTATCGTTACCAGCAGGTATGGTTAATCCTGATATTACTGTGTCTGTAGAAAATATGGTAAGAACACATGGTCTTACGTATGATGTAGATAATGACATTATGATTCTTACTGATGTAGGAAGTGGAGCTGTAGCAGATGACGGTGCTATTGTTATTATTAACAATTGGAGTGCAGCCATCGCAGATAGTAATGTAACTGCTGCTGAGCAAATCAGAATCGCAGGACCATCTACTAATTTAGGTAATCCTGTTGATGTAGCTTATGACAACACATTAGGCAAAATATATGTTGCAGAAAGAGCTAATGCTGGAGGAAGATTTTTAGTATTTGATGTCCCTACGACTGGCGGAGATATTGCTCCTTCTGCTAATGATTTTTTCATAGGTGCATCTGCAGTTAATGTTGCAAATTGTAGACCAGATAATGGAGGCGGAAATAATCCTGCTTCATTAGTTAATTATAATTTGGACGCATGTAGATCATATGCATCTTCAGATATGTCTAATATTGATTACTCAGAGTTTACACCACTATATCCTACGACATTGTCATGTGGTATTGTGACGGCAAGTATTGTTAATAGAGCTCCGGCTGCAACTAACCCTCACTCATGTACTCCAGGAATAATGGGATCTGTGGCTATGTGTGTAGGATCATTAGATGCATGTACTTTTGAGGCAGGAAGTGAGAAATCTATTAAGTTCAATGTTACTCTAACACCTAATTCTGGAGAATCAGCGAATCTTACTCAGTTAACATTCTGGGAAAAGGCTCCTGATACATTCGATTGGATAGATGGTGCTAATGGTGCTAATAACTATCCGACTAACTATGGAGTAAGAGTCCTTAAGGATGGTGCAGAAGTTCTGAGACTGACTGATCTTGCGACTACCTTGGATTGGACATTAGAAACTATAGATCTTAGTGGAGCAGACTTTACAGTATCGACGGCTACAACGTTTAGCTTTGAGCTATTAGGTTACTGCTTAGTAGGTAATGGTGCTCCTGTTAATGCTTGGGATATAGATGAAGTGAATGTAATCGGGTCATGTGGCACAGCAACTAATAAGATTGTAGTAGAAGGTGCACTATTTACTGAGCAAGGAGAGATTGTAGAGAATGTAGATGTTACAATGCAGAGTAATCAAGATGGATTTCCTAAGACCGTAGTAACAGATAATAGCGGTGCCTATGCATTTGATAACTTATCAAAAGGTTTTAACTATATGGTGTCAGGTGAGAAAAGTGATGATTACCTGAATGGAGTAAGTACACTTGATATCATCATCATACAGAGACACATACTATCTCAAGAGGTACTTGATAGCCCTTTTAAGATGAGAGCTGCAGATGTGACTAATGATGAAGAGATTACAGCAATAGATCTGATAGAAATAAGAAAATTAATATTAGGAATCAATGATGCATTCCCTAATAATCCGAGTTGGGATTTTATAGATGAAGCTGACATAATGAGTCAAGCAGATCCTTTCTCTGCTGATAACTTTATCCAATATAACGGATTAGAGGAAAATGCAAGAGAACAGAATATGATAGCTGTCAAGTATGGTGATGTGAATAATGATGTGCAGGCTAATTACTATGACACGCCAATCGATGTAAGATCAGATGTTAGTCTTGATTTCGCTGTTGATAATCAGAAAGTGACTGCAGGTCAGACAATCAGTATACCATTCAGAAGTAACAACTTTGAGAAAGTATTAGGTTTCCAGTTTTCTTTAGAATTGGAGAATTTAGATTTTGTTAGTGTCAATGCTGCAGGTTTAGATCTGAATGCTAATAACATGGGTCATCTTAGAGATGTACACACTATCAGTTGGTCTACATTAGAAGCATTATCTGTCGCTAAGGGTAATGACTTATTTGTAATTAATGTGACGGCAAAAGCAGATGGATATCTATCACAAATGATATCAATAAGCAGTGCTTACACTCCGAAGGAAGCTTACAAGAATGGAAAATTAGAGAAAGTAGATGTTAAGCTATACACTGGTGACACTCAGGAAATATATGTAAATGAATTGCTACAGAATGTTCCGAATCCATTTACAGAAGCGACTGAGATTATGTTTAACATAGCAGAAGCAGGTACAGCGACAATAACAGTATATGATCCTACAGGAAAGGTACTGTTCAAGACAGAAAAGAAATACAAGAAAGGTCAAAACTCTGAGATCGTAAGAAAGTCAGACGTACAGTCTACAAGTGGTATATTATACTACAGATTAGACTTTGGTGATTACTCTGCGACAAGGAAGATGACTTTTATAGATTAGAAAAGAAATTAGTTTTTTTAGGGTAGGTCTGAGCTTCATTGCTCAGGCCTTTTTTTATGGGTACCTTAGAACCAGCCATATTGCTGAATTTATACCATTTAAATTTTAAGATGTCGGTTAAGATTATAGAATAGAATTTTTTAAGATTAAGGCAAAAAACGCAGTCATAGTGGTAGCTATGAAGAGTATTTTTAACGCAGAGATTGGCTAATTCTATTATAATATTTCCGACATTCTAATGTTTAAATGGTATTAGTTGGATGAATAGAGCAATACTAACTATTTTTTAACAATATAACTCCAAGTTTTTGGTATCAATATGTACACCATATGGTCTCAAACAGTTAAATTGAGTCTATGAGTCTTAAGATATCACTTAAATTGATCTTAAAATGAGATCACACAGATCTTACAGAGAATTAATTTTCTTAGTTTAGAATTACAATTAAGCTTAGAATTCACCGTTTGATCTTTATAAGAAACATAGAAATTCATTATTTATCCAATTCCTAAATCATTACTAAATGAAAAAAATACTGTTCTTTTTAGCAATTACTTCCCTTTTCTTCACTTATTCTTGTTCTAATGATATATCCTCTGCGGAGCTTAGTTATACTAAAGCCACTGCTATATATGGAGATCTTAATGAGCAACGTAATATTCCAATAGAAGATGACATCAGACCTATCGAAGATGCAGGTAAGGTGTATGTATCTGAAGACCTATTATTAATAGGAGAAGAAAATGAAGGTATACATGTGTACGATAATTCAGATCCTGAGAATCCTACGCCTATTAGCTTTCTTAATATACCATCTAATAAGGAATTCTACGTGAATGATAACTTTATCTATGCTGAGAGTGTATATGATATGCTTAAGATAGATATGAGTGATAAGAGCAATCCGAGACTTGTCAATAGAGTAGAAAATGCATTTGTCCAAGACTTCATTAATGCTGATGGTCAGGTGCTTGTTGGATTTGAATTTGAAGATGTAATAGAAGAAGTGGAAGAAAATTCTGATATCTGGAATGAGTTATCTAATAATAACAACTTTGCATTTTTTGATTTTAATGAGAGAATTATACCTGCTTCTGCTGTGCCTTCTTCTTTTGCTGGAAGTAGTAATTCTACCATTGGAACTGTTAATAGAATCGCTCATGCCGCAGATCATGTATACGTAATCAGTAATTCTCACATGACCATACTTTCTGATAATGGCAACTTAGAGCTTGTAGATAACATCCAAGCTGGACGGCAAATGGAGACAATCTATCCTCAAGATAATTCTCTATACATAGGTACAAGAAACTCTATGTTAGTATATGATATATCGACACCTGTCTCACCAAGAGAACGCAGCAGATATGATCATGTAGATTCTTGTGATCCAGTACTCCCTAATGGTGATATAGCTTACTTAACGCTTAGGTCTAATGGAACTGGTTGTCCAGGTGACATTAATGCATTAATTGTATTAGATATATCTAACGAAAATTTCTCTTCAGAAATACAAACTGTAGAAATGGAAAGTCCCTATGGAATGACCTTAATTGGTAATACATTATATGTGGGAGAAGGGACTAATGGTCTTAAGACTTTCGATACGTCTTCTAATGATAACACGGTTAGCCTAATTAGCTCAGATATTAACGTAGAAGCATATGATATCATAGCACATCCTACAAGATCAGATATTATCCTTGTAGCAAGTCCTGATGGATTCGGACAGTATCAGATCGATAGCAATCAAGATATGTCTTTGCTAAGCTGGATACAGATATAAAAAATTATAAGATAGTAAGCATTGATTATTATATCAGTGCTTACTTATTCTTATGACCGCTAACAATCTATAGCACTCAAAACGAAACCATGAAATCACTTACCACTGTACTGTTCTTAGTCTTTGCATGTTCCCTCATCGCTCAAGACGAGTATGGCAGCTCTATAATCTACACTAACAGTGGCGGAGTGTATGTAGGTAAGGTTGTCAAAGAAAATGCTTTCACCATTAAGATGATTATAGAAACCGGAGATACAATTAGTATAGATAAGAGGTATGTGAAGAAGCAGAAGAAACCTGCTCGATTACAAAATGTGATCCTCTTAGACAAAGGTAAGTATCATAAGAAGGAAGGCTTGTTTTTATCTTTAGATTACTCTTTTGCTTCTTCTTCAGAAGAAAATACGTCTTTATTATTTGCTGTAATAGCTGGATATAGACTTAATCCTAAGTGGTCCGTCGGTGTGTCTATTGCGGCTCATCACAATAGTGTATCACTTCCAGGTAATGTATGGGCTGATCATCAGTTTAGTTCGATTGCTGCTTATGGAAGATATAATATAACCAATAAGAAGATTCGATGGTTTGCTGAGTCAAGCCTCGGATATGGAAAATCGAAAGCTGACCGGTGGTTAGATCAATATTCAGATGGGGTTTATTTTAGACCTGGAATTGGATTTGTAATCGCTAATCGCAAAAGAACAAAGTGGTCATTTAAAATAAGTCATTATATACAATCTACTTCTGGAACATCGAACTTCGGAAATTGGAATCCAGGTCAGCAAGATGCTATATACACCTATAAGCAACTCTACAATAGAACGATGATCGGCATCGGAGTTAATTTGTGATAAGCTAAGATCTTATGATTTTATATTGGCATAACCCATTATAAACATTGTCTAATTTAGGGATGTTCAGAAGTAAGCAAATGGCGCCGTAGGTGCCACACCTTTATAGCCCAGAACATAAGTTCTGTGTAAAAGAAATAGTAAGGAGGCAATTTGGCAAGACAGAATGGTGGTGTAAACCAACAAGATGACAATTGTCATCTTGTAATGATGGAACTCCGATAACCTTCGGAGATGGGCGAGCTGACCAAAAATTATGACAAATTGGGGGAGATGCGTTACCCCGTTATATTGCAAATTCAGTCAGTCATCGGGTATAGTAAACAATAAATAATAGTATAAGTCATTGAATTATAGGAAGTTATTGTATATATGAACATCCCTAAATTATACTGGATCAACCAATAACTTGAGACAATACCATTTAAATTTTAAGATGTCGGTTAAGATTATAGAATTTGTTAAGATTAAGGCATGAACGAATGATTTCGTCGTAGACGAATCGAGTATGACAATACTCGAAAAGAGTGAACCACGAAAGTGGGTGGGCTGAGTCATAGCGGTAGCTACTGCCGTGGGCGGCACAGGTAATGAAGAGTATTTTTAACGCAGAGATTGGCTAATTCTGTTATAATATTTCCGACATTCTAATGTTTAAATGGTATAAGTTGCAATTCGTTAAGGCTATTATTTATTGGTTATTGATAAAGTCCACAACCTGAACCATCCAGTTGTTATCCATATTCAATATCCAATCTGGATCTAATCCCTTAGATTCTAATATCGAATATTTACTATGTTTCTTGGAAGTGAGTACTGTGAGATATTTTTCGCATGGTAAGTTATAGTTCTTGTCTACTATTTCATATGTAACACTGCCATTGGTTCTCTGGCCAAAAGTTATACAGTTTGGATTCTCTTTTAATTTATAAGCGAATTGCTCTGCGTTGCTTGCTGTTCTATGGTTAGTGATTAGGTACACATTGTTTTTCTTCAGATAGTCTTTCATAATCTTATACAGAATGTCAGAGTTCCTATTTCCACCGCCTCCATTATCTCTAAGGTCTATAATCAGATTTGACTTAGTCAAGCTATTTTTTAATGATGCATAGAAATCTTCCGCATCTGATAGAGTAGGGTACCAGGAGTTAAAGCTTCCGACTTTTATGTAGCTAATGTCAGAGCTGATTTCTTTTCGTAAGTAAGTAGTATCAGGATGTATGCTTTTTGTATAATTGCTTTTAGAGATATCCTTCTGGTAGCCCATAGTTAGAAATGTGCCATCCTCTATTCTTTCTGTGTAAGCGATGAGTCTCTTAGAAGTGGAATTACCTCCCACGCTCAGTAGGTAATCATTGCCATATGGTATCATAGTATATATCAATTCTCCTGGAGACCAGATCTCATTTTTGGAAGATATAACTATAGCCTCATATACTTCTTGATTTTTACGTACTCCTATTTTTAATTTATCCTTATTTGTATATATGCCCTCTTTGTCAGCTGGAGATTTGAGAGCTAATATATCTGTAAGACTGTCTAAGTCGATTGTGATCTTCGGATAGAGCTTATATAGTTTTGATTGTTTGAATTTTTCTAATCCTCCTACGGCATCACGGAGTTCTTTGGTTGCACCTTTGTTTATGCCATAGACTTTAGAGTGGTTGTCATTAAGTGAAAGCAGGAGTTTGTTTAATTGTAAGAAGCAATCATATGCATTATCAATGTATTTCGCTTCACCAAGAATAGCCTTATAGGCTTTTTTATAACTGTCCTTATTGGCTTTGTATGATGGTGTTTTTTTTATTTTCCCATGTAGGAATTCTAAGTCGAATTTACACAGGCATTGCTCTTTCTGACCGGTGGTATTACATGTAGAAAAGAAAAAAAAAGATAACGGTAAGAAAACTCTAAGTAATACAAGCATTATTAATATTGAATGCTTCTAACATCCTATTACCGCTTTAGTTTAAGTATTTTAGGAATATTTTATTTCAATAATAATGATGTAATTAATCTCGATTCTAATGTGGGATATTCAGAAGTAAGAAGTTATAATCCCAGAGGAATTACATTATTTCATCCCTGCAAGAATTGCAGGGATAAGGATATAAAGTCTGGAGGGTTTTGGCAGGTTAGATTGGTGGTGTTAATCAAGAAAATGACCAAAGTCATTTTTGTAATGATGGAACTCCAAAAACCTTTGGAGCTAGGATAGCTGAACAAAAATGATAACAATCTGATAGACATCTACCCCTTTATTGACTGTATTTTACCAATTACTGAGTATTGACGTAATTTATAATATTGCAATAAACTGAGTTTAATAAGATTGGATTACTTCTGAACAATCCTAATACGATTTTTGAAAGTGCTGAATGTGAAGAGATTACTTAGGGCTTGCTGAAGAACTACACAACTATTTGCAATTCAGTTATTTAGGATAGAATTCCTTGGTTATATATTAGTCTAAATGCGTATATAATTCGTA
>Ga0209187_1001038_pt1 | contig 36607 bp, 26 predicted proteins | sample BantaG_FD_187430 | JGI IMG/M metagenome (GOLD analysis project Ga0209187, IMG submission 187430) | Marine algal microbial communities from Bantry Bay, Ireland - BantryBay_4 metaG (SPAdes) (version 2) | ecosystem: Host-associated > Algae > Red algae > Unclassified | place: Bantry Bay, Ireland...
CTCTGATGGATGTGATCTTCCTGATGGTGAAACCATTGATATCTGTGCTATTCTAGCTGAAGATCCAGATAGCCCACTTGGCATGTTTGATTGTGATGGAGGTGGAGCTGATAATGCAACAGAATGCGAAAATGGTACTGATCCAACTGATCCTTCAGACGATTGTCAAGGAATTATTGATAATATGATAGACATCTGTGCAATACTTGCCGCAGATCCAGATAATACAATTGCCGGTGCAGACTGTGATAATGATGGTGTCAGTAATGGTGTAGAATGTAACAATGGAACAGACCCACTTAATCCTTTGGACGCATGTATCGCTATTGCTGCTGAAGGTTTAGACATATGTGAGATACTAAGACTAAACCCAAATAGTGAACTGGCTGGCTTAGATTGTGATGGTGATGGCTTTACTAATTTTGATGAGTGTAATAGAGGCAGTGATCCTTCAGATGGATGCGATATTCCTGCTGGAGAGTCACCGATTGATATCTGTGCGATATTAGCTGCTGATCCGAATAGCCCATTAGGCGCATTTGATTGTGATAATGGAGGTGTAGATAATGCCACTGAATGTCAAAACGGCACTAACCCAAATGATCCAGGAGATGATTGTCAAGCTGCAGTTGCTGGTATGCTTGATATCTGTGCAATATTAGCTGCAGATCCCAATAGCCCTCTTGCCAATCTAGATTGTGACGGTGATGGCTTTAGCAATTTAGACGAATGCAACAGAGGTAGCGATCCAATCGATGGATGTAGTATACCTGCTGGCGAAACAATAGATATATGTGCTCTACTAGCCTTAAATCCAGATAGTCCAATTGGTCAGTTTGATTGTGACGGTGGTGGTGCAGATAACGCTACAGAATGTGAAAATGGGACAGATCCAAATAACCCAGATGATGATTGTCAAGCGATACTTGACGGGAATGTTGATATTTGTGCGATCCTAGCAGCTGATCCAAATAGTCCTCTAGCAACGCTAGATTGTGATGGAGATGGTGTTGATAACATTACAGAATGTAACAACGGTACTGATCCATCTAATCCTTCATTTGGTTGCGACCAATTCTTAAATGGAAGTGCTAATCTGTGTGACTTTCTTGCCAATAATCCAGATAGTGAATTGGCTACAGAAGACTGTGATGGAGACGGATTTAGTAATATAGATGAATGTAACAGAGGCAGTGATCCTGCTGATGGCTGCGATTTCCCTGACGGAGAATCAATTGATATCTGTGCTATACTTGCAGCTGATCCAAATAGTCCGCTTGGTATGTTTGATTGTGATAATGGTGGTATCAGTAATGCAGATGAGTGTCTGGCAGGTACTAATCCGAATGATCCAAGTGATGATTGCCAGGCAGCAGTAGACGGGATGGTTGATATCTGTGCGATAATAGCTGCAGATCCTAACAGTCCTTTAATAAATCTAGACTGTGATGGTGACACATTCTCTAACTTGGATGAATGTAACAGAGGTAGTGACCCAACTGATGGATGTAGTATACCAGCTGGAGAATCAATCGATATCTGTGCAATACTTGCTGCAGATCCCAATAGTCCTCTTGGACAATTCGATTGCGATGGAGGTGGTATAGATAATGCAACAGAATGTGAAAATGGAACAGATCCAAATAATCCAGATGATGATTGCCAAGCAGCATTAAATGGTAATGTTGATATCTGCGCAATACTAGCTGCTGATCCAAATAGTCCTCTTGCGACCCAAGATTGTGATAATGGTGGCATTGATAATGCGACAGAATGTAATGCCGGAACCAATCCACTTGATCCAGCTGATGATTGTGAAGCAGCACTCACTGGAATGGTTGACATCTGTGCAATACTAGCTGCCGATCCAGATAGCCCACTAGGTGCATCAGATTGTGATGGAGATACATTTAGCAATACAGATGAGTGTAACAGAGGTAGTGATCCGTCTGACGGATGTGATATACCTGAAGGAGAGTCTATTGATATCTGTGCAATACTTGCTGCCGATCCAGATAGTCCTATAGGGATGTTTGACTGCGACAATGGCGGCATCGATAATTTAACTGAATGCCAAAATGGGACAGATCCAAATAATCCTGATGACGATTGTCAGGCTGCTGTAAACGGAATGGTTGATTTATGTGCAATCCTTGCAGCTGATCCGGATAATCCACTTGCAGACCAAGATTGTGATAATGGTGGAATAGATAATACGACAGAATGTAATCTGGGTACAGACCCACTGGATCCTTCTGACGATTGTGAAGCTGCCTTAGATGGTATGATTGACATATGTGCACTCATAGCAGCAGATCCAGACAACCCAATTGCACAGTCTGATTGCGATGGTGATACATTCACCAATCAAGATGAATGCGATAGAGGTAGTGACCCTTCTGATGGTTGTGATATACCTGATGGCGAAATGATAGACATCTGCGCAATATTAGCTGCAGATCCTGATAGCCCACTTGGCATGTTTGATTGTGATGGTGGTGGCATTGATAATGCGACAGAATGTGAGAATGGTGGTGATCCAACTGACCCAACAGATGAATGCTTATCAGCTTTTGATCCTTCTGTAGACATTTGTGCGATACTCGCCGCAGATCCTAATAGCCCTCTTGGTGCGCTAGATTGTGACGGTGATGGATTTACAAATTTAGAGGAATGTAACAGAGGAAGTGATCCTGCAGATGGATGTGATATCCCTGATGGTGAAATGATAGACATTTGTGCAATATTAGAAGCAGATCCAGATAGTCCAATTGGCATGTTTGATTGCGATAACGGTGGTGTAGACAATGCAACTGAATGTGAAGCTGGAACAGATCCAACTGACCCGACTGATGAATGTGATGCAATCGGCGAAGGTGTCGATATCTGTCAATTATTGATGGACAATCCAGGTAGTACATTGGGAGGTCTAGACTGTGATGGAGATGGTGTAGATAATGCAACAGAGTGTGAGAATGGGACTGATCCTTCAGATCCGAATGATAATTGCCCAATTGGCGTGACCGTCGAAATAGGAGACGGACTAGGTATACCTGAGGCTTTATGTGCTGGAGAAGACACACCTATTTCAGTCACTGTAGATAGTGATGATGATCTAGTATTTGAATGGGCTCCTGACGAATGCATTGTATCGGGCGGTGATACACCTAACCCAGTAATAAATGCTACAACAAGCAAAGAATTGATGCTTAGAGTATTGAATAATACAATTGGTTGTGAAATGACCATTATTGTCCCAATAAATGTATCTGATCCATCAATCACGATTGTTGCTGATCCAGCAGGTGAAATTAATCAGGGAGAAGACGTAACATTAACAGCTCAAACAGATGCTGAAAATCCTACGTTCATGTGGAATACAGGAGAGACAAACGGTAGCTTTGATATGACGCTTGACGAGACAACAGATTTCTCAGTTACTGTGACAGACGCCTTTGGATGTACAGCGACAGATGTCTTGACAGTCACTGTAAATCCTGCTTCGTGTGATGGTTCTGGTATATTCTTGCCAAATGCATTCACACCAAATGGTGATGGTAACAATGATGTCTTATTTGTAAGAAGTAATGCAATCGCAACATTAGAGTTTTCAGTATTTGATCGTTGGGGACGAGAAGTGTTCCGTACAGAAACAATTGATGAGGGATGGAATGGAAGATGGCAGAATGATGGTGATGAATTACCTCCAGATGCATATGGTTACTGGATCATGGCGACATGTAGAAATGGGCAAGAGTATCAAGCTCAAGGAAATGTAACCATATTGAGATAATACTCGAATAAAAAAAATATTAAAAAGCTCGTGGTTAGAACTACGGGCTTTTTTTATGTCTAAGATTAAGGTATACCAATGTGCAAATAGTGATCTACTCACCACCACAGATATTCGTTGGATGCCCATCAACATACGACCGTATATTATCAAAAGCGATTGACAACAAACGTAGCCTACTTTCTCTAGCGGCCCAAGCTTGATGAGGTGTGATGATGCAGTTGTCTAGGGCCGATAAGGGGTGATCTGCATTTGGTGGTTCTTTGTGCAATACATCTAACGCTGCTCCAGCAATCTGTCCAGATTCAAGTGCAAATTTTAGGTCTTCTTCATGGATTAAATCGCCGCGACCAGTATTTATGATGATGGGATTCTTTTGCATCTTGTCAATGTTTTCTGAGCGAATTATGTGGTACGTGTCTTTATTTAAATCTGAATGCAAACTGAGGAAATCTGATTGCTCAAATAATTCATCCGTTGTTACCAATGATACACCTTCATCTGTCTCTGATTCCAAATTCCTTTTTGTAGCAATCACACGCATGCCAAAAGCTAATCCGATCTTTGCTACTTGCTTACCTATATTACCAAACCCAAAAATACCAAGTGTTTTTCCGTTTAATTCTACGATCGGTTTTTCCCAAAAGCACCAATCTTCAGATTCTGCCCATTTATTATTGCGGACGACTTGTTGGTGCAATCCAACCTGATTTGTCATTTCTAATATTAAAGCAAACACATGTTGAGCGACAGAAGGTGCACCATAGCCTACAGCATTGCAGACGATAATGCCTTGAGATTTTGCTGATGCAATATCTATATTGTTATAGCCCGTTGCTAACACTCCAATGTATTCTAGATGTGGTAAATCTTTTAGGATAGCACCTGTGAGTTGACACTTGTTGGTTAAAATGAAATGTGCTGTTGAAGCTCTTTCGATGATTAGATCACTTGGCGTTCGGTCATAAATGGTCACTTCGCCAAATTCATCTAGACGTTTCCAACTAAGGTCTCCTGGGTTTGCAACAATACCATCAAGGACAACAATGCTTTTCATAGCTAAATTATAACCAGATGACTTTGTCAGGTGATTCATGCCAATTTAAATAGTCTTTGCTGTATCTACTATCCAGATTACCTCTTTTGACTTTAAGTGTTGGCGTAATCAAATCATTTGCTTCAGACCAAGCCTCTTGTTGTATCACAGCGGTAGAAATGCGTTCAAAGTTGGCTCTAGTACTATTGAGAATTTGTATACTGTTGACAATGGATTCTGTGACATTTTTCTTATTCGCATCTTGACCTATTTCAGAAAGATTGAATAAGGCTATCGGTTGTGGTATACCAAGACCAGCAACACAGACTTGTTCGACGTATCCATTTTTCATTAACTCTTCTTCCATAGGGTTCGGAATGATGTAACTGCCTTTCGATGTTTTAAACGCATCTTTGACACGACCAATTACTTTTAGATATCCATTGTCATCTATTAATCCTTTATCTCCACTATGCAACCAGCCATCGACGAGTACTTCTGCAGTTTTTTCAGGATTTTTGTAATAGCCAGTCATCATAAATGGACTTTTCATCAGAACCTCATGAGTCTCTGGATCGATTTTTATTTCGCCACCTGGAATACATTGTCCCACTGAATCTTGCGGTGAATTAGGATCAGGACTATTTGTCATAGAACCACAAACTTCAGTCATCCCATAAGCCTCAACGAGGTGAATGCCCAATTTTTTATAAAAGTCCTTAATGAAAGCTGGTGTGATTGCTGCTCCTGTGGCTGCAATTTGAATATCTCTCATGCCTAATGAAGTCCTCAATTTTTTCTTTATCATATCTGAGGCCAAAGGAATTTTCAACAATCTATTTAGTTTTTTCTGAGGCATTTTAGCTAAAACGCCCAAGTAAAATTTTGTCCAAATTCGAGGTACAGCAAAAAACATAGTCGGCTGTGTATCTTGTAAATTTTTGGCAAAGGTATTTAGGTTTTCTGCAAATGAGATCGTCCCTCCCAACCATAAAGCTGGCAACTCTAACCCAATGCGTTCGCCAACATGATTTAATGGAAGGAAAGACAAAAACTTATGATCCTTAGTGTTGAATAAACCTAACCAATTTGTTTTTTCTTCATTAATCATGATCATGGCAGGTGTGCGATGAATGTGCATGACACCTTTGGGTGTGCCTGTTGTGCCTGAGGTAAATTTGATCGTCCATAAATCATCTAAATTTGGTACGAAGTTTTCTTGTTTCGGCTCGTATTGTTGTATTAAATCTGACCATTGATCACCAACAGTAACTTCTGCATTCCCTTCGTAGTGAGGGAATCTGATGGTTATCATAGAATCAGGAATGGCATCTGCTTTGTCTCCCCACTTCTCTAACTTTCCAAGAAAAATGCCTTTGATGTCGCTTAATTTAATCACTTCTTTTAACTGCTCTTTTGGTAAGCTTGCATAATAGGGTACGGAGACATAGCCACCTATCATAATAGCTAAATCGGCAAGTATCCAGTGATAACAATTTTTAGAATAGATGCCTATATGATCTCCTTTTTGTAAACCTTTTGCTTCGAGAGCCGATGCAAGTCGCCTCGCTTCTTCACCAGCTTCAGCAAATGTCAAGGTGTGCCATGTGTCCCCTTTTGGTTGGCGAAGAAATGTTTTATTTGGTGTGGTTTTCTCCCAGTGATAAAAACGCTCAATGACAGTTGGTGTATTTTTCATGTGACTGCAGATTAATGTGAAATTGTATGTTGGAAAATAACTAGTAATTCTGACAAATCACATTTAATGCACAGCTTTATTTGATTACTACACTAGTTTGTTATTTCTAATTGGTCAAAATTTATTCTGAACAATGAGAACGGTTAAAAAATTAACTTAGAAAATCCCAAAGTTTTTTTTGGTATAACATTATCGTATAGCTAAATGCAATACAGTAGAGTAAATGATGACAGACTAATTAATTAGGCAATGATATATCTATGTAACCCACTAAGACCTACGGGAGTCTTTTTTAGTCACACTAAGATAAAAAGAGAAGCCCGACCGCAAAGGCTTGCAGCCGAACTTCAAAGAACAACTTTACGACTTTAGGAATTAACTAAATGTCAATCTATATTTCTTACTATTATTTTTGAACTGTAAAGATTCCTTTAATAGTTAATTAGGGTTTAGTGTATAGTAATATGTAGTCACCAAAAATAAAACTTGATTTTATCTAAAAAAAGCAGTAAATTTCGGTCTGAAATCAAATCAAAGATTTGAATTCAGACCCACACTGCAATCACAACTCCCTGGTAATTAGAACCTTATGCATTAGTTAAATCATTATTTAAATTATGCTGTTTTATTAGACACTTATTGATTGATTTATAAGTTATCTTGTAATAATAGTATAACATTCTGCCAAAATCAAAACACAACAAAACTGCTATTTATGGACATGTTAATGGAAGCAATGGACTGTAGCAAAATTAATAGAATAAAAGAATTCGGCGCTACTCACATACCTAGGCACGAGGAAGAAAAAATGAGTAATCTTGTTTTTATTGGCGCTGTCAGTGAGTTCAATGTAGAATTAGAGATTTTTGTAAATGAAGTTGTTGTAGACCCTACTGTTCAATTAATCTTCTTGAAAGACTTGCAATCTTCTATATCAAAGCTATTAAGGATTACTGTAAGGCATTTAAAAATTGTTAGAGACAAGCAAATGTCAATATTCCTTGAACAATCTTGTCGAGTCTACAAGTCAATCAATCAAGTTTTAGTTGATGAAATAATAAGCCGACATCAGCAGTCTTATACTAAAGTAAAACACAAGCAACGCACTTCCGAATATAAAGACATTATCGAAGTTTATGCAAATGAATAGTTTTTGGAAGAACAATCTTCTTACTCTGTAAAAGATGTTGTTTTGGTAGAAATTCCCTTTAGTGATAAAGTAGGTTTTAAACCAAGACCAGTTATAATTTTGGAAGATCAAGACCCAAAAGTAGCTGTTTGTTGTTGCACAACAACAGACAGAACGGGTAAATTACCAGGGAAGCTAATAAAAGTAGACTCCCCAGAAAACGAAATTTTCTTTAACTTTGACCGTGATACTTTTATAAGTTACGGGGATATCTTTTCAATATACAAAGAAGACATAATAACCCATATAGGGCATTGTAACAAATCCACTTTTAATGAGATAATGCCACATTTTGATAAATCCTCCTTTAAAGCGAGTGAGAATCAATAAAGTATTTGTTTAATAAGTTGCAAAATAGTAAGTATATGCTTATCTTTAGTGTATGTTTACTCAATATGTGTAACAAAAAACAAATAATTTACTGTCATGGAAAATCGTTCCTACTCTAATCCCAAACTGCTTTCTGCAACCATAACACTTATACCTTTTAGTCTTTCCTTTTAACTCGTTCACTCTCTCAGATGCGCAATACGGGCAAGTAGGAACTCCGTTCCGTCTCCATTTTGCTAAGTGTTCAGCACATACTTGCTCAGAGTTATGTTTAAGAAAGTGGTTCCTTGCAATCTTTATTTTCTCTTCTCACAAATGAGGCATAAGCAGTCACCAATTAGCAAGAGATTTGAAGATCACTCAAAAGAGAGCGTGGTTTGTATTGCATAGAATTAGAGAAGTGTTCAACGTAGATAAGTCAAACTTTAATAAGACAGTCGAATTAGACGAACTTTATGTGGGTGGAAAAGAGAAGAATAAACACGCAAACAAAAGAACGAAAAACAATCAAGGTAGAAGTACGAAAACAAAGACGCCAGTATTAGGAATACTTGAAAGAGGCGGTAAGGTTTATGCTGTTCCCGTAAAGAACACTCAGAGTAAAAATATCAAGCCTATCATTAACGAATTAGTTGAAAAGGGGACAACGGTTTATACTGACGAATGGAGGGCTTACAACTCATTAAATAGCGAATATAAAAGAGATATAGTTTGTCACTCAGCAGGTGAATATGTTAGAGGTGACGTACACACAAACGGAATAGAAAACTTTTGGAGTCACTTCAAAAGAACTATCATAGGTACATGTTTTCAAATTTCAGATCAACACTTAGCAAGCTATGTGAATGAAGCGTCTTATAGATATAATAATCGTGATCTTACAGACGGTTCAAGATTTAATGTAACTTTAGCAAATGCCGAAAAAAGACTCTCGTACAAAGAGCTTATCGCAAGAAAAACTAAAAGAGCTTAGGATTAAGAATCCCGACATAATCATACCAGACGAAAACATATTTTTGGAAGGTGGTTTTAATGCTCAATTAGATAAGACAATCGAAAAAAAGGAATTGACAATTAAAGGTGTCAAGAAAGCCTTGAAGATTAAAGACGCTGACATTGCCGAAATGTTTGACTTTAAGAACGTTATGTCTTATCGAAATTCTAGTGCAAAAGAACGGATTGAAAAAGGAATTATTAACATCTACAAAAAAATAACTAATGGCTAAATCAAAGTGTGTATCGTGCGGTAATACTTCTTTTGAATTGATTGAGAATGACGGAGTAAAGGGTTCTACAATTAAGTTTCGATTTATTCAATGCTCCAAGTGTGGAGGCGTGGTGGGCGCACTTGACCACTATGAAGTTGGATATGTTGCTCAAACTCTTTACAATAAAATAACAGGTCAGACCTCAAATATTTTCAAGTAGCTTCAAGAGTTTTTTTATTAACTCTATTTCTGCAACTGTCTTTAATTCTGTGACTCCTATTTTAATAGAGTTTTCATTCCCGTCTCGTTACTAGTTGACTTTATAGTTATTTCCATGAAGCAAAAATATTCTTAACCTATTTTTGTTAATGGCTGTTAATAATTTTTAAAAAAAGTTTCGGTTTTTGGGTTACACAAATATATCATTGCCTTTAATTATTACTTCCGAAGTTAACACCCATTTGTTTTAGTTCTTCATTAGTCATTTCTTTATAATCTCCAGTTGGCTCCTCGAAGGCAGAATCGTCAACAGTCTTTTCGATATTGGTCGCTTCATAAGTCATTGTCATCATACCCATGTCAAGGGACATGCGGAGTGGGGTGCCAGCAAGCTTCAGCCCAGGCATCTGTTGCATATTGAAATTCTCCATTTTAATATCTTCAGTAATGTACCATTCCATGTCTAATTTTTTAATTTGTTCTGGCAATTCTTCTCCTTGCGCCATTGCATCCATATCCATTTTTACGATTGCTTTGTAACACTTATAGCCTAAAATATCCACTGTAGAGCTTTTATCATATGTGATGTCATACATGTCCTCTATCTGAGCTTTATCAACTCCAAGTTTTATCATCATATCTTCTTCTACAGGAGTAATTACTTTTATTTTTTGACCCATCATATCCATGTACTGAGTCATTTGGCCATCTTTAAAATACATGCTCATATCCATCATGCCCATCATATTCATTTTTGTTACTTGTTCGCCAGGCTTAAAGTAAATGATCATACTCATATCCTTCAACATACTACTTACTCCATCCATTTGTTCTTGACCTTCCATCTCTGGCATATGTACATCAGTTATGCTCATGGTAATAACACCTGATGTTAATTGAGAAAATAATATTCCAGTAAAAAATAATAGACTTAAGGTGATGATGAAGGGTAGTCTTCTCATGTCGGACATTGAAAGGGTTAAAACAACTTATTTCTAAAAATAGGGATAAATACAGTTGGATAAAGAGTTTTAACTAACTTTTATTGTTCTTTCAATATTCACTTTTAGCAAAAGAATAAAACCAACGACAAAAAATATAGCGAGCACAAGAACTGAATATCTGATGTTGTTGGTTAATTGCTCTACGAGTCCAAAAGCGAATGTTCCGAAAACAACAGATAGATAATACAAAACATCATAGAAAGAGAAATAGGATGTCAACTCTTGCTCATCACTATCCAATAGCTTACTGAAGGTAGATCTTGATAAAGATTGAATGCCGCCAAGTACCATTCCGACAAGGGCAGCGATACCGTAAAAAAGATCTTTAGAATCGACAAAGAAGGCTGCTAAGCAAATGCCAAACCATATAGAAATTGATATTAGAAGTGCTTGCTTATTGCCAAGCTTTTTTGAAAGCCAAGCAAAAAAATACGCTCCAGCAATGGCAACCAACTGCAATAAAAGTACGATTGATATTAATTCACTTGATTCAAAAGCCAATTCCTTCTCAGCAAAAACTGTCGCTAGATAGATGACTGTTTGTACGCCAGCACTATAGAAGAAAAAGGCAGTCAAGTATTTTTGGATATTCTTTTTCTTCTTTAACTCCTTAACCACAGAGCGGAGTTCTATATACCCTTTCTTCACAATACCTTCTTCAAATCCATCCATGTTACTCTTGGGCAATCGACGAAATGTAATTTGTGAAAAGCCAAACCACCATATACCCACAAGTGCAAACCCAATCCGATAAGGCAAACTAGAATCCGGATCTATACCAAAGACTTCTGGTTTTAAGCTCATGAAGATGATAAACAATAGCAACAAGACGCTCCCTATATAACCAAACGCAAAACCCTTTGCACTGACTTTATCATAGCGATCTGGTGTGGCGATATCGGGTAAATACGCATCGTAAAAAATGATGCTTGATGCATGGCCAATGGTGGCAACAGCAAAAGCTACTGATCCCAATATAATATCATATTGATTTTCAAAAAAGAATAGAAACACACACGCAATGGAACCGACAGTAGAGAACACGCGCATAAAAAACATCCGCTTGTCTCCATAATCAGCAATACCACCTAGTAGAGGAGAGAAGATGGCGACTATAATAAATGATGCTGAAACGATAAACGAGTATAAGGCACTATTTTGAATACTGAAACCAAAAATATTGATGGTGTCACTTGTTATGGCAATAAAATAAATTGGAAAAATGGCCGTCGATATAACGAGTGAATACGCAGAGTTGGCCCAATCAAAAAAAGCCCAGCCAGTGATGGTTCTCTTATCGTTGACTAGGATTTTATTTGATTTCAACAGAGGCGTAGATTTCAACATGGATGAAAGATACACTTGTGATTTAGAATATATTCAGATTAGGTCTTATTATTGGTTTAACTTTTTAAATAGACATTGAACCATTAAGTTATAATTCAATGATAGGCTAGATTTATAAACGGTTTTAATTAAAATTTTTACTGTATTTTCAGCTTCAATACTGTTGCTTGGTCTTTGTCATAAAGGTCTAAATACCTATGAATATTGTAATTCTATCTAGAAATTCAGCTCTTTACAGCACAGATAGCCTGATAAAAGCTGCTCAACGACGTGGACACCATGTTCGTGTGATTGACCATTTAATGTGTGATTTGGTCATTGAAAAGAATAATTTACAAATCTATTATTACAACGAACCTGTAGATGATGTCGATGCGATAATTCCAAGAATAGGCTCTTCAGCAACAACATATGGGGCGGCTATAATAAGACAATTCACCGCCAATAATGTATATACTACTGTTCGATCAGATGCACTATTACATGCCCGGGATAAATTAAGTTGCCTTCAATATTTAGCTCAAAGGAACATTGATGTACCGAAAACTGTCATTATAAATAATCAGTTGATGATTGATGATATGCTGGAACACATTGAAGGAAATCAAAAAATTGTCAAGCTTGCAAGCGGCACTCATGGCCTTGGTGTCATATTGAGTGAATCTAATCAAAATGCGGAATCAATCATTGAAGCCTTTCAAAAAGTAAGACAGAAATCTTTGATTCAAGAATTTATCAAGGAATCAGATGGCTCAGATATTCGATTGATCGTTGTTGGTGATAAGGTTGTAGCTACTATGTGTCGACAAGCTAAAGAAGGTGAGTTTAGGTCAAATTTACATAGAGGAGGGTCATCATACGCTGTGACACCAACAGAAGAAGAAAGGACTGTAGCCATAAAAGCTTCACAATTGTTGGGTTTGGATGTCGCAGGCGTAGACATGCTAAGATCTGCACGCGGACCATTGATTTTGGAAGTCAATGCTTCACCAGGGCTAGAAGGGATAGAAGGTACGACTGGAATTGACGTGGCAGGCAAGATAATGGAATTGGTAGAGAGAAAGGCGGATGCTAATTGGAGAAAAGTGTAACATTGCAATTTTATGACGAAGGAAGAGAAGACTTTAGTTATTGATAATAAGGAAATTCGACCTGGAGAATTCAAGGTGGTTGATATTCCTGTTGGAAATTTACCTTCTGGTACGAAGATCAACATTAATGTCAATGTATATCGGAGCATGTTTAAGGGTCCAGTGGTGCTTGTATTAGCAGGTGTGCATGGTGATGAAATTAACGGTGTCGAGATTGTAAGAAGTTCAATCGACGAAAATATATATGGCGACTTAATCAGAGGTACCGTGATTGTCATTCCGCTATTAAATGTATTTGGATTCATCAATTTTAGTCGCGATGTACCAGATGGCAAAGATGTAAATAGAAGCTTCCCGGGAACAAAGTCTGGATCATTGGCTTCACGAGTCGCTTACACGCTTACGAAGAAAATATTACCATATATAGATTTTGGAATTGACTTTCATACTGGAGGTGGGTCAAGATTTAACTTTCCTCAAGTCAGATTCGGTAGTACGAATAAAACAGCACGAGAACTAGCAATGGCATTTGCTCCGCCGTTTATTATCGAAAAACCTTATATAATAAAATCACTTCGCAAGGTTGCAAAGGATATGAAAGTCCCAATTATAGTGTATGAAGGTGGAGAATCAACCAGATTGGATGGATATTCTATTTCTAAAGGACTAGATGGTTTGAAACGAGTACTGAAGCATGTCGGAATGATAGAACATGCTCAAGATGCTGAGAGCAAAGTGATCTTATTAAGAAAGACAAGCTGGATCAGAGCGCCTTATAGTGGTTTATTTATCTGGACTAGACAGTCGGGTGTGTATGTCCATAAAGGCGAGCCTCTAGGCTTGGTAAATGATGTTGCTGGTACAACTTCAGTTACTGTATTGTCTAATAAAGATGGCTATATCATTGGACACAATAATGCATCTGTCGTGAGTCATGGAGATGCCTTGTTTCATGTTGGTTACGATTTTGAAAAGCTATGAGATTTCTTTTTGGAATATTACTACTAATAAATTTTACGCCAGGTAATAGTCAACAAAATTCTTCTTTTTTATCATCGTTTGTACAACGAGATGTATTTAAGCACGCCACGCTTTCATTGACTGCTATTGAAGTGAATGGCTCTAATCAAGTAGCGGCATACCGTTCTGAAAAAAGTATGGTGCCAGCATCTTCTTTTAAAGTATTAAGTACTTTTAGTGCTATCGATTTATTAGGTGAAGATTATCGCTATAACACAACTGTCGGTTTTACAGGAGAGTTATTGGACGATGGCACCTTAGAAGGAGACTTGGTGATTATCGGAAGTGGTGATCCAAGTTTGGGAAGCAAACACTTTAGTGATAAAGATGATCTTTCTCAGCTACTGGATAAGATTGTCAAGGCTGTTGAAGATCGTGGCATAACTTGTATATCGGGACACGTGATCAGTGATGATTCTTACGTGCAAGAATCTGCAGTTGTGCCAGATTGGAAATGGGATGACATTGCTAATTATTATGGTGCCGGAGCTTGGGGACTCAATGTACACGATAATCTCTATTATATCTATTTCCAGCAAAAAGCGAAGGAAGACCAAGTGCCTCAGATAAGAAGATACGGACCTAAAGTACCAGGCTTGACATTCCACAATAAAGTGAAGACAGGTAAGCAAGGTTCTGGAGACAATGCCTACATATTTGGTGGTCCTTCAAATACACAAAAGACAATTGAAGGGACGATTCCTCCAGGCTCAAAAGAGTTTTTCATTAAAGGTGCTATTCCAGATCCACCTTTGTTTTTTGCCTACCACATTTATCATGCACTTAGAGACCAAGAGATAAAAGTTGACGGATATAGTCGCACAAATACACCAATAGCTTCATCAGAATCAATCCAAAAATTGGTCAGCTTTGAATCTGTCCCCATGTCAGACATCGCGAAGAAAACCAACGAGAAAAGCGATAATATTTATGCAGAGGCATTACTTCATACTTTAGCAAAATCAAAACTTGCCACCGAGTCCTATGGCGATTTTATAGAAGACCATATGAGTAGCATAGGGTTGGATGTTGGTTCATTCTCTATGTCGGATGGCTCAGGACTTGCAACAAACAACCTGATTTCTTCAAAGTTGTTGGCGGAGTTTCTTCGTTATTATGGTCAAAATTTTGGACTTCAAAAATCGACAGATCTCTTACCATTGGCTGGCAAGGAAGGGACCGTTAAATATTTTCTACAAAAAAGAAGCTGTCAAGGAAGGGTATGGGCGAAAAGTGGGTCTATGGGAGCTGTGCTGAGTTACTGTGGATACATCAAAGCGAAATCTGGAAAATGGTTGTCATTTTCAGTTATTGTAAATGGTTTTACTGTTAAACACAGAGAGGTCAGAAAACATTTGGAAGACTTAATTGATCATTTGTACCAAGAAAATTAAAAATGATCAAAATTTGAAAACGGCTAATAAGCAATAGAAAATCACTAACTTTACCACAGAACATATTTTACATTATGAACAATTTTACACAAGCCCTTTTGGTGCTAGCTTGCTGTGTGTCTGTATTGTCATGTACGACTTCTTCAATACAAGACAGTAAACCGCTACTTGATGTGACTGAACTGCTGACCACATTAATCTACATGCATTCGAATCCAAATCCAAATCTCAGCAATCGACATACTTGCAAAGATGAGCTCCACACGTTAAATATTGATTTTGATTTTTTGAACTGTAAACAACGAACGTCTAATGAATTACATGCAGAGGTATATGCGATTGATGGATTTATGTATCTGTTACTACGCAATCAATTTGTCATAGATGTAGTGTATTTTGAATATAGGGATATCGATGATTTCTTTGTAGCAGAGTATATTCCAAGTTTCACCATAGCGCAATGGGAGGAAATACAAGTTGTACGGGTCGCATATTCTTCTGTATTACCATGCATTGATTCTGCTAAACTTGAACTTCGGATTGGTAGCTATTGTGAACATACGTCAACTTTATCAATCAAATAAATAAGAATTAAAAACGGTAACCTGACGATATGTTATAAAATCAGATGAAGAACGATTACTTTTGGCATCGTGAACACTTCAAGAAAGAAAAGTCTGGTCAATGTATTTTTTTACCTCTGCTTGTGTTTGTTTGGCTCTTGCTTAGATAAAGAAAAATTACCAGTAGAAGAAGAGACAATAGTAGCTCCTGTTGAAGTTGTTGAGGATACAGAAGAAGAACTGCAACTGCCCATCACGGATACAGATAAAACAGATGAACAACGAAAAGCTCCTAAAGATGCGAGTTGGAAAATCCCTAAAGATTTTTTTAAAAAAATGGGTGATTTGGAAGGATTAAAAGTCGCAGATATTGGTGCAGGTGTTGGTTATCTTTCTTTTCAACTAATATTAAAAAAGGCAGAAGTTATAGCAATTGATACAGATACCATGGCTATTGACTTGATGAATTATTTTGCTATCGCTAATTTAAGCCGAGAACAGCAGGAGCGATTTGAAACCAGAATTGCCCCAGAAGATAATGCCAAATTAAATGAAAATGAAGTCGATCGAGTCATGATCATGCATCTCGTTTCATTTCTAGGTAACAGAGAATCTTATTTTACTGATTTGAAAAATGGTCTTAAGCCTGGAGGTAAGTTGATGATTATGGACTTTAAAATGAAAAAACTTGATCCTAGTTTCCCTGAAAAAGAATATCGAGTCTACCCAGACATTCTCGAGCAAGAGCTTTATGATGCTGGTTATGAAGATATTGAGGTAGATGACACCAGTCTTGATGCCCAATACATCATCACAGCCACAAATCCATTGTAATAATTTACCCTAAATCTCCAATAACTGGTTTCGTTCTGGTCCTACACTGATTAACGATACAGGTACTTCCAATTCTTTTGATAAATAAGAAATGTAGTTCTTAAATGCAGAAGGACTATCAGCATAACTGTTCACACCGTCAAGCATTCCCCAGCCATCAATTGTTTTATATCCCATTTCTAGACCTTTCACATCTAAATCGAATGGAATATTTTTACTCTGCTCACCATTAAGAATATATGTCTCTGCTGCTTTAAAAGAGTCAAAATCATTGAGTACATCCATTTTAGTGACGACCAACTTAGTAACTCCATTGATCATAATTGTATATCTAAGCTGAGGTAAATCAATCCAGCCGCAGCGTCTTGGCCTGCCGGTAGTTGCACCAAATTCTGAGCCTAATTTGCGTAAATTTTCACCGTCTTCATCAAACAACTCACTTGGGAATGGTCCAGAGCCAACTCTTGTACAATAGGCTTTGGATATTCCGATGACATCTCTAATTCGCTGTGGTGCAATTCCCATTCCGGTGCAAACTCCGGCTGTAATTGTATTTGAGGAAGTAACAAAAGGGTAGGTGCCAAAATCAACATCCAACATAGATCCTTGTGCACCTTCGGCCAGTATAGTTTTTCCGTTTTGCAATGCATCATGGAAGTAATATTCTGCATCGACTTTTTGTAAGGAACGAAGGGTTTCAAGACTTGCCATCCATTTTTCTTCTTCTTCTGCTAGGTCAAAGTCGATGGCTGGATATTGCTCTGCTAATCTCAAATGTTTATCTCGAAGCTGTTGGTATTTGCGATCAAAATCTTGCATTAGATTACCAACTCGGATACCATTTCGTCCAGTTTTATCCATGTATGTTGGGCCAATTCCTCTGAGTGTGGATCCTATCTTGTCTTTGCCTTTTGCTGCTTCACTTGCAGCATCCAATAGTCGATGTGTTGGTAAGATTAAGTGTGCTTTGTTAGAAACCAAGAGACGACTCTTGACATCGACACCTAAATCTTCCAAACCTTCAATTTCTTTTTCTAGAGTTATCGGATCTATAACTACACCATTGCCGATGACATTGATGATGTTCTCCCTGAACACCCCAGAAGGGATTGTATGCAAGACAAATTTCTGATCGTTAATGATAATCGTATGGCCTGCATTTGGGCCTCCTTGAAATCTTGCAACAATATCATATTGATCTGCAAGGTAATCGACGATTTTTCCTTTTCCTTCATCTCCCCACTGGAGACCTAGAAGTACGTCTACTGCCATAAATTTAAATTAGACATATATATAAAAGGCAAATGTATTGAATTCCAACGAACATACTGCAACTGGGTCATTATTTACGTGAAATAAATTATATGTGAGATAGATGCTGCCTCGGCGTTCTAAGCTTTCATACTGTTGATGTCGATCTTTTCATTTTGAGACTTATCACAAGCCCCGTCGCATTTGCCGTACATATTTAGCGAGTGGTCGACGATTTCATACTTTAGCAAATCGCCCATAATGTTCTTGATTTGTTGAATTCTAGGATCGCAAAATTCAACCACTTTACCGCAATCCATACAGATTAAATGATCGTGTTGTTTGCAACCATGTGACTTTTCATAGTGTGCTATATTTTTACCAAACTGGTGTTTCTTTACAAGATCGCAAACTACTAATAACTCAAGGGTATTGTACACTGTTGCTCTGCTGACAGGGTAGTTCATTGTCTTCATATGTATATACAATGCCTCTGCATCGAAGTGATCAGTCCGTTTGTAAATCTCTTCAAGAATAGCATATCGCTCTGGAGTTTTTCGCAATTGATTATCTTCCAGATAGGCAGTAAACATTTCATTTACCTCTTTCAAAATTTCTTCAAGATGGTCGACTTTTGTTTTCAAGTTTTCGAGTTTACTTTTATAACGATAAATCTTATTTGATGAACTGAATTTACAGCTTTAAATTGGCTTAATCATCTATTCTATCTACTGTACTGATACCATCAATCGATTTCAAGTTCTTGATTAACAGTTTCATCTCATCTTTGTTTTTGACATTTACTTTTACTATTGCCTTAAAAACACCTTCTCCACCTTCTATATTAAATGCGCGAATATTTAATCCCATCTTGCTAGAGATGACTTGACTGATAGCAGAAATGACACCTATGCCTGAGTCGACACCTTCAACAGCTAGTCTAATCACAAAATCTGAACTCGCTTTCTCTCCCCATTCTGCTTTTAAGGTACGATAGCCGTAATTAGCAATCATATTGGTGGCATTTGGGCAATCAGTTCTGTGAATTTTTAAACCTTGATTCAATGTAAGAAATCCAAAAATGCGATCACCTTTCACTGGCGTACAACATTTTGCCAAACTAAAAGAATACATGGAAGCTGGTTCGCCATTGACAAAGATCATGTCTTTATGGTCGTGCTTAGTTCTTGGTCGTTTTACCTTTGGCGTCTCAACTTGTATGACTTTCTCCTCGAATTTTTCTTTTTGAATTAACTTTTTTGCGACGACATCAAATTTCTTTAATTCTGGTGTCAATTTTATGTGACCCTCAGCAATTTCATAATACAAGTCTGGTCTATTGGTGAAGCCAAAATGATTGACCAACATGTCTATATTTTCATTAAAATCAGCTTTCATGTTTTTCAACTTACGCTGCAGATCCTCCATGCCAAGCTCGCCAATCTTTCGTCGCTCCTCTTTCATAGACGAGCGAATTTTATTCTTAGCTTTTCCTGTTGTTACTAAATTTAGCCAGTCTTCCGTTGGTTTTTGATTCTTGTGGGTTTTGACACTAATCTGATCACCATTGTTCAACTTATAGCCCATTGGTACCAACTTGTTATTCACTTTTATAGCCGTTGCTTTATAACCAATGTCTGAATGAATATGAAATGCAAAATCAAGGGCTGAAGCACCTTTCGGTAGTATCTTCATGTCACCAGCAGGCGTAAATACATACACTTCTTCTCTGAATAAGTTGCTCTTAAAATCGTCTATAAATTCAATTGCATTATCATGAGGTGCTTCTAGTATATCACGGATATTGTCCAACCAATTCGCAAATACATCTTTGACATTCTTAACATTCTTATATTTCCAATGCGCTGCAAAACCTTTCTCAGCAATCTCATTCATTCGTTCGGTACGAATCTGAACTTCTACGAATTTTCCTTTTGGTCCCACGACGGTTGTGTGAAGAGATTCATAACCGTTACTTTTTGGTGTTGTTACCCAGTCTTTTAGCCTTTCAGGGATCGGTGAATAAACATCAGTAATCAAACTATAGACTTGCCAACAAGCCTGCTTCTCTTGTTCTGGTGGCACATCGATAATGATTCTTACAGCAAACAAATCATATATTTCTTCGAAGGCAACATTCTTATTTTGAATTTTATTCCAAATGGAAGAGATGCTTTTGGGTCTACCAGCAACTTTAAAATTGATGCCAACTGCTTTAAGTTGCTTTTTTATTGGTCTGATGAATTTTTTAATATACTCATCTCTCTCTAACTGCGTTTCAGATATCTTTTGTGCGATTTCATTATAGCTCTCACGATTTGTGATTTGCATACAAATGTCTTCATATTCTGTACGAATCTGATATAGACCTAAACGGTGTGCTAAAGGAGAGTAAATGTATCTTGTCTCTGCTGCAATTTTTAGTTGTTTGTGAATGGGCATTGGACCGATCGTTCGCAAATTATGTAGTCTGTCTGCCATTTTTATCAATACGACACGGACATCATAGACAAGCGTACTCAATACTTTTTTCAAATTTTCGGCCTGAGGAGAATCTGAATCGTTGTATAGGCCGTCAAGTTTAGTCAAGCCATCTACAATCAAACTTATTTTTTCGTTGAAGTTTTCAAGGATATCTTTTTGGTTATAGTCCGTATCCTCGACTACATCGTGAAGTATGGCACAAATCACTGCTGTTGGCCCTAGACCTATCTCTTCATGACAAATTCTTGCGACTTCAATTGGATGATATATATAGGGTTCCCCTGATTTTCGACGCTGAAATTTATGACCATCAACTGCGATATTATAAGCCTTGTTTAATAAATCTAAATCATTGCCTTTCAGCTTTGGTTTTAGAGGCTTCAACATTTTATTAAATGCTGAGCGAATGTCTTTTTTTTCGGTAGCTGATATTGCAACTTCGGTAATCGGCATAACTCTATTTCTATATCGTCAAGATAAATGTAAGTGATTTTTTACTATACCAAACAAGAAAGTGGTTTGGGATAGTAAAACATATTCTACTTCTGTATGCAGAAAGAATATTTATTTCCATCCCGCACCCTGAACCTGAAGGGAATCAGCCAAAGTAAAATTGTTACATAACTCTGCTCTGGCCTCCCTGTAGAGATTAAAGGTGCGGGTGACGACTTAGTGTGTAATATGTTTTACGCAAGAGATTCGGGACTTTTGATGGCCAGAGGTTTTAAGCAATATCAGGTCGAGAAGCACATTGAATGTGAGTATTCACAAGCAAAGAGAAAGGATAAAGGATTAGCTAAGAAAATTTCCAAATGGTTTGTATTTGAAAAGAGGTATATAAGCTTTAGACTTATAGTACGCTAATTCTAGTACACTTTTGATGCTTAGATTCTGTGTTAACGTTATTAGACCTACATTTTTCAGTTACCTTATTGCATATAATCGTAATAATAACTGTAATCTACTACAGATGATTCTGTTGGCGTTTTGTCTTAAAACCTTAGAGAATCCTAATGTTTCATATTATATTTCTATTTTAATAGCATATTCAAACAAACATTCTAATTATCCAAATATGCAAAGTCGATTTAAATAAAGAATTTATCTTCGTTCGATTTTTTAACCAACTCAAAACAAATGAAAAAACTAATTACATTTTCAATATTAATGGTATTTGCCATTTATATGTCTGCTCAATATAAAGTGGAGGGGACTGTTACAGATGCAAACAATGACCCTCTTATCGGCGTCAACATCGTAGAAGATGGTACTGTTAATGGAACAATTTCTGACCTAGATGGCAATTATAGACTAAATGTCTCTAGCTCAAATTCTAATCTCATTTTCAGCTATACAGGATTCACTACTCAAGAGATTCCTATTGATGGAGCAGAAAGAGTCAATGTATTGCTTTCTGAAGGAGTAGCTCTTGGTGCTGTACAAGTAGTGGGTACTAGAAGTTACAAGCGTACTGCGACGACGACTCCAGTGGCTGTTGATATCATTGATATCCAAGAAATTGCAGCAAAAAATGGCAATGCAGAATTGAATAAAATACTTCAGTATCTGGCACCATCATTTAATGCTCAGAAACAGTCAGGTTCTGATGGAGCTGAACACATTGATCCAGCATCATTAAGAGGTCTTGGTCCTGATCAGACACTCGTGTTGATTAATGGAAAACGTAGACATCAATCTTCATTAGTCAATATTTTTGGAACTAGAGGTAGAGGTAATTCAGGAACAGACATGAATGCAATCCCTGCTTCTTCAATTGAGAGAATAGAGATACTAAGGGATGGAGCTGCCGCGCAATACGGTTCTGATGCCATCGCTGGTGTCATCAATATCGTATTGAGATCAGAGACGAATAAATTGACTGGTTCTGTTACTGTTGGTGGATTTAATCCAGATGCACCTGATGAAGTAGTATTAAATGATGATGGTGAACCAAATGGTATTGATTATGATGAATTTACACCGAACGTTCCAGGAAATTTTCTAGACTTAGATGGCGACGGTACATTACCAAGGGAAGACGATCCTACTTTAGATGGTGTTACGACTAAGGTTGGTTTGAACTACGGGTTTGATATCGGAGAAGGAGGATTTGTCAATTTTACAACAGAATATATTAATAAAGAAAAAACCCTCAGACCTGGAGCTACCTTCCGTAGAGGTTTTGGTGAAGCAGAAATCAGTGGTTTTGGCGCTTTCTTTAATGCAGCTATTCCGATTGGAGAAAGCGCGGAGTTTTATGCCTTCGGTGGACGTAATTACAGAGACACAGATGCATTTGCTTTTACAAGAAATGCCGGAGATGATAGAGCTGTTCCTTCGCTTTATCCTAATGGGTTTACACCTAGAATAACATCTATCATTACAGATAACTCAATATCTGCGGGTTTTAGAAGAAATGTTGGAGATGGTTGGAGTGCAGATTTCAATAATACCTATGGTGAAAATGTATTTGCTTACACAATCAAGGGAACGAATAATGCGACATTGGGTGATCGGTCACCAACACGATTTGATGCAGGTGGACACACCTTTGCACAGAATACAACGAACTTAGATTTCTCAAAATACTTTGATAATGCAAATGGTACTGGATTTAATATCGCATTCGGATTAGAATACAAAACAGACAACTTCACCATTTTTGCTGGAGAAGAAGGTTCATATGCTGCATACGATGTGAATGGCTTACCAATTACAAGCCCAGATCAAGAAGGTACAGGGCTAGCAGCTGGTTCACAAGGATTTCCTGGATACAGCCCAGCAAATGAAGTTGATGAAAGCAGATCTAACGTTGCTTTATATGCTGATGCGGAATTTGATTTAACAGAAGAGTTTTTAGTGAGTGGTGCATTGAGATTTGAGAATTTTTCTGACTTCGGTAGTACGCTTAACTGGAAATTAGCAACAAGATATTTGGTTTCAGATCAGTTGACTTTGAGAGGTGCTGTAAGTACGGGATTTCGGGCTCCATCACTCACACAGTTGTTCTATAATCTGCGTTTTACAGGTTTCCAAAATGGTGTATTAACGGAAACTTTATTGTCTGCAAACGGCACGCCAGTGACGGATGGCTTTGGTATTCAACCATTGAAAGAAGAAGAATCATTTAATGCTAGTGCAGGTATCGCATATAGAAACGGGCCTTTGACCTTGACAGTAGATGGATATTACATTGACATCAGTGATAGAGTTGTTATTTCAGGCTTTTTTGATGCGAGTTTTTTAAATCTAGGCGTTGATGGAGCACAGTTTTTTGCAAACGCTGCTGATACGAGATCCACTGGATTAGATCTTGTGTTGTCATACAAAGCGGCTTTAAATAATGGACACAGCTTAACAGGTACATTAGCAGCAAACATAAATGATCTTGTGGTAACTGACGTAAATACGGATGATATTGTACAAGCTCTCGTTGGAGATGAATTAGAAATGTTAAGAGAAGAATTAATAGGTTTACCACAAAATTTAATTGACGAATTATTTGCTGAGTTAGAAAATGAAATTATCGAAAGTGTTGTTAATGAGGAATTTGTCCAGACATTTTTTGGGCCTAGAGAAAGATCTTTACTTGAGGATGCAGCTCCCGCATATAAAGTCGCATTGAATGTAAATTATGACATTGGTAAATTTAATTTTGGTGCAGCTGGGACACAGTTTGGTTCAGTAAGTTATATTTCTTTCGATGACGTTACTCCAGTGAATTATGCAGCAAAAGCTGTATTTGATATAACTGCTTCAGTCAATATTGCTGATAATGTAAACTTCACTGTTGGGGCGAATAATATATTCAATACATATCCTACGCAACAAGACGCTAATAGTAATACAGATAGTGGTGGATATTTTGATGCCGTACAAATGGGCTTCGGTGGATCTTACTATTATGCAAGAGCTGGATTTAGTTTTTAATGAGTAGTTTAGAGTAAATAAGTGTAAATTTTCAAAACGAAAAAATAGTAAGGCAGGTAACAAACGTTATCTGCCTTTTTTCATTTTGCTGTGGCACAATATGTAAAATACTCGATAGACTTTTTTGCCCTATACTAATAAGTTTAGATTGCATATATAAGACTTCATTTATATAGCGATGCCTCTTCTTGGTGGTTCTTGGTGCCTTTGTGACTTAGTGGTTTTCCTTCTTTTTCATATTTTTGTGAACCACAAGGACACAAAGACACAAAGTGTCACTAAGTCATACTAACAACGTGTATTTCAAAAAAGGGCGAAAGCGCAAGAGTTCTTTAGGAATGTAGCTTGGGCGGAAGAAGATTTGATAAACACACTTTTCGTTTCTATAATCTTTTCTATTTTCACCAATGCCTCAATCTAAAGCCAAGATAGGTTGGAAAACTGCTGCTTCCGTAGTCATAGCCAATATGATTGGAACTGGTGTATTTACAAGTCTCGGCTTTCAACTGGCAGACATACAGAATACGTGGAGTATTATCATACTGTGGTTCATTGGTGGAGTGATTGCATTGATAGGTGCATTTAGTTATGCAGAGTTGGGAACACATTTTAGAGAGTCTGGTGGCGATTATATTTTCTTATCTCGGATTTTTCATCCGTTTGCAGGATATCTATATGCTTGGATTTCTTTGGTCGTAGGTTTTTCAGCACCTATTGCGATAAGTGCGCTAGCGATGACCAGTTATCTAAGTCCACTTAAAGAGGATTTATTTACTGACTGGTTTGGGATTGGGATTATATTAATTGTCGCACTCATTCACTCTGTCAGTGTTGGACAAAGTGGAAAATTTCAAAATATCTCAACCATCCTTAAAATCACTTTTGTTGTGGCTTTGATCGCAATTGGTTTTGCTTATATACCACAAGAAACAAATGCGTTGGATTTTTCAGATACTTGGACTTCAGAGTGGCATTTGCCAGCTTTTGCAGTGTCGTTGATTTATGTGTCTTATGCCTATACAGGATGGAACTCCGCCGCTTACATAACAGGTGAAATTAAAAATCCAAGAGTCAATCTTCCAAAGGCATTGATACCGGCGACGATTCTTGTGACCATATTATATGTTTTGCTGCAATTGGTGTTCTTAAGACATGCATCAGTGGAGCAAATGAGTGGTCAGGTTGAGGTAGCAACAATTTCGTTTAGCAATATCTTCACTGGGTCAGGTGCGACTTGGATTCCTGTTTTTATAGGAATACAATTGGTCGCTACGATAAGTGGCTATTTGTGGGTTGGGTCAAGAATTTCATATGCAATGGCTAAGGAGAATCCACTATGGAAATTTTTAGTTTATGAAAATAAGAATGGCATTCCCATAAGGGCGTTGTGGATACAAGCTGCTATTGCTATAGTGCTGACCTTAACAGGCACCTTCGAACAAGTATTGTTATACGCGAGTTTTTCTTTACAATTGATGGGTACCTTGACAGTCGCCTCAGTCTTATGGCTCAAACGTAATGATGATAATTACATCAGCCCAGGCCGACCATACATCCAGATTATTTACATTCTATTTAGTATTTGGGTGCTTGGATTTATGATGGTAGATAAAACTTTTGAAAGTTTTATTGGGCTCGGTATTGTCGCAGCTGGAGGACTCACTTATGTTATACAAACCAAACTTTTTAAGACAAAGGCTTGAGCAACCATACTAACCATAGGAAGCTTGGTGTGCTGGCGGCTATTTCGCTAGTTGTTGGTAATATGATTGGTTCAGGAATTTTTTTATTGCCTGCCTCATTGGCTGCATTTGGCGGCATTAGTATTATTGGGTGGATCATTGCCTCCTTAGGTGCAATAGCTTTAGCAATCGTATTTTCTGTCTTGACGGAACGATATCCTCAAACTGGTGGTCCATACATATATGCAAGAGCAGGCTTCGGTGATTTTGCAGGATTTCTCGTTGCATGGGGATACTGGATTTCTGTGTGTGCTACAAATGCGGCAATCACAATTGCAATGTTGAGTTATTTACAAGTGTTTTTTCCTTTTCTAGCCACATCAAAGGTGACATCTGCGGCAATTGGATTCACAGCCATTTGGGGATTATCCTTTGTAAATATGCGTGGCATATACTCTGCAGGCATTGTCCAAGTCGTCACAACAATTATGAAAGTCATCCCTTTGATTTTAGTGACTGTCATTGGAGTATTCTACATCGATTGGTCCTATTTTAGCCCATTCAATATATCAGGGCTTTCTGATTGGGAAGCAATTGTGCAAACGACTGCGCTCACTTTATTTGCCTTTTTAGGTGTTGAGTGTGCTACTATTCCTGCTGAAAGTATTAAAGATAACCGCACGGTTAAGCAGGCAACAATTTGGGGAACAATGATCGCTATCATCATTTATATCGGAAGTTCTGTTGTTATCCTTGGATTGATGCCAGCTGAAGAGTTGGTGAATTCTTCTGCACCATTTGCAGATGGAGCATTTACCGTATTTGGTGAGACAGGTCGACTCGTTGTTGCCTTTGGTGCAGTTGTCAGTACCTTTGGTGCATTGAATGGATGGATTTTAGTAAGTGGGCAGATTCCACTTGCGGCTGCTAAAGATAAAATGTTTCATCGATTGTTTCAAAATGTAAATGATAACGGTAGTCCAGCAAAAGGAATAGTCATGTCAAGTATACTTGTGACATTGTTTTTGATGTTGCAATTTGACGAAGGTCTGAACAAAGCATTTGAATTCCTAATTTTGTTGAGTACTTTGACTGTGTTGATACCCTATTTATTTTCTAGTATTACCTACATACTTTTGTACAAGAAAGAAACTCACAAAGTAAAAGCATTACTCATTGGAACATTTGCTTTTATATTTTCTCTTTTTGCAATTTACGGATGTGGTAAAGAAATAGTCTTTTACGGATTTTTATTTTTAATGGCAAGTCTACCTATTTATGCAGTAATCAAATGGAAAGAGACTCCTTGAAAATTTTCTTTTAAAGCAGTCAAATAAACATTTTTATTTCTTGATCTAGAGGAGTCAAATAACAATAAAAGAGAATTTCGTAATGAGTAATTGTGAAGGTTGACTATAGCTGAGTCAAATATCAGTAGCCACAGGTTTACCTATGGCGATATAATAGAACCATAAGGTAAATTTGGCACGATTTTTTTGAAAATTGTGCCAAATTTAATCCCTACAATATGTTATTTTAAAGGAAAGAATCATGACAAAAGAAACAAGTCATTCTGAATATGGCAAAATCGTTGATTTATTTATAAAGCCAGTTGCAGCTGCCTTTCAGAATCAACAAAAGATCAATCGTGAATGGTCAGCATTGAATTATCTGGACGAACCAGATTTTAATAAAGCCATTGAAGAATATGATGCGTTTCAATCCATCTTGAAGAATGCAGGCATCATATTGCATCAATTCTCCCAATCCAAAGATTTGACACTTGACTCAATGTATTGTCGTGATGCATCTATCTTTACCGATTTCGGGATTGTCTTATGCCAAATGGGGAAGAATCAACGCAGAACTGAGCCGGCGGCGTGTCAGTCGGATTATTTATCCAATGGTTTTGACATTTTAGGTGAAATTACTGGAGATGGCCAATTAGAAGGAGGTGATGTGGCATGGATTGATGATCATACATTGGCTGTAGCAAATGGCTATCGTACGAATGATGAAGGGTTGCGACAACTGTCAGCCTTACTAAACCCTCACGGAATCGATACGATGCAAGTAGACTTACCACATTACAAAGGCACATCAGATGTGTTTCATTTGATGTCAATTTTTAGTCCAGTAGATAAGGACAAGGCAGTGGTGTATTCACCCTTGATGCCTGTAAGATTCAGAAGGTTATTGTTAGATAGAGGGATACAATTGATCGAAGTGCCAGATGAAGAATTTGAGACGATGGGTTGTAATGTGCTTGCTGTTGCGCCAAGTCAATGCGTCATGGTGAAAGGCAATCCAATCACTAAGGAAAGGATCATAGCTGCTGGCTGCGAGCTTATTGAATATCAAGGCCAAGAAATAAGTGTGAAAGGAGGTGGTGGGCCTACATGCTTGACAAGACCAATGAAGCGTTTAATCGAATAAACATTGTGAAAATACTATAATACAGAATTGCAAATTCTCATTGCTCTCTAGAATCATTCATTTGCGAAGTCGACACCTTGCTCTTCCTTTCCTGCTTCCGAAATTCCTGAATTACTGGCAATGTTCTTTACAGGCAAATTCATTTTCATCATAGAAAAGAGTTGTATTCCGTTTATCGTAAAGTGATCGAATCAATTTTAAACGTTCCAATAAATATCTCATTTTTTTTAAAAAATTAAATACCAGTAACTATTTATAGTGATTTTTATCCCTATTAATAGGGATTTATTAGGTGAGTAATTTGATTACTTATTTTTAAGAACTAGATTTATTTTCTCATGACACAATAGCTCATCATTAATTTGTTTTCTTGACTACACGACTACCAGTGGCAGGATAATATGACACGAAAAGTGAGCTCTTCATGAGATAATACTCGCAGACTATTTTCATACTGTAATTAATTATTCAAATGAATCACTCCATTTTTATAGTCATTGACATGCTATGTCAGAATCAATTTTGAAGGGAAGATATATAACAGAGAGGACGAAAAAGATAGTGTTAAAAAATCAAAAAATTACTAGTACTAATTCGACGCTTGCACAAAAAAAAAGTGAAAAAATTCAATCCTAAATGAATGAAAATTACGATCTGGATTTACTTAATTAAAATTTATAAAATGAAACACTCCTTAATAGACTTCTTCTCTAAAACAGAATGTGTATTAAAATTTAAACATTCAAGCAGATGAAAAAATGCAAGACAATAGGAAAGCTTTTACTAGTTGGATGGGTGATGATTAATGGGTCATTTTTAATGGCACAGAATCCAATAAAAATAGCCAATGCAGAAGTAAAACCTTTGAATTTTATTAAAATGACAGACCCCGTCCGTGATATTGTCACATCTCACGATGGCGTGGTGGTCAGACCACCAAGAATAGGCTATCATCCGAAATCTGATTGGCCGCTAAATGAGAAAACGAATCCTAATGCTTTACCACTTGGAATTGATCCTGCTTTGCAAAAAAGTTATGCCCCAAGTAATAATGCGGAAAGAGTTTTACTAAGGCATTGGGAAGGAATCGGAGCAGATGGTGACTTTAGTCCTGGTGATCCATCGGTGGATGTTGGCCCTAATCATGTTGTCCAAATGGTTAATGGCGTAGGAGGATCAAATGTCCAAATTTGGGATAAAAATGGGAATTCGCTAACGGCATTTATTTTTGACGGTGTCACAACTATTAGTGGAGGAGGTGATCCGATTGTCCTATATGATCAACTGGCTGATCGTTGGCTGCTCAGTGAATTTGCCGCTTTTGGCAATACGCTGATCATTGCTATTTCTACATCGCCAGATCCAACTGGATCATATTTCATTTATTCATTTAATACCCCAAATTTTCCAGATTATCCGAAATATGGCATTTGGAATAACTCTTATATTGTCACGACGAATGAAGCTAATTCTAGAATTTATGCTTTAGACAGAACGAAGATGCTGGCTGGAGATCAATCAGCGACAGCACAGCAATTTAATATCTCAGACTTTGGGACTCTTGGTGTCTTCCAAACAGCTACACCCGTCAATTTTAATGGCATCACTCTACCTCCAGTAGGTGCACCTGGCATGTTTATGAGGATAGCAGATGATGGTTGGACGGGCGTGAGCCAAGATCGATTAGAGATTTATGAAATGTCGATTGATTTTAACAATGCGGCAAATTCTTCCATTACTGGTCCTTTCAATTTGGCTACACTTCCATTTGATACGGGAATAAATGGGTATACAGCATTTTCCGGTATTCCCCAACCCGGGACTACAGTTTCGTTGGACCCTTTGAGAGAAGTGCTCATGAATAAAATCTACTACAGAAATTTTGGCTCTTATGAATCTCTGGTATGTAATCATGTGACAGATGTCACAGGCAATGACGACGCTGGAATTAGGTGGTATGAATTACGTCGATATGGAGGCATCAACGGATCATGGTTTATTTATCAGCAAGGCACCTATTCGCCAGATAATACAAGTCGTTGGATGGGTTCAATTGCTATTAATGATAATGGTGCAATAGGACTCATGTATAATGTGTCAAACGCTACCAACGTATTCCCTGGTATTAGATATACAGGCAGAGACCTCGGTGATCCCTTAGGACAAATGACTTATCCAGAATCACTCCTATTAGGCGGAGCTTTTGCCTCTGCCAGTAATAGATGGGGCGACTATAGCACCTTGTCCGTTGATCCTGTAGATGGTACATTTTGGGGGACTGCACAGTATGTGCCTAACTCTATCAATTGGGGAACACGAGTCGTTAATATTGAAATACCGAGTAATTGTCCTCCAAATAATGTCATTAATGCGACTGTATCATCTAGTGAAATTAATTACGCACGTAATAGAGTAATACTACAAGCCAGCTCAATTGCAAATGGAGCTGATCCTACTTTTACAGGTGCTTTTCAAACTCAAATAACAGGCAATTTTCAATGCCCAATTGGAGCCGGCTTTAATATTACGCTGACCGGTTGTAACTAATTTTCAACTTCAAAATAATTAAAAATGAAATATTTAATTTATACTACAATCATATTTTTTAGTCTTTCTACAATTCAATATGCACAAGTAAATGTCCAAAGCTCCACTGGTAATGTGACCATTGGATCATTAGCAGCAGCAAGTGAAAAACTAGAAGTTAAGGGTAGGATGCTTATTGATGGCAACGTTAGAATCAATGGCGCAAAGTTCTTGCAATGGGAAAATTCAGGTGCGAGAAAGGCTTATTTATATTATAGCGGTACGGATTTATTTATGTTTAACGATGATCCAAGCGGTGATATAATTTTAAATTCAGATCGCTTTTTTGTAAGAACTACGGATGTAGAGCGATTAACAATATTAAATAATGGTAAGGTTGGAATAGGCGATTCAACACCTAATGAAATGTTAACTGTAAATGGGAATGTTGCAATAACTCCTGGAAATAGTCTTGGATTTTATGAATCAAATAACTTGAAAGCAGGAGTCGCTTTTAATGGGACTGACATGTTCATGACAAATCTTGATGGCGCTGCTACAATCATTGGGGAAACATATGTGGCGATGGACGTCAATGGAGTTGAACATATGCGAGTGGCACTAAATGGTAACATTGGCGTTAATGTATTAGCTCCGACTGAACGATTACATGTCAATGGCGGAATAAGACTTGGTAATTCTGTTGGCAATGCGAATGGAACGATTAGGTTTAGTGGTGGGGATATACAGGGAAGAGTAGGTGGTTCTTGGGTGTCTTTGACTTCAGCAGGAGGCGGAGGTGGAAACTGGAGCAGTTCAAGCGGTAATTTATTCTACAACAGTGGCAATGTTGGTATTGGCACAAATTCTCCTGCCCATACATTGCAGGTGAACGGCAATATTGGTATTTCTGGCGAAATCCTTGGTGTTTCTGATATTCGCGTAAAGAAAAATATTAACAACATTAATCAAGCATTGAATGTGATCAAGTCCTTGCACCCAGTAACCTATGAATTCAACGGTGACCATGGTTTAGAATTTCCTGAAGGCACTCAGCTAGGGTTTATTGCACAAGAATTAGAAACGGTACTTCCTGATCTGGTATCTGTTAGTGCTGTTTCAAATAATGATAAGGATGAAGCAATGCAATTAAAAGGAATCAATTATTTACAGATGATTCCTCTATTGACAAAAGCCATTCAAGAACAGGAGTCTAAAATGGAAATGCAGAGTCGACAAATACAGAAGCAACAAGAGATACTCGACAAACAAACTAAGTTGATTGATATGCTTCTTTCAAAAAAGTAATAAGCAAATAATATCTTTAAAGAATCTGGAAGAAGAGCTCTGGTCTAAAGCCGTGCTCTTTTTTTATCTGCCCTTTACTTTATGAAAACTTTATATAAACTAGATATTTACTTCCTTGATTTAGATTCTATAAGTCGCTAATCACGTATGTGTTAAATTTTAATGTCTATTGGTATTTGGCATATTTCTTCTCTAATAACAGGTCTGGATTGGTCATATATACTTGTCATTTGAAGATAATTACAGTGGTTTTGATTACTAATAAATTAAAAATGAGGATTGTGAAGACTAGCTAACCTGCCAGATTAGACCAGTGGAGGGAAATTAGAATGAATATTTTATTGAGATAAGTATTTTTCAAATTGATTTATATTAAAAAGAGATTATATTTGCACCTCTTTACGAAAAAGTCGTAAAAATGGTTATTTGCGGGTGTGATGGAATTGGTAGACATGCTAGATTTAGGATCTAGTGCTTCACGGCGTGGGGGTTCGACTCCCTCCACCCGCACTTTTGAAACAAAGGGCAGATAATTAGATACTTTTCTCCTGTTTGCAGGTTTGAATAACTCGCTTGTGTCAATGATTAGATGCTTTGTATATATCATTTTTACACTCACCGTATCTATTCCTGTCAACCGGACAAAACGTAAACATTTCTTCCTGAATAGAAGTTGATATATATTATATGAAAATCACACGTCAAGATCATGATGATTTAAATGCAACCATTACGTTGGTTGTTGAAAAGGATGACTATTCCCCAACATTCAATGCGGAATTAAAAAAATATAAAGGTACTGCACACCTCAAAGGTTTCCGCAAAGGAAAAACACCAATGTCTGCAATTAAGAAAATGTATGGTAAGCCATTATTGGCTGAAGTCATCAATAAGCAGATTGATGAGAAACTTTTCGGCTATCTAAAAGATGAAAACATCGATATTTTAGGAAGCCCTATTCCATCAGAAGATCAAAAGATGGTTGATTTTGATGTCAATGATCTTTCTGATTATACATTTGTATTTGATATTGGCAAATCACCAGATGTTGATGTCAATGGAGTAAAGAACGAGGATAGTTACAGTCAATACAAGATAAAGGTAGACGATAAGCTTATTGACGACGAAATGGAGATGAGTCGTAAAAGGCTAGGAGAGAATAAAGATATTGAAGACTCAATAGAGGAAGATGATGTCTTGACATTAAAGGCTTTCGAGCTTGATGGAGAAAAACGCAAAGAGAAGGGGTGGGAGACAGGTTTTACAGTGATGGTGAATCAGATTGCGGATGAAAAACTTAAGAAAGAGGTGTTGGGTAAAAAACTCAATGATACCTTCAGCTTCAATATATATGAATTAGAGAAAGACAGTACACCTGAACGTGTTAAGAAATATTTGTTAAATCTTGACGAGGAAGAAGAAAAGGAGATTGGAGAGCAATTTGAAGGTGTCATTGAAAAAGTTTCAAGACGGTTTCCTGCTGAATTAGATGATGCATTTTTTGAAAAGGCATTTCCAGAAGGGGATGTGAAAGATGAAGCAGCTGCACGTGCTAAGATAGCAGAGTCTATTTCAAAATTCTATGAGCAACAAACCAAATCTGTGTTGTTTAGAGAAGTGATGGAAGAATTGTTGGTGAAAAATGATGTCGCTATTCCTGATGACTTTCTCAAACGTTGGTTGGCACTGACTAATCAAAATGTCTCACAGCAAAACATTGAGGACGAGTATGAGCCATTCACTAAAAACCTCAAATGGTCAATGATCAAGAACAGCTTGGTCAAAAAATACAATTTAATCGTTGAGCCAGATGAATTGCGTGCATTTGTAAAAAAGAAGATTGGGAATTACATGCAACAATATGGTGGTGGAGGAATGGATTTAGATCCAATCGTCGACCAAATGTTAAGCAATAAAGAGGCGATTGAGAAGGAATATGCAGAAGTAGAAGCAGAAAAATTATTCGAACAAATAATAAAAGAAGTTACGATTGTTGAGAATGAAGTCTCTCAAGATGAATTTAGAGAAATAGTCCAACAATTGAATGAAAAGCAAAATCAATAAACTTTTTGTACGGTTTTTGCTTTATTTATAACATAAAATCAAGAAGATGATACCTAAAGATGAGTTTAAAAAGTACGCAACCATGCATCACGGGATGAGCAACATGCATCTAGAAAAATATATGGCTACGACAGTTCCCAATATCACTGGTTTCACTCCTCAAGTAATTGAAGAGAGACAAATGAACGTGGTAGGCATGGATGTCTTTTCTAGATTGATGATGGATCGTATCATTTTTATGGGCGTTCCTGTCAATGATTATGTGGCCAATGTTGTCCAGGCGCAAATGTTGTTCTTGGAATCTACTGACCCAAAAAGAGATATTCAAATGTTTATCAATAGCCCCGGTGGTAGTGTGATGGCAGGTCTGGGTATGTACGACACAATGCAATACGTAGCTCCAGACGTGGCGACAATATGTACTGGTTTAGCAGCGTCAATGGGTGCAGTATTGTTAGCTGCAGGTCAGAAAGGAAAACGTTCAGCTTTGACACACGCTAGGGTCATGATTCACCAACCTTCAGGTGGCATGCAAGGTCAGTTCTCAGATATGGAAATTTCTTACAACTTGATCAAAGAATTGAAAGAGGAATTGTATCAAATATTAGCTGATCACACAGGTCAAAAAATTGATAAAATTGAGAAAGATTCAGATAGAGATAAATGGATGACTGCACCTACTGCTAAGAAATATGGTTTAGTTGATGAAGTATTGTCAAGAAAGCCTATTAAAAAGGAAAAAGCATAAGAATTAAGATTATCGTACATTACGTGTTCATTATCAGTTAAATAAATAGGATGTCGACATCAAAAACAAGCCCAAAATGTTCCTTCTGTGGAAGAGATAAGAGCGAAGCACTTATCTTAATCGCAGGCATACAAGGTCATATTTGTGAAATTTGTATCGAGCAAGCTCATGAGATTGTCATCGAAGAGCTCAAACATTCAGATACGAAAAAGACATCTACTTCAGGTTTTAAATTACCAGAAGAAATCACTCCTAAACAGATTAAAGGTTATTTGGATGATTACATTATTGGACAAGATGAGGCAAAAAAATATCTCTCAGTCGCCGTATATAACCACTACAAAAGATTGAAGCAGGAGACAATAGGTGAAATTGAAATTGAAAAATCTAACATCTTATTTGTAGGTCAAACAGGAACTGGTAAAACACTTTTGGCAAAAACCATTGCTAAATTTTTAGAAGTTCCCTTCACCATTGTCGATGCTACTGTGTTTACAGAAGCTGGATATGTAGGAGAAGATGTAGAAAGTATGCTTTCTCGATTGTTGCAGGCATGTGATTTTGACGTAGAGGCAGCAGAGAAAGGAATTGTATACATCGATGAGATTGATAAGATTGCTAGAAAGAACGATAATCCTTCTATTACACGTGATGTGTCTGGGGAGGGTGTTCAACAGGCGATGTTAAAAATGCTCGAAGGAACAGAAGTTAATGTACCACCGCAAGGAGGTAGAAAACATCCTGAGCAAAAATTAATCAAATTAAACACAAGCAATATTTTATTCATCTGCGGTGGCGCATTTGATGGGTTAGAGAAACTCATTGCCAGAAGATTGAATACTCAAGTCATTGGATTTAAGAAAGATAATGAAGAGCTTGTCGATAAAGAAAACATTTACCAGTATGTCAATCACCAAGACATCAAATCCTTCGGTCTGATACCAGAATTGATTGGTCGTCTTCCTGTATTGACATATTTAGAACCTTTAGATAAAGAAACGCTCATCAGAATATTGACTGAGCCTAAGAATTCTTTGATCAAGCAATACCACAAACTCTTCGAATTAGAAGAAATCAAATTGACAATCGAACCTGATGCCTATGATTTTATAGCCGAGAAAGCTTTAGAGTTTAAATTAGGCGCTAGAGGCTTACGATCGATCTGTGAAGCTATTCTTACGGATGCCATGTTTGAATTGCCATCTGAAAAAGATGTCTTGGAGTTGACCATCAACAAGGACTATGCAATTGAGAAAATTAGCCATTCTAAATTGGCGCGCTTGAAAGTAGCATAATCATTACCCGTCAAATTTGCAATAAGATTCATGTGACGTCTATTCGCACCTAATAGTAAAATGAATGTACGCTTAATTACCACTATGCAATTCTAATGCACGGATGATCAGATTTTTATAGAAAATTAGATCTATATGAATATTCTATCATTTATC
>Ga0209187_1001039_pt1 | contig 36601 bp, 32 predicted proteins | sample BantaG_FD_187430 | JGI IMG/M metagenome (GOLD analysis project Ga0209187, IMG submission 187430) | Marine algal microbial communities from Bantry Bay, Ireland - BantryBay_4 metaG (SPAdes) (version 2) | ecosystem: Host-associated > Algae > Red algae > Unclassified | place: Bantry Bay, Ireland...
GCCTTTCATTACATCCATTGAAATACCCTTGAGCACCTCCAAGGCGCCAAAGGATTTATGTACATCCTTTATGGAAACAATAGGCTGGGCTTCTGTCCATTCGATATTGGGCATGGTTAGGCTCTATAGTTTGACCGCAAAGCGACGCTCTAGCGCAATGGTTGCGCGAGCGATCGGGTAGCAATAGGCGAAAAAGATAAGCAAGGCAAAACCGTAAAAAGGCACTAGTAGTTCTGGCCGATTGTTTTCAGCTTCTATCGCTTGTCTGCTAAGTGTTATTAGCTCTTCAACGCCCAGCAAAGAACATAGTGGAGTCGCCATCGTCAAAATGGCATACCAATTCATCCAGGGCGGGATCATGCGCTTGAAGCACTGCGGCAATATGATTTGCCACAATGTTTGATGACGCGTGTAGGCCAATGACTCAGCCGCCTCCCATTGACCACTTGGCACAGAATTAATGGCCCCCCTAACCACCTCTGCAATATTCGCCATAATGGGAAGACACAAACCAAAAACGGCTTTGACCCAGTCAGGGATACGGATGACGCTCTCACCGAATTCTATTTCGTAAGGTAGTGCGAGTAAAACGATAAACAGTAAAACCAACCAAGGTGAGTTTCTGAATGTCTGCGTTATAACTTGAGCTGGCAAGCGTACTAAAACGTTTGGTGAAATTTGCATCAAGCCCAATATGACACCTAATAGGGTGCCGATTAACATAGCGAAAAACGAGATAATGATATTAAAAAAGAATCCACCTGTAACAATGAACGGGATCCATCGTAGCAATGCCTGAAAAGCACTGGTCATGGTGTAAGAACTTGTGGCGTGTCCGACAACAGGCCAGACAATAACAAGTGCCGCCGCAAGCATCCATGCCCAAATTGGGGTCGATGCCAACCAACGTGAGAATAAAAGGTCCTCGGGCGCGCCGGCAGCCTTTGCAGCAAATGGTTTCAACACGGCAAAACCAGTTTGCCCTTGCGTGTCTACTCCCGGAATCTTGCTTTTGCTAAACATCGCTTAGCCTCCGTAACCGGGAATGCGCATTGCCTTTTCCCAGCGATGCATACCGAACACCAGGATGCCAACCAGAAATATGAATGAAAAGAAGAGCAACAACATGGTGGGATATTGAGCGCTTGGATAGTCGCTCCAGATACTCACACATTGATACAAGAGTTCTGGTACAGCAATAGCGATAGCCTGAGTGGTCGTTTTCACCAGATTGACCAAATTATTATTCAAGGCCGGGAGCGAAACTCTGAAGGCCAGCGGCAACACGATTTCCGTATACGTTTGAAAACGCGAAAAGCCCAAGGCACTCGCGGCTTCTGTCGTGGATTCCGGTACAGCCTCAATGCCTGAGCGAAAGATTTCGACATTAAAGGCACCTGCGAAAAATGACAAGGAAATTATCGCCCAACCGATGTTTGATATGAGAGGAACTTCAGTCCATCCATCAGAACCTACCACAGATGGTGTAAATTGACCGAGCGCAAAATAGAAAAACAGCAGCTGCACAAAGGGTGGCGTGTTGCGGAAAAACTGAATATACCCTTGAACAAAACGACGGATCCAGACCGACGGCGAATTTTGCATCCAAGCACCAACTACACCAATAATCACAGAAAATATGACACAAGCAACCGACAGTACAATGGTGTGCTGAAACCCTTTGACGATTCTTGCCCATTGCCTGGGCTCATGAAAGAAAATAAAATTCCAGCGCGGATAATCGTCGGCCAATTGTCTGAAGTACTCGGTAAAAACTTCAAGCATGGGAAGATGTCGCCTGCGCTGAGGAACTGTGTCAATTCAACAAATCAGAGGTATTTAACGCGGAATATTCATGAAATCACTCTATCCATCCGCGCCCCTTTCCCTGCAGCGACTCCTACACCGTCGGAAAAACACTCTGTGATCCGCTCTGTCGAAGAATTCGCTGCAGTAAAAGGGTTTGGTGAATGCATGCGGTGCGGCGACCTTGCGCATTCGTGAATAGTCCGGGCAATTAGGGCCTCTGATGCTATTTTTTAATTTTACTCTGCTAACCAATCACCATAAGCAGCATTTTTATCTGCCAGATAGGCTGTGGGCTTGATACCCCATTTAGCTTCCAGCTCAATCAATTTTCCAGACTGGTGCATATTGAATGTGAGGCCAGACATAAAGTGTCCAAATACGCAGTCTTTCTCGGCTAATGGAACGGCCAATGCCCAAGGGTTGTCATCTTCTGACGCCAATGGCATTTCGAACTCCTCAAAATCTCCCGATGAGAGGTCAGATCCGATTGAAGAATCATCATAAACCCAGGCAACACACTTTCTATCACGAAGTGCCTGCTTGGCCTCTGCATTACCTGTAAATGCAACAATCTCTACGCCATAACGCTCTGTGACAACTTCGTTGTAAAACGCACCTTGCTTACCGCAAACCGGCTTGCCCTTCAGATCGTCCCAACTTTTGAATTCCAAGGCTTTTGGTGCCATGATATTAGTGCCAGAGGTGTAGTAATTAGGCTGCGTAATGCCAACGATTTCACGTCTGTCAGCACGGTCAGACATTGTCGCTATCATCATGTCAATTTTACCCTGCTCCAGAAACTGCATACGGTTTGAAGATTGTACTGCGACCGTTTCAAGCTCGACACCCATCGCGTCTGCCGCTGCTTGTGCAACATCGATCTCCATACCAACGATGCTCCCGTCAGTGTTTCTGAAACCCCATGGCTTGTAATCCGCTTTTACACCAACGACAATTTTGCCGCGTGTCATGACTTTATTCCACACTTCATTGGTGCAGGCAGCGTGAGCCGCAGAGGACATTCCGCTTAGCGCGGTTGCAACCATTACAGCCATAGTGATTTTTTGTATCATCATCATTCTCCTCTAGTTGTTAGATATTTATATTTTTACTATGCAACGCAACCTAGCATGGATTACGCTTCAGTTCCCGCCCCTTACTTCAAATTACGACTATTAATACATTTCTCAATCTTACCTGACACTGAAGAGTTTTCGTAGTGAAGCGTTTTCAGCAATGGCTGCATAAGTAAAAAAACTGCGGGCTCTCGATTACGGAATCGCTTATATCGCTTAACAGAGACTGTATATTGCTGACACAAGCATTAACCTGACGAGGCAAGCATGGCACTTCTGCATTATCATGCAGCTACTGGGCTTTGGTGGTGTGTCAATTGGTACTGCTGGCTAATTCTTCACGTGCATGGCCACACAATTGATCATAATCCTGATAGCCGATGGCTCTGGCCAGTCTTGAAAAGCTGGATGGCGATAACTCACTTTCGGCGGCAACTGATAGCAAGGATCGCGTGGCAATCTCAACACTGTTTTTGACAACAAAGTCTGCCGCCATCTTCAGAGCGACACTCAATTCACCGTAATTCTCGGCTATAGAAGCCTGCACACTGATGGCTGGAACGATCTTTTGCATGAACTGCAGTGTTTCAATTATGTTATACGTTATCAAGACTTGAATCGTATGTTTCAATAAGCAATTGAGTATCGGATACAACCGTATGTCCAGTGCACTTCCATCACACGCATCGGTCGTAGTTATTGGCGGAGGCATCATGGGGTGCTCTACTCTCTATCATTTGGCAAAATTGGGTGTCACTGATGCCATATTGGTGGAACGGAATAAATTAACCTCAGGCACTACATGGCACTCCGCAGCTCAAGTTCGTGCGTTAAGGCACTCGCGCAATCTCACTAAAATGATTCAATACTCAGTTGACTTGTACAGTCAGCTGGAACAAGAGACTGGACAGTCGGTTGGATGGATTCAAAAGGGCTCACTGTCAATTGCCACCAACCAAGATCGCCTGATTTATATCAAGAGGCAGGAAGCGCTCGCTCAGGCTTACGGCATCGCGGCAACATCTATTTCTGCTGGTGAAGCACGCGAGCGTTGGCCATTGATGAATAGTGAAGATGTCATTGGAGCTGTCTGGTCACCCGACGACGGACGGGTATCGCCCAGCGATGTATGCGCTGCACTCATTAAAGCTGCCAAAGCAGCAGGAGCGACACTATTTGAAGATATCGGTGTTTCCGGTGTTATAACTGAAAATGGCCGCGTGCGTGGTATAGAAACAACTCAAGGCGCAATTCAATGTGATGCAATTGCATTGTGTGCGGGGTTATGGTCGCGAGAAGTGGCTGCACTGGCAGGTGCCGAGGTTCCTGTACTTGCATGTGAGCATTTCTATTTATTGACAAAGCCCATTGACGGCATAATGGGAAACACGCCAACCTTATCCGATCACGATAACAAGCTCTACATCCGCGACGATTCCGGTGGTTTGCTGGTCGGTTGTTTTGAGCCAATGGGCAAGCCGATCAAACCAGGCGTTTTAGACGCCAATTTTGAATTTGGCTTGTTACCAGAAGATTGGGATCATTTTCAGCCAATGATGGAACATGCTTTACACCGTTTGCCAGTGCTTGAAAATGCTGAAGTCAAGATGCTGCTCAATGGCCCAGAGAGCTTTACCCCTGATGGTACGTTCATGCTTGGTGAGACTGCGGAGACACGTGGTCTTTTCCTGGGTTGCGGTATGAATTCGGTGGGGTTGGCATCAGGTGGGGGCGCAGGGATGAACCTTGCGCATTGCATCGTTAAAGGCGCACCAGCCTATGATCTGAGTGAGGCAGATGCTAAACGATTTGCCCCCGTGTTTAATTCCGTGGATCATTTGATGGCGCGATGTCCTGAGATACTAGGCGCACATTATGATATTGCCTACCCTGCCAGGCAGCTTAAAACGGCAAGAAATCTCAGGCAGCTACCGCTGCAAATAGAATTTGAAAAGGCTTTCGCCTTTACCGGTCAGTTCTATGGTTGGGAACGCCCTCTCTACTTCAATGCAGCGAAGCCTCCGCGACACACATTTGAAAAACCCGATTGGTTTGAAAACGTACGAGCAGAGGTAATGTCGGCCCATCACGATGCCGCAGTATTTGATCTATCTTCGTTTGGGAAATTAGACGTAATCGGTCCGGACGCAGAAGCTTTTTTACTCAAGACCTGCGCGGGTTATCTGGATCGTGAACCAGGCTCTGTAATCTATAGTGCAGTGCTTAATGAGAGAGGCACGTTTGAAAGCGACCTGACCGCACAACGCATTAACAAATATCACTACCGTTTATTCGTAGGTACTCAAGCCATCAAAAAAGATTTGGCCTGGTTTTCTCGAGCTGTTTCAGGTGATGCCGGTGCAAAAAGCTACGACGTAACAATCACTGATGTCACCGAGGATCACGCTGTATTGGCAGTGATGGGACCCGCTACTGCAGCCATCATTGCTTCACTAGGTGCAAACCTTGAGACGTTGGGCTATTTCAAACATGTGGAAACCACTATAGCTGGCATTAACGTCAGGGCAGCTCGTTTGTCGTATGTTGGTGAAGCTGGCTGGGAGATTACCTGCGCAACTTCGCATGCCAATACCTTATACAAGGCTCTGACGACAGCCGGTGTGAAGCCTGCCGGTCTATTTGCGCAAACATCCATGCGAATAGAAAAAGGTTTTCGCGCCATGGGACATGAATTGGATTCAGATGTTTCCCCTATTGACGCAGGACTGCAAGCATTTACTCGTAATTCAGGCGGATTCATCGGGTTCAGCGAGTTGATCAAAAAATCAGGCCAACCGTTGTCTCAACAAATTGTTTCACTGAAGTTTGATAATGAATTTGCAATTCCTCTTGGCTATGAGCCGGTAATCCATAACGGTAAAATCATAGGCAAAACAACGTCTTGTGCATTTGGCTATCGAGTAAATAGACCTATCGCATTGGCCCAAGTGTCTGAGCAGCTCGAATCCGGTATGCGCGTCGAAGTTAATATTGCAGGAAACCACTATTTGGCGCACGTTAGCGTTGCGCCACTGTTTGATAAAGAAGGTTTGCGTATGAAGTGCTAGCCCCTAGTCGACAGTGAATTCATCGAAGGGGTTTATACAGAACCAGTTCATTAGGCTCGCACTAGTTCGTACTTTGGATCATACAGATCAGGATTGACTACGGTGGCTGAAGCAGGTTCGCCCATAACGTCGACCATCAGTTCGCTGCCAACAGCATCAAAACCCTCGGGGTTTTCGCTATGGTACCAACTCCGTAATGCATCTTCTTCATTACACTTTTTGATTATTGGCTTCTACCTTGGAAGTCAAGTCGGCTAGTAATGTATGGAATCTATATTCAAATATACTGATTGAAGTCTACTTTTGTGTCTGCTAACGTTGAAATTCCGATGGACGCGATCCAAACCGTGCGAAGTTACCCTCGTTAAGCCCCAGCAATTCCATCTCGACTATCTCGCGAAAGCGCTCATGATCCTGGCTTGTCGCTTTTTCGTTAGCCCAACGTTCTGAACACTTGATAGCTTCGCTTAAGCTTGTGCCGGCCCTCACGCACGGCATCGCCAATCAATGAAATAATTTGAAGCGTTGGTTGTATTCGGAACCCAGTACGTCACGCCAAACGCCGCGTGGTTTGCGTGGGTAGTTGGCCACATGCAACTTGCTACCACAGTGGGGACAACCCAGCTTGAGTACCTGTTCAGCAATATAACGATCGAGCTGAAAAAGAGTGAACCAGAAACTGGCTTCCACGAACAATGACTGACACACTATCTGTGTCTCCTATCGATCTAGACAATCTCAGGAGACACCCTCCTCGAACAATGTTCAAGTTGTTCGAGGGGGTTCTTTCATATCCATCGCTTAATGTGAGCTAAAAAGGCGGTTAAACCTCGGGTAGACTGGCCGTGCTCACTATGAATGAAATCTAGCGATAGCGAAATGTAATGTATGCTCCTACGCTGCTCGCATCAATAGAGCTTCCATCTTTGCCGTACGATAACGAGGTCGCCCGGAGCCCAAGCGATGCCCATCGAACAATCCCGTAGTCGGCCATCACTGAAAGACCAATCGCGGTATCGAGTGCTTGCGACTCGCTTTGGAAAGTAGCTGCTGAGACTTCGACTGTTGGGCTGAGATGGGCGGCAATGCCTCCACCAATGCGAATTCCGCTCTTGAACCGGTAGAACTGTGTACTGGAGAGCACTATGCGCTGGAATGAGAGAGAGCCATTTCCTGTTGTTCGTTCAGTATTCTTTATTCCGATCCCAAGTTCGGTCTCCCAGGCGGGGCGATCTAGCAGACGCCAGTTGAGTCGAATACCACCTTCCCATAGCGTACCAGCGCCCGCATTTAGACTCGTAACATCCTGGTCCTCGTTCTTTGCGCTAACGAGCTCTTCACCTCCCGAGTCGACATTTGCTCGGACAAAGAAACCTACACCAGCAAAGCGATCACTACCGCTGCCAAACTCACGGGCTGCGATTGCGTTGCCAGTGAAGGCAAGCAAGACGGTTATTATCAATACACGCCCAGCACACTGGAACCCAAGTATTCGATGAGCTGATGCAGCGGCTATACTTATTTGTATATTACTGGACATCACAACGCCTTGGCTCGTAAAAACAACTATAGACGGCAAGGCCAGGTGACCAGCGGGAGGACTCTGGTTTCCGCGAGCACGATAGATCAAAACCTCGCGTGTCTAATGCCGTAAAAGTCTGAGCGTTTTCAGCAAAAGACAAATCGTGGAGTTGCCAGATGGATGTCGTAGTCCCTGAGAATGTGCTGGTGAAGTGAATAGCGCCAACGGTATCTGTTCTCAATCCGTATCCTGTGCTATTCGCAGTTCCAGTTATACCCTCGAGCACCCTTATTCCTCTCGATCTCCCGACCTTCATTCGAAACGAATCGTTGCCACCACCTCGCTCGCAGGCCCAGTAGTTGGAGGCCAGGTCGGGGGTATCTCCATTAATCAGAAGATCAGTTGATGCAATTTCCCAAGTAACACGAATCGGATCGTCACCGGCATCTTCTGGCGGTAGCGAACAACCGGCGTAGTCATCGAACGAGCACCCGGTGTTGTGTTGTATTCGTGCACACGAAAGCTCAAACCCGCGTGAGTCGCTGAGGCGGACTCGAGTGAACTCGTTGTTAAATCGGATAGAAGACCAGCGGTAGTTGGCCGGATCGAACTCTGTGCGAGTTGGCGCAATTTCAATCGCATCGTCTGTATCAATTCTCCACCAACTGTTGCCGAGTCTCTCCCCGTTTGCGCCGTCTGTGTCTTCACGCACAATCACTGTGACGGGATAGACCTGAAACGAGTTCAGTGTGGGTCTGCTGAACTGGTATCGAAAGCTTCTAGTCGCCTGATCGTTTGAACATACCCAAAACGAGGTGGCGATAGCGTCTCCGATTACCCTATTTGATAGCGCCGCCGCCGTCGAGATTGTCGGTGTCACACTTTCTGGAGTTCCAGTCGTTGTCTCGGGTATCTCTGCTGCTGAAGACTCGGGTTGCACGTCTGGTGTGTCGATTGACACCGCAGATTGGGAAAGATTCACGTTCGCCTGCTCAGCAATTGGGCGTTTAACGAATTCGAATGCAAGAACTTTCGACTCAAGTTGCGCCGGATTACCACCATCACTAACGTCGGTGACATCGCATCCGGTAAGAATGAGAATGCACATGGCTGTTACGCGACTAATCATTAGCTTGCTCCCGAAAGGGATCGAGGTAATCTGCGTTTAACGGATGGTTCTAGAGTGTAACGGTCGATACGTCCGGCCAATCCTCTTGGCACATAGAACTGCACCTCTACCCATGTGTTGCCCTTTCGCGCGGATGTTAATGCTCGTTGATGTTCATGTGCCGTTGTAACGGCGAGCGGAGTCATCAACGCAAGAGCCCACTGGCTGGCATCCACCCCTCGCGAATGGCGAAACCAGTCGGGAGTTAGCACAACTGCGTTGGCTCTAGACACTCGGCCACGGGCGTTTTCCAACAGGACGGTCATGGTGCTCCATGAGAGTAAATCATTGGGGTCATCGCCACGCAGACGACTTGGCGTTGACTCTGCGTGCTCGAATGGCAGGGTTGCGACTCGTTTACCGGTTGATGACCAGCCAACAAGCTGTGGCGCATCCGACACGAATTGTTCGATCGCAAGCCGCGTCTGGCGCTCTAGCTCGTCAGATTGCCAATTCGTCAATTCGGTGTGTCGACGGAGTACACGCGTGCTGGCGACATCCTTGAATGGGCCTTCCGCAGAGCCGAGTGGCGCGTGTGTGAAATCCTCAGTGGCGAGAAAAGGATTAGACCGCTGTTCAAGCCGCTGATCAACCTCGCCAAAACCTGGTCTTGCAACTATGCTGTCGTACCCGAACCCGAATGGGCCAGGGGAACGGCGCTTAAGCGCCGTTGCGCTGAGTAAGGATTCGAGATCCTTGCGCACGTGAGGCGCTAGCGAAATACGCGTCTTGATCCGCATATTTACTACCGGTGCATCGTCGTTTTCTAGCACCGCTTCGGCTCGCAGAACAGAATACTTATGAATGCGAAGGCTATTCCCGAGCGGACGCAGAATAGCAGTGACTGCGTTGGTAAATGCTTCACGATCAAGTTTTCGTCCTTGCGAGCTGGCTTCCGCCTCCTGAAGCATTGCCTGTATTTGACGTTGCAGACCTGCACTAGCGTCGTCCCGTTGTCGAGATATGTCAGCAACTAGCGCATTACGCTGACACAACGTCACTTTCGCCAATACGTGACGATAACTATTTCCCTTCTCGAGGATACGAATCAAGGTGGCGTCAACGACTTCACCACGAGAGGAGTAGCCAGAGACATCGTCGATCTCATCGTTGGTAAGTACTGTTTCACGAGTAATGAATTCGCCAAGCTCGCGTGATACCGCGGCATGACGCGCGTCCATGATAGCCTCTGTGATCGTGCGTCCTTCTCCCTCCGCTTCCACTGTCAGCGGGTCGCAGTCGTCGTTACCAGAACCTAGCAAGGGAATCGAATCCATTGCGCTGCAGCTGGCCATAATCAGCGAAGCTGTTAATAGGATGGTACGAGCGCATACCGACATCTGCCTGTGGAGGCTTTCCAGTTCCCTCATGATGGTGTCCTGCAAAGTATGCGATCAGAAGTCGTCGATCGTTGCTTTAGGTCCGACTAAACTTCGGCGTCTCGTTGTGGTGTTATCTGCCGTGCCAGCTTCGTCAGTTGCAACTGCACTGTCAGAGCGCGGCTTAACGCTTCGAGCAATGGCACCGGCTTGTCTCATCGAATCTGGTGACCAACTCATTATCGTCACCAGCATCGGTGTGCCGGACACAGGATGTTTGCCGCGCCATTCATGAACCTTGGCGACACCCGCAAGTGGTATTGCATCCACGACAGCAGAGACGCGATCATTAAACGTTGTTTCGTCGTATGTATAGACCGTCTCGTCTTTGTACATGTCGTCCGTCATACTTCCATCCATTTGCTGCTCTGCCACGATAGTTTCTGCCACGAAGCTGGCGATCTGACGCTTTGCGGTGTACGTGTTACGACGACGTGAAGTTGAGTCGTTCAGACCACGTTCTGAAGAGGCGCTACTAACCAAAACACGCACGCCATTTTCATCGCGCCAGACGCGCACGCCATTGAACGATGCAAGGAATGTGGGATCGTTTCGCATGGAGTCAGCTATCGATGTCAGAACGGGCTTCCCTGGCTTTCCAGCGGGAGCAATAACACTCGGATCGTGCAAGCTCCGGGCGAGTGCACTTGAACGTGGCGACCAGACAAGACCGACCATGACAACGTAGTGTCCTCTATCATCTGGACCCTCTGCATTGAATATAGGCGAAGCACCCTGAACAAGGAGTCGGGAGCGGCTAGACCCTGCCTGTTGAAGGCGCTCCCGCTCTACAACTATTTTCCGCTCGCGCTCCTCAGGTGTAACACCAGTACCGTCCCAGTTTGGATCATGGCGTGTAATCAACTCATCGAGTTCGGCGTGTGCCAAACGGTGCCCTTTTTGTACAATCGACAACTGTTGATCGGCTTTAACCAGATCGTTGATTTCGGGAGCAAGTCCGTCACCCGATCGCTGGAACAATTCCAAGCTCTGACTCGACTCGATTGTGGTCTCCACGTATTCGGCGATTTCGGCTTTCGCTTGCATTAGCGCTTTGTCGAATGCAGCATTACGCGCTGCGATCCATCCCTTGCCGAAGGGGCGGTGTACAGTGGACGATCCGCTGGCAATGAAGTACGGCATGTCACCGAGAAGATTGAAACCGTCTACAAGTCCAGTTTCATCAAGGTAATCGTTCCAGAGAATATTGGGATCGGTCGTTGAGACCGTATGTAGCTGCTAATCCGGCGACTCCTGAACGTCCTCCAGAGTCTCGGTCGCAATGACGGTTGGGGTGAAACTCACCGAGATCAGGAACGCGAGAAGCGCAGGGGTAGAGGGTAATTTTCTTCGAGTTCGACCTCTATTAACCACATTTCTCTCCTATATTTAACCTGTTGTTACGATGATGAGGAGAGTGCTAATAAATCGGCCTTCTGCAAGCTCTCCCTGTGCCTTTGGAGATTATCGACGGGCGGAGGATGAACCTAAACTTGTCCGCTCAGAAACAGTGTTAAACAAGTAAATAGTAGCGCGTCAATCAATTAATTTAGAATAGAGATGCTTCAGCTTGATATGGGCATCCTCTGTTGTAAAACTCCAGTCAGCAGGTTTGGTGTTTTGGTTACGTCCTGTTCGCCATGCCTCGACTTCTTTGGCTAGCGTTTGCATATCGGGTATTCTTCGATCCAAGCGTTGGCGTGCCAATGCGCTGAACTCACACTCGTCCATATTCAACCAGCTGCGCTGAACCTTGGTCTTTTAGTTATAGCCACTGGCAACACCTTCAGCGTGAAGGTAGGTGCCTAGTACCGAGCCGTCGAAATCCAGGGTGATCCGGCTCAGCGGTTCACGTTCCAGTGCATGAAGCGTAAGGCGCTGCTGAAGCAGTTCAGACAAACCGATACTCCGATCGTCCAGCGCGCTCAATTGACGACTGATGGTTGACTGCGTTGGCATGCGGCGTTCACCCGGAATCCACAAGACAAATGGGTCGTTCTGTAAATACTGAACGTCCAGTAGACGAAGGTATCCAGGCAGCGTGCCGACGATGAGCAGGATGGCGATGCTGGTGGTAGAAAAAATCGGACTGGCAGCTCGGTGCTCAAAGCAACGGCTCACACGACGCCTTCGATCCAAGTCGGAGAACAGCTGCTGGAAGACGATCAATTGGTGCACATTCCCATGATAGGTCGTCACCGAGCATGTATTAGTATCAACTCAGCGGCATATACCCGCGCTAATACACCGGCATTAACAATCAGTTACTGTACAGAGCAGAACATTCGTTTTACCCGCTCCAGGGCATACCAAAAAAATGACCAAGCCTAGATAGAACAAAAAACTGGTGCTGTAGTAAGAGGGCTGATGGGATATGACGTTATAGCGGAATCGTCGCTGGACAAGCGATGGCGAAAGTGTATGCACTTTCTCGTCTATATGTAAATTTCTTCCAACCGTCATTCAAGCTACGAGAGAAAACCAGAGTCGGTGCTCGTGTTAGTAAGACCTACCATGCACCTACGACCCCTTTCGAAAAATTGATGAAAAATACACATACTGCAGATACAGCAAAGATTCACATGCAGGATGTTTTTGAACAATTAGACCCTCTGGAACTTCTGCATCAAATCCGCCAGACTCAAACCGCACTAGCGGCACTGGATAGTGAGACGCCGGTAAACGATTCCGCCAGAGAAAGTACTGAGCAGTTCCTATCCGGCCTTGCGGAACTCTGGCGCCAAGGTGAGGCGAGACCTACTCATTCCCCCAAAACTCGTCCTGCCCGTCACTGGAGAACCCAAGGTGATCCATTTACTGGCGTGTGGACAGAAGTACTTACATGGTTACAGGCAGAACCAGAAACCGATGCGAAAATTATCTTTAAACGACTTCAGGGAAAGTATCCTGGTACGTATTCTGATAGGCAACTACGAACGTTGCAACGAAGAATCAAAGATTGGAGGAAAGTCCTAGCCAGAAGCTTTGTCTTCGAAGACACACCTGATACGACTGAGCCAATATCAGTTTGTGACAGAAATAATGAAAAAACTACGGTAACATCTTGAACTGAGGCAACGCGACCGGCGAGGATAATTGTCGCCTAACAATCGGCTGGAAATTACACCATCCAATGCAAGAAGATAGTCGAAAACTACTTACAGAGATTTCTTATTACCTGCGTGACTCTGCTAGCGACCGTGGAACAGCTCAATAGCAATAACTCAGCTGTTTCCATGAGTGCCACATTGCAATCGATCAGTGCATTCACAAAATGATATCTGGGCAAGTTTACAAAAACTCTTGATACCATAGTTGAGATTCTGGACGACAAACTGTCTATAGCATTCGAACGGGAGTCTTTTCTCTTGTGAGAGCTACAGTCTTTGCTGCAAATTCTAGTTAGTACTGACCCAGAAAGGTCTCGAAATCGATGTATGCAGGCTTCCTATTGTACTCAGGCATTAGTCCAAGAATAAGTAGGTGCTCCAATGTTTCGCGTTCAGAGCGATTGCTGAGAGGAAGAAAGCGCATATGATCCCAGGCAGGCCACCATTCTTTTTCTTTGTGTGGAGAGTAGGGCGTAGTTAAGCGTGACTTTTCTCTGTACCCCGTAATACCTACGTACAGAGCACATTCTTCGCTGTGGTATGAGTACACGGAACCTTGTCCTTTATCGCCAAGACCATTTTTTGTCAGAAAAACATCGCGCCCGATTGGCTGGGTTCTTTCTGTATACCAAATAGCAGCCTCTGTTGCTGCGTCTTCAAGCGACTGTCGTAGTGCACTTGTGGCGATCTCAGGAGTCGGGGTAACCTGTTTTTTTGGCTCAACAGCAAGCAAGCTCTTGACGCGATATTTGTAAAAATAGGTATTCGCTGCAACATCAGACATCTGAAGGGCTTCACGAATGCTGGCAAAGCGGTCTTACGATCAAGATCTGGATATTCACTGACAATCTGTCTATCGGCTTCAGCTTTAGTTTTACCAGCGTTTATGTGCTTGCGGAGCGAATCAACTATTTGCTGGTTCATTAAGGTAAATCCTATTTAGTAATATAGATCGAGCCACTTTGCCGTCTCACGGCAAGCATGCAACTACTACACCACTAAACAGTCCGATATGCACTCAGTGGCAAATAACCGTGCTATTGGAGTGGGATATACACTAATCATTGTGAAACAGCACCCAACCATCTGTTGTCCTGAGGTGTTTCGTACCTACCATCAACCACACGCGAACCGCTCTACCATCTGTACCAGATCATGAATATCTTCAGCCGCAAGATCACCAGCCGAGAAGTCTATGACTGCGAGAAAGGGGGGGGGCTGGGCAAATATGCCGCCATCCAGGTTCACAAGGCAGCCATGAGCGAGCTGTTTGACAACCACTAGTGCTTCATGCGGATAATGGTGCAATACAAAAAGTCAGTACGCTCAGAGCCACGCGTTAATTTCTAAGTGCCACCAGCTCGTTCAACGGTAGCTACGTCAGTAAAGACAAACCGTATTTAGAGTCTCTTTTCCGCACGCTCTAATGCTGCCCAAACTACCTTGACGATTGCTTTGCATCGATCGAACTAGCCCGAAAGTGGATGTCGCAGACCATACACTTATACAACAACGAACATTGCCATAGCAGCACCAAGCACGTCACTCCATCACAACGCTATGATGGTATTGACAAGTAAATTCTTCAGAGAAGCAAAACTGTTCATGAACAAGCCAAGCACAAGAACCAATGGAGTAATAATACACGCAACTGGAAACGAAGTGAACAAGTGTGGCTCAATCCAGAAACCCATATTAAGAAACCTACGCGCTCAGATGAGATGGACACGTAGGTAAATTTTGAACAACTAGCCTAAAATCGCCGGAGTCACGAAGTTTAGGTGAAAAATTCTCTTCAAACTTTCCAAACACGATGTTGTTGGGTCATGTTAAATACTCATCAATCCTCATCTTTAGTTTTTTCTCATCCTGTCATACTTAACTAACTCGCTGGCAGGAACCTCTTTCGACGAATTACCTATCCGGACATAACACGCCTTTGTCTTTGGCCCTGACTTATCAGATTTTTGAACATACTGTAATTCCTGTGATCTGGCCACTGTTACAATACAACATTCTTTTCCCTCATTCTTAAAGAAATCGACTTGAATGTGGTTTGCGCAGAACGATTCACCAAACGAACTACCAAGTATCTGGAAGAGATGCAGTTCAAAACCATCCCTGTTTTTCTGCCTGCTGAGAGTCTGATAATCCTTCTCCAGGCCCAGCAACCTGTGATCATCATCAACACCAATGACTAACCTTCCACCTCTTGAATTTGCAAACGCACTGATGGTTTTTATAACAACGTCTTCAAGCCCGCGGTTTAATCTATCCTCTTTATAGGACCATCTTAGCGACGATTTGAATTCAAGTTCGGAGGATTCGTCCAGCATCAGAAGCTGCTCAGGTGATACCGGAATATCTTCAAGAGTCGACCCATCCGCATCTTCAAGAATTCGGGCTATCGCAAGCGCTGGAGCAAGTTCATAATCCATACAGTCGTCAACCGATACTGTGTATTTTGCCTTTTCTATACCCAGTCTCACATCTGCCGGTTCTATTCGCGGAAATTCTCCCGAAACATGGAAATGCTTCCTCGAGATCGCAATAAAGTGGTATTGATCGTATAAAGGATCCGCGGCGTACCCTGAAAGCGTAAGTTTGACATTCAGATCAGCGATAGCATAAGGATGTTCACCAAGAAGAGACTTGACTTCTTCCACCAGGCCGTTAAGACTCATGCTATCAGGCGGACTATCCTCGAACACACCTAGTGTCTGAAACAGGAGAGTAATGTTGCCCGAGGATGTATCAAGCTGAGCCAGCGAACTAACAGTAAACGAGTGATCACGCGTTGACCTTGATGTCTTTACTTCTACAAGGCTGTTCGAATAGCCAAAATCTTGCTCATCCTTTTCAGGCCCTTTCCAGCATGCTACTGCGACGACCGGCTCCAGATTAGCTAGGAACACGTCTCGAAGAACTAACAACTCTCCAAACAACCCGATCTGGCTTTCTAACGAGAGACCAGTCCTTGTTCCGATTCTGAGTAACTCCTGCCAACGCTTCAGACAGTTCATGAGCATGTCAATAACTGCCAAGTCATTATCAGGTTTGATGACTGATGTCGCGCTCATTAAAGCTTTACAGAGATTAAGAAAGATATCAGCGTTTTCTTTATTTTCCAACACAAGGTTAAAGTAAGACCACTCACCTATCTCCTCGCTAGAAATCAACACTCCCGACATGCTCGCAATCCCCTCCACACGCTCCAGCGGAAAATGCCCTCGAAATCGGAACGCATAGTTCCCGTCTCTGGCTATGGCCCAATAAAAATCATATGAATGATCAATATCTGCCAATTGGTAATTGTAGTCATCACGTTGTTCTGGCTGAGGTATACATGACCATGGCAATTCACTCACGAGTCCTCTCCCTTATTTGATTGGTCATCATCCGAATTATTTTCACTTTCCCGCTGCATCTGTCTCTGCATTACCTGGTTTATCTGATAGACTCGCTCAACTACTGGAACATCTGTTTCAGGAAGACACATTGCTATTGAGAACAGAGGCCCCTCGAGCTTCAGACCGGATAACGATTCTTCTGGATGAATCAAAAAAATCACAAAAAGCGGTCGTTCACGTGCGCAACAATACTTGTTCATCGGCGCAATTCTATTTAGATTCCTGGCGGTCTCAGCCTGATTTGCGCTTAATCCGATTTTTACCGTATCTTGGTCGCCAACATTATTCTTAGCGCCCGAGAATCGATAAATCGGCTTGGTTTCATCAATTAAAGCAGCCGTCCGACGGACCACGTTGATTGGACCTCTTGAGTAAAAACTGTCAACTGGATCAACACCTTTGACGGACGTCCTGCGAGATGCAATGCAAACATCCCACGCGCTCAGCTCCTGTGAAAGACGATCAGGATCAGATATGTAATCTCCTAGAAGTGAACGCTTACCCTCCAGTTTGGCCAATGGCAGTATTTCGTTCGGATACTCCAGCTGCTCGAGCAACTCATGGATTGCTGTTCCGTTTACATGACTCCAATAATAGGGCGGTGTCTTGTCTCCGCCTGGGGGCTCACTGTCAGCTACTCCGAGAGAATTGACAAAATCAGACCCTATCGACAAATTCTGAGCATTGACGTCTTGGCTATTGTGTATGGCATGCACCTGAACATAACGTCCCGAATAGCCAGCGGCCAGTTTAATGGCCTTGGCAGCGCGCATCTTATTTGCAGCTGTAATGCGTATTCCAGTTTCGCTCTGTCGGACTTTCAGCCCAAAATTAATCGGAGTTTCCTCGATAAAAGACATACGATCAATTTCCTCGCGCAACTCCTCTGATGCTGCATGTATCGATTCGTAGTGTTCTATTCCCTCTTCCGGTAGGAATATCCGGCAAAGATCTTCAAAACCGTTCCTATAGCCAAACCAGCGAGCCATCTGCATCAACGTATCGGACGCACTTACATTTCTTAACAGATACGTTGTCATCAAGCCTTCAAGCGTAAGCCCTCGTGATAATGCAAGTCCACCTATGGCTATCACACGAAGCCCCGTATCCTTATGTGCCTTGTCCTTGTAATTCAGTGTCCCTTTCTTCGATTTCATATTTACTGTGAGGATCAGGACCGGCGAAATTGCCTCATTTAGTAAGGGTAATACTGAATCAAAGTCTATAATCTCATCATCAACGATCGTTTCTGCAAACTCTTCTTCAAACGTATTTTTTAGATCCAAAATATTATGGTCTCGGAAAGGATCAGCAGATTTTGAGAAAACAGTAATTGCATTCTTCAATTGGGTAATGTACTTGTAAATCTCTCCATGCACTTTGTCCTGAATATCATTGAAGCGACTGACATTGACCATCATAGTGCAGTGCTTTGAACCTTGGCCTCGTAGAATTCTAACGGTAATACCTAGAATAAAGCACCTTACAGAAAATTCAAGCGAAGGAGGAATCACCTCCAATGATACGTCTTTTTTGTGTGGCAAAGGCAAGATATCTTTGTAATCACTATTGAATCTATCATCATTGAGATTTCTGACACTGACTTTGCGAAGATTCCCTTCATCAGAAAAATAACGTTCCGCACCACAATAATTGGTGGGTGGCTCCAACGCTTTAATAAAATTTCTCGGAAATAGATCCTCTCTTTTTAACTCATCTTCGGAATCAGGATCGATAAAAATGTTTGCAAACGGAGTTGCCGTATATCCAATATAAGTAGACCGTTCAAATTGAGATAATATTTCCTTTATCAGACAATTAATAGCTGTGGAACGCGTCGGGTCTTGGTGCGTGTTTATAGACGCATTGTCTGCCTCGTCATCAATCAACAGCAAGGGCTGGTTGATTCGCTGACCAACAGCCTGATCTTTGATCCACGTGTTAAGGTTGCCAAGAATTGACTTGTTTTTCTTGCAGACAAATATTTTTGGCTCCGCAAGCGCCGCAAAAGCAGCACCAGCAACAGCATTGTTCCTATCGAAATCGGAGTCCTCTGATGTTCCAAAATCTGGGGTCCTGGGTTTTCCGTTGAGGGAATAATTTGTAATCGGGTAGGACACCTCTGTAGCTGCGTTGAAAACAGTTTTGCGACCAATAAAATATTCATCCATACGCTGCTGCGTCTGCGACCTTAGCGAATTTGTAATCCCCGCAAGAAGTATTATCACCTTATAACCCGCATCAGCTGCCTTGCAGATCAGCGAACCGTAATTTGTAGTTTTACCTGACTGCACATGACCAATAACCATACCACGGTAGCTCCAACTCCCATCCTTTTTGGGATCTCCACAACTATCCAGGATATCGTCGGTAACGTGGTCCAATGTCGACACTATTGCTGGCGGTAACTCACCAGTTTCGATCAGGTATTTCTGAAGTCGTGGCCAGTAGTAGGAATCGATGCCACCCTCCTCGGATTGGCGTGCTGCGAGCCATGGTTTATAGCCATCCCTGATTATCTCACCCCGTTCTTGGGTTAATAACATTGTTGCCTTTAGTAGTCGTTCTAACCTTTGACGACAACTCTCATCGAGCATCGCTATACCCTGATCTTCTTTTATGAACTCCTCGATGGCAGCCTCAGTGTTACCTTTGGCCAACACTAAAGGTATCGAATAGCGTCTAAATCCTTCTAACTGCTCGTCAGATAAATTACACACAGATCTTCATACTACTGAGCTCCTCTTCGACTACCTTCATGTTGGACGCAAATGGTTCTGTGTCTTTCAAAAGATCCAAAAGACTCTCGGGCGAGCCACTTTCAGCCATTAAACCAGGCAACGACATTGATAAAAAGGAGACCAATTCCTCGCGCGATACAAACCCGTTCAAGATTTTTTCTTTGTCTGCGGTATTTTCGCTGCTGATTTTCTGTACTGGCAGCTGTGATTCAATCATAGTCACTAATGATCTCAACGCCTTTGCTTGCTCATCGTTCAAATTGGTACCCAATGCGGTGAACAAAGGATGCTCTTTGTTTATCGAGTATCTTATAATTCCCTGTCGAACCAACCGCGACCATACCTGCACATGCTGACCATGGTTTGTATTTACTCCTCTAGTTCGGATTACACTCTGCGATTGCGTGCGGAACGTACTAATCAGTGCCTTCATCCTCCTTTTCAAAGCAGAGGGAAGTTGTGCATCTGATTTGTCTAGAGTGATTTTCCACGTATCATCTAGCGCATTGGGAATATCGACTCTTATCCGCACCAGTTTCGAAAGTTCACCATGCTTAGCGAGCCCGAACCATGTGCCAGAAATTATCAGCCGGCGATTTCTGTAAACATAAAACCCCTGATTTCGTATATACCCTTCCTTTCCCCCGAATGTATCGTGTTCAATCTGAGTTAGTTTCGAATAATGTGGTAGTACGAATGCCTGCATAACGACCCGATGGATGTGATCGCCAGAGCGTACGTCTATGGGCTCTTCCTGATATGGGATAGTTGCAGCGTGATTCTGACAAAACGGATCAAGCCCCTTCAATTCATTGCCGTTTACTACAATACGTATCCGGCTTTCCCGCCCCTCGTCGCCATTAAGGTATCGGTGAAATACCTGTGACAGACTATCCATTGCAAGGACAACAAGTTCTGCAAACTGATCATGTGTGACCTCTCCACACTCTGTCAGACGATCACAGTTCGTCCATATGAGTTCTGTTCCCGATACCGAATCCACATGTGCATTCATCATCGAACGAGCTTCTTCACCGTCGAAAAAATCCATTTCCCAGTCGTCTATGTCATCCAGATTCCATCTGGCCGCATGGGTAATACCATTCTTTCTTGAAACAACGGTAAGTACACGACACTGTGAAAACGAAGCAGACTTCATACCCCATCCGAACCGGCCAAGATCTTCTGGTGCTCTCTGATCGTCAGGATGTTTACACGCTGGACACATAGAATCTATGAGCTCATTTCTATCCATGCCGATGCCATCATCCCTTATACTTATAGAACAATCGCCACTGTTCAGATAGTCGCAGTCGATATAAATGTTCTTACTTCGCGCTGCGATGGAATTGTCAATGACATCTGCCAGAGCCCCGGCCAGATTGTAGTTTCCGAAACTGCGTGCTGTTGCCATCAATGACGATGCATTGGGTGCCTTACTGATTCTGATCATTGACGAAACCTTCAGATTCGAGTGTTGCCAGAAATTTCAAGGCAACAACGCTTTGTTTTTCAGTCGGTATCCTGGCCGGGATCGACGTACACACATCCAGCACGCCCAGTTCTTTTGGCGTGCCACATTCTGATTTTTGTGCAAATACCCTAGCGCTTTTCCAGTATTCAGCTCCCTTTTCGAACACGGCCTTTTGAGAATTTATCTCACTATCAATCTTACTTACCGCTTTATCGTCCCTTTTTCTTTGAGCATATTGAGTTTTATCAACAAATATATCAGAGGGAATATCCAACGAATCGTGAACCATCAGCTCTCTGGACATTGCCGACCAGCAAATCTGCTTTTTACAGTACTCTGCAACGTTGCGCACGTTGTCCGGGGTATTTCGTATATACGCAGCTACGCCGATAGCTATGTTTTCAATGTATTTTTTTAGTTTGGCTGGCAATTCCTGCTTATTCCAGATGCGCCTATAATCCAACGTCTTATCTTTGTTAGATGCCGCAAAACACAAATATGAAAGTGTATAAGTAACTGTCTGGGATTTGTAAGCGCGGTCTGCTGCGTACCATTCAGACGCCGCAATCATCCGGTCGGTCCACCGGAATATTATTGAGCGAGCCATTGCATCCTTGAAAAAACCATCACCAAAATTCAACGCATCGGGAGTCCATGTCTTTTCTATATGCTCTGCATATTTCATGAAACATTTTTGCGCACCAAGGCAGACGAGATGAGGTTGCTGCTGAAAAGTAAGTTCATATTTGGCCAAATCTGTCTTGACAAGCATCTGGCTTTTGGGAAACTCAGTTGATAACTTGCGTCTTTCCGAAGGAGACTTGTAGGCTTGCAAATCTCGGTATTGCCCCCTGGCCCTTTCATAAAACCACTTCGTGGCTACCAGGTCACCTTCTTTTATGGGTGCGAAGATTCGCCGAGACAACTGTTCTATCTGGACATGAAACGGATGATTCGCAAAAAAATCAGCAGCACTGACTTTGTTCTGTGTATTTGAGAATCTCGAGATACTAGGAATGAGTTCATTCCGAATATCCTCATCAACAGACGATAACTTCATCTGCACGAACACATTCTGAATATCTACTTTCTGATTATCCCGCGCATACAGTATCGACGCCGTAGTTTGACCACCATTGACAATCTGAAGATCCTTCAGATAAGTAATATATGGAGCATTGTCGATATATTCGACTGTCACAGAGGAAGAGGTTGCTGTCAGTCCATTGTTGTAAGCAAAGAAATTCTGGGGTTCGTTCTTCAATGAGTTTTGCATACCCTTGTTGACAAGGGTGCGTGCCTGCAAATAAGTTCTTACATTAGCTTCTAGCAGCCTTGCCCCGTATAGGCTGTAAAACTCAGCCAGAACGGGCGCTGGAATCACCACAAGATAGGAAGCGTATCCGGAATCATTGCAGGAAGCCGTGAGACAGGGTAGCGGCGAAAGACCATGTTCGCGCAGATCAATTTCAATCGGATCCACGCCACTACGCGACGAAATAATATCGGAGTAGCGCTGAAAGTCGAGAACACTGCAGGTGAAATTTATGTCACCGATTGTCTTTGTCGTGAGTCCTGCTTTTCTTATGGAAAGACGACTATTCGTCATTATGATAACCCGTACCCGCTTGATAAGAGACATTGACTCATGCAGCAGGAACGCAGCCTGAAACGCAGGGCTCTCATTCTCCAGACCAGCAATAAAATCCTGCCTCATTGATAGCGTGTAAAATCGGACAACTTTGTTTAACAATTTATTGCATTCGGCTGAATTCATTGATTTCAACTCGGCGTCCGATTTGAAGTCGCAAACTATAAGCCCGAGCTCACCCTGGTCGGAATTCAGATAATAGCCATCTATACGATATGCTGGACTCCCGTTGTACAGTACGTGACAAGGTTCCGGATCCTCAATATCGCCACTCTCGACACCGGCGTTGGAGTAAAGTCTGAAAAATGCCTCGGCTTTCAAAAGACTTTCCACTTCAGCAGTAACATTTACCTCATTGAGAAACTCCTCATAGTGCTCCTGCATAATAATACCTCCTCTTTGAGAACATGACCGGATGTTCCTTTGAATACACCTGTTGTAATTGGTATCGGTATGATGAGTTGACAATAAAGATACTGCTTATTTATATGGTGTTTGGTAAACCTTGCCGATGGTTGCAAGCATTACCATTCAGAAGGAGAGACTGTCAAAGCTGATATCCCCTCCCGATTTCTGTATCGACTAACCTTCAGAAGACTTTATCTAGCAACTATTCCAACGAGCATGATTTCTAGTAAAACTGGTGCAATATTTAACATAGTGCCTTGCTGAATTAAACACCTGCTTTTCTTCGTTCTGACTTTGTCATTTACATTTTGTCTATCTGGTAAGATTATGTGTAAATGCAGAGTCTTCTAACGCTCAACCTCCTCTAGAACAAGGAGTCGTTTTAAATCTCTGTTAAAAGAACATGAAATAGTCAATGCTGTCTACGCCTATGTAACACTCCCCAAAGGCATTAAAATGGAATCCCTTGCTCGCTGGCTGCACCAGGTAACTTTTCGAAATACCGTTTTCCTCACCGCAGGGTATCTCCGTTCTGCTAGGGCCCTCTCGTGAGGAGTTGCCTGAGTACCTGAGTCATCGACTGAGTAAGGCAGGCTGTGAGTTACCGCTGTTTGAACCCGCATCTATTGAAGCGATCTATCAGGCCACACAGTCGGCGCCACGTAAGGTGAACCGGTTAGCTCACTACGCGCTGACAGCCGCAGCCATTGCTAAAGGCAAAAGTGTCACTGCTGAGCACGTGCAGGCGGCACTGTGAGAGACAGGATCATGAAGACGCTTTCGCTTCTTGAATCACTGCTCATGGACACCCGAACAATTGCTGGCCGTCCACGACTTTTGCCAACAGATGGGGGAGATGATCTGGACCCATCATAGTGACACGCTGATAGATTATTTACGCAAGCGAGAGCGCTACCAGAGAATCGACTGGCCAGAACCGCCGGCGGAGACGAACCTGCCGATACCGTTTGATGACGAATTGCCGCTCTGAAATTCATGGTATCCGCCCTAACCAACGCTGGAATCAAGCATCCGGCGCTGGTTGTTCTTGCCGCCGATCTAATCATCGCCATAAAACGACGGCAATCAACATCTTCCCACTTTAATCCGATACCAGTGTCAAAGGTAAATCACTCCGCACACTGCGTGCTTTGAGCTGGGAAAAGTTTGCTGGAATAACGTGCAAAGCTACAATAAGTGATGTCAGCGGTTGCTTGATCCAAAAATCAGTTAATTGTACAGTTTGCAGCGCATGTGCTATACAAAAATACCACTTAAGTATTTCTGGATTCTGTGACAATATTTAATCAGTTTGACTTTACGGGAATTAATTCTACTGCTGATGTCGCTTTTGTTTTAAAGAAACATGGTTGCTCAATCGCATTAGCAAAAAAATTAGCCAAAAACAACAACGACAAGAATCAAATTTACTTTCATCATGATGTCAGTGTTTTGAATTCTGTCTTTGATTTGACATTTGACGATCGCGACGCTAGCAAAAGCGAAAACAAGCGCAGATCATCTCCGGGAAGGACGATTCCACAGGCTATATTCAATAATTTCTACTGGGTCAACCTCGACGAAAAACTGGAGAGGGTCAAACAATGCAAAGCAATCACCTATCATCAATACCCTGAAACGAGACTATCTGGTTTTCAGACAGAAAAAGGAGAAATGCCAAGATCATTGTCTATTGAATACACCAAATCTGATGATCTTCTCCCGCGCTATCTTTTCATTGGAGCCACGTCGTCCGGTGTAGCGGTAGCAGTGATGCTGGTAAATCCAGGAACATCATTCAGTGACGAATTCGAAAGACTAGACTTTTATCAAAGATCCAAGATCTGCAAGTATCTCATTATCGATGATGGACTAGAAAGCAATACAGCTCGGCTCGCAAACTTGCTGTCAAGCCGAATATCGGACAGATCACTCAAAGGCTGTAGACTTGATCAGAATGGCAGAACCGTGCCCTTCAATGGTACACAAGTCCATGGCTACACTCTTGAACATGCTTGTGATATCAAATCGAATTCAAATCATGACGGCGACATCTATGGAATAGAGCTGAAGTGTTTTTCTACCAAAAAACTATCGCTGATAACCACGGAAGCAGATGGTGGTCTTTACCGAGAGAACTACGCGAAGTTCATGACAAGCTATGGATATTTGAGTGGACAGGATTATCGATTGACTGGAATTCACAGAGCCAATGTGAAAAATAGTAAAACGGGATTGACTTTGAAAATCGTATGTTTTCCGATCTCAAGAAATAGTAGTGAAATCGTTTTAAGGCTTTACGATCCGGACATTCCCTTCGCAAAGCAAATGAACGCAATGTCACTAGTGCTGGAGGATGAAGAAGGTAATACTGCTGCGAGCTGGTCGATTGAACATTTGATGAACAGATGGGGAGCAAAGCACAATGAAGTAGTTTATGTTCCCGCAACAGTTACTGAGAACGAGGTTCCTGATGAAGTCAGAGCGGGATTCCTGAAACGCGTGAAATTTGGAAGTGAAGTACTTTGGTGCTTCAGGTCGACAGTAGAGGACTTGATCAAAGCCATTCATGCAGGGATAATTTTTCTCGATCCTGCGCCAAAGTACAGCGAGGTTGATTCAAAGAGAAACAAGCGCAGAACTCAGTGGCGTCTGAATAACATCTACCGGGCAGCTCCTACTTTGTACGAGAGGTCAGAAATAGTATATCTTTAACCGCAGAACCTTCACGTGATCAGCGTAGATGCAGATTGATGGGCATTCACGCTGCACCAGACGACTAGACATCACACTTCCATTGCCAGTTCGGCGGGGAGTGATGTCTTAGCTAGAACAGTCGTATCTAAATTCAATTTTTTAGTCTTGGCATTTTCCCCCTTGAATGCTCGTCCCTTGAGTAGACACTCGTTGTTTATCATGAGTCTCATCACCATGACATCGACAATGCTGCGCGCAACTGCCTCGACTGCGAGTGGGACAACTGCATTTCCAAACTGACGATATGCCTGCGTGTCGGAAACTACCTGGGGGAATCCATTTTCATGGCCAAACATTTGAGCAAATCGATCAGTAAATCCCATTAATTGGCGAGCCTCATCCGGAGTCAGTCTTCTTGGATTCCTCCATCTGGGTTGCTTGATCAATATTTCAGAACCGTCTTTGTGGTATCTGGCGCTAAGCGTACGGGCAACATCATTCTTACCAAACAGCCCATACCCAAACCCATTGCCTTTCAGTCGATGTTTCTCGGCGTAATTCTGGAGATATGTCCATAATTTGTCGGAAAGCATGTATTTCGGGTCGGGGGCCTTCGTCACCAGTATTGAGCCAAGATCTGGATCATCAGTCAATGGTTTCTCCGGAAACGAGAATATATCCCGGTCAATATGGTCGAAAACAGTGTTGTCGAAACAGACAATAAAAATCCGCTCGCGGTGTTGCGGCACCCATTGTCTTGCATCAATAATCTTGGTGTGAACGCTGTAATTTCTATCGTTCAGGCACTTGGTAATTACCTTCCACGTATTACCCTTATCATGGGACTTGAGATTTTTAACATTCTCAAGGAATAAAACTGGAGGCCGTTTGGCGTCGACAATATCCAATATCGAAAAAAAGAGGTTGCCTTGCTTCTCGTCATCAAAGCCATGCGCCCTACCGAGCGATTGCTTCTTGGAAACACCTGCCAGCGAGAATGGCTGGCAGGGAAAGCCTGCGCAAAGGATATCGTGGTTAGGAATATCTGACTTTGCGTCTACCTCTCGAATATCACCTGAGTGCACATGATCATCGCTGTACCAGGTCTGATAGGTTTTGGCAGAATATTTGTCCCATTCACTTGTAAATACGCATTGCCCTCCCACTGCAGTCATTCCACAACGGAATCCGCCAACACCTGCAAATAAATCAATGAATTTAAAGGGCAAATTCCCATAGACCTTACTCGGCTCACTGGCTACTGCAAACAGGTCGCTCTGAAAATTGGTGCGTCCTGCCTCGCGGGTCAGAATGTGGTTTATGAACGCGTTACGCGACGTGCCAGTTGGCAGGTTCAGATCCATCCAGTCAAAAAAGGAATCCGGCAAATCTCGCAATAGAATGGTCTTGGGCATTTTCATAGTTCTGGGAGTCGTTGATATCATGATATCAGAAGTTCCCAGAAATTAGATCAATCTAGGAAATTTGATGTGTCTCCGCAATTTATACACATCTTTGAATTCGAATTACCTCAATAGTCCACATATACTGTTAATATATACGGTATTTTTCAATATTAAAATTTAAACTACTTAAAAAATGACGGCTAACTAACTGTTTTTGTGATTTAAAGAGTCTTGCGCTTGGTGAAATTTTGGCACGCAAATACCTACATCAAAACAATCTCAGGGCCCTAAATAATGTCCGTCACAAAATATGATTTCTAGACATTTTTTTTGCCCACGCCGGTTCGAGCAGCAGACGTGAAACTTTGGTCTTTGTTACCACAACCATTCACCTACGTTTGATCCGCTACTTGACACTTGTAGACGTTAGCCAACTAAATCATTCCACCCCGAGGAGCTATCGAAAAGCTGTTCGTCACCCCTTAACCAAGAACACAACTCCTCTAGTGTTTGCCCAGCGATTGGTTTTTTCAGCGTGCATTCCCATACCGTCGCCACGCGCCACTCATCATTTACAAGCGCAGTGTGACTGGCCTTGTCCCTAACAATATTCTGTTCGAATTTCGTATTCCAGAATTCCACCCTCGACTTCGGATTAGATGCCAGCTTGCAGTTCTCGTGACGATGCCAGAAACAACCATGCACAAAAACCGCGGCGTTCCACTTCCGCAAAACCAGATCGGGCTTACCAGGAAGGTCTTTCGCATGAAGGCGAAAGCGGTAACCATTCCTGTGCAGCCACCGCCTTACAAGCAACTCCGGAGTTGTATTCTTTCCACGAATGCCAGCCATCATCCGTGAACGTGTCTGCTGATCAACTATATCCATATTCGATGGATGCAAAAATCTGGCAATGCGTGGTTGAGCATAGTCTCAATACTTGCACCTAGCCTCGTAGTCGAATTACCTAGCAATCATACTAGCTATTTGCGACGATGGTGAAATTTCAAAGCCATACAGCCAGCTCTTCCGCGCTATCTAGTCGTTCTCCTTGGCAATGCGAGACTGGAGACGTTGTTCGTTTAAGCACTGATACTGACTCAGTGACGTTGTTTGCTCTGTCTGGCAGTCAGCAGTCAAGCCAAGTACAGCAGAATACTGATGCGTTTCTTTTCGCGTTGACGCCCTTGATAGTGTCGCTGTCGTTCAGCGTTAGCGTGTCAGCCATGGCGCGTATTCTGGAATCGGCGAGCCGCCCATTGCTATGAATCTCGATGGGCTTGCACGCGGCATGTGGATGGGCAAGAACGTTGGCCTCTATCGCAAGCAGGGCACACGATCGTCGATGCATGGCGACGGGCACAACTGAACAGCCTGGCTGATGATGTCATCGTTAGTCAAACACCGATGAGGGCTGGATTTGCACCTGTTCTAGCGAGCTGAAGTATTCCGTTCATGAGGATGGCCACTAAAGTGGGCACTCAATGCGTAAGTGAGTTTCGTTGCCTTGTTACGATCGTCGGAAATCAACCGGTTTTGTGAATCAAATGAAATCTGTGTTGTTGTTCCTCGTGTTCTGTGCTGCGTTTTGCTTGCCGGTCCTTAAACTCTGACGCGAACCGCTCTTTAGGCATTTTCAAGATGCAAGTCAAAGAGGACGCTATGTCTTATCAGAGGGGACTGATCAGGCGTCCACTCAGCCCTGATTGGTTGTTGCATTGAGGATGGGCAAATAACGAACCGTAGTTCGAAATGTGTGAGATTGCACAGATCGATTTGCAAAGGTACAGGCGAGGGAAAAAGCGTCAATTGACGTAAAGAGTTTACGCATCACACCCCCAGACTGTCGCCTCACCTGAACAACTGTGTTGCGATTGTGAAGAATGAGAAGATATTTTTTGAACTGCTCTTTCTGGAACCGAAGGATCGCTTCCCTTCACAAGGCTGTATAGGTGTAACAGCAAACATAACTATAAATTTAAAACGGAGAACAAGCATATGGGAATGATAGCAGCCATCAGAGAAACCCTGCGTGAAGCAGGCGAACCATTGACATCTACAGAAATCAGGGACCGCATTCAGCAAGGTTACCCTGAGCTTTACGGTACGCGTGTACATGAAATTCACTACCCATCGATAGAGGTTGGTGTGCTCGCGCAAATAGTAACGACTGTCAAGCAGGCTAGTGATTTGCAAAGTGAAAAATCTGTTAGGCCCATGCTGATTCCACTGGAGCAGCTGGACGGTGCACCTGTGGCTAGTCAGCCAATTGATGAGCAAATCAATTTGCAAGAGCTCAATAGCTTGCAGCCCGAAACAGTTTTCTACGACGACGAGCCTGCGCCTGAACCTGCGACTGCCAGGGAACAGCACCAATTCACACTTACTTGGACTTAATGCAAGACTTACGAGGAAGCACAGGACCACAGCCACATTATCTACTTGCATGAATGGAACGATAAACCCTTTTACTAGGGTATAGCGCGCACCTACTTTGGTGGATCAAGGCGTGCGCTGTAGGGCAAGATGGTGTCTGGGCGCTACAACTCTGGATATCGCCTCAGGATCGAGGGTAGCCTTCAGAACGGTGCCAAACTCTATGTGGCTTCAATAACCCGAGGCGACAAGTCCCGCTTGCAGGATATAGAGAACTATCTAATCTGCAACTTCGGGCACTTAGCCAACCGCCGGGAAACCTAAATAGTGCACCGTACGACTTTGCCATGTTGAACGCCGATAAAGTTCTGGCAGAGCTTGCCAGCAAGCTGAATCCAAAACACGCAGCCTGGCTTTGCCTGTACGGCCCACCGGGCACTGGAAAAACTGCCTCGGCATTCAACCTTGCCAAGGTGCTCGGCGTCCCTGCCCTGATCAAGGCTCAATCTGATATCAAAAGCGCTTACGTGGGTGAATCCGAAAAAGCGGTTGCAGGCGCATTTGCTCAGGCAAAGCGGGAAGGTGGTGTGCTTATCTTTGATGGAGTGGACTCATAACTGCGTAGCCGTGGTCAAGCAGAGCGAAGCCACCAAGTGGATCTGGCCAACCAGTTCCTGGTGTCTATGGAAAACATTAATGGCATCCTGGTTTGCTTCACCAATCTGATGACCAGTGTGGATGAAGCAGCTCTGCGGCGATTCGACTATGAGGTCAAGCTTGACTATCTGCGCGCAGCGCAAACCAGTGCGCTAACTCACACCTGTGCAGGCCTTTGTAGGCATTAATTCAACGCTTCAGGAGATCCAGACAGCAGGCCTTACTTTGCCAGACAAGGCGCTGGCAACTGAGGACTTTACCGTCGTGCTACGCCAATACCATCACAATCCAGAATCACGCACCATTGAGGCACTGCATGCGGCCCTCATGGCTGAAGCGCAATTCAGGCAGAGCGAACCTGCGCGTAAAATTGGCTTTATGTAATAGACCAAGAATTATTTGAGGAGCAGCTGAGGTCTTTATACCCAGCTGTACCGCAAACCAACTTCGCATACTCACACGTTCACTCAAACCGTGTTACAGCACTAATGATCACAAACCAAATTATAGTAATTCAGTTGCCGGCACTAACCGGTCATTTGCTTCATCGTAGGCAACTTCAAAAGCCAACGTCAGCCCCGTACCTCCTTTGCTTTCAATCAGGCTGCTATCCACCGAACGCCGCCTGAACTCGGCACCCAGAGCAGCCAGAAACCTGCCTCGGGCTGACACCCAACCACGTTTGGGTAAGTCTCCGTTATAGGCGTCGATTAGCTCCTGCAGCGATGCGTCCTTGAAACGCTGGGTGAACTCATTGGGCTCATCCGACCCAGGCAAAAATATTACCGGAATGGGGACCCCCAAGCTCGTTATAGATAATTGCAGACATAAAAAAACCTCCGTTAATGGAGGCCAGACGCATTACTAGGTTGCTCTTGTGTTCAAGGGCCACATTGCTTGTTCAGCAACCACCTTACCCAGTGGGCAGGTTGGCAGGCGCGTCAGGCCTTTCGTCATGTTGAGGTTGTAGGCTAACAATTTTCCGAGCGTGATTCTGTTTATTTCGTCACGCATTGGTGTTTTGGAAGCAGGAGACCTTCTCGACCAAAGGTGGCTTTAATTATTGTCAGCGAGTTTCCTTTTGGCTTTTGCAGGTGTTTTTGGGGCTCACATAATATTACTTATTGAAAAAATACGCCTTATATACTACTGATGTACTACTTACGATCTGCAACGAGCGTTTCTACCAAGTTAACCTCAAGGCCTTCACAGCATCTGCATGCTCAAACGCAGCCGTATAGTTCTTCACATCAACAACCGTTGCTCCCTCAGCACGCAAAGCTTCTTTCCAATTTCCAGCAATGGTCTTGGCAATCGAATTTGCCTGCTGTCTCGCTTCTGAAGATACCAGATCAAAAAACTCGCAAGCTTCAATGGCGATGTCCAGCGATGCATCGAAAGCGCCGCCTTTTATGATCCCTGTTTCAAGTATCCTGTGACGAGATGGCGACGGGTTGATGTCAAATGCAGGTGACAACCGCCATTGATCATTACCTGCGTACACAAACCCGTGATTCTTTAGATGATCGTCTGTATTGGAGACAAGAATCGTAAATACAATCCGACGCCACAACTCATGTAGATCTTCAGCGGGTTTGCTGGAGATCTGTCGAATCAAGTCAGCAATGTCTGAATAAAATCCATTTTCGTCGCTCTTCCAGTCCAGTGCGGTTCGGGCAGACATGTAGGGTATGCGTGTTCTACCACGGCGATCAAATCGACGAATGAGCGCTATCGGACTGTCACTTTCAATCAATTCCAGCCTGGCATGAGAGGCGCGTAATCCGCACAGAGTTGCCAGTCTGAGGGTCGCAACTTCAACCCGCTCTACAGGCTTTGTATCTTTCGCTGACGTGAAATTGGCGATCCAGAGATGCCATCTCCCACCACATTGGCTTTTGGACGCGCACCACCCAGCGAACCGGCTATTCCAGCAAGATCCCGGGCCTCCTCCTCAACTCCAGCCGGATCATTTTCGAATCGCAGCGTAAGCTTGCGCAAGTACGACAGGTCCAGCAAACGTTGAATAGGAGGGGCAAGATCTGACAACGGCTCCATATTGTCATTCAGAAAACAAAGCGCACCTTGCCGAGTGCGATCATCGGACAGCACCAGATAATCGAATTCTGTGAGACCGCCTCCCAATGCTCTGGACATTAGCGCTCGCCCCCAGGAATCCGGAGCAGCATCAGCAAAGCATCCACTTAGCGCCGTGCGCTTGTTACGCTTACCGGTGCTGAAATAGCCTCCCACACGCAAGGGCAGCGCCGGCGAAAGTGCAAAACAATCTGGAGCAGCCAACCATTGCTCAGCGTACTCGAATTACGAATGCTGACGTCGAGTATCAGCTTCGAAACGTAAACGACCAACAACGCGCTTGCCTTCGCCAATGGCGAATGTGGCTTCAGGCATCAGAAGCCGATCCCTTCAGCATCATCTTCACCTGAGGCTGGATCATCGCCCTTGTTCGCAATTGACGCGCTTGATCCACGTTTTCGATCAATCCGCTTCGGTAGTAATTCCTGGTCGAGAAGCAATCCAGTTTCGTCAGAACCCGAATCTAGAAAGTCTGAAATCCGTTTTAATTCCCCAAGCACGAGACACGCCATTGCCAAGGTGCCCAGACTGACGCCACTATCGCCCTTTTCTAACCGTATGACAGTGCTTTCGGACACACCAATCCGCTCTGCGAAGCTCTTGACGGAAATACGCCGCTTGGAGCGGGCCGTCTTGATGTTCGCTCCCAACGATTCAAGAGCTCGATTTGCATTGATAGAATTCAATTTAATTGTCATATTTGACACTCAAATGGCTTTTAGCTGTCATATATGACAGTTAGTGACAAAGTACTTCAAATACTACCACTAGGCAATTCACATTCCTACGTGACCACTAGATCATGGCTCTGCGTGCATCTGTCAGCACGTAGCCATTCCTGAAAGCCAACAGCGCTGCGTGAGAGCCGCTAGATGTACCCGCTATGTCTAGACCCTTTCTGACATCAAAGGAAAGTATGTCGGTGAATCCGACCAAGCTGTTGCCAATGCATTTGCCGAAGCGAAAGGGGACGGCACTGTGCTGATTTTCGATAAAGTGCAGTCTTACCTGTCCGCGCGTAAGGAAGCCGAAAAAGACCACGAATTCGATCTGATAAATCAGTTCCTGATGTCTATGGAAAACTACACTGGGATTTTAGCCTGCTCCACCGATCTGATGAAAAGCGTGGACAAGGCGGCCTTGAGACGATCCAACTGCTTTGAATGTGATGAAAACCACAAGGATCAACCTGATTCCAAGATGATCAAAATAAAATGACATTCCTGGCTTGCATATGAACAAACGGCATAGCCTTGATTGAATCATCCTATAACTGTCACTCGCGTCGCAACTATTTTCCACGGAAGCAAGTCATTATCATAATGAAAGAGAGGTAGACGTTCAGACTCTATCTGACAATGTCAGTTTTCACGTGGTCCCCTTCAGCTAGAGTCTTTTCTCGCCGAATGGACGATACTGTCTGAAAATCCAAGAATCTACGACGTTCGGATACATATGCACTAACCGCTACAAGGGCGATAACGAAACCGTCGTAGAATCACTATTCAGTAAGTACCATAAGGGCCTCGATCCAATGGGGTTGACGCAATACAAGCGACGATTGATTGGGACAATGCGTTGTACTAGCGTTTATGAAATCGTATTCTGCCTCCCCCTGAAACTGAGCAGCTCGTTATATGCCTACGAAACCTTCCGTCCCCTCCCGACACCTGACCAAGTCCCGCTTTAAAACGGGGCTTGAGTGTCCAACAAAGCTCTACTATTCCGCATTACCCGCCTATGTCGACAACCGTTCGACCGATACCTTCATGGCAGCGCTTGCAGAAGGCGGCTATCAGGTGGGTGAATTGGCCAAGTGCTATCACCCTGCAGGTATCGATATAGAAACTCTGGATACGCAAAGTGCGGTGGCTCAAACATACAAAGAACTTCAAGCAGATTCAGTGACACTGTTTGAACCTGCCATCGAGTACGAAAATTTACTGATCCGTATCGACTTACTGGTCAAGACAGGGAAACATTTTGACTTGTATGAAGTAAAGGCAAAATCAATCGATCCTGCCTACCCGAATTTCATGAAGAAGAACAACAATGGTCTAATCGGTGAATGGGAACCCTATCTAATAGACGTGGCATTCCAGAAGTTCGTGTTAAAAAGTGCCTTTCCTGATCATACTATCGCCTGTCATTTGCAATTGGTGAACAAGACACAAGTAGCACAAACCGATGGACTCAACTCGAAGTTCAAAATAGTAAGACAAAACAACGGTCGCTTTTTCGTTTCTGTAGATCCAACGATCAGCAAAGCAGATCTTGCTACCCCGCTACTGGTCTCCATGAATGTTGATGATGCTGTTCACTGGATCCACACCAAGGCAAAATATGACGGTCGTAGTTTCGAGGAGCAAATCAAGCATCTGGACCAGATAGTTCAGAAAGGTACTCGAGAGCAAGGCGCACTTGGAAAGCATTGCCGCGCTTGCCAGTTTTCTGCATCCGACAAAGAACGTCAAGACGGCCTGCTCAGCGGATATCGCGAGTGCTGGGAGACAGTTCGTCAGTGGAAAAACGAAGATTTTCTAAAACCCACTGCTTTCGATATATGGAACCTGCGATCAGCTGACAAACTGATGGCTAAGGACAAGCTAGACCTCAATACCCTCACCACTGACGATATTCCTGTCAAATCCAGCGACACACCCGGCCTGACAACTTCAGAACGACAATGGATGCAGATTAACAAGGTACGCAACAATGACAACTCGCCGTATCTAGATCGAGAAGGACTTGCAGCGGAGATGAATCGCTGGACCTACCCGCTCCATTTCATCGATTTCGAAACTGCCGCTCCAGCGATCCCCTTTACACGTAATCTTAAACCGTATGAAACTGTGGCTTTCCAGTTCTCTCATCATGAGCTACACGAGAATGGTAGGGTTGAGCATAGTGGCGAGTTCCTTGAATCGACCCCCGGCGTACTGCCAAGCCTTGCATTCTTGCGCGCACTTAAAAACGAGCTTAAGCACGACAACGGCACGGTATTCCGGTTCCACAATCATGAGAACACCGTATTGCTTGGACTGGCCAGACAACTGCAAGAAAACCCGCTAACCAATCCGGCAGAAACTGAAGAACTACTCACCTTCATCCACAGCCTGACACAGACTTCCGGCACTGACGCCCGGGTTGGGAATCGCAATATGGTGGATTTGCATAGACTGAACCTTCTGTACTTCTATCACCCACTAACCGGCGAGTCCAATTCTCTGAAAGCCCTTTTACCAGCAGTGCTGCAAACATCAACCTTTCTACAAGACAAGTACAGTGCGCCTACCTATGGAAGCGATAGAGGCATACCGAGCTTGAATTTCACTAACAAGCAGTGGGTTGTCGTTGAACAGGGCGTTGTGCAGGACCCCTACGCATCCCTGCCCCCACTGTTCGAAGGTGAAGAACAGCTGTCAGAAGCGCACCTCTCAGATGCACAAAAGATAGCCGACGGTGGTGCTGCCATGGCGGCCTATGCACATCTTCAGCAGATCGACATGCAATCGAATGAACGCATTGCGCTAACAGAGGGACTGTTGCGCTACTGCGAGCTTGATACTTTGGCAATGGTTATGGTGGTGGAGGCATGGCAGGATATGCTGAGACACTAATACCGATTTCCAGAGCGGATGGAACCAAACGCTATCCTGATGAGTACCTGTACGATTCTCTGGAGCTCATTCAACTGACTGAGAAAACGCGTGACTTTCTGTGGGCGAAGGCATTACAATCCAAGAGAATGCCGGATGCAGGACAACTGCACGTCCAGTTTGCCGAGCGGCAGAAGGAACGGGAGGGGATCTTGTCTGCTCGACAAACCGTTTGCGCGCCAGTTGTCGACTCTACAGAAGCCACCAAATTCTTCAGCATTCCCTTTTCCTGTAGCAAATCCTGCTCAGTCGGAAATACGACCTGTATTGCGCCGGGCTGCGATCAGCTCCTGCACATGATTCAATACAGAATAAGATTCTGGTGGAAGAATCAGGCGTTTCATGAATTGTTCAGGCTGATTGTCCAGGCGAATACTCCTTGCCGGTTGCACGGTTAACACCTGCAGTAAACACTCGATGACGCCATCAACAGACCGTGCGTCGCAGACAAACAATACCACACCATCGGTTGTTGCAAATATGTCCGTGATCTCAGCATCACCGTGCGCATTCTCGACGCTGACAACGTTGGCGTAAAGTGTGCCGAGTAGCTTGCTGAATGTCTTTCTGAACAGCAATCGTTCAGAAACGATATGCACTGCATGGTCAGTTAGACTATGCGCTAATCTTGAACATATTTACACTCTTTGTCAGACTCATGGTTCTTCTCTAGCGAGAATTCTACGCGGTTATGCTTAGTGTATTTGTCAGGCGGCTTCCTGGACAGATTCTTATAGACAGGGCTGATCTCAATTTTCGCATTTACATTCAAAGTGTGGCTCTATTCATCGTTTCCTTTCAAATTGCTCTGTAATATTGCTGCTAGCAAGTTGTGATTCCAACATGTGCTAGTCCGTTTGTCGGATCTGTGAGCCTGATCGATTTTTTACGCT